>Ga0310810_10003925_pt1 | contig 16341 bp, 3 predicted proteins | sample NCmetagenome_FD_207641 | JGI IMG/M metagenome (GOLD analysis project Ga0310810, IMG submission 207641) | Soil microbial communities from experimental microcosm in Duke University, North Carolina, United States - NC | ecosystem: Engineered > Artificial ecosystem > Soil microcosm > Unclassified ... | reverse complement strand
CCCGGTCAGCAGGTTGTTCAGCAGGATGCGTTTCAGGGAAGGCGGCGCGTAGCGCATGTGCTTGGGCAAAAGCTCGAAATCGATGTTCTTGGTGGAGCGTGCCTGCACGAGAGGCTCCGGCATGAGATCCGGGTTCTGTGTCAAAATCCACATGACCGCGTTTTTGCGGTCCGTGCGCGACGCGGCGGACATGAGGCTCTGCACGGCCTGGAAAGCGGCATTCGCGTTGGTCAGTTCTTCGTCGTACTCGAGCTTGTGAAATTCGGAATACAGCCGCCGGGCACGACGGAAAAGCGCGGCATCGGGAAGCGCGTGGCGCTCGAACAATTCGTCCAGCGCCGTGTCCCGCACCTCCGACGGTTCCGGAAAAGATTTTTCCAGGAATTCGAGCTCGCGCTGAAACGCGGTCTGGTCCTCCGCCGTGCGCATCTCGGACCGGACTTCCTCCGGTTCAACATTAAGCAAGACCTCCTCAGAAGCTCGGAGCTCGCGCCGGGCTTCCGTAAGCCCGGCACCGGGAATGCCCTCCTCGCCTGAAGCTCGGAGCTCGGCTTTTTGCAGGCTGCGTCCCATTTTCATCAAGGTGGCGCCGTACCGCAATTTTCGCTGCGGGTCCGCGAGCAGCGGAATGACCAGCTCGTAGAAGCTCATGATCGCCCGCACGCGGGAGGCCGTCAGCCGGATCTTTTCGTTCTGGAGGTTTTCCCATTCCAGGGGCAATTCGATCACACTGTCGCGCAAAAACTCGTTGATCTCTTCTCCGGAGGACGCGTCGAGGATGCCGTCGATGCGTCCCTGCGTGATCTTGGTGTGGTTGTGGATCTCCGGGAAAAGCTTCCGCTCGAAGAGGTCGATGAGGCCGTCGCGGAAAAGATTCGGCTTCGGCAGGAACTGGGCGATGGTCCGGACGGCGCCGGCAGGATCGTTTTTCCCGCCGAAGTACTGCTGCTGCACCAGGTATCTCTTGAAGATTTTTCCCTTCGGCCCCAGGACATCCACGGCGCTGGAGAAAGCTTTCAGGTAGGACTGCGTTTCCGCCGTGGCCTTGGGTTCTTTATCCACTTGCGGGATCTGGAAATCCCCCATGAGTCCCATGAAGTCAGGAAAGAACTCCAGGAAATCCTCGCCCTCTTTCGTCAGTTTGAGGAAGAAAATGTCCGACTGGTTAGTGGGCCAGATTTCTTCGGGATTGAAGCTCACGAAGCCCTGGCCGAGCCCGGAAATAAAGGCGCCCAGCTGTCCGCGGTTGGCGAGAAACACGCCGTGCGCGTTCTTGCCCTGTTCTTCGTAGGATTTGACCTTCACGGGAAGGGCAAGCCCCCCATTGCCGTAAACCGACGGTTTGACGGACGCCGTCATCAAGCCCTGGAAAGCCGTAGGGGTCACGCGCGCCTGCGCCGTGTCTCTTTCTTCGAGAAGGCGGGTGATGATCAGCCAGTTGAGCAGGATGAGGAAATCCGTGCCTGCCGCGGGCAGGTCCGTTTGAAAACGCCCGAACTTCACCCGCTCGGTCCCCGGAGCCTGCCGGAGCAGGCTGTTTTGGTGGACGGCGATTGTTTGGAGCTGCGCGCGCGAAAATCCCATGAGCTGCCGGAAATAAGCCTGGTGTTTCGGCGTCTTGGGATCTTCGAAAAAGGCGATGGGAATCTGGGAATCCGGAATCGGCGTTTCATCTCGGGTTACCAGGGCGGCATCGAACTCCCCGATGGAGGGTTCCTGCTTTCCCGTTTTCCCATCCGGGACTTCGTAAGACAGGATCGCGTGCCGGCTCAAAAGCTCGATGACGGGATAAACCTCCGCGGGCGTGGGATCGGCGGCGCCGAGCATGCGCACGCGGGCATCGATGAATTGCGCCATCAGTTTGCGGTCGACCTGCGGCGCCCCGTCCTGCCGCGCGGCAAGATAGACGTTCTCGAAAAAGGCGGCGAACGAGGCCGCGTCGTCGGTGTCCTGCAGGGGTTTTTTCTCCATGTAGCCGGTCACGAGCTCGTACGCATCCGCAAAACCCACCAGGTTCGTGAAAATTCTCATCAGGTCGGCGTGCGGCGGATACGTGATCGTCTGCCGCCCCACATAAAAGGAAGTCTGGGTCCCGACCACGTACCTGAGGATTTCCTTACGGAAATATTTTTTGTAGATCGCGAGATGCTGCTGGAGGACGCGTTCGAAGTCGGCCGGATTCGCAGCCCCTTTGAGTTCATCCGCGAGAACCCTGTAAGCGGCTTCGGGCTTATCGAGAAACTGGAAGGAAAGGCGCTGCTTTTTCTCGTGGTCATCAACGCCTCCCCGGGCTTCAGGCGGCGTCAGGCCGTTCTCGCGCTCATAAAGAGGCGACCGTATCTGGCTTGCCTGCGCCGCGATCCCGGCAAACTGCAGGTATTCCAGCAGCCTGTCGGTCTTGGCGCCGTAAACCTTTTCTCCCGAGGCATACTCGCCCAATTCCCTTTTCACTTTTCTGTTTTCCTCGTCGTACTGCCCTTGGGACAAGGCCCGCGGCATATCGGGAGCAAGCGCTTCCGCGCGTTTCTTGGCTTTCTGGGCAAAAGGACGGATGGAAATATAAACCTTGTTATGCTCTTCCTTCAGGATTTCCCGGAAAACCGTGTACCGTACGGCGTCATAGGCCTTGCGCCGGTCCGCGGGCGTCGCGAGCGGCCAGAACGCCATGTTCGTCCTGTAAAAGCCGGAGTCTTCGATTTCCTCTTTCGCGGTGCCGAGATAAATCCGGGCTTCTCCCGTCTGCCAGGTCAGCTTCTGTTCCCGGTCCAGGGTCGTTTTTCCGAAATGCGAGAAAACCGAGTACGGCACGAGCCTCAGGCTTTGGGCCGCGTCGGGCCTGCCTTGGAGCAGGTCCGCGACGGCCTCCTGAAGGGTCGCGGGCGCCTTGGCCCGGCCCTCGAACGCCTTTTCGAAATCCGCTTCCTCGACATCGAGGTAATGGGTTTCGAATTCGCGCCGAAGCGTGGCGATGGCCCGCAGCGCGCCAAGCTTGCGCGCCGTGGGAATCTGGGATTCGCGGATGCGGGCGGCGATGAGCGCCAGGTCGCGGCTGAGCTGCTTCCGTATTTTTTCGGGAGCTTTGTTCTTCAAGTCGTTACTGACAGTGCTGGTCAAGGTGGCATCCTGCCCGTCCAATTCCTTGACCAGGGCAACGTCGATGTCTTCGGCCATGTGCGCGCCGAGCTGGGAAGGCTTCAGTGAGCCGGAATAAAATGGAATTTCCTTGTCAAGCGCGCTTTCGATCGCATGCGCCGCGTCCAGGATATTGGCCGCGAAAACGCGCTGGGCCACGGCCTTACGGCCTTCGGGCGTTCCCGCGAGCTGCTTCTCGGAGGCAAGCACGGCTTTCTCATGGGCAATGCGGCTTATTTCCATGACCTGCCGGACGTACCTGGCCCGGCCGAGAGCCGCTTCCAGGTCCGCGGCCGTTTTCAATTTATGGGCAAAGGCCGAGATGCCGGCCGGCCCTCCGAAATTCGAATAGGCCTTGGCGTCAAGCTCGTGGAGCGGATTGTCCCAGCTCGTCGTGCTCGGCCGCGGGCTGTTGAAATAGAGGTCCATGTTGGAAATGCGCAGCTTGGGATGCGGATGCGTGGAAAGCGTGTGCATGGCCGTGCTCTCCGGCGTGATGCGGGCCAAAAAGGACAAGAGCGGCTTGAGCATGCGCGGCGAATAGCCCTGAAAATCGCTGGGAGTTCCCCCCGGCTGCCGCCGCGGATCATCGCGCGCGTCGCGGAGGATGCGCACCGCTCCTTTGTCCGCATGCCATTCCGCCTCGCGTTTCAGGGCAAGCAGCGCCTGGATCTGCGTTTTGTTCTCCTCCTTGTTTTTTTCCCATTCCGAATAATTCAGGCCTTCGAAGGAGCTGTGCTGCAGCACGTGCGTCAGTTCGTGCGCGAAAATCGCCGCGATCATCTCTTCGGAAAATTGCGCGTCCACGCCTTCCTGCTGGGTGTAGCGCGCCAGTTCACGGATCAGGCCGGCGTGAATGTAAACGTCGTCGTGCTCAGCAAAGACAAAGGCATTGATTTCCGGCGAATCCACGATAAACAGCTTGCCGCGGTAAGCCGGAACGCCTTCGACTTCCGCCACTTTGTTGTAGCCGTACACCACGCGGTCGAAAATCTTGAAGATCCGCTCGACCTCGGGCATCTTCGATGTCCTCGGGAGGAAGCCGTACTCCATGCGCATGCGCTCGTGATACGTGTCGATGTAATCGTTCAGGTCCGCGCGGATTTCCTGGATCGTCTTTTTCGAGCTCTGGGAAGCGGCATTCAGGAAATCGTTGTCGTCGGCGTACACCGCGGGTGTCCGGTCGAAATTGAGTCCGCTGAGCTCGTAAGGTTCGCGGACGTGCAGCGAGACCTCGAGGCTGATGCTTTTTTTACCGCCGGCCAGCGGTGTGGATTTGGCCTGCCCTCCAAGCTGATGGAGCGGAAATCCTTTCCGGAACTCCAGGGCAAAGGCCTTGAGCTTGTCGACAAGCTGGGCGTCGTCCGCGGCGGTGAACGACAGGACGGCCTTGGCGGGCTGGCCGGGCTGGGCCGCGACGGCATTAAATTCGAGCCCCTGCGCCGCGGCCGTTTGCTGCGCAAAACCCTTGATCTGCGCGACGGCCTCACGGGTCCGCGCCTCTTCAGCCTGCTGTCGTTCCCGCTGGAAATCGGTCAATTCCGCCGCCGGCTGCGCGCGCAGTTCAGAGCGCTCCTCCTGCGGCGTGGCCGTGGCCGGTCCTTCGTCGCCATGTTCCTCGATGAAAGTTTTTTCCGCGGCATCGAACGCTTCACGGCGCTCGTTGATAAGCCGGCCCATCCGCTGCTGGAGCGCCTCGAGCGCATCGAATTTTCCGCGCAGCCAGGCTTCCCAGCCGGCTTCGCTGCGGTCCGCGGGCGCGTCGAACTTCGCGATGACGGGCGCCGCCGCGAGAATGGCCTCGGCCTCGCCGGCCCTGTCGCCGAAAACCATGGCCAGCCGGTCGCGCACCGTATCGCCGGTCAGTTCCACGGTCACGTCTGCCCGCGCGTAAAAAGGATAAAAGTGGACCACATTGAAAAGCTTCGCCAGCTCGTGCAGTTGAGAATACGCGAGCTCGATTTTTTCGCGCAGGTTCTCGAAGCCCGGCGCCACGACGACGGCGCCGTTCAGCCAGGCCTGGTGGATCGGCGGGACAGTGGAAAGATCGAGAGTCCCGTCATCGGGATACTGGTATTGAGAAGAGGTTTCGTGGTTGCCGGTCAGGTCCACGGCATAAAAGGCCGCGCCCGCGAGAGGATGTCCCGCGGGATAAGACGCCGGTCTGTCCGCGGGATCGGCCAGGAGAAGCCCGTCCATGTCGATGGCCACCGGATTTCCGTCCGGCGTGACGAGAAAGGCGTCGGGCTTGCCATCGCTCAGAAGCGTGGCCTTGCGGCCGTCCTGGGCCAGCGCGCGCTTTTTCAACGCCTCCAGAATCCTGCCGTAAATTTCGTGCTTCTGCGACAATGAAAAAGCGCGGAAATCTTTTCCGAAATTGAGTCCTGAAGGATTCTTCACCAGAAGCAGGCGGCGTTCCTGACTCGCCTCTTCCGGTAAGGGAAGGCGGACAATACCGTGCCACAGGTACTGCGGGAAAATGCCGAGCGCGCCGTCGGCGTTGACCGCGGCAAGCGCTTCCGCGCTCCGCGTCACGGTGCGCGGCAGGCCCGCCGCCGACATCTTCATCGCGTACGACGTGCTTCCGTCCGCGGATTTTCCGACAAAAACCGTGAGAAGATGCCCGGCCTCCACGACCGGTTCCATGCGGATTGTCTGCCCGTCGATGCGGAGGTCAAAGGCTTCGCGGTCCGCAAGCTTCGAAGCAATGTCTTCCGGCAAGTCCGCGAGAACGCCTCCCGTCTCGCCGCGCAGGAGCGCCTGGCCATCCGCCACTTCGACCTCACGCGTGCCGGGTTCGGCACGCAATTCCGTGCGGCCGGCGGGGCGCGATTCCGGATTTATGACGACAGCCCCGGGCTCGACCATCGGAAGGATCCAATCCACGGCCTGGGATTTATCGAGCAGCGCCTGCACCTCTTCGCGCGTGAGCGTCTCGCCGTTGAGCAGCCGGATATAAAGAGCATCGGACTCGGCTTTGGCGTCCGGGGGATAAAATCCGCGCTTGAGATAAAAAATCGCGTTTTGAACCGGGTCCCCGACTTTGGTGTTGCGGATCTGGGAGGCGGCGGGCAGCACGAATTGCCTCGGCTGAAATTCCCGGAACAGAACGGCAAGTGAATTGATGAACAGGTTGACCGACAGGCCTTTTGCGCGGAATTGCGGCAGGACATCGAAGGCAAGGGTCACCTCGTCGCCGCGGCGGCCGTAGATCATATAACCCACCGCGTCGTCCAGCGGCGGCGTGGCCGAACTCTGCTTGGCCCTGTGAATGAGAAAGCCCAGCGCTCCGGTCGAAACTTCCGGCACCATCGTGACCAGGTCCAGGCCCTCCCGGGGCAAGTCGAGATAGGCCGATCGTCCCTGCGCCGCGTAACGGCTCAGGTTTTCCAGGTGCTTGAAATCAAAGTTGCCCGCCATTCCCGGCGCACTATGGATGGACTTCCGGAGCGCGCTGATTTCTTCGTCCACCGGTCCCACCCGCGGCGCGGGATACAATTCCGCGTCCTTGCGCGAGCGCAGAATCACGCGCCGGATGCGGTCGCGGTAATAGTCGGCATTCAGCTCCCGCAGTTCGGATTTTCCGCGACGCAAGGCCAGCACCGGAGGATTGATTTCTTCCTCCTGCCCGCGCAGCTCCGGATGGGCCAGGAGATCAAGGGCTTTGTTGAGGTACCGGTTGACGTCATCGTAATAAGGTTCTCCCGGCCGGATGACTGTCGGTAAATGTTTCTGGGCTTTCTCCAGCAAGGCCCGGGCTTCGTCAACCGGGACGGCCATCGACGTGGCTGCCAGAGCCTCGGCGACCATGAAACTCAGGACGTAGAGAGTCAACGGAAAGGCGTGATATCCCAAAGGTTCCATCAGCGCATGAAGCATGCTCCAGTGCTCTATGGCGACGGGGAAAATGTAATCGACGGCCTTTTGTTTCAGGTCCGGCTCGGCGGTGAATGTCAGCACCTGGACGAGATACTCCCAATAATTCGGGTTTTGCTGCCACACGGGATCGTCGAACAGGGCATCGCCGGCGAGATCTTTGGCCTTCCACCAGGAGCCTCTCGGACGCGCCGCCTTTTTCCAGGCCACGTAGAGATGCCTGTCCTCCACCGCGCTGAAAGCCGCTCCCTGCGTGAGAATCCCCTGCTTTTCCAGACGGCCTAGCTCGTCGTATTTTTTTTGCGCGACGATGACGGGCAGGATATGCAGCGAGAAAATGCCGTCGGGACGCAGAAGCGACGCGCCTTTGCGGAACGTGTCATTGTCGAAAATCATGCCCTGGACATAAAACATGTCCAGCCCGCCCTTGGTTTCACCCAGAAGGTCCGGCGTAAACACGTTGGCATCGGCTCCATAAAGCACGACCTGCGCCTCGCCTTCCGCCAGAGGGACCCGGAAATCAAATCGCGGGATTTTTTCCCGGCGTCCGTCCGGGAAAGCAACCGTCTCGTAAGTCCGCGCAGCCGTGACGTCCTTTCCGTAAAGCTTCAGGGTGAGCGTTTCCTGATCTGCATAATACACATCGGTGCCTACGAGTTTGGCGGGGTTAAAGATTTCCAGCATCCTCTGGATGTCGGCCCCGATGCCGGGATAATAAATTTCGCGGATGGGCCGGGCGCCTTTTTCGCGCAGCATGCCGCGCAATTCCGCGCGGCCGGCGCGGAGCTCGCTCTTGACGGCCAAGACTTCGTCTTTCAAGCCTTTCCAGTCGAGCCTGTCCAGCACGGCCAGGTTTTTCATCATCTCGTCCATGCCGGCTTCCGCGCGATCGTCCGGCATGTTCATCGTGAGCGCGTACAAGAAATACTGCAGGATTTTGAGCCGGAAGACATCGGAAAGAAGATCCATCTCTTCCGCCGTGAGCGGAAACGATCCTTCCGCTTGATAGGCCTTGAGAAACTCGCCGATCTTGGCGAGGTCCAGGCTGGACCCGTCCGCCTGAAAGCGGATCATGAATGCATTGGCAAGATCGGAGAGCCGCGCGTCTTCGTGCGCGTATTCGAAATCCATGAGCTTCAGGCCGGCAGGTGTGTAAAACGCATTGTCCTGGTGGTAGTCGCCGTGAACGATGGCTTTGGGAAGTTTCGCGGCGCGCTCCGGCGTGAACGCCTGGCGCAGCCGTTCGATCTGATTTTTGAGGATGGGAAATTCGGAAAGGTAACGGGCCTGCGCGTACGTGAGCGGCGGACCGCGCGACTGCAGTTCGCTCTGGAGCTCTTCGAGTTTCCGGAGCTTGGCTTCCAGGTTAACGATGGAAATCATCGGTGGCTCTTCTTCTTCCGTGTACGCGCGGCCGGCCGGCGCGAACGCCCGCGAGGCCGCGTGAAATTTGGCAAGCGTCCGCGCCGCGGTCGCCAGGTCTTCGCCTTCAACCTGTCCCCAGGAATAGCGCTTCCCTTCCACGAATTCATAGAGCACGTACGTGCCGTCCGGCGTTGCGGTGGCGGCTTTACCCTCGCGGTTCTTGATGATCCCGGCCGCGGCGACGCCGGCAGCCTTGGTCTGTTCGATCAGCGAATCTTCCCGATCCACGAGATCGGGCGAGTTGCGGTAAAGAGGCTTCTTGAGGATAAATTTTTTCTCGCCCTGCGTGACCCGGAAAACGTTGGGATGGCCCGGATCAAAAGCTTCGATCGTGGCGCCGGCCAAATTGTATGCGGCCAAGGCCTCCTCGGCCGACCGGAGTTCTGCTTTGGACTGTGATTGGCCGGACGGCGCCGCCGGAGTTTCAGGCCCCAGGATTTCATCCAGCACCGGCGTCAGCCTGCGCAGGGATTCCTGCTCGATCCTCATTCCCAAGAGCAGGTGCTTGGGCTGTTTTCCCCAGCGGCTCTGTACGAAAGCCGGCACCCAGAAGGGCAAGGTGCCCTTTGCCGCCGCGATCTCGGCCTCGGCCCGCGCATCGTTGTAGCCTTCCACTTCGGCATTGACCCGCTGCATGAAAGCCAGCTCCGATTCTCGTGAAAAAGCAAATCCGGCATTCAGGCCGAGCCCGACGTGCAATTCTCCCTTGAGCTGGTCGCGGGTGTAGCGGGTCACTTGAAGCTTAAGCGCGGCTTCAATCTGGTCCGCAAATGCGGCACGATTGCGGATGAAACGCGAAATCATCGTCTTGGTGATTTCCGGCTCGCCCACGACGGCCTGGTCCAGGATGTCGGTCACGTAAAACCGGCTGAGCGGGATCTTCTCGGCGAGAAAGGCCTGCGCGAAATAGCCGAGCGCGTACCGGATTTTCTGCGGGCTCATTTGCTGGTCGAGCATGTATTTGTACAGCGGCAGACTCAGCGCCTTCTCAGCAACTTCCGGCGTCACATTTTTGTTGCTGCTCGTCACCGCGTACCCGTGGATCTGATTCCGGACGAGTGCGAACTGCACGGTCATGGCCAGGCCTTCCTTGACGATGACTTCTCCCAGGTCGCTTTTCAATTCCGATTCCCCTTTTTCCTCGCTGATCTTCCGGTACTCGCTTTCGAGGCTCAATTTCTCGCCGGCAAGCGTGGAATCAAGCGTCACTGTCCGCCGCACGCGGCGGGCTTTGTCGATCTCTCCAAGGCGCGTCCGGATTTCGGCGAGCCGCTGGGCTTTTTTACGGTCTTCGGAATCGTGCAGGAAGGTAAAAATCGCGTGGTCGATTTCGTGGACCAGGAAGCTGGCCAGATTCACGTAATTGTGCTGCAGCGCGGTGCGCACCGTGTACGGGTTCATGAACTTGATGACGTCGAAATTCGTTTTGTCATCGACCGTCATGTAGTTGTAGCGGCCGATGATGTCCCGGCCCTGGATGCTGTCGACGGAAAACATGGGGATTCGTTTTTGCGCCTTCCCCTTGGTGATGACGAGCACGGGAATCTGAATGCCCGGCGGCAGGTTTCCAAGGCTCGACTTGACGTCGGGATGCCGGTTCTCCATATCGATCGTCGCGGCCGCATCCGCCGGGTTCGCCCATTCGATCTGGATGTGGACTTTGTCTTTGCCCCACACAAGCCCCGCGTAATAATGGTCAAGCCAGCCTCCGAACGTCTGCCGGGCTCCCTCGCCGTCGAACAAAAACGCTTTTTGCTGGAACATCGCGTTTAAAATTTCCTGGGGATGAGCCTGTCCCTTTTTGGCTTTCGCGAAAGCGGCCTCGATCTCGCCGCCCTTGGTTTCCCGCTCGAAGAAAGCGTCGATCACGCGGTTCGCGTCGGCTAAGGGATCCACGCCCCTGTCTTTCGCGGCCCGGTTGACGATGAAGGCGGCTTCCGCTTCCACCATGCTGTCGCGGCTCGCCTTGAAGTCTTCCAGAAAAGGCGTCCCCGTCAGGCGCAGCGCTTCGGCATTGCCCAGCAGCAGCGCGGTCGCGATCACGTTCCGCATTTCCGCGCGCAGCGGCGCGAGCACGGGGTCATCGGAAAATTGCGGCCCGTCGTAAGGCGTCAGGTCGAAGACCGCGCTGATGGTCTCCGCGGAAATATGGCCGGTGCCGTCCAGCAGCCCTTTTTGTTTCAACACTTCCCGGGTCTGCGATTCCGCCGGAGGATTGTAATAAAGCGACAGCCAGAGGCCGTAGAAAAGCTCGCGGTACACGCCGGGATCGGAAACGGCAAGCTGCTGAAGCACCGGCTTGAGCTTCTCGACCTCGGGATATTTCCGCTCGTCCACGAACCGCAGCTCGCTTTGGGCTTCGCCTCCGGCCTGAGCCACCGAGCCGTCCGCCGTTTTGACGTCCTGGGCCGCGCTGGTTTCCGGCGGCCGGTTTTCCGGAAAAACCTGCTGCGCGATTTGGCGCAGCTCGGCGGCCTTGGCAAGCGCCTGGCGTCCCGCGGCCTCGGCCTGTTCGATGGCGGTGAAAAGCTGCTGGGCTTTTTCCGCGGGCACGGCCACCTGGCCCGCGCCCGGTTCTTCCGCCGGGGCCGGAATGATTTGCGCGGACGCGTTGCCCGAGGCCCGGGAAAGCCCGATCAAAGCGGCCTGCTCGGCCTGGTCCGTCGTGAGCTCCGGATTCTGCCGGAGCACCGTGCCCACGGCGCGGTCCGCCATTTGAGTCACGAGATTGTTGGACGGGAGAGTTTCGCGGAGCTCCGCATTGGCGGCCGCGCCGCTCGTGGCCGCTTCGTAATCGTTCATCACGCCTGCAAGCACGGGCGCGGTGCGCAGTCCTGCCTCCTGCACCTGCGGGGAAAAAGCTCCGGCCTCGACCCGCTGCCTCAAATTCGCCAGCACGCGCTGGGAAAGCTCGGACCTTCCGACGTATTCCAGCGGAAGCCGTCCCACCGCCGACGGCAGGGACTGCATGGCAAGCCTCGCGGCCTCCGGATCCCGGATCCACCGCACGACGGGCATGCCGCGGTCCAGGTGCACCGGCGGATTCATGGCCGCGGGTCCGGCCTTGCCTTCGAGGAGCGGCGCGATCGCGGCCGCGGAAATTTCCTTGCGGCGGACCAGCGCTTCCAGCTTTTGTTTGAATCCCGCGAATTGTTCCTGGAAATTTTTCCACATCTCGTCTACGGCACCGTCGCGCGCGCCCGCGATCTCCTCTTCGAGGGACCGGACGAGTTCCTCCGGCGTGGCGGCGCTCCGCGTTTTCTCGTACTTGTCGTGGTAGACCTTGAAAACAAGATCCACGTAGCGCGTGTAGTCGGCGGCCTGGTCCAGGCGGCCTTCCTGCGCGAGCTGCCGCAGGATTTCGTCGCGCCACATTTTCAATCCGGATTTAAATTCCGGCTGCGGCATTTCCTGGGCGAGGCGCGCGGCCGCGGCCTTGCAGAACGCATCGTAATAAGTCGTCTCGAGTCCGGCCTTGAACGACAACTCCCCGCGCATGAGCTGCGGGTACAGCTCGTGGCCTTCGAGCGAATCCATCGCGGGAATGATCACCGCGTACGAATAGCCCGCTTTCTTCAGCGCCTCCTGGAAACCGCGGGAGTGAAAGCCTCCGGCCACGACGATCGCGGAGGAAGCCTTTTCCCTTACAAGCAGCTCCTGGAGTTTTTCCTGGAATGCGGCGTCGCGCTTGGTCACCGTCTCGTAAAAATAAAGCGCGCCCAGCGCCTTGGGCTTCAGATCGCCGAACACGTCCCACGAAGTCTTGAAATCATTCCGGAACCGGTCCCATTCCTCGCGCGTCAGCTCCATCGCGATGAAGGCCCGCAGCAGACGGAGCTGCCGGTAGTCGCGCGCCAGGTTCTTCTGTTCCTCGCTGCCGGAAAGCGCGTCCGTCGTTTCCGCCAGCGCCGCTTCCAGCTCTTCGAAAAGGCGCGTTCCGCGGATCATGGACAACGTTTCCGTGTGCCCCAAAAGCTGTTTCATGGCCGGCGTGAGGCGCGGCTTGATGCCGGCCTTTTCCCCCGCCGCGAGAAGCGCCTTCAAGAACTCCCCTTCGCCGAGCGCGCCGGTCAGGAATGCCTGTTGTTCTTCGTTGAAGCGCTTCTGGGATTCGGGATCGAGCCGGAGCAGGTAGTTTTGCTTCAACCCTTCGGCCATTTTTTTCAGCGAGGCCTGCACGGCCTCGTGATCGATCTGGGCATCCCCCGAGACGGACGACAAAAGCGAGGCGATTTCGGAATATTTCGCGGTCATGGCTTCGCGCGCGCCCGGGCGTCCGTTCCAGACGCTCCCCAGCGCCTTGACCAGCTCGAGCAGATTCGATTTTTCCTCGTGGAATTTTTCCACCTGCTCGTGCCAGGCATTGAGCTCAGGCGTATAAATTTTGGCGCGCTCGGCATCGAGCGCGGCCTTTCTTTCGTCCAGCTGCCTGGCGAGCGCGGGCCGGTTCGCATCGGCATCGAGATAAGCCAGGTAATTTTCTTCGTAGAGCTTCCAGTCTTCGATGCCGTGGTAAAGCGCAGGGCCTCCGAAGATGGCGGCCATTTCCGCGCCCTTGAGCTCGCCTTTTTTCAGGTATTCGTCCATGACTTTTTTCTTGATGAATTCCTTGGGAAAGGCGCGAAAGAGCAGCGGGTCGAGCACGCCGCGCGCGCCTTCGAGCGCGACCAGCCGGATGCCGTGCTTGGTCCCGAAAAACTGGATGAGCTGCTGAATGCGATCCTGCGCGCTTGCAATCGCGTGCGCGTCCTGGATGAAAATAACCTGCGGCCTTCCGGGACCCGCGTCGTAGCGCGCGTCGACCAGGCCGAGAGATTCGGGAAGCGTGAAAGAGTTGATGCCAAGCGGAGAAACCGGAGCGGCCGCGGCGGCCGGGGATTCGGGCGCGGGAAGCGCGGCCTTGGCGCCGGACAATTCGCCCGAAATAAAAAGGAGCGCGGTGGTCCAGGCCGTAAGGCGCAGTAGAAAGGTGCGGGGTTTAAAGAAAATCACACGGCTCCTTTCGTGATGATGCGGCCATCCCCCCTGATCGCCGCATTATGTTTATAGAAGAACGCAAAACTAAATACTTTAAAAACCTTATATAAAAAGTTTATCATCTAGCCAAGCAGAAAGCTTGGCAGGAAGTGAAAATTTTTGATTTTTTTGATCAATTATGATCAATAAAGATATTTATTGATCGTTTTCAAGAGGAAAAAGAGGGAGCTGCGAGAAAAAAGGAGTGCGGAATTTTGAGGTTTTAGAACAGGGTTTCGGGCTTTACCGGCAAGCCTTCTTGTCCGCCCGGGATGAATGCCGCGCCGAGATCCCAGATGCCGCTGCCTGTGCGGGCAATGGCCTGGAAAGTTCCGTCGACAAAGCCCGCGGCATGGCGGACAAACGGTTTCCCCGCCTGCTCGTGATATTCCTGGATGGTGATGGGGATTTCCAGGAAGCCCGTCAGGATATTTTTGACCCCGCGGATGAGCGTGTGTTTCATGTTCTCGGTATACGTGCCTGCATAGGCGGAAGCGGATGCTCCAAGCAGCAGAACGGCCAATAAAAATGCGGTTTTTTTCTTCATAAGAGCCCCCTCCTTTTCGCGGGTTTCTTAAGTATCGGACGAAACGGAAATTTACAAAAGAATGTTTAAGTTTTAATTCGGAACGCCGTTTCTCTTACAACGTCGTCTCCAAAAACAAGCTCGTTTCATCGTTCTGAAAGATTCAGCAAACGCGCATGGAACAAGATTTACCTTTAAAACCTCTTTATAGCTGCTCGAGCTGCCAATGGTCGGGCAATGAGTCCAGCTTCATCACGAAGATCCTCTCCATCATGTACCGTCCGAAGCACGACAACATCCAGGCCTTCAAGCAGATCAAGTGTCCGAAGTGTCACAATCTCGTGACCATCATTTTCGAGACGCTCGACGGCTCCATCGCCAAGTAAATTCTCTGCGATTAAATTCCGCGGTTTTGCGGCACACGCTTCCATGCTTTCAACGGGCATTGTGCACTCATGCCTAGGGGGACAGGTCTAAAGACCCGTCCCCGTCCATGCATCCGTGAGGCAATTAAAGGCGGGAAAACACGCCCTCTAAAATCTCGAGGGCCACGTCCACGTCTTTCTTGGACGCGATGAGCGGCGGGGAAAAACGGATGGAGGTCTCGCCGCAAGGAAGCAGCAGGAGTCCCTTTTCGAACGCGCCCTGCACGATGCGGTCGCGCAGCGCGGGCGCCGGCTCTTTGGTCGCTCGGTTTTTGACGATTTCGATGGCGCACATAAGCCCAAGTCCCCGCGCGTCGCCGATCGAGAGAAAGCGGCGGCTTAAACTTTCCAGGCCCGCCAGCAAATACTTCCCCACGACTTCGGAGTTTTTCAGGAGCTTGGTTTCCAAAAGATCGATCGTTTCCAGCGCGGCCACGCAGGCCAGCGGATTCCCGCCGAACGTGTTCGCATGCGCGCCCGGTTCCCAATCCATGACTTCGCCGCGTGCGATGATGGCGCCGAGCGGCATGCCGGAGGCAATGCCCTTGGCCACGGTGATGATATCCGGCTCCACGTTCCAATGTTCGATCGCGAACATCTTGCCCGTGCGCCCCATGCCTGACTGCACTTCGTCGGCGATGAGGAGAATCCCGTATTTGCGCGTGAGCTCGCGCAGCTTGGGATGGAAGGTCGGCGGCGGGACCACATACCCCCCCTCGCCCTGCACGGGTTCCACGATGATGGCCGCGACTTCGCTCGGCGGAATCGTTTTCTTGAACAGCACTTCCTCGATGTAACGCACGCATTCTTCCCCGTATTTCAGCGGATCCTGATGTTTGCAGTTCCGGTAAAAATACGGGTATTCCACATGCGTGACGCCGGGCACGAGCGGCCCGAACTTCTGCTTCTGAATGATCTTGCTGCCGGTCAGGGAAAGCGCGCCCATGGTGCGGCCGTGAAAAGCGCCGAAAAAGGCAATCATCTTTTCCCTTCCGGTCTTATAGCGCGCCAGCTTGAACGCGGCCTCAACCGATTCCGTGCCGGAATTGGTGAAAAAGACTTTTTTGACGCCTTTGCCCGGCGTGAGCGCCCCGAGTTTTTCCGCGAGCTTGACCTGCGCCTCGTAATAAAAATCCGTGCCCGACATGTGGATGAGCCGCGCCGCCTGTTTTTGCAGCGCCTTCACGACGCGAGGATGGCAATGGCCCGTGGACGTCACCGCGATGCCCGCCGTGAAATCCAGGAAGCGGTTACCGTCCGTATCGGTAATCCACATGCCTCTCCCCTTGTCCGCGACAAGAGGATACGAACGGGTATACGAGGGCGACACGACCGCCGCGTCGCGCTTCAGAAGTTTGCGGGCGTTGGGTCCCGGCAGGGACGTTTTGATTTTAGGCTTCGTGAACTTGCTCATGATGGCTCGGTATCGATCTGGGCTTTCTGTAGCTTGCCTGAATAGTCAATGTAAACGCTTTTCCATTCACTAAAAATGTCCAATCCATGCTCGCCGGCCTCGCGGTGGCCGTTGCCCGTGTCTTTCACGCCGCCGAAAGGCATGTGCACTTCCGCGCCGATCGTGGGGCCGTTGATGTAAGTGATCCCGGCTTCGATGTCGCGGATGGCCTTCATGGCCGCGTTGACATCGCGCGTGTAAATCGAGGACGACAGGCCGTAGGCCGTGTCGTTGATCTGCTTCAGCGCGTCTTCCAGGTCGCTCACCGGCATGATGCAGACCACAGGCCCGAAAATTTCTTCTTTCATGATGCGCATGGAAGGCTTCACTCCGGTAAAAACCGTGGGCTGGAAAAAATAGCCGTGCGAAAGGCCCGGGCCTTTGGCCGGACCGCCGCCGCATTCGATCTTCGCGCCTTCGCGCTCGCCGAGTTTCACGTAATCGGTCACGCGCTCGAGCTGGTCCGCGTTGACGAGCGGCCCCACCTG
>Ga0310810_10003924_pt1 | contig 16341 bp, 22 predicted proteins | sample NCmetagenome_FD_207641 | JGI IMG/M metagenome (GOLD analysis project Ga0310810, IMG submission 207641) | Soil microbial communities from experimental microcosm in Duke University, North Carolina, United States - NC | ecosystem: Engineered > Artificial ecosystem > Soil microcosm > Unclassified ... | reverse complement strand
CCCTGCCGGGGAGAGATGACGCCGACGCCTCTCGGCGCCCCGGTTCCCCACCTAAAGAACGGCCATCGATGAGCGCGAGCATGACGCGCGCCAACGCGGTGAGATCGGCGTCCGGGCGCTCGGCCATGTGCCAACACGTGAGCACCAACTCACCGCGCAACCCACCCTCCGCTACCACCTCCACCACCCTGCCCATGACCATGCGCCGCGATCCTGGATCGGTCATGCGCCCACCGCCTCGGCCTCGAGGTATCGCTCGAGCTGCCGCCCCAACCATTCGGTGTACGCGGGTGGGATGGCTTGGCTCAACTCGTGGTAGGTGATGGGGTGCTCGATGCCCATCGCCGCCATGTGCGCCTCGAGCGACCCCTCGCCCACTTGGTAGCCCCCACTGATCGAGAGCACGCGCAAGGGGTTGGTCCGATTCCATGCCGGTGCGTAGATCGGTGGATAGGCGAGGTCACGATGCGCGCACGGCCTCGAGAATAGGAGGATGTTTGATTCGAACTTCCGGTGACGACGGATCGGGAGGCCGAACGATGAGCCGCACAGGACGATCCAATTGCGGAGCGGGGCGGTCGGCACGTTCTCGATGATGTAGGGGCGCCCGGATGCCTCGAGCCGCTCACGGGTGGCGGCGAGGAGGTCGGGGTGGTTGGCCCGGTTGGCGATCGAGACGGCTTGCGAGAATGCTTGGCACGGCGGGCTCGCATGGATCGCATCGAACCCCTCGAGCGGGTAGGTCATGGCATCGGCTTGGTGGAATTCGAACGGGTAGTGAGGCTGGGGGCGGTTGTCCACCCCGACCACTTCGAACCCCGCCCGGTGGTAGCCCATCGCCGCGCCGCCCGCCCCGCAGAAGAGGTCGAGGATCCTCACCACCGCCTCGAGGGCGATCCCATCCCGCGCTGGTGGCGGAGGGCCACCTCCCGGCCTCGGGCTTGGTTGCACGGGGCACATGATGGGGCGAGGTTCTGGGGGTCGAACCCCGCCCCACCATCGGCGAGTGCGGTGATGTGGTCGAGTTGGGTCGAGGGCGCGCCACACCAATGGCACGGGAGGCCGCGGATCGATCGCGAGGCGCGCACGTGCGCCTTGCGGTCATAGGCGCGGCTCACCCCTCGCCCTCGAGGCGCTCGGCGAGATCGACCACCACCCACGGGGCGGGCTCGATGGTGTCGCCCGGTTTGACCACGGCCATCGCGCAGATGACGCACAGGATCACATCCTCGGGCCCGAGCACCGCCCGGTTGCTCAACCACGTGGCGCCGGTGCACCTCGAGCACGCCACCCGGTGGGATGGCACCGCCGGGAGCCCGTACCGCTCGGGCACGGTCACGATGGCGCTCATGCCCGCTGCCGCGCGATGAGGTCGAATTGGGCGCGGTCGGCGCACGTGGCCGCATGGCGCCCGCCATCCCGGTCGAGGAGGCCCGCGGCGGCGCCCGAGAGGGCGCGGGCGAATGACACCCGCGAGCCGCACGCGCGGCACGTGGTGATGTTCACCACCCGCCACGAGGCGGGGCGGCTCCACCCCGCGTACCGGTCATCACGCTCGAGCATGGCGCTCACGGCTCTCCTCCTCGCCACCGATGCGCCACCCGCCGACCCAATGGAATTCCTTGACCACGTAGGCGCGCGGCTCGGGTTGGTCGAGCGATGCCGCCACCTCGATGCGGGTGGCCGGATCGGCGATGCACGAGAGGCACAGGAACGTCTCTTCGAGCCTGGATCCCCTCGCGCACCGCACGCATGGGCGGGCTTGCCTCATCGCTCGATCAACTCCCGCTCGATGTCGGATGGATCGAGGCCGTACCCCCGGAGGAGTGCCTCCTCGCTCAAGGCGGATCGGGAGGTATCGGGGTCCACTGGCGGCTTGGGAGCCGTGGCCCCGATCCTACCGAGCCGTGTCAAAACGTCGCCCGTCTCACGCTGCCCCACGCTGTCGCACGGCACGAGATCGAGGCGGAATCTGTCCACCAAATGCTCCACATTCTCGAGGGGCTTTTCCACCGGATGCTCCGGGTTGTCCACACCCGCCCTAGCGGCGGCGCTCGGGCTCGGCCTCGCGCTGGCGGGCCACGAATGCATCGAGCGAGGCGCGGGTGACCATGGCCGCGGCGCCGACGTGGAACCCCTCCAACTCGCCCGCCTCGAGGAGGCGGTAGATCGTCGCGCGGCTCACCCCCAGATAGGTGGCCGCGGTCAACTTGTCGGGATCGACCGAGGCGATGGGGAGGCCGATGGGCCCGGGGCGGGCGGGGCTCGGGTTGGTCGAGCCCATCAGGGTGAGTTGCTCTGTCACTGTGTCATGCCCCCCGGCGGTGTCTCGCGGTGTCGCGGGCTGTATCCATGTGATACACCTACGGGTCGGCGACGGGCAACCCTGCCACGGCGATTGAGACATCCCGAGATTGTGTGAGACGGGTGATTGGGGTACGCTACTGGTGTCAAGCCTTGCGACACCCGATAGGAGCCACCCCCGTGAACACACCCACCCCCAAGCATTGCCGTCGAGTCGATGGCCTACCCGGAACCCCGTGCAAAACGTGCGGGCGCATCGTCGTCCGCAAGGGCTCGGGCCGAGGGATGTACCGCCTCACCCACGAGGCCGCCCCCGCCCCCGAGATCGAGATCGATCATGATCTCTGCGACCGCGAGGAGCACCTCCGCCGCCGCGAGACGGGCGAGGATTGTCCGCTCGTGCTCGAGGGTGAGGCGCTCTGATGCCGAACCCGAACCCCAAGCCCCGCCCCATCTCGCGCCGCCCCGACGGGCGACCGACCCTGCCCGCCGGGATGTCATACCGGCGCAACGGCACCATCCGCTATCGCTACACCGAGCACGGGCGCCGGATCGATCTCTACGCGCCGACCGCCGAGGAGGCGCTCCGCAAGCGATTCGAACCCAAGCCCGATCCTGGATCGGTCACCATCGATGAGACCACCACTCTCGCCGACTATCTGCGCGTGTGGGTGGCGGGGCTCGGCCTCCGCTCCAACTCGGTGGGCACCCACGAGGGCCACGTGCGTAACCACCTCATCCCGCTTTTCGGCGAGGAGGTGCGCCTCGCCGCCGTCACCCGCGAGTTGGTCAAGGTTCGATTGGTCGAGTTGCGCGCCCGCCGCTCGAGGTACGGCACCCCGCTCGCGCCCCAGACCGTCGCCCTGATCTACGCCACCTTGCGCCTCGCCCTCAACGCGGCCATGGATGATGGCCGGATCCCGAGCAACCCGGCCATGCGCCACCGCCCCAACGGCACCACCGGCTCCAAGGCGCGCGGCGCCCGGGTCGGCCTCGAGGCGCGGATCCCCACCGAGTTGGAGATCAAGCGGATGGGCAAGGCGCTCGAGGGCGACCCGCTCGAGGCCCTCTTCCGGCTCACGGCCATGACCGGGCTCCGCCAATCCGAGGTGCTCGGGCTGTCATGGGCGGATGTCGAGGCGGGCGCGCCGACCCACATCCGGGTGAGTCAAGGTCTGCGCCGGACCGATCGAGTGCTCGACGATACCAAGAACGCATCCTCCGCCCGGTTCGTGCCCATCGGGCCCGCCGCCCGCACGCTCCTCCGCGAGCACCGCATCCTCCACCCGGGCCCGGGGCTCGTGTTCCGCAAGCCCGACGGATCGCCGCTCGTGGGCTCGACCATCTCGCATTGGTTCACCCATCACGCCAAGGCGCTCGAGCTGCCGTACACGTTCCACGATCTCCGGCACGCCTACGCCTCGCGGCTCATCAACGCGGGGGTGTCCATCGCCATCGTGTCGAAACTCCTCGGCCATGCCGATGTGACCATCACCAGCCGCACGTACCACCACCTCCTCCGCACCGATGAGACGGGCACCGCGGCCATCGCCGAGGCGGCGCTCGGATGAGCAAGCCCACCACCGAGCGGCACCCATTCGAATGGACGGGCGGCACCTACCGCTCGCCCGCGGGGCGCACCTACCGGATCTGCGCCACGTGCGGGCGCCCCAACGTGGCCCAGACGCACACCAAGCGGGGCGAGGGGCGGCTCCCCCGCTATCTGCCACCGGCGGCGCCCGCGCCCGTCTCGGTGGCCCCTGTGAGCCCACGGATCATCGATTGGCGAGTGCGGATGCTCGCCCTCGCGGTCGAGGAGGTGCTCGCTCACTCCGAGATATCGGACGTGCTCGAGGTCCGGGTGCGCGAGGTCAAACGGGCGCTCAACTCCGAGTTGTACGGCACCTCCGAAAAGGCGCGCCCGATCCTGGATCCCCCCGAGCTGCCGCGAGCCGCCCCGCTCGCCCGCCCGGTCACCCCGCCGCTCGCCACCGCCGCCCACCGCCGGATGGCGGGATCGTTCCGCTCCAATCGGATGCGCGATCTCTTCGAACGCGGCATCCGGGCGGGGTGGGTCGCCGATGAGACCGGGGGCGGGCACGTGCGGCTCAAGGGGCCCGCGGGCGGCATCCTGATCATGAGCGCCTCGGCGGCGGATCGAGGGCGGGGCTTCCGCAACCTCGTCGCCAATGCCAAGCGGATGGGCATCGACACCACCGGGCTCTAACCCATGCTCGGCGCTCGACCGACCCCGTTCCGTTGAGCCTTGCGAGCCACCCGGAGGAGCGCGGCGAGCGCCGAGACGGGGGCACGATATCACCCCCACCGGTGGGGTACGCACCCCTCGAGTGGGGTACGAATGGGGTAAGCCCCCGGCCACCCGATCCGAACGGATAGCCGGTTCGTGCACGAATGTGGTCGGGGCGGAGGGATTCGAACCCTCGACCACCAATCCCCCAGATTGGTGAGGCACGCTCGGGAACCCCGGTTCGTGCTCACGGAACGTCTCTCACTGTCGCCCAATGTGCCCGATTGATGGGGTAAATTGGGGTACGAATGGGGTAAGGTCGGGGGCCCCGGCGAGCCCCCGGAATTCACCCCTTGCGACGGTCGCGGCGAGCCATAAGCACGGTCAAACCCACCGCCGCGGTGAGCACCGCCGCCCGTTGCTCATTGGGAACCCCGGGGAACACGAGGGCCGCGCCGACAATTACCAGCGTGAGCCCGAGGGCGACCATCTCCCAGAGGTGCGCCACGTCACCCCCACGTGAGGGCCCGCCACCCTCCCGCCTCCCACATTGGGAGGGTGTCGCGGGCGAGCCGAGCCGAGGTGAGCGGATCGATCGCCCCGGCAGCTCGAGACCAATGCGAGCACCCCCACTCGGCCACACCCCACGAGTCTCGCCCGCGGTAGGACACCCACGCGAGCCATGAGCCCACCTCGGCATCGAGCGCCATCTCGCGCCCTTGCTGGTACGCGCGGTTGATCTCGGGCCCGACGGGCTCGACCTTTGGCGGCGGCGGGCATGGCACCGGGGTGGGCGGCGGCGGGGTGCTCGAGGTCTGCGCCTTGGTCACCGCGAAATAGACCCCGCTCGAGAGGCGCTCCGCAAACCCCTCGAGTTTGCTCGCCTCGGTCCACTCATAGCCCCCGCATTCGGGGTCGCCCTTGAGCCACTTGCTCCCGCTCTTCTCGGGCGCCACGTAGATCGCATGGCCCCCGGTGTAGTCGCCGCACCCCGCGATGCCGCCGGTGCCTTGGAGGATGACCCCGCGCCCCTCCTCGAGCGCGGCCACCACCTTGCCCCACCCCTGCCCGGAGCGGATCGAGAGCGAGTGCCCGTAGGAGGCCCACGCATCGGCGGCATCGTAGAGATCGGTGCCGCCGTCGTTATCGCCTTGGCGGTGGCGGAGGTCGCCGCCGCGCCGGTTGGTCGCGCCCTTGGTGTGATGGGCGAGCGCCATGCCCGCCGCCGCCATCGTGCAATTGGAGCCCTCCGAGTGGGGGCTCGAGTGGCTCTCCGAGGGGTCGCCGAATTGGGATCCGAACGGGGCGCGGTAGATCCCGCCGCCGGTGTCGGGTTGATCCTGGATCGGCCCGCGGCTGTCGGGCTCGATCCGGTCGGGCACCCGGAGCCCCGCCACCTTGCGCCGCCACCGCCACCAGACGATGAGGCGGAGGCGGAGCCACCACACCCGGAGGCGGGGCGCCTCGCTCATGCGCGGGGGCCGTAGGCCAACCACGAGGTGGTCTGCGTGACCGCGGAGGCGGCGGCGCCCGTCCCTTGGAGCCAACACGTGAACCCGGTGGTGGTGATCGCAGACTGCCGCCCGAACACGATGCGCCCCGCGGTGCCGCCCGCGGATTGGGTGCCGAGCACCACGATGGGCGCGGCGGCGAACGGGCGAGCGAACACCACCGCTTGCCCGATCTCCGCTTGCCCGGAGGCAAGGGTTTGCTGGAGGGCACCCGATTGGATGTCCATGGCGACCACCATGTCATGCACGATTCCGCCCCACGCGGCATCGAGGAGAGCCCCCGCTACCGGGCGCGCTGGTACTGCCATTGCAACCTCCTCAATCGAACACCTCGAGCACGAGCACCAACTCCGGGCGCTGCGAGCCACCCTTTTCGACGGGCCAGAATTCGGTGGTGTCGGCGCCCGAGCCCGAGCCCGCATAGAGCGCGAGCCCACGTTGCGCGGCGAGACTACCGCCCGCCGAGGCGGGCAACCACGGGAGCACGAGCCCATCCACCCGGATGCCCACCGCCGCGTTCTGTGCCGTGGTGACGTTGGAGCGGATGCTCCCGGTGGTCGCGGGCCCGGGCCACACCACCGCGTTGCCACTCGAGGGGCTCGAGGAGGAGCCCGCCGACCACGAGCCCGTGATGCGCTTCACCTCGATGGTGGGCGAGGAGCCGAACCCGATCCGCACTTGGTCTGTGGTGTCGAGGTTGAGGGTGGCGCTCACGAGCCGCCGCAACTTGGTGCCCGGGATGTTTGGGAATTGGATGAGGGCGCGGTATGACCACCCCGACCATGCCCCGACCGGGAGCGAGGAGGAGGCGCCCGCCCCGTAGTTGGAGCCGCCCGAGGTGAGGGCGATGAGGGCATCGGAGGTCGCCACGTACACCCGCGTCTCGGTGTGGTACGGGTCGGGTGGCGGGATCGGCGGTTCCACCGGGGGCACCTCTTGATCCCACTCCGCCCGCGGGATCATCGTGACCATCCGAAACCGCCACCCGGCCTCGGTCACTCCCACCGCGGCGCCGACCACCGCGACCGTGAGGTCAACGGGATCGCCGTGGTTGTCATCCGCCACCCGGAGCCCGCTCGGGCCATCGGCGGCGCCCTCGAGGAGGAGCGCCAACTCCGCCGCGGTGTACGGGCGCACCTCGCCGAGGTTCACCTCGAGCCCGCTATCGGATCGATCATCGAGGATCCGTTGGGCCCACACCGCGGCGTTGGGCACCACCCGGGCCACATCGAGGCGGCGCTCGCCGAATATCGCAATCGAATTCGGATCCTGGATCGCGGGCCCGAACGTGGTCCCGCTCGAGTAGGAGCGAACCGAGTTGCGGATCGATTCGCCTTGGCTCACATCCTCGAGCGAGGCGAGCCCCTCGAGCCACACCCCGCCCGTCTCGCCCTCGGGCGGGCACCCCACCGCGTACTTGGCATCGGGGAGCGAGCCCCACGGGGTGAACCGGAGCACCCCGGTGGGATCGATCCACACGTATGTGAGGGCATCGAGGGCCGCGTCTTGGATGATCGCCCACGCGCTCCGCGCCTTGCCATCGTGCGCGCTCACCGCGGGGTCGGGGGCGGTGATCGTGGACACGTCGGGCCCGACCATGCGGATGTCATCGAAGAGGGGCGCATCGGCGGCGGAGGTCGCCGCCGCATGGATACGGAGATCGATGCCCACGGTCGCCGTGTTGGCGGGTGTCACGAACGTACCCGACAGGTACTCCCACGCGCCCACGAACGTGCCATCGAATTGGGCTGCGAGGAGGAGCCCGCCCGCCGCGTCACGGGCGATTGGGATGATCGAGCCCGGGAGGCCCGCCGAGCGGAACACCCACCCCGAGATCGTGTAGGAGAGCCCGGGCGCGGACGGGAGCGTTTGTTCGAATTGGGGATACCCCGCGCCACCCACCACCTTGAGCACGTGGGCGCCATCGGGAGCGCCCGCGACCGGGACCGCGCCCGAGCCCGCCCCTCCGCCTTGGTTCACCCACCCGGTGGTGCTCGATTCGAACGAACCATTCACGAGGAGTTGCACCACGGGTTGCTCGGTTTGCACGCGCACCAGCGAGCCGAGCCCCACCGCATTGACCACCGCCCGCACCCGGGCCCGCAACGTGTTGGGGAGTGAGGCGCCCTCGGCCAACTCGGCTTGGGCGAGGTTGGCGATGGCATCGAGGGCGCGGAGGCGCCCTTGCTGCGAGGCGAGTTGGTAGCGCCCCTCATCGAGGAAACCCGACCATGCGGGCAACGGAGTGGGCACCTTGCCCATGAGCCGCACCGGGGTGCCCGGCTTGATCGCGCCGAAGTATGGCGAGGCCGTGTTCATGGGGTCGAGGAGCCGCTCCGGGTCATACGTGCGGAGGTCGAGTTGGCCCGCCTCGGCTGTCGAGAGCACCCCCGATTCGGTGCCCGCCCCGGTGCGGTACTCCGCCTCGAGCACCTCGCACTCCACGGCTTGCCATTGGGGGTTGGCCCATCGGTCGCCACTCCACACCGCCCGTTGCCATCGGTTCACCACCGAGGCCGCGGTATAGATCTCGATGCCGACCGATTCCGATCCTGGGCCGATGCTCACTTGGCCCACTCGGGGATCGAGCCCCCATTGATCCGGGTGGTGCGGCGGAGGGCGCGGATCACCGCGGCCTCGGTGGCGAGGCTGTCGCCCGTCGCGGTGATGTGGAACGTCACGGTGGTATTGCCACCGCTCGAGGCGCGCCCGCTCCGGGTGGTGGCGGCAGATGATGCGCCCGAGGTGGTGAGCCCGCCGATGATGCCGCCGATGCTCCCAGCGATGTCGGCGAGGGGCCCGATCTTGGAGAGCATCTTGCCCACCCACTCGATGCCCTTTTGGAGCCACGAGATCAATTGGGTGAGCCACCCCACCACCACCGTGATGGCCCGGGCGACGATGCCGAGGGCGAGCCCGAGCGCCTTGAGGAGCGGGATGATGAGCGGCAGGATCGCCGAGATGAGGGTGCCGAGCGACTTGATCATCGGGGTGATGGCCGGGAGGATGGCATCGAGGGCGGGTAGCAGCGCACTACCGACCGTCTCGCTCAACTCGGCCATGGCATCGCCCGCCTTGGCTTGGGCCCCGGCGGTCGAGTTGCCGAACGCGAGCGCCTGCCCCGCCGCCGCCTTTTGCGCGTTGGCGAGGGTGTCGGATGCGGTGGCGCCCTTTTCCAAGCCCGGGATGAGGCGGGCCAATTGGGTGTCCTGCCCCGCTTGCGCCTTGGCGACGGCATCGGCGGCGGTGGCGAGATCAACCCCCGCGAACCGGGCGATGTCCTGCGCGGTCGAGAGGAGCCCGGTGGCGGTAGTCACGTCGCCCGTGGCGGTCACGAGCGATTGGAGCGCATCGCGCGTCTGATCATCGGAGAACGCGCGCTCTTGGCCCGCCGCGATGGCGGCATCGATCTCGGCGGTGTAGTCGGCGGTCGAGCCGGTGGCGGCGGCGATGGCGGATTCCAACTTGGCTTGCTGCGCCGCATCCTCCGCCGCCGCGTTGGTCATCTCCGAGAGGGCGATGGCGATACCGCCCGCCGCGGCGACCATCGGGAGCATTTTCATGGCGGTGCCACCGATGGCCCCGCCGAACCCGCTCACCGCACCCTTGCTCGCGTCGAGATCCTTGGTGAGGTCGGCGGGGTCGCCCTTGATCTGGACCGTGAGCCCGAGCACCTAGCCCACCCGCCGCTTGCGCCGACCCTTGGCCGCGGCCTCGCGCTGATCCTGGATCGCCCGATACTCCTCGAGCTGCGCAACGGTGAGGTGGCCCGCCACGTCGGGCGGGAGCCCGGTGATCACGGCGGCTTGGACCGAGGCGGTCGCCTCCGCATCGGCCTCCTCATCGACCACCGCGAGATCGACCGTCACGCGCCACGTCTGCGCCTCTTCCCACGTGGTCGCGGGCGCCTCCCGGCGCTCGAGTTGGTAGGCCCACGCGTAGAGCAATTCCACCCCGCGCTCCACCTCCTCGGGCGGGGCGGTGGGGCTGTCGAGGAGGCGGAGGAACCGTTGCACGTCGGCTTGACGGAGGCCCACGAGGGCATTGGCCCGGGCGATCTCGAGGGCGGTGAGGGTGCGGATGGCGGCGAGCGTCACCACCACGTGGCGGGGCTCGCTCATCGGCTCACCCCGAACCCCGCGCGCTTGCCCGCCTCGGCGAGGTGATCCTCGTATTCCTTGACGATCTCGTCGCTCGAGGAGGCGAGGGTGTCGCCGACCATATGGGCGCCCGCCATCCGGGCGGTGCCGAATTCGACCGGTGGCGCGTAGCGGAGCGGTGAGGAGATGGTGGCCTCACCCGCGGCCACCCCGCCCGACCACGAGACCGCGAGGGCGCCGGTGCGCCGCGGGGTGCGCTGGGCCACCTCGGGCACGAGCCGCGAGATGATCCGGCGGTGGGGCTCGGTGAGGTCGGCGGCGGCTCGGGCGATGGCATCGAGCCCCGCGATCACCTCATCCTTGCCCGTGACCACCACCGTGGGCTTGGTCATGCGACCGCCTCCGCCTCCGCCTCCTCGAGCGTCGGGAACGCGGCGACCGCAAGGGTGGGCTTGGTCGAGCACGGCATCTCGACATCCAACTCCGCGTAGGTGTCGGCCTCGCCGCCCATCGTCGGGGCGATGAGCCGCACCTCTCCGGTCATGCCCGGGAAATCGTCGGTGGGCGGGATGAGGGTGGCCCCGTGGGGCTGGTATTGGAACTCGGCGAGGGCGCCATCGTTTTCGAAGAGGAACCGGGCGAGGCCGCCCGCGCTCCAATCCTGTGCCGCCACGATGTGGAGGCTGTAGGAGGTGGCGCTCACCGAGGAGAACGTGCCATCGGGGCACAGGGTCCGGTACTCGACCACATCGCCCGCCGCGGCGAGCACCTCGGCGGTGTGCACGTCGCAGTTAAATTCGGTGCGGGTGGCGCCGCCCGAGACCAACTTCAGGGTGAGCGAGACATCCCGCATGAAAAGGGGTGTGGTCATGGCAACGGCTCCTCCGCGGTGGTGAGTTGGATGGTCGCGACCGTGGTTGCGTAGGGCACGTTCGCGAGCGAGGCATCGGACGGCTTGGCCCACGTCGGGAGTTGGACACCGGGCACGGTGAGCAAGGCCTGATCGGCGGCATCGATGAGATCGGCGAGCGCCGCGAGCGCCGCCTCCGAATCGGGGCGCCCCGCCACGAGCGTGAGTTGCCACCGGGCCACCCGCTTGCGCCCGAGCGACAACTCGACCGAGCCCCACGGGTCGCCCGGTTCGATGAGCGCGCATGGCGCCGAGAATTGCCCCGTGTACGCGACCCGCACGCCACCGGCCTCGAGGGCGGTGGCGATCCTGGATCGGGTCGCCATGAGGCGCGACACCTAGCCGAGCCCGAACGTGGCGTAGCGGGCGAGGATCGGGCGCTGTGCCTCGAGATAGTCGCGGGCGATGCGGATGGCCGCGCCTTGGAGATCAACGTACCCGGTGAGCCCGAACGTGGCCTCGCGGCGCTTGTACGTCTCGACCCCGCACACCCGGGCGCTCCACACCAACTCGGCGGGGAGCGGCGGGCTCACGTAGGTGGCGCCCTCGAGCGCCCGGTCAAAGCCCGCGTTGACCGCGGCGGCGGATGCCTCCGCCCACTCGGTATCGGCGGGGGCAGGACTCGCGCCCACCCCCGCCGCCTCGAGGATCTCCGCCGCGGTCACCCATTCGGCCATGGCCTACGCCTTGGCCGCGGCTCGGGTGCCCGCCACCAGCGTGCTCTTGACGATGCCCGCCGGGATGTAGACCGCCGAGGCACCCATGCCCCAAATGGCGATGTTCTGGCCCAACTTGGCGACGTCCTCGGCGGAGATCGGGAACGGGCCATCCTCGTGGAACCCCGCCGCCTCGGCGTTGGTCACGAGGTGCGTGTTGCCGGTGAGGAACGGGGCCCGGATGACCGGGAGGCCCGAGATGTTGATCGCGAGCGTCGAGGCTTGCGCGGTGCCCGCGATGTTCTGGGTGCCGTAGGCGGAGGGCCAGAGGTCGGCGAGCCCGCCGAGGCGGGCGAATTCGGTGGGGCTCACGAGATCGACGGTCGCGGGCGATCCGGTCGCATCCTCGACTTCGGCGGAGGCCTCGAAGAGGAACGCGCGCACCGCGGCGGCATCGGCGGTCGCCGAGAGCACCGAGGAGCCGCCGGCGCCCGCGAGGAGGTCGGCTTCGAATTCGGCCTCGGTCGCCCGCGCGTAGCAGATGGACAGGATCCGGAGATAGGCCTCACGGTAGGAGGGGCTCGAGCGGCGGATCAACTGATAGGAGACATCCGAGCCGCCCGCGAACGTGGTGATCGGCGACACCCCGGTGAGCAACTTCACCTTGACCGAGGTGATCTCTGTCTTTTCCGCCACTTGCTTGCCCACCACCGTGTCAAGGTCGAGGGCCGGATCGAGGTACGGCCAATTGAGGTTCATGCCCTCGCTACCGAGCGAGCGGGCGCCGCCGAGGGCGGCGATGGCGGGGCGCGGGCGCGACAGGATGCCCTTGATGTCGGTCACCCATGCGGGCTGCATCACGCCCGGGTTGTCGCCCGTCACCTGATCGGCGAGGGCGCGAGCGAGGAGCGGATCGGTGAGCACCGCGGCGGCGAACGCGTCGAACGTCGGGTACTTGGCGAGCGGCGAGGCGCCGCCGTGCCCATTGCCGCCGCGCGCCTCGAGCATGGTCATGCGCCCGAGCATCTCGGTGCGCAGCAGCTCGAGCCCCGGATCGGCGGCGCGCGCCTCGACCCGCACCGGCGGGGCGGGCTCGGGCGGATCGGGCGGCGGGGTCGGGGTCGGGGTCGGCTCGGTCTCTGTCGTCATCTCGGAACTCCTCACGGCTAGCACGTTGGCGCTCGGATAGGCGCCGAACTCCACCACTCCCACGCGCGCCAAGCGGCCACGTGTGCGCTCGATCACGCCATCCTTGGCGATCCTGGATCCACCCTCGACCGGCGCGTACACCACCGAGACGTTGCGGTAGACCCCATCGCGCACCAACTCGAGCAACTCATCGCCCGCCGCGGTGCGGCTCACCCGGAACGCGGCATGGGGCCCATCGTCTCGGTCGGTCAATTCGATGGCCTTGCCCGCGAGGCGGGCGCCCGGTTGCCCGTGGTCGCCGATGGCCTCGAGGGCGACCGTGGCCGGATCGGTGCCCCGGAACGCGCCCCGGATGAACCGCTCCCGCCCCTGTGGCGTCTCGGCCACCTCGCCCCATGCGAGGAGCCGCGCCTCGATGATCCGCTCCTCTTCGGAACGGATGAACATCTCGCCCCCACCCTCCCGGGTGAGCAACTCGGTCATACCGCCACCTCCGCGGGTGCGTGCAACGTCGGGAGCAACTCGGGCGGGGTGCTCGGGCTATTGGTCGCGGGCTTGCCCCGGTCGCGCCGCACCTCCTCGAGGGTGTAGATCCCGGCGGCGATGGCGTCGGCCTCGACCCGCACCCGCTCGGATTCGGCGAGCCGGAACAACTCGCCGAGATCGAACCGCACGGTTTGGGTGGCGGGCAGGAGATCGGAGAGGCCGGACTCGATGGGCGCGAGGTACTCGGGCTGGCCCGTCACGCGCATGAACGTGTCGAGCATCCCGGCGATGTTCTGATAGGTGAGCGAGGAGCCGTCCACCGGGGCGAGGAGCAACTCGGCGGGCACGATCCCCCAGATCCGGGCCACCTCGAGCACCCCCGCGCGGCGCGTCTCGAGGAGTTGCGACGATTCGGGGTTGCCACCCGTCTCGTGGATGTCCCACCCCTGCGGCAGGATCCCGGGCGAGTGGTCGAGGTGGTTGGCGACCCACCGCGCCTTGGCCCGGTCGGCATCGGTGTCGGTGAGGGTGCCCGCGAACTTGAGGGTGACCGAGGGCACCGCGCCATTGGTGAACCAATCGCCCGCATAGATCTCGGCGGCGAGCACCCGGGCGAGCGCCTCCGCGTTGGTGTCGAATTTGGAGGGCACGAGCAACTCGCCCGGGCGCCGCCCGGGCAACTCGATGTGGAGGATGTCGCGCCCCGGGGTGAGGTCGCGCTCGCCCCACCGGTAGCGGCGGAATAGCCCGGTGTCATCCCACTCGACCTTGACGGCATCGAACGGGAGCACCACCCCGACATCGGGGAAGCCCGCCGCGTTGCGCCCGGTGGCCGGGAGCCACACGTATGCGTTGGAGTGGTCGAAGAGGCTCCCGGCGATCGATCCGAGGAACGCATCGCGGGTCGAGCCCGGTTGCGGGCGCTGGACGATCCTGGGTTGCTCCTCGAGCGGATAGCCGCCGCGCCATGCCATCGGGTTGAGTTGGGCCACGAGCGAGACCACGAACGAACGCGCCCGGTTGACGGCGGGCAGACCCATGTAGTCCGCGGCGCCCAACCGCTGATCGACCGCCCATTGGATCTGGCCGCCGAGGTCGCTTTCGGAGGGTCGGGGGGACAAGAAACGTCGCCAAGCGGCGGTTATCCCCTCAAGCACGGGCGCACCATAGCGCGCCGAGGCCGAATTACAACCCCGAATCGCTCGAGCTCCGTCAGTAAATCGTCGGATCGAGCCGCGGTGCGTTGGCCCACCCGTAGCGGGCGAGGGTGGCGGCGATGAGCGGCGAGGGGTCGGTGCCGTGCTCGGGGCGGGCCCATGCCCACGCATCCGCCACCGTGCGCCGCCGCGCCGCCACCACCGCATCATCGAGGGCGGGTTGGCCGCGGTGGGCGATCCGGCGGGTGCTCACGTCGTCATACAGCGCGCCGCACGCCATGGCGTACTGCCGCGCGGTCACGAGGAGGAGCGGCGGCACCCGGGCCATCTGGGTGAGCCCGGTCACGAGCGAGCCCGCGGGGCCCGACGGATCGAGGGCGAGGGCGGTCGGATTGTGGCGTTGCAGCAGCTCGGCGATCCTCTCGACGATCCACTCGGTGCCCGGGCGGCGCTCGACCAACTCGAGGTGTACCCGCCCGTCGGGGCGCGCGCCCGCCACCGAGATCGAGGAATGCGATCGATCGGGCGCCACGTCCAAACCGAACGCGGGCGCGCCGGTCGCCGCCGATCCTGGATCGCGGCACGCCACCCAATCGGCGAGCGCGAACACCGGCGCCCCGCCCGGATTCCACCGGTTGAGATAGGCGCGCGCGAACTCGCCCGCGTCCATCGTGCCGAGGTCGGCCCGGATGGTCGCCTCATCGATGAGGATGCCGAGGGCGGGCATCGCCGCCCACCACGTCTCGGGATCATCGATGTCGGCATCATCGGGTGCCGACCATTCGAAGTACGCGACACCCTCGCGCTCGCCCGCCTCGACCCGGGCGCGGCCATCCTCGACCCGCTCTCGGAGGAACGTGCTCTCGTCGGTGCCCGCGGTGGACACCACCCACATCTGGGCCCATGGCCGCGTGACCATCGCGGGGCGGAACGCTTGGATCAACCGATCATCGGTCTGGGCGAATGCCTCATCGATCACCCCGAGGTCGAGGGTGAACCCGTGGCCCGACGATTCGCCCGAGGCGCTCACCCCGTGCACCGAGCCGGTGCGCCACCGGATGGCCTCCGAGCCGTTGGAGCGGCGCACGCTGTAGAGACGGCGGAGCGGCGAGTGGTCGAGGAGGTCGACTTGCTCGCTCCACTTCTCGCGGGCATGGTTGCGATCCTGGGCCGTGTAGAGGATCCGTTGCGGGCGCCCGTCCACCCCGCCGAGGGCGCGGTGCACCATGACCGGGAGGAGGAGCCCGCCCGTTTTGCCGTTCTGCCGCGGCACGGTCACGCGCACCTCGCGATAGGCGGGGCGCCCGTCGGGCATCACCTCGAGGGCGGTATCCATCACCGTGCGTTGCCACGGCAGGGGCGGCGACCCGAGCACCGCGCCGACCCGGGCGACCGCCTCGCCGAGAGACTCCCGGCTAGGGCTCCTCTGGGTGGCGTAGCGCGGGGGTGCGGCGGAGCGAGGAGAGGAACGCATCCAACTCATCCGTGGGCGGGGCGGGGCGGGAGGTGAGGAGGCGGAGCGCCTCGAGGTGCACCCGGGCGACGTTGCCCGCCACGTAGGGGTTGGGGGCATGGTCGAGCGCCCGGGCGAGGGTGCGCGCCGCCGCCACGAGCCCCGCATCGGCGGGCTCGACCCGATCCGCCGCGCGGAGGGCGCGGATCGTCCGCTCGACCGCATCGGCGTTCCGGCGGGGCGAGCCCGTCCGGTACAGCAACTCGAGTTGGTCGGGCGAGCGGCTCACGCGAGGAGCACGGTGAGGAGGATCCGCTCGAGGGTGTCGAGGCGGAGCACGTCGAACCGCTCGCCATCGCCGCCCTCA
>Ga0310810_10003923_pt1 | contig 16342 bp, 15 predicted proteins | sample NCmetagenome_FD_207641 | JGI IMG/M metagenome (GOLD analysis project Ga0310810, IMG submission 207641) | Soil microbial communities from experimental microcosm in Duke University, North Carolina, United States - NC | ecosystem: Engineered > Artificial ecosystem > Soil microcosm > Unclassified ... | reverse complement strand
TCGGGGATCACCACCGGCTTGAACTGCTCGGCGAGGTGGTCGATCTCGTGCTCCGTCATCGGCACGAAGCCCCAGTTCTTCTGCCACGCGGCGTTGTAGATCTGCTTGATCCGGTCCACGTCGGTGGCGAACTGCTTCATGTCGAGCGGGCGCAGCGTGATCCCCTGGCGCTGGCGGATGAGCTCGGTCCCTCGGGCCAGGCGCTCGGGCACGGGGACGTAGCCCTCCATCGAGCCGCCCTGGTACACCAGCAGGTCCTTGGCCTTGGCGAAGCCAGCGCGTTCCAGCAGCGTGACGTAATAGCGGGGGTTGTGCGGCATCATGAGCGTGGGCGGGGTGTCGAACCCGTCCACCAGGAGGCCGCACTCGTCGTTCACGGAAAACGACGCCGGCCCGCGCACGGTGTCGAACCCGCGGGCCCGGAGCCACTCGGCCGCGGCGGCGAAGAGGGCGTCGGCCACGGCCTGGTCGTCTATGCACTCGAAGAAGCCGAAGAAGCCCACCCGGTCGCCGTGGGTCTCGTTGTGCAGGCGGTTGGCGATCGCGGCGATGCGCCCGACGACCTCGCCGCCGCGCTCCGCCAGGAAATACTCGGCCTCGGCGTGCTCGAAGAAGGGATTCTTGCTGCGGGAGAGCAGGGTCGCCACATCCCGACGCAACGGCGGGACCCAGAGCGGGTCCCGCGCGTGCAGCCGATAGGGCAGGCCGATGAACCGTTTGACGTCGCGTGGTGCCCGCGCCGCGGCGACGCGGAGCGGGAGGGTCAGACGACCCCCAGGTCCCGGCCGATGCGCGCGAACTGATCCAGCGCGAAGTCGATCTGATCGAAGGTGTGCGTCGCCATGAGGCTGGTGCGCAGCCGGCACTGCGACGGCGGCACCGCCGGCGGGGCGACGGGGTTGGTGAACACCCCGGCGTCGAACAACCGGCGCCACATGAGGAAGGTCTTCTCCAGCGGACCGATCAGCACCGGCACGATCGGCGTCTGGGTGGGGCCGATGTCGAACCCGAGCGAGCGGAACCCCTCCTGCAGCCGGCGGGTGTTGGCCCAGAGCCGCTCGCGGCGCTCCGGCTCGTCCTGGAGCACCCGGAGCGCAGCCAGCACGCCCGCCGTGTTGGCCGGCGGCAGCGACGCGGTGAAGATGAGCGGCCGGCTATGATGCTTGAGATAGTGGATCACGTTCTCGGAGCCGGCCACGAAGCCGCCGATCGACGCCAGCGACTTGCTGAAGGTGCCGGCGATGATGTCCACCTCGTCGATCATCCCGAAATGGGCGGCGGTGCCGTCTCCATTGGGGCCCAGCACGCCGAGCGCGTGCGCGTCGTCGAGCGCCAGCGCCGAGCCGAACTTGCGGGCCACCCGCAGCAGGGCGGGGACGTCGGCGATGTTCCCCTCCATCGAGTACACGCCGTCCACGATGATCATGGATCCGCGGCTGGAGCCGTTGCGCTCCATGCGGCGCTCGAGGTTGGCGAGGTCGCCGTGGTTGAACCGCTCGGTCTCGCCGTAGGACATCTTGGCGCCGTCCACGATGGAGGCGTGGTCGAGCTTGTCGAGGTAGACAACCTCCCCCCGGCCGACCAGCCCGGAGATGAGGCCCAGGTTGGCGGAATACCCGGTGGAAAAGACCAGACAGGATTCCTTGCCGAGGAACTCGGCCAGGGCGCCCTCGAGCTGCTCGTGGAGGTCCAGGGTGCCGTTGAGGAACCGGCTGCCGGTGCAGCCGGAGCCGTAGCGGTGCAGGGCCCGGGTGGCGGCCTCGAGGACCTTGGTATGATGGGTCAGGCCGAGGTAGTTGTTCGACCCCAGCATGATCCGCTTCTGGCCATCGATGACGACTACAGTGTCTTCCGACTCCGAGATCGGATTGAAGTACGGATAGAGACCGACGGCCTGGAGCTCGCGCGCCTTGGTGAATTGGCGGCACTTTTCGAAGAGCGCGACAGATTGAAGCTCTTGTGTATCCACGGTGCCTCGGCACATAGAGGAAGTGAGGAGAGTCCCCACATCACTTTGTGGCTGAAGGATTTAAAGTAGTAACTCGCTCTCGGTGACACAAGTTGCAGGGCGCCTGGACCGAGCCGAACCGGGCGGGTGCCGGCAAGGGTCGAGCCCGAACGTCCGGCCTTGCTTGACTCTCGCCTTATGGGGGTCGAGGTTACGTCCGAGGCACCCGCAGGTTCCCGGAGGATCCCTATGGCGACGCCGGACCCGTCGTCCCGCCGCACGTTTCTGCGAACAGCCGCGCTCGCGGCCACCGGACTGCTCGGCTCAGGCGGCCTCGACCAGGGCGAGCGCCTGCTCGCCGCCGTCTCCGGTGCCGGTCCGGACGACCCCGAGGTGCCCAACGAGATCGTCGCCAAGATCCTCCAGGACATCAGCCGGGGGCGGCCGATCACCCGGGGTCACCTCTCGCTCGACATGCCCACCGCGGCCGAGGACGGGCGAGTAGTGCCGCTGATCATCGAGAGCGACCTTCCCATGACGGCCGACCGCTACGTGAAGGCCGTGCACCTGGTGGTGGACTTCAACCCCGACGCCCACTTGGCGGTGTACGAGCTCTCGCCGGCAATGGGGACGGTGTCGCTCTCCACCCGGATCAAGATGAAGCGCTCGACCTGGGTCCGGGCCATCGCGGAGACCAGCACCGGCGAGCTCTGGGCCGCCTATGCGCGCGTGAACGTCACCCTCAACGGATGCGGCTGATGAGCACGGTCGGCGACGCGCGCATCAAGGTGCCGGACCGGATCGGCCGGGGCGAGATCATCACGGTGAACTCGATCATCTCGCATCCGATGGACACCGGATTCTTCCGGACCGCGGAAGGCAAGCCCATTCCGGCCTGGTTCATCAAGGACGTGGTGATCACCTACGGGGACGAGCAGGTCGCCCGATTCACCTGGACCTCGGGCGTGAGCCGCGACCCGGTGATCAGCTTCACCCTCAAGGCCGACAAGGAAGGTCCGCTCACCATGGTGTGGACCGACAACAAGGGCGGAGTCTACCGTCAGTCGGTGCCCATCGCCTTTACCGCCGCCTGATCGCATCCCTCCTGCTCGCCGTCCCGCTGCTCGCGGCCGAGCCCCGGTTCCAGGCCGACACCGGCAACTATCCCGTTCGCGAGCTGGCGCCCGGAGTATTCGCGGTGGTCGGAGACACCGGCCGGGGCGTCGAGGGCCGGCCCAACGCGGGCTTCATCGTGACCTCGGCGGGTGTCGTCGTCGTGGATGCGCTGGCCAGCCCTCGGGACGGCGCGCGGCTCCTCCGCACCATCCGGCGCACGACCGACCAGCCGGTTCGCTGGCTGGTCCTGACCCATCATCATCCCGACCACCACTTCGGCGCCATCGTGTTCAAGCGGGCGGGAGCCCGGATCATCGCCCATCCGGATCGCAGGGTGCTCGCCTCCGAGGGAGGTGAGGACGCGCTGATCGCCGATTGGGTCCGGGTGGTGGGCCTCGACGCCATGCGGGGCTTCGAGTTCGCCGATACCCCCGATCGCCCGGTCACCGAGGCGGACACGCTCCGACTCGGCGGCCGGACCATCGTGGTGACCCACCCGGGTGCCGGGCATTCGGCCGGCGACCTGATGGTGTGGCTGCCGGCCGAGCGGGTCCTCTTCGCCGGCGATATCCTGGTGGAGGACGGAGTCACCATGATGGTGGACGGTTCCTCGCCCGAGCTGCTGCGCTCGCTGGCCCGGATCGATTCGCTTGATCCAACCGTGGTAGTGCCGGGACACGGAGCCCTTCCGGCGCGGCCGGCAGACCTGGTCGCGCGGACCCGCGCCTACGTCCTCGACCTTCAATCCGGGATGCGGGCGGCGGTCGAGAAGGGAGTCCCGATGCAGCGTGCCCTGGCGACGCTGCCGCCGGCGGACGAGAACCGTCCGGTGTCGCTCGCGTCGCGCAAGCGGCGGAACGCGGTTCGGGTATACGTGGAGGAGGAGCACCGGTACATGGGATTGGACAGCCCGTGAAGCGGGCGCCGATGCTGAGCCTGGCCGTACTCCTGGCGGCCTGCGCCGGCGGATCTCGGCCGGCCGCGCCGGCCTCGCCCGCCGCGGCGCGGCTCCCCCGCATCGTGTCGACCGACACCCTTGCCGCCTGGCAGCAGAAGGGTCCCGTTCTGCTGCTCGACGTCCGGACCGACGTCTTCACCTACCTGTCCGGGCACCTGCCGGGCGCGGAGTATCTCAACACCGAGACCATCCGAGCGAGCCGAGGCGGGATTCCGACCCAGCTGCTCGATCCCGCGGCCTACGCGGCGCTGTTCTCCCGGCTGGGCGTGCGCATGGACCAGCCGGTGGTGATCTACAGCGCCGGCGAGACCCACAACATCGACGCGACCTTTCTGGCGTGGCTGCTGGCCGGCTTCGGTCATCCCGCGGTGTACGTCCTGGACGGCGGCTACTTCAAGTGGCAACTGGAGCAACGGCCCATCGCCCGGAAGTACCCGCGCATCCCCGAGTCGCACTTCCCCGACGGTCCTTTCCACTCTGAGGCCGCCGACCTGGCCGACGTGCAGGCCGCGCTTTCGGCGAAGGCCGTGCTGCTGGTCGATGCCCGCCCGCCCGACCAATACGCCGGCGAGGCGGGGTCACAGATGCGCCGCGGACACATTCCCGGCGCGGTCAATCACTACTGGCAGAGCGACCTGACGAGGGAAGGGTTCGGCTTCGTCTGGAAGGATTCGGACCAGCTGCGGCGGGACTACGCGGCCCAGGGGATCACGCCGGACCGAGACATCATCGCCTACTGCAACAGCGCCACCGAGGCGAGCCATGTGCACTTCACCCTGAGATACCTGTTGGGGTATCCCAGGGTGAGGGTGTACGTCGGATCGTGGACCGAATGGGCCGAGCGCGAGGACCTGCCGATCGCGACCGGGCCCTAGCGCATCGCGATGCCGGAGCGGAGCTGGCCAGGCCGCCAGACCTTCCCGCCCACCATCACCAGCTCTACCGAATCCAGGTTGTCGATGCTCTCCAGCGGGTTCTGGGTCAGGAGCACGAGATCGGCGTAGTGTCCGACCTCGATGGTCCCGATCTGACGGCCCAGGTCGCCCCCGATGGCGCGGGCGGCGTCTCGTGTGGCCGCCAGCAGCGCCGCGGTCGGCGTGAGGGCGATCGAATCCACCAGGAGCTTCATCTCGCCGAAGAGCGAGGCGCGGTCCGCTACCGGACCGTACGCCACGTGATCGCTGCCGGCGCTGATCCTGACGCCGCGACGGACAGCCTCGCGGGTCACCTCGACGCCGAACCCGGCGGCCGCCCGGGCATAGTCTTCCTGTACCGACGGAATGTGCCGCATCCTCGAGTTATAGGAGGCCACGCTCTTCCGTACCGCGTCCAGCGTGGGCTCGAACATCGTTCCATGCGCCACCATCGTGTCGAGCGCCGCCAGCACCCGTGGATCGTGCGCCGCCTCCGGCGTGGCCTGGCGGGCCGTGGCGACCTGGAGGTCGCCATCGCGGACCAGGGTGTCCCGATCCTCGATGCTGAACAGCTCCCCCGCGAGACCGGCGGCGTGGACCACCCCGTCCATCCCGGCGCTAGCCTGTTCCCGCACGCTGGCGGGCTGGACCCAGGCATGGCCCCAGACCGGCATACCGGCCCGGTGGGCCGCCTCGGTCAGACGCCGCACCGACATCGAATCGAGCTGGGCGTAGAGCTTGAGCCCCATGGCCCCGGCCTCGCGGGCCTCGGCCACGACCTGCTCCGGGTCGTCGGCCGGGGTGAACATGATGGGGTTCCACCCCAGCTGCTGCATGGCCATCGCCGGGGGTTGCCGGAAGATCGTACCGCGAGCGGTGGCGACAGGCTGGAAGCCGTTGAAGAAGAACCTGCGGCCGGCCACCAGCTGCATGGCCACGACGCGGGGCGCGGCCTGGAGCGCACGCGCCCGAGGCAGCAGAATGCCGACGTTCGTGCCCATGTCGCGCACGGTGGTGACGCCTTGGGCCAGCAGGTCGCGCAGATCGGGCCCCAGGTCTTCCGCCGTGCTGCCGTCCACCATGAACAGCAGGTGGACGTGGGAGTCGATCAGGCCGGGAATGAGGTATTGGCCCTTGGCGTCGATGACACGGGCATTGGCGGGCACGGGGCATTCGCCGGCCGAGCCGGCGCAGACCACCCGATCGCCGCGAACCACGGTGACCGCGTTGGCGACCTGGCCGCGGCCGGTCCCGTCCCACAGGGTGGCGCCGACGATGGCCACCGAGGGCACCAGCGGCACCGGATCGCGTCGGGCGAGCCGCGGGCCACCGCAGGCGGTTGCGGCCAGGCTCAAGCCGCCCAGAAGCGTGGTTGAGGTGAAAAGGAAACGCTGCATGGCCTGCTCCATCGCACAGACGGGCGGAACGCGCCCGCTCCTGTGCGCTGCGGAACGCCCGGTTGTCCGTAAGATGCGACGGCCCCGAAGCACCGGGCGGTGATACGCACTGTTGTACGTACCGTGACCCCGGGCACCCAAAACGGCGCGGTGGGGGGTCGTTAAGCCTTTCGGTAGGCAGAACATCTCAGTGTGACGCTGTACCCTGTCGGGCGCCGCCGTGCCCCTGCTTCAATGCTGCGGAGGGTGCGAGGCCGGGCGGCCACGATGTCCTGCCGGCAAGGGGCCGCAACCGCCGTGCCGTAGCTGCCCCGGTGCCGTTGCGGCGGCTGCCCGCGCTCTCTAGTCTTCCCCTCGTGCCCCCCTCCCTCCGCTACCGACCCCGCCGCCGCCGCCGAACCGAGACCCTGCGCCGGCTGGTGCGCGAGCACGAGCTCCGCGCTTCCGATCTCATTCAACCGCTCTTCGTGGTACACGGTTCCAACATCGAACGCGAGATCGGCTCGATGCCCGGGGTGTACCATCGATCGGTGGACGCTGCGCTAGAGCGCGAGGTGGATCGGGCCCAGGCGCTCGGCATTCCGGCCGTGCTGCTCTTCGGCCTGCCGGCGGCAAAGGACGAGGTCGGCTCGGAGAACTTCGCGGAGGACGGCATCGTCCAGCGGGCGCTCCGCCATCTGCGGCGGCGCTATCCCGATCTGCTGCTGATCACGGACGTCTGCTGCTGCGAGTACACCAGCCACGGACACTGCGGCGTACTGCGCGAGAATGTCGTCGACAACGACGCCACCCTCGACATCCTCGGGCGGGTGGCGGTGAGCCACGCCGAGGCCGGCGCCGACATCGTGGCGCCCAGCGGGATGATGGACGGGATGGTGGCCGCCATTCGGGCCTCCCTGGACGAGGCGGGGCATACCGACCGAGCCATACTCAGCTACGCGGTCAAGTATGCCAGCGCATTCTACGGCCCTTTCCGTGAGGCCGCCGACAGCGCCCCGGCCTTCGGCGACCGGCGGCAGTACCAGATGGATCCGGCCAACGTGCGCGAGGGGCTGCTGGAGGCGGCGCTGGACGAGGCGGAGGGCGCCGACATCCTGATGGTGAAGCCCGCCCTGGCCTACCTCGACGTCGTGCGCGCGGTGCGGGAGCGAACCGACCTGCCGCTGGCGGCGTACAACGTGAGCGGCGAGTACTCCCTGGTGAAGGCGGCCGCGAGGCAGGGATGGATCGACGAGCGGCGCGTGGTCCTCGAGGCATTGACCGGCATGCGGCGCGCGGGGGCCGATGTGATCATCACGTACCATGCTCAGGAGGCGGCGCGGTGGCTGGCGGAAGAGGCGGGGCGGTGACCGGGACCGCGTCGGCGCTTAGGACCGGGGCCTCGGAGCGGCTGTTCGCCGAGGCGGTGAAGCTCCTCCCCGGCGGGGTGAACAGTCCGGTGCGGGCGTTTCGAGGCGTGGGCGGAACTCCGCGCTTCATGGCGCGGGGGGAGGGAGCCTGGCTGGAGGACGTGGACGGGAACCGCTACGTCGATCTGGTCCTATCCTGGGGTCCCCTCATCCTGGGCCATGCCCACCCCGCGGTGCTGGCGGCCATCGGCGAGGCCGCGGCGCGGGGCACCACGTTCGGCGCTCCCACCGAGCTCGAGGTGCGGCTGGCCGAGCGGGTGATCGCGACCTTCCCATCGGTCGAGATGGTGCGGTTCGTCAGCTCAGGCACCGAGGCGACCATGAGCGCGGTCCGCCTGGCTCGTGCCGCCACCGGCCGCCGCGGGCTGATCAAGTTCGAAGGCTGCTACCACGGCCACTCGGATGCCCTGCTCGCGGCGGCCGGCTCCGGCGTGGCTACCCTGGGGCTTCCCGACTCGCCGGGGGTCACCCCGAGCACGGTGGCCGATACGCTGGTGGTGCCCTACAACGACCTTGCGGCGGTCGAGGCGCTCTTCGCGGCCCGGGGTGAGGAGATCGCGGCTGTCCTGGTGGAGCCGGTCGCCGGCAACATGGGGGTGGTGCCGCCAGCTCAGGAGTTCCTCCACGGCCTGCGCGCGCTCACCCGCCGGTTCGGCACGCTGCTCATCTTCGACGAGGTGATGACCGGCTGGCGGGTCCATCTGCGCGGGGCGCAGGTGCTGTACGGGATCGAGCCAGACCTGACCTGCCTCGGCAAGGTCGTCGGGGGCGGGTTGCCGGCCGCGGCCTACGGCGGGCGGCGCGATCTGATGGAGCAGATCGCTCCCGCCGGTCCGGTATACCAGGCCGGGACGCTCTCCGGCAACCCGCTGGCCATGGCCGCGGGCTTGGCGACGCTCGACCAGCTCGCCCGTCCGGGCACCTGGGAGCGCGCCGAGCGGTGGGCCGGCCGGCTGGCCGAGGTGCTCACGAGCCGGGCCGGAGAGGCGGGCGTACCGGTGACGGTGCAGCGGGTCGGCACGATGCTCACCCCGTTCTTCACCACTGGCCCCGTCCGCAACTACGCCGACGCCCGACGCTGCGATCGCGCCGGGTACACCCGCTTCTTCCACGCCATGCTCGAGGGCGGGGTCTACTTTCCCCCGTCGCCCTTCGAGGCCGCGTTCGCATCGACGGAGCACGGCGATCGGGAGCTCGCCGCCGTGGACGCGGCGCTCGCCGGCCTATGGCGGCGGTAGCCGTCGTCGGGGCGGGGGTGGCCGGGCTGGTCGCCGCCCACCACCTCAAGCGCCGCGGGATTCGGGTGGTGGTCTACGAAGCCTCGGACCGAATCGGCGGCACCATCCGCAGCGAGCGCCGAGACGACTACCTGGCCGAACTCGGACCCGCCGCGCTCGCGGCGCCGAGCGCCGCGGTCGCCGAGCTCATTGCCGACCTGGGGTTGGATGGCAGCAAGGTCACCGCGGCGCCGGCGGCGCGGCGGCGCTACATCGTCCGCAAGGGGCGACTCGTGGCACTGCCCAGCTCCCCGTCGGAGCTGCTGACGACGCGGCTTCTCTCCAACGGGGCCAAGCTGGCCGTGTTCGGGGAGCCGCTGGAGGAGCCGGGCGACTCGCCGGTGGAGGAAAGCGTCGCGGGCTTCTTCCGCCGCCGATTCAATCAGGAAGTGGTGGACTACGTCGCCAACCCGTTCGTCGCGGGTACCTTCGCCGGCGATCCGGAGCAGCTCTCGCTGCGGCACGCCTTTCCCCGGCTGCACAGCCTGGAGCGCAGCCACGGCTCGGTGATGAAGGCGTTCGGGCAGCTGGCCCGGGCCCGGAAGTCGGGTGCGCCGCCGGTCGCGCCGGACCAGATCTCCTTCGCGGGCGGCCTGCAGGAGCTGCCCGACACCTTGTCACGCGGTCTCCACTCCGAGATCCGGCTCAAGGCGCCGGTCACCCAGATCCGGCGCGGCCCCAAGGGGTGGACCGTAGGCGCCGCCTACCAGGCGGCCGAGCTGTACGATGGCGTCATCTACGCCGCGCCGGCGCATCGGGCCGACGAGATCGAGTTCGCCCTCGAGGGCGGCGATCGGCTCAAGACGCTCGCCAGCATCGCCCATCCGCCGGTGGCGGTCGTGTCGCTGGGCTTTCGCCGGGTGGACGTGACCCATCCACTCGACGGCGCCGGGTTCCTGGTCCCCGAGGTCGAGCGCCGGCACGTGCTGGGGGCCATGTTCGCCTCCACCCTGTTTCCCGGCCGAGCGCCGGCCGATCACGTGCTGCTCACCGCGTACGTCGGGGGCACCCGGAATCCCGACCTGGCCGATGCGGACCCGAGCACGCTCACCGCCCGGGTCCAGGACGACTTCCGCACCCTCCTCGGCGTGCGGGGGGAGCCCACCTTTCGGGCCCATCAGCTCTGGTCCAAGGCGATTCCCCAGTACAGCCTGAGCCATGGCCGGTTCAAGGAGATCATGGACGAGGCCGAGCGCCGGAACCCGGGCCTGGGACTGGCCGGGTCGTTCCGCGACGGAGTGGCGCTGGGCGACGTGATCGGGGCGGCGGGGGAGACGGCGGATCGGGTGGCGGCGCAGGTCGCCTCATGACCCCGGCGCCGCTCCGGGTCGGCACCCGGGGAAGCGCCCTCGCCCTCTGGCAGACCGAGCAGGTGCGCGCGAGGCTCACCGCCACCGGGCGAGCCAGCCAGCGGCTGGAGATCCGCACCACCGGCGACCTGGTGCAGCAGGTGCCGCTCTCCCAGATCGGCTCCCGCGCGATCTTCACCCGCCAGATCGACGACGCCTTGCTGGAAGGCAGGATCGATCTCGCGGTGCACTCCCTCAAGGACCTGCCGACCATCCTGCCCGAGGGGCTGGTCCTGGCCGCCGTGGCAGAGCGGGACGACCCTCGCGATGCCCTGATCGGACGCGGGCCGCTCGTTTGGGGCGACCTGCCCCGCGGAGCCACCCTCGCGACCAGCAGCCTCCGCCGGCGGGCCCAGCTGCTCCATGTCCGACCCGACCTCACCGTGGTGGACATCCGGGGCAACGTGGACACCCGGCTGGCCAAGCTCGACCGGAACGCCGACTGGACCGGCATCCTCCTCGCGGCAGCTGGCCTGGTGCGGCTCGGCCTCGAGGGGCGAATCGGCGAGCGACTGTCGCCGGCGGTGATGCTGCCGGCCCCCGGCCAGGGGGCGCTCGCCGTGACCGCGCGGAAGGGAGATGAGCAGGCGATAACGGCGGCGCGCGGGGCGGTGCATCACGGGCCAACGGCCATCGCGGTCGCCGCCGAGCGCGCATTTCTTCGGCGGGTGGAAGGGGGATGCCAGGTCCCCGTGGGTGCCCTGGCGAGCTCCCTGCCCAACGAATCCGGCGTGCTCGAGCTGCGTGGACGGGTGGTGTCGCTGGGAGGCGAGCGCGCGGTGGAGGGCGTGGAGCGGGGGACGATCGGAGACGAGACCTCGGCCGAGGCACTCGGGGTCCGGCTCGCGGACCGGCTGCTGGCGGAGGGGGCCGCCGATATCCTCGCCCAGGTCCGTACCGCGACCGGGCCCGCGGTCTCCGAGCCCTGATGCCGCCCACCGTCGTGCTGACCACCTCGTCGGGCACGCTGCCGGGTCTGGCGGAGGCGCTGCGTCAGGTGCCGCTGCCGGTCGAGGAATGTCCGCTGCTCAGCTTTGCGCCACCCCTCGACTGGGGCCCGCTCGATAGTGCACTGGATGAAGTCGCGCGCTACGACGCGATCGCGCTCACCTCGCCCCGCGCCGCGCGCGCCTTTGCCGAGCGCTGGCGGGCGCGCGTGGCCGAGAAGGCGTCGCTGCCGCCGGTGTGGGCCGGGGGCCCGGGCACGGTGGCCGCGCTGGCCGAGGTGACTACCGCGGTGCGCGGGCCGTCCGCCAACGCGGTTGGCGAGCGAGGGTCCGCTACGGCGCTGGCGGCCGCGATGCTCCAGGCCAAGGTGGGCGGGCCGGTGCTCTTTCCCTGCGGGGAGGTGCGCCGAGAGGAGCTCGCTGCTCACCTCCGAGCCGAGGGGATCGAGGTGGAGGAGATCGCATGTTACCGGTCGCTGCTGGCCGGAGAGAACGCGGCACGCGAGGCGGCGGCACGGGCCGGCGTGCTGGTGGTCGCGAGTCCCACCGTGGCCGACCTCCTGGCGCGTGCCTGCCCGCCGGGCGTTCGTCCCGCCCTCGTCGCCGTGGGCCCGACCACCGCGGCTTCGGCCCGGGCCTCGGGCTGGAGGCCCGATGCCGTCGCCCCCCGGCCTACGGTGGAGGCACTGGTGGGCACGGTCAGATCGCTGATCGCCGCGGGACCGGGGCGGCGGGAATGAACGATCTCTTCCTGCGAGCGTGCCGGCGCGAGCCGGTCGAGCGCACGCCCGTCTGGATGATGCGGCAAGCCGGACGCTACCTGCCGGAGTACCGAGCGGTTCGCGCCAGGGCCGACTTCCTCACCATGGTGCGCACACCGGAGCTCGCCGTGGAGGTGACCCTCCAACCGGTGGACCTCATCGGGGTGGACGCGGCGATCATCTTCAGCGACATCCTGGTGGTACCGCAGGCCATGGGCATGGCGCTCACGGTGGAGGAGGGAATCGGCCCGCGGTTCGAGGCTCCGCTTCGGACCCCGGGCGACATCGCGGCCCTGCGCGACGTGATTGTCGAGGAACAGCTCGGGTACGTGCTCGAGGCGCTCGCGCTGGCACGCCGGTCGCTGGCCGGTCGCGTCCCGCTGATCGGGTTCGCCGGCGCGCCCTGGACCCTGATGAGCTACATGATCGAGGGTGAGGGATCGAAGAGCTTCACCCGGGCCAAGCGATTCCTGGTGGAGCAGCCCGAGCTGGCCCATCGGCTGCTCGATCGCCTCGCCCGCACCGTCGGCGCCTTTCTCCGCGCCCAGGTCGAGGCCGGGGCGCAGGCGGTCCAGCTCTTCGACTCTTGGGCCTCGGCCCTCGGGCCGAAGGACTTCCGGACCTTCGCGTTGCCCTATCTGGCGCAGGCCGCGCGGATCGCGCGGGAGTCCGGTGCGCCGGTGATCGCCTTTGCGCCGGGTGCAGGCTGGGCGCTGGAAGAGATCGCCGACGCCACCGGCGCGGACGTGGTCGGGGTGGACTGGCAGACCGACGCTACCCAGGCGCGGCGACGCCTGCATGGCCGGCCAGTGGCGTTGCAGGGCAATCTGGATCCCTGCTGGCTCTACGCGTCGCCGGCAACCATCCGGGAACGGACGCGGGAGATGCTAGCCGCCTTCGGCGCCGCCGGACACATCGCCAATCTGGGCCACGGCATCCTGCCCGACGTGCCGGTCGAGCATGCCCGGACCTTCGTGGCGGCGGTGCAGGAGTGGCGTCCATGAGCGACGGACCGATCCGGACGCGCATCGCAACTCTCATCGAGTCGCTGCATGAGGAGACGACCAGCTACTTCACCCAGCTGGATGGCGCCGGCGAATTCCGGGAAGACCGGTGGTCCCGCCCGGGCGGCGGCGGCGGCGTCTCACGAGCGATGAGCGGCGGCCGGACCTTCGAGAAGGCCGGGATCAACCGCTCTGTCGTGGAAGGGGTGATGCCAGGCGCGATGGCCCAGCGGCTCGGCGGGCAGATCGGCGGGGCGGAGGAGATCGGGTTCTTCGTCACCGGCATGAGTCTGGTGCTGCATCCGCAAAGCCCGCTCGTGCCGACGGTGCACCTCAACGTCCGTTACTTCGAGCTCACCGGCCCGGACGGGAACTCGGTCGACGCCTGGTTCGGAGGCGGCACCGACCTCACTCCGACGTGGCCGCGGCGAGAGGATCCGATTCACTTTCACGGCGCCCTGGCGGCCATGTGCGCCCGCCATCACCCGAGCTTCTATCCCCGATTCAAGAGCTGGTGCGACCACTACTTCGTGAACGCGCACCGGCAGGACGAGCGGCGGGGCACGGGCGGCGTCTTCTTCGACCAGCTGAGGCCGGGTGAGGCGGGTCTCGACGCCGAAGCGCTCCTGGCGTTCGTCCTGGATGTGGGGCGGGTGCTGCCCGAGGCGTACGGGCCGCTGGTGCGGCGCCATCGGGACGAGCCTTACGGCGAGCGCGAGCGACGCTTCCAGCTGCTGCGCCGCGGACGATACGTGGAGTTCAATCTGGTGCACGACCGGGGGACGCTCTTCGGGCTGCAGACCAGCGCCCGAATCGAGAGCGTGCTGATGAGCCTCCCGCCGCTCGCAGCCTGGGAGTACGCGCCGGAGTTTCCGCCGGGTTCCCCGGAAGCGGAGCTGCTCGAGATGCTGGAGCCGCGGGATTGGATCGCGGAGGGCGCTTCCTCGCCGCGGGTCTGAACGGAGGACGTCAATGCGAATTATCAGTGCTGCCGCGATCTTGTCGCTCGCCGCTTTCCCCCTACCCGCGGCCGCACAACACGCGCACGATCACGCGCGCCGGGCCGACTCGGACACCGCCTACGCCAGCATGCAGACGCGCGGCCAATCGGCCATGGGGGTGGACCAGTACACCTCCGCCCACCAGTTCGAGGCCCTCCCCGATGGCGGGCGGATCGAGCTCCAGCGCGACTCCACCGACTCGGCGGGGGTGGCGGAGATCCGGGCCCATCTCCAGACAATCGCGAAGGCGTTCGCGCAGGGCGACTTCGAGGTGCCGGGCTTCGTGCACGCGGGTGAGGTGCCGGGCACCTCGGTCATGCGCGAGCGGCGGGATCGCATCACCTATCGCTTCCATGCGCTCCCGGGTGGTGGGGAGGTGCGGATCGGCACCGCGGATACGACCGCGGTCCGGGCGGTGCACGAGTTTCTCGCCTTTCAGCGGCGGGAGCATCGGGTGGCGACGCCGACATCGCCGCACTGACGGCGACGCACGGGCATTGGCGGGTCGCGGTGTATCCGCTATTCTGCTGGAGCTCGGGGCGGTAGCTCAGCTGGGAGAGCACCTGCTTTGCAAGCAGGGGGTCGCCGGTTCGATCCCGGTCCGCTCCACTTCCCGTTGATCATCACGCGTCCAGACACGAACTGCCGCCGGGCGACTCCGCCCAGCGGCAGTCTGGCGTCGGTGGCAGGGACTACTTGCGGCAGGCCTTGTTCGGAAGCCCTCTGGCCTGCTGCTCCAGCTCCTTGATCGCCGCAGCGATGTCGGGACGGGCCAGGTAGGCGGGTTCGTACTGCCACAGAATGAATCCGCAGAGCCCCGGCTCCGAGAGGAATCGCTTCCCCCACGCCTTGATCTGCGCGGCGTTCATGTAGTACTGCGGATGCGGGGCGTCAGGGCCACCTGCCAGCATCCCGCTTTCGGGGCCACCGCCGCGCGAAGTGTTCAACCCTCCGATCATGATCAACCCGAGCTGGTTCGAGAGCTGCATGTTGGTCTTGATGAACTTGTCCAGGTCTCCGAAGCGGGCATGGTACTGCACCCGTACACCATCGAGGTGGTCGTACGTGCCGGAGTACGTGGCCAGGTAGTCCGGGAAGGCACGAATGATGGCCGGCATCGTGGGCCAGATCGACTTGCTGTACGCCGCCATCTGCTCGACGAGCTGCACCGGCACGATCTTGCCATTCCAGTTGCTCTTGTCGTCGGCCTCGTCCAGGAGGAAGTGGCCGGCGATCGTGCCGTCGTCGATGTAGGACTGGAAGTTCAGTCTCCGGAAGCGATCCACCCGCTGCTTCCAGATCGTGATGTTGAAGCCATTGGCGTCCCGGAGGTAGGGCGCGCTCCCGCTGAGGCTGACGTAGACCCGGAGATTCAGGCGCCTGGCCTGCTCCAGCCGGGCGAGCAGAGATTCCGGTTGGGCGGTGTAGACCGTCGCCACGTCGCCCGCGGCCCAGGTGGTGACAGGCTGCTGGGCCTCGCCGATGGCGAGCCCGACGTGAGTCGGTGGCGTTCCTGGCGGGTTGGTTCCGCTCGAATCGGGCGGAGTGCCGGTCGTGTCCGGCGGAGTTGTGGTGTCGGGTGGAGTGCCGACCGTGTCGGGTGGCTGGGTCGTATCTGGCGGCGTCTCGGGGACGGTATCTACTGGTGCGCTGGTGGTGTCGCCCGGTGGGTCCGTAGCCAGGGTCGGGTTATGACCGTCGCATCCGCCGCCCGCCCCGGCGAGCAGCAGGACGAAGGAGCCGAGTTGTAGCGCCAGACGAAGGCGGACAGGTCGGTGCGGCACGTGATCGTGGATCCCGTGGGGGTCGGGCTGCAACCAATTGCGTCAGGAGCCCCCATCATGTGCACCGATTTGCACCCCGTCAAGAGTGAGACCTCACATCGATCCAGGCCCCAGTGCCCCGCCCACGGCCGCGGTGAGCTCCTCCACCGTGTAGGGCTTCATCATCACCGCTACGGCGCCGAGCAGGCCGGCGCTGCCGAGCAGGTCGAGCTGCTTGGACGAGTCTCCCCCCGACATCGCGATCACCGGAAGTTCGGGATGGAGCGCGCGCAGCTCGAGCAGCACCTCGAGGCCGGACTTGCCGGGCATCTGCATATCGGTAATGACCAAGTCGGTCGGGTTGGTGCGGACGTGACGCAGCCCGGCCTCGCCGTCTTCCACTCCGGTCGCATCGTATCCGAGGCGTTGCAGCAGGCGGACCATCGAGCCGAGGACCTGCTCCTCGTCGTCGATGACGAGGATCCGTGCCGCGGATTC
>Ga0310810_10003922_pt1 | contig 16345 bp, 13 predicted proteins | sample NCmetagenome_FD_207641 | JGI IMG/M metagenome (GOLD analysis project Ga0310810, IMG submission 207641) | Soil microbial communities from experimental microcosm in Duke University, North Carolina, United States - NC | ecosystem: Engineered > Artificial ecosystem > Soil microcosm > Unclassified ... | reverse complement strand
TGCACAAGGAAGTGCGCTACGACCGCGCGCAGCTCGTCGAGCAGATGCAGCAGGGAGGAACGGTGAATGTCGATGGCTACGAGATCGCGCATCCGCTCTTCTCGCAGATCTCGGCCATCAGCCTCGGGGGCTCGCCGGCGCGTTATCCGGGCCGATGCCTGATCGTGCAGGTGGATCGGGCTGCCGGCGCGCGGCCTGCACTCGACCTGCAGCGATTGTCCACCGCGTATGCGGATGCGACGTTGACCGCCGTGGCCGACGACCCGTTCTGGAAGGAGATTCCCCGATTCTGCCAGGATGCGCCTGGCCTCACTCACGCGACGCTCGAGTGGCTCCGGCCACGCTGACCGGGGTCGATGAGCCTACCGTCGCACACCAGCTCGAGTTCGCGGCCCGCCCGCGTGTTCCGTTCGCGGGTGGTATCGACCCTGCAGGACGTCGGGCTGACCGGCCACGCCTGGAATCACCTCGCGTCGCGGAGCCCCACCAACACGGTCTTCCAGACGCACCAGTGGATGCGGAGCTGGGTAGCGACATTCGGACATGACTCCGAGCCGGTGTTCATCAGCGTCTCGGACGGCAGGGCGGTAACGGGCGTGGCGGCGCTGGTGCTCGATCGGACTCGGTCCTATCAGGCGACGCTGCGCTTCGCCGGGCACGGGCGGGCCGACTACTGCGACATCCTCGGCGGCTCCGATCACCGCGAGAACCTCAACGCGATCGTCGCGGCGCTGGCGGGCATCGACGACTGGGACATAGTAAAGCTGTCGAACGTGCCGTCAACATCGCCGACCGTCAGCGATCTGCCGCAGTTGTGCGCCGAGCGGGGATGGCACGTCGCGGTCAGGGACCAGTTTGCCTGCCCCGCCCTGGTCGTACACGGCCTCGAGGCCGAAGCCCGGCGCGTCCAGCACAAAGCCAGCCTTCGCCGGCGGGTCAATTTCTTCAACCGCATTGGCCGTCTCGACTATCGGGACTTTCACACGAACGAAGAGATCGAGCCGTACCTCGAACGGATGTTTGCGCAGCACATCGAGCGCCGCACCAGGTCGGGCCACGACAGCATGTTCAACGAGCCGAACAATCGGCGGCTGTACTACGAGCTGGCGTCGAATTTCTCGGGCACCGGCTGGGTGCTGTTCTCGGTGGCCCTGCTGAACGACGCGCCGATCGCGTGCCACTTTGGCTTCGACTACAACGACGTCGTCACCTGGTACAAGCCGACGTTCGACAGCAGTTATGCGTCCCGCTCGCCGGGCTTGCTGATGGTGAAGCACCTCATCGACTACACCATCGCGGAGGGGCGCCGCGAGCTGGACTTCACCGTCGGCGACGAGCCGTTCAAACGCCGGTTCACCAACGTCACCCGCCAGACCGTGGAGATCTCGATTTCCCGCAGCCGGATTCGTTTCGAAGCCAACCGGCTGTGGACGCTCGCGCAACGCGTCCGCAGAAACGGTCTGTGGCCGTGATCCGAATGCACGGATCGTTGAAGGCCTGGATCAAGGTCGCGGTGTCCTACGGTCTCTACTACACCGGCGTGCTGCAGCTATGGCAGGCGATCGCGATGCGGCGCAAGGCAGTGGTCCTGATGTACCACCGCGTGCTGGACGCGGATCAGCAGCAGCGCACCGGATCGCACCCGGCAATCGTGATCGACCGCGCCACGTTCGACGCGCACCTCAGCCTGCTCAAGCGCAGGTTCAACGTGCTCTCACCCGCGGAGTTCGCGTCGCATCTCGAAAATGCCACACCGTTCCCGGATCGCTCCTGTCTCATCACCTTCGACGACGGGTGGCGCGACAACGTGACCAACGCGTGGCCCACGCTGCAGCGGTACGATCTGCCCGCGCTGATCTTCCTGCCGGTGAATTACGTCGGCAGCAAACGGCTGTTCTGGCCGGAGGCGCTCAGCCACCTGCTCTGCCTCGCGGTGACCGATGTGCGGCGGCATCCTGAACGCCGCGCGGTGTACGCCAGCCTGCTCGCAGACGGCCATCTCGCCCCGGTGCTCGACCTCGCCGACGAGGATCCGAGGCCCGCAGTCGTGAGTCTGGTGCGGGCCGATCGCTCAAAAGGCCGTGCCGCGATGGAAGCGCTGGTGGTGCGCCTCGCCGAGGCCCTGCGGATCGACACGGAACGAAGCGGCTGGGAGGCTGACGATGGGTTCATGGGCTGGGAAGAGGTGGCGGCGATGGCGAGCGACGGCATCGCGTTCGGCGGCCATGGCGCCGATCACCACCTGCTCACCCAGGTGCCGCTCGACACGGCCCGCGCCGAGATCGTCGAGTCAAAGCGAGTGCTCGACGCGAAACTGCCCGCGCCGGTTGCGACGTTCAGCTACCCGAACGGGTACTGGACACCGGAGGTCAAGGCGCTCGTCCGGGAAGCCGGCTACCGCCTGGCCTTCGTCACCAAGCGCGGGTTCGTCTCGTGCACCGACGACCCGTTCACCGTTGGCCGGCTCAACGTGCACCAGGCGATGACCTCATCGAAGCCGATGCTGCTCGCCAGAATCGTGGGCCTGCTGTGACCCCGCTGGAGCTCTTCTTTTGGATGTCGGTTGCCGGCGTCGTCTATCCATACTTCGGATATCCGCTGATCATGTGGATCGCCGGCTTGTGGATCAGGCAGCCGCAGCGAATCGGTTCCACCCCCCTGCCGTCGGTCACGATGATCATCCCCGTGCACAACGAAGCCGTCCGGGCCGCCAGGAAAGTGGCGAACACGAAAGCTCTCACTTACCCGGCCGATCGATTGCAGGTGCTGTTCGTGTCGGACGGATCCACTGACGACACGGTCGCGATCGTCGAAGCCGCGGCGACACCGGCCATGTCGGTGATTGCTCTCCCGATCCGCGCTGGCAAGGCGGCGGCCTTGAACGCCGGGATGGCCGGAGCAACCCACGAGATCCTGGTGTTCTCGGACGCGTCGATCGAGCTCGAGCCCGATTCGCTCCAGCACATCATCGCGCCGTTCGAAGACCCGGCGATTGGCTGCGTGTCCGGAGAAGATCGCATTGGCGATGCCGGCGGCGAGGGGCTGTACGGACGATACGAACTGCTCCTCCGGCGACTCGAATCGCGCGTCCATTCGATTGTCGGCGCGAGCGGATCGTTCTATGCCCAACGGCGGCGGATCTGCGCGCCGTTCGAGCAGGCGATGGCGCCGGATTTCCTCTCCGTGCTTCGCACCGTCGAACAGGGTTACCGGGCGGTCAGCGAACCGCGCGCGGTCGGGCGCATGACGAGCGTGAAAGATCCGCGGCACGAGTTCGAGCGGAAGGTGCGGACCGGGATTCGAGGCATGACCGCGCTATTCGCACACGCTCGGCTCCTCAACCCGTTCCGGTTCGGCATGTTCAGCTTCGCTCTGTGGTCCCACAAGGTGCTGCGCTGGATGGCGCCGTTGTTCCTGGTGGCGTGCCTCGTGGCATCGGTGCCCCTCGCCGCCATCGATCCGTTGTACTCGGTGGCGCTTGCGGCGCAGCTGATCTTCTACGGCGTGGCGATCGCGGCGTGGGCCGAGTGGTCCGGTGTCGAGCGCACGCTCCCCGGCCGAATCGCGTTGTATTTCTCCTCGGTGAATGCCGCGCTGCTGGTGTCATGGTGGCGCTACGGGAGCGGCGTGCGCCAGGAATTGTGGACTCCCTCGCGACGTTGATCGGATCCATGGCGAACACCCGGGAAACACCAGTATCGTTCGGCAATCGTGACGGGCTGCGGCTGTTCGGCATCCTGCACCTGCCCGAGCGCCCGCGATCGGACGGCCGGGCCATCCTGCTCCTCTCGCCGGGGGTCAAGGGCCGGGTCGCGCCGCACCGCATGTACTGGAAGATGGCCAGGCGGTTTGCCGCGCTCGGGTTCCCGGTGTTGCGCTTCGACTTCTACGGCCTGGGAGACTCGGAGGGCTCCGCGCCCGAGCCGCTGCTCGCGGACTTCTACGGCCAAGTCCAGGGCGGACGGTTCGTTCCCGACACGATCGCGGCGATGGACTGGATGGAGAAGAACCATGGCTGCGGGAGCTTCATCGCGGCGGGCCTGTGCGGCGGCGCGCTCACCGGCCTGCTCGCGGCCGAACGCGATGCGCGCATCGAGGGGCTGCTCGGGCTGTCGATACCGGTAATCCTGGACGGATCCGCGATCGACTTCAGCAAGTTCATGACCGACAAGCAGCTGGCCGGGACCCGACAACGCTACCTGGCAAAGCTGCGGCTGTGGGATCCGTCGGTCTGGAAGTCGTGGGCGCGGTTCCTGTCCTTCCGCAGTCACTACAGCCTCCTCTTCCGGTCCCTTCGGCAACCGTTCGCGCGAAAGAACGCCGAGACGACGGCCACGGGGTCATCGCCGGCCGCGGACAACACCAATCCGCTGTTCGCGAGGGCGCTCACGCACTTCGTGGAAAGCGGCCGGCGCATGCTGCTCGTCTTCGCCGAAACCGACCGGCTCTGGTTCGAGTACGACGCGAAGTTCGTGCAGCGGAACCGCGAGTGGCTGGTCCGCCACGGGTCCGATTTCACCGTTCACGTCACGCCGCAGGCCAACCACATCTTCTCGTTCGCCGAGTGGCAGCAGGACATGCTCGACGAATCGTGCCGGTGGCTGCTGCAGGAGTACCCGGCTCGGGGAGTCGAGACCGTCTCGGGAACGGCCGCCGGCCGGGTGGTCGCTCTTTGACAACATGCCGGTGAACGGCGCTCAGCCGGTGCGGGTTCTGCACCTGCGTGATTCGCACGAAGTCGGTGGGCCGGGGAAGACAATCCTCGAAACGTTCCGGGCAATCGATCGTTCGCGATTCGATCTGCACCTTGGCGTGTTCGAGACGCGCCACGAGAACGGGCGGACGCCGCTGGTCCAGGCTGCCGAAGACGCAGGCATGACGGTCCATCACATCCGGGGCTTCAACCAATACGATCCGCAGATCATCTGGCGAGTGGTTCAGCTTGTCAGGCGACTGAAGGCGCACATCGTTCACGCTCATGAAGCCAAGTCCGATGTCATCGGGTATCTGGCCGCCAGGCTGTCGGGTGTGCCGGTGATGACGACAGCGCACGGCTGGATCGGGAATCGGCCGAAGGATCGTTTTCTGAGCGCGCTCGACAGGCAGGTCATGCGCGGATTGGATCGCGTCATCGCGGTTTCCACCCCGATTCGTGATCTGCTCCGCGGTGTCGGCGTCGGATCGGACCGGTTGCGGCTGTTGCACAACGCCATCGTCATCGAGCGGTATCAGCGCACCGGCCAGACCGACTTCCTCGAGCAGCTCCTCGGCCGGCATCTCGAGCGGCCGGTGATCGTCACCATCGGCCGTCTCAGTCCGGAAAAAGGCCATGCGGACCTCGTTGAGGCGGTGGCTCTACTGCGCGACCGCGGCTCAGTCGTGACGACCGTGCTCGTGGGCGATGGACCAGCGCGCGCGGCGCTCGAGGAGAAGGTCAAGGCAGCCGGGCTGGCGGAACGGGTACACTTTCCCGGGTACGTGACGAACACGGCGCGGATCCTGGAATCGAGCGACCTCATGGTTCTGCCGTCCCATACCGAGGGTCTCCCGAACGTCGCCCTGGAGGCGCTGCTGATGGAGGTCCCGGTCGTGGCGACACGGGTCGGCGGGACCCCCGAAGTCGTGATCGACGGCGTCACCGGGCAGTTGGTGGAGCCTCACGCCCCGGCCGCGCTCGCAAGCGCGATTGGCGCGTTCGCCGCCAACCAGGAGCCGCTCCGGGCGATGGCGCGCGCCGGACGGAGCCGTGTGGAGTCGGAGTTCGATTTTCGCGTCCGCACGCGCCGGCTCGAGCAGATCTATCTCGAGCTCGTGAAGGAGACGGCCTGATGGTCGCCTACGTCGCCCTGGTGCTGTTCTTCCTGCTGGAGTACATCCGGCCGACCAGTTACATCCCGGCGCTGATTCCGCTGCACCTGAACATGATCGTGCCGCTCATCGCCGTAGCGGCCTCGACGTTCTCCCGGGACGCGAAGGCCGCGGCGAAAGGCGCCGACTTCAACCTGGCCCTGCTGGCCGCAATGATTGCTCTAATGGTGGTCTCGCGTTTCACGGCGTTCATGGGCCCGCCGGCCCAGGCTCTTCTCGAGAGCGTCGTCGGATACGCCGCCATCGCATGGGTGATCACGAGGGCCGTGGACAGCGAGCGGCGTCTGAAGGGGATCTTCGGCGTGCTCGTGCTGGTCCACGTGGTGATTATGTTCCTCAGCCCCGCAATGCTGATTGATCCGTCGTCGCGGACCCACACGATCACCTCGGGCTCGTTTCTCGGCGACGGCAACGACTTCGCCCTCTCGCTTGTCATCGCTCTCCCGCTTTGCCTGTTTCTGATCGTCAAGTCGCCCAGCCTGTTGAAGCGTGTCCTTCTGGTCGCCGGATTGGGAGCGCTCCTCCTGGGCATCATCGCGTCACAGTCCCGCGGGGCGACGCTGGCGCTCGGGGTCGTCGGCCTCTACTACTGGTTCAAGAGTGGCCGGAGCGTGGCCATGGCGGCGATCGTTGGAACTGCCCTCATCGGGGTAATGGCCTTGGCGCCGGACTCGTACTTCTCGCGGATGAACACGATTGCCAACCCGACGGATGGTTCGGCCCAGGGCCGCATCAACTCCTGGAAGCTGGCCTGGAGCGAGGCAATGAACAACCCGCTCCTCGGGGTCGGCGCCGGCAACACACCATACATGGCCCGCCAGAATCCCCACTCGATCTACTTCATGGCACTCGGCGAGCTGGGCTTCCCCGGCCTGTTCGTCCTGCTCGGGCTGATCGTCGGGAACCTGAGCGCGAACCGGCGGCTGCTCAAGCAGTGTCACGGCCCCGATCGGGCAGCGCAGCGCCAGCTGCTCGCGGCGTTGAGCGCGAGCATGATTGCGTTCGCGACCGCCGGCGCGTTCCTGAGTGCCACGTACTACCCGCACGCCTACATCCTGTCAGGGTTGCTGGCCGCTGGCCGGCGCGTCGTCCGCGACTGGGCTCCGGCTGCGACCGCCGCGACGCCCGCCGCAGTGCCGCAGGAGATCACGTATCACTGGGCGCTCGCACCCGGGCCCAGGCGCATCCAGTGAGGCTGCGATCCGCGCCAGCCCGTTCCGAATGAACGTCCTGTTTCTCTCGCAGATCGTCCCGTATCCGCCGCACGGCGGCGTGCTGCAGCGCGGCTACAACCTGCTGCGCGAGATCGGGCGCCACGCCCGTGTGCAGCTGCTGGCCTATCACCACCCCGACGAACTGCCGACCGCCGACGCCGTCGAGCGCAGCCGCCGCGCCCTGCTCGAGTTCTGCGAACGGGTCGAGTACGTGCCGCTCTGGCCGAAGACCTCGGCGCTGCATCGTGCGGCGGCCCTCGCGGTCACCGCCTGCTCGAGCCAGCCGTTCAGCGTCATCGCGCATCGCTCGGCAGCGTTTCGCGCGTTGATCGACGACGCCATCCGGCGCTCGCGTCCCGACATCATTCACGTGGACACGGTGGCGTTGAGCCCGTTCGCCCCGCCCTCGTCGGGCGTGCCGAGGGTCCTGACGCACCACAACATCGAATCGCTGCTGATGGCCCGCCGCGCCGAGACCGAGCCGGGCCGGCTCGCCCGCGCGTTTCTGCGGCGGGAAGCGGCGAAGCTGCGGCGATACGAAGCGGAGACGGCGCCGACCTTCGACCTGAACGTCGTCGTGTCGGCCAACGATGCCGTCGAGCTCACCCGCCTCGCGCCCGGAGTCCCGACCGCCGTCGTGCCGAACGGTGTCGACGTCGAGTACTTCGCTCCTGGCAACGGTCCCGAGCAAGACACGCTCGTCTACACCGGCGGTCTGAACATGTTCGCCAACCGGGACGCGGTGATGAACTTCCTGCAGGAGGTCTGGCCGCTGGTCACCGCGCAGCGTCCGAGTGTGCGGTTTTACGCGGTGGGACAGGAACCCCCTGCCGAGCTGACGGCCTTTGCCGCTCGCGATTCGCGGGTGATCGTGACCGGCTACGTCACCGACATCCGTCCTCTCGTGCGCGAGGCGGCTGTCTACGTGGTGCCCCTTCGCGTCGGCGGCGGCACGCGCCTGAAGGTGCTGGACGCGATGGCCATGGGGAAGGCGCTCGTCTCGACGTCGATCGGCTGCGAGGGAATCGACGTTCGTCCCGGTGAACACCTGGTCGTCGCCGACGCGGCTGAGGATTTCGCGCGGGCGACGGTGGCCTTGCTTGGCGATGCCACGGAACGCCGGCGCCTCGGCCGTGCCGCACGGGAGCTGGTCGAGCGCCGTTACGCGTGGCCGACGGTCGGTAAGAGCCTTCTCGACGCGTATCAAGCGGCTGCGCAACGGCGGGAGCGGGTGGCATGAACCCGCACATGGCGCGCTTGTACGGGCTCGCGCCGGTCTGGGCGCAGAACTGGCTGCTCACACGATATGCCTCGATGCTGGAGCGCGAGCGCTATAGCGGCCGCTACGAGGAGTTCAAGTCACTCCTCGAGCGGAGCGAACGGTTCTCACCCGAGGAGCTCGCCGCTTACCAGGACGAGCGGCTCCGGGCCATCGTCACCCACTCGTACGAAACCGTCCCCTACTATCGCCGGCGATTCGACACGATCAGGCTGAAGCCCTCGGATATTCGCGGCCGTGGAGACCTGCCCAAGATCCCGCTGCTGACCCGCGACGACGTGCGGAAGCATTTCGAAGAGCTGCGCTCGACGGCGCTGCCGCGGCGCGAGATGCGGACCGGCCACACCAGCGGCACCACGGGGACGCCGCTGACGGTGGGCTACGATCGCGACACGGTCTGGATGACCTACGCGGTGTTCGATCGTCACTATCGCTGGGCCGGCCTGACCATGGGACGCGGCGGTGACCGGATTGCCGTGGCCCGCGGCAACGTGATCGTCCCGCTCACCCAGCGAACCGCGCCGTTCTGGCGGATGAACCGGCGGCAGAACCAGTTGCTGTTGTCGTCGTTTCACATGTCGAAGGCGAACCTGCCCTCCTACTTCGAGGCGCTGGCGGCCTTCCAGCCCGCCGTCCTCGACGGCTACCCGTCCACGCTCTACCTGCTTGCCAAGTTCCTGCAGCGCCGCGGCGAGTACTTCCCCCTGAAGGCCGCGGTCACATCCTCCGAAACTCTGTACGACTTCCAGCGTCAGGTCATCGAGGAGCGGTTCCGGTGCCGCGTCTTCGACTACTACGCCCTTGCAGAACGCACCGTGTTCTCGGGCGAATGCGATCGGCACGAAGGTCACCATGTTTCCGCGGAGTACGGGATCGCCGAGATCGTGGACGCGGATGGGACACCGATGCCGAGCGGCACAGTCGGGCGTCTCGTCGGAACCAGCCTGCACAATACGGCAATGCCGCTGCTCCGCTACGAGACCAACGATCACTCGGCCCTGCGCAGCGGCTCGTGCAGTTGCGGCCGGCCGCTTCCGCTGATGGACGACGTGACGACGAAGGCCGAGGATGTGCTGACCCTCAAGGACGGGCGTTTGATTTCCCCATCAGTGCTGACTCACCCGTTCAAGCCGCTCGACTGCATCGAAGGCTCGCAGATCGTCCAGACCGCGCCAGACCACGTGACGGTTCGGCTCGTGCCGGGCGCCGCCTACACCGACGCGCACACCAATCATCTCGTCACCGAGCTGCAGGCGAGGCTGGGCGACGACGTCCGGATCGAGGTTGCGATCGTCGACCGACTCGAAACCAAGGCGAACGGCAAGTTCAAGTGGGTCATCTCCCACGTGCCGCTGGGCATCTGATCGGACGTCAGGAAGCGGCCAGTGGGAAGCGGATCGAGATGAGCATGTGGCGGCGCAAGGCACGCAGCTGGGTCGAGCGGCTGACCGGCCACGACGTAATCCGCTTCGGTCAGGGGTCAATCGCGTTCGTTCGCCGGTCCGATCGCGAAGTGGCGTGGTTCTCATACCGATCCCAGTTGAAGCATCTGCTGGCGAAGACCGGTGTTGATCTCGTGCTCGATGTCGGCGCCAACGAGGGGCAATATGCTGGCGGGCTGCGCGGCGATTTCGCCGGCGAGATCATTTCGTTCGAACCCGTGGCCTCCGCCTTCGGTCGCCTGCGTACCGCGGCCGCGTCTGCTCCGCCGTGGCGCGTCCACAACATGGCTCTTGGCAGCCACGCCGGGACCGGGCTGATGCACGTTTCCAAGGAGACGAAGTTCAGTTCGCTGCACGCCCAGACGCCGCTCTCGGGCGAACGCTTCCGCGATGCGCCTGCGACCGTGGCCGACGAAGTCGTGCCGATTCGGCGGCTCGATGACGTCCTCGACGAGGCGCCTGAGCTCGCCGGGCGGCGAATCTTCCTGAAGATGGACACGCAGGGTCACGACCTCGAGGTCTTCAGCGGCGCAGGACGATGGCTCGACAACATCGTGCTCCTGCAATCCGAGCTGTCGGTGTTGCCGCTCTACGACGGCATCGAGCATTGGACCTCCTGCCTCGCCAGGTACGAGGAGGCAGGTTTCGGCGTGGCCGGGATGTTCCCGATCTGCCGCGACGGCAGCAACCGCGTCATCGAGTACGACTGCCTGATGGTTCGGAGCGGCGCAACCCGGACTGCATAGCCGCCAGACCGCATTCGACGCAAGGACCCCCATGGGCGACCCACACTTCCTGACTCACTTCACGTTCGATGGGTTTCGGGGCTACCGCAGCAGACTGGACGATCTCAAGCTGCTCCAGGAGCTGATGGAGGAACTGCCCTCCAAGCTCGGGCTCGATCCGGTGATGCCGCCGATCCTGCTGCCTTACTACAACGGGATGGTGCCCGAGGACTGCGGCATCAGCGCCTTCGTGCTGCTCCGCGGCGGCCACTTCACGATTCACACTTTCAGCTATGGGGAGGCGGTGTTCGCCGACCTTGCCCACCCGGGCCTGTACGATGTCCGGCAGGCCCGCGTGCTGCTGGAGCAGATCTTTCCGTGCGCCTACATCGATACCAGCGCGGTGCGGCGGGGCTCGGGCGGTGACGCCACGTCTCCGCGGGCGCAGACCATCGACCGGCGCACCGATTTCGGGCCGCACCTGTTCATGCGCCTCGAGCCCTATGCCGGACCGACGACGATGGACGGCCTGTTCGATCTCTTCGACGGGTTGCCGGGCGGGGTCGGGATGACCCCGATCATGCGGCCGTATCTCCTGAAAACGCCGTGGCCGACCGGCGGACACGTGCTTTCAGCACTCACCATGATCGCCGAGAGCCACATCAGCCTTCATGTATTCCCTTGGGGCGAGGCTTACTTCGACCTGTTCAGCTGCAAGTTCTTCGATTCCGACGCCGTGGTCGGCGCCCTCGAAACGCAACTGGGCGGAAACGTGGTCCAGCGCCTGATGGTGGCGCGCGGCTCGCGTTTCAAGGAGCAGCGAACGCAGCGCAACGAAGTCCAGGAGCATACGAATCGATGGTTGAAAGCGCTGACACCGCCGGCTCTCGATTCGCGCTGACGGCGGCTTCGTCGTATCACCTGCCTGAATGCGGAACCTGCTCAAGAACCTGGCGGTCCTCGGCGTCACGCTGGGACTCACCCTGGTGGTCGGGGAACTGATTGCCCGCGCCGTCTTCAGCGACATCACGACGACGGCCGACAACGGCAGCTACCTTGCCCTGCGCTGGAAGGAGGCGAACGTACGTCTGAATCGCTACGGGTATCGCGAGCGGGAGTTCGCGACCGGGAAAGCGCCCGGGGCTTACCGAATCGCGTTCATCGGCGATTCCTACACCTTCGGTCAGGGCATCGCCGAGCCGGAGCGAATGTCGAACCTTCTGGAATCAACGCTGCGCCAGGAAGCCCCGAACGTCGAGGTCCTGAACTTCGGCAATGCCGGCAACAACACGGCCGACGAATTGGTGGTCCTGCGGCGGGTCATCGCGGAGCTCGATCCGGACTTCGTCGTGCTCCAGTGGTTCGTCAACGACGTGGACTACAAGGCACCCGCCGCAGACGGCGTGCCTGCGCCGCCGCCGCCGCTCAGCGGCGTCACCCGCGTCCGTCGCTGGATGCGCAATACCTCGGTGTTGTATTTCCTGGCTGGCGAAGTCGCGCATCGAATCGAGGAACGGCTCCAGGGTACATACGAGACCGACGTTTCGAGCCGCATCGCCGACCCCGGGAGCATCGAGTGGAAGGCGCACGAAGAGGCCTTGACCGCGTTCATTCGCGCCTGCCGCGAGCGAAACATCGGAGTCGCCGTCCTTCTCGTGCCATCGGCGGTGCCGACCGGGCACTCGCCGTATCCGCTCTCGTTTCTGCACGAGCGCGTGCTCGAGGTGTGCCGGCGCGAAAGGGCGCTCTGCGCCGACCTGCTGCCCGTTTTCAAACCTTACATGGACGATGACACACGCTACCGTTCGCTGTGGGTGAACCGCTTCGACCCGCATATGAGCGCGATGGCGAACCGGCTGGCAATGGAGCGCCTCCGCGGACTCGTCGGCCCGCCGATTCTCGAAGGCGCCCGGCACGCGGCAAGCCTCACCGGCGGCCTCCAGTGACGCAGGCATGAAGCGCGCGTCGACGGCCCTGTACCGCTCTCGCTAGACGTCGTCGTACTGAACCTCGATGTCAGCGAATCTCGTCCAGGAAACAGCGTATCGCAATCTCGACACCCGCGACGCGAGCGGCGCTATCAGCGAACGCACCCGGGACTTTTGTTGATGGGCAGTCGTGATGGCCCGAAACCTCGACTACTTTTTCGGCGAGCGTTACGAGGCCGAGTGCTGTCAGGCCCGATGATGACGACGCCCACGCCCTCCACGCCCGTCAAGTTCTACGTTCCTGCTTCGGAGGCACCGGACGGACGTCTGCCGCAGACGCTTGACGAGTACTGGGGCTGGGCCGCCGAACATACCGGTGTCGGGGAGGTCGGGCGTTACACGTGGACCTTGAAGACCTGCCTGTTCCTCAAGGCGCGAGGTTTGCCCGTCTCGCTCGTGACGACCTTCCCCGAGCGCGGCATCGTCGTCTCGCACCGCGACTTCCTGCCGCTCCATCTGCGACCCAGGACCGACGTCTTCCTGGTCTGCATCAAGCCGGATCGGAAGGAGCACACATGGGCCCACTTCTACGTCGTGCAGAACGCGCAGGACCGGATCTTCACGACCCGGCTGGCCAGCCAGGCGCGGCAGATCATGCACTGGCCGCAAGCACACCTGCTGCCGCGCCGCCCGGAGCGGGCGGGCCGGTGCGAGAACGTGCGCTACTTCGGCCGGCCGATGAACCTGGCTCCTGAACTCGCGGCGCCGGAATGGGCCGCGGATCTGCGGGCTCGCGGGTTCGACTGGCAGGCCGTGGCGCCGGATCAATGGAACGACTACCGTGACGTGGACGTGACCGTGTCGGTTCGCGCTTTCGACCAGGCGGACGGGAGCCAGGATCACCTGCTGGATCCGCACTCCAAGCCGCCTTCGAAGCTAATCAACTCGTGGATGGCGGGGGTTCCGGCAATCGTCGGCAACGAGTCCGCCTACCGCGGCGTGTTCCAGGCGCCGCTCGACTACCTGGCTGCGGGATCGCGCGACGAGGTGGTGGCCCAGTTGCTGCGGTTGAGGACCGACCGCGGGTTGTACGAAGCAATGGCCGCGCGCGGCCGCGAGCGTGGCCGGGCGTTCAGCGAGGAGGCCGTCTGCGAACAGTGGAAGGAGCTGATTGAGACCGAGATCGTGCCCGCCTACGAACGCTGGATGCGCCAGAGCGCGCTCGTTCGCATCTGGGCCACCGCTCGAAGCGTGGCGCGGTTTGCGGCGACGCCCGGAAACCTTACCGGTTTCCGCGTGTATCGGGAAACGGCCGGCGCCTGACGCGTCGGATACACCCTGGTAACGAAAGGGCCGACCGGTGTCTCACCGGCCGGCCCTTCGTGTTTTGTGTCGTCGAGCGGTTTCGGTTACGGGGTGACGCGGAGGTTCCGCGGCGCGTTCGGCAGCGTGGTTCCGCCGCCTGCACCGATCTGATATCCGCGCGTGCCGACGTACTGAGCGTAGGCGCCGGTCAGGTTTCCGTTGGCGTCGACGATGTTGGCGGACGGATCGCCGACCAGGTTGTTCGAGATCGTGATCCGGCTCGCGTCAGTGACTTGATCGAACCACACGCGGTTCGGGACGTTGTCGTTGTTGACAATGACGTTGTTGTTGATGGTGAACGGCCCGTCACCCGAATCGACCAAGATCGCCGTGACACGGCCGATGAAGGTATTGCGGTAGGCGGCGATCGTGCCGGAGTTGCTGCTCCAGTTGAAGTTGTAGGCCTCGTCCGACAGGTTCGCCATCCGGACCAGGTTGAAGCAGACCTCGCCAGTGACCAGGTACCCGTTCTGGCTGTTCATGTTGCCGCCGATCGCCCACTCGAGCGCGCCGCTGCGGCCGATGTTGGTGAACCTGTTGCCGCGAATGGTGAACTGCGTCGGACCGGCCTTCTCCTCGATGCCGTTGATCAGATCGTAGAACTGGTTGTCGGAGATCAGCGGCTTCAGCAGGTCGTAGTGCTTGACACCAAGACCGCCGTCGTAGATCACCGAGTCGGTGATGACCGAGCCATACGACTGCGGCGAGGCATGCTCGAACATCAGGAAGGACGCGTTCGATCCGCTCTCCTGCCACCCGTACCCCTGCGTGTGCATCGTCAGCTTGCGGAATTGCGGGCCCTGGCCGATGCCGCCGGTGATGAAGAAGAAGTGCTGGGTGTTCCGGGTTTCGAAACCCTCGACGTAGGTCGTTCCGCCTTCCATCGAGATCGTCGGGAAGTACTGGCCGCTGCCGGCGTTTCCGCCGTAGCCGTAGTCGAGCACCGGCGTCTCACCGGGATAGGCGATCCAGATCGTCGAGTTCTGCGACGGGTTGAAGTAGGCCTGATACCGCGACGTGCCGGGGTTGATGAGTTGCCCGAACGTCGTCTGCAGCGCGTAAACGCCGCCTCGGAATACCCAGATGTCGCCCGGGCTGCCGGCGGCCTTCGCGCGGCCCACGGTGCGCCACGGCGACGCGAGCGTGCCTGCCCCTCCGTCGTTCCCGTTGTTGGCGTCGATGAAGCGGAAGCCGTTCGCGCTCACGGTGATCGGCCAGGTTCCTGAAACCCGCGCGCCAGATTGATCGGTGACGGTCAGCGTCGGCGATGCGTTCCCCTGCGGGTTCGGCCAGTTGATCTCGCCGGTGCTGGCGTTCACGGTCATCCCGGAGGGCGCGTTCGACAGCACGTAGCTGTACGGATAGTTACCGCCGATCACGGCGGCCTTGATGTTGTACTGGAGGCCCGGATACGCGCGGTAGATGCGGCTCGACGAAGGCATTCCGTTCGGCGCCGAGCCTACGGGCTTGATGTTCAACATCTCGAGCGGAAAGTGATTCTGCGCCGAGGCAGGGACGATGCCGATCCAGAGAGCGGCGTACAAGCTCAAACCGAGCCGGAGCGCGAGACGGGTCTTCATGTTTCTCCTAACCACCTCGTACGGCGAACGAGGGTGCATTTCCTGAAATTGAATCGAGCTGAACGGGGGCCCTACAATCCAGCCCGTCCACCCTGCAAACCGTATACCACACCCCTACCATTGCAATGTCACGTAGGAATTGCCCGGCTTCGGGGTTCGGGGTTACGTTTTCGTCCCGCAACCCCACTGATTTGTTGCGGAAGCGGGGTGCGTCCCAGGCCCAACGAACAGAAGCGACACCCCCTGTCCGAAACCACGCCGTGCAACTCTCGCCCGCCATCGTGAAATTTCGACATGGCGCGGCCCGTCGCGCGACCCCACCGAGTTGCGCAACGCCGAGCAACGTCACCCGTGAATTATGCCGCGGCTTGGGCCCGCGCGGGCCGCGCAAGACGCCCCCGCACCAGCGCGCGCTCCGCCGGATCGAGTGCCAGGAACCAGGTCGGGACGAGATACGCAACCAGCGACAGCGTTCCGATCGTGATGAATGACACGAGCGTACTCGGTTGGATCATGCGGTCGATCAACAGACACGTGATCCAGAACGGCAGCGAGGCCATGAGCGGCCAAAAATACGTCGAGACGTAGTATTCGCGGAGTCCGACCGGCAGCATCTTCGGCATCAGTCCCGGCAGGAAGACAGCGGCGATGATCACGTGCGGGACGAGCGTGCCAATCGCCACGCCGAGCACTCCATAGCGCTGGACGAGCAGCACGCTCAGTCCGAGATTCACGACGGCCTCGAAGATCCGCATCCGCGCGATCACGCCCGGCTGGGCCAGCCCGTAGAGCACGCCGGCGATCGTGTAATACGGCAGCCCGACGAGATGGGCCGCGCCGAGCACGCGCAGGACTTCGCCGGCCGTCGAGCTGAACTGCGCTCCCATCCAGATCCCGATGAAGCGCTCGCCCAGAACGATGAAGCCGACGCACACCGGCAGGCC
>Ga0310810_10003921_pt1 | contig 16352 bp, 13 predicted proteins | sample NCmetagenome_FD_207641 | JGI IMG/M metagenome (GOLD analysis project Ga0310810, IMG submission 207641) | Soil microbial communities from experimental microcosm in Duke University, North Carolina, United States - NC | ecosystem: Engineered > Artificial ecosystem > Soil microcosm > Unclassified ... | reverse complement strand
TGCGTTGCGGGCACGAGAAATTTACCCGGCGCGCTGGCAATGCCTCCCTGCCCGCGGGCAACGACCGAGAGGCCTGCAACGATCAGGACGATTGCGGCCACGGCGCGCGTGACGAGTCGCATGATTTCCTCCTACCGAGCCGCTCCGTCCCGGTTTTGTCCCCACGACCAATGGTCCGAGCGCCGCTCGATGCGCTTCAGGCGGACTCGGTTGTCGTTCGGATTGCGATTGGGCGACGCCCAGATGCGTACCCAGTCGCCTTCACGTAGCGTCCGCTTCGTGATGCCGTCGCGCTCGAGCCGCGACACGCTCGCCCATTCTGCCGCATAGACCTTGGTTGCCCTGAACGCGTCCTGGCTCTCGACGTGAATCCAGGAATGCGGGTTCTTGTACTCGACATTGACGATCTGCCCTTCGACCTCGATGGTGTCGTCTTCGATGTAGTACTCCCCGAACGAATGATGTCCCAGGAGGGGAGCAGCCGAGAGCACGAGCGCAACGGCGAGCGTCAGCGAGAATCGCGTCATCAGTTCGCTCCTTTGGCCAAGGCCAGGAGGTCCGCCTTGGTCATCGGCCTATCCGGGTTGGGTGCGTGCACCAGCACATGTCGATCGAAGTCGAGTTGCAGGCGCTCGATATTCTCGACGAGCGTGGCGATCGAAGGGCTGACCGGCTGGCCCGCTGCCGGGACGTTGAAATCGGCCGTGAACAGGATCTTCTCTTTCGGCAAATAGGCGATCAGCATGCCGTCGCTGTGTTCGAGCTTCTCGACGTGATAGAGCTCGATCGAGCGGGTCAGGTCGCCGAGCACCATCTTCTCAACGACGCCCTCGACTTTCGGCTTCTTTCGCGACTTCGCGAGCGTGTCTCCGACCAGCGTGCGCGGCGAGCCGAGCGCCTGCTCGAGGAAGTACTTATTGTTGTCGTCGGTCAGGATCGTGATGCCATCTGCGGCGAACGGCGCCAGCCCGCTCGCGTGATCGAAGTGGGGATGCGTGTTGACGACGTACCTGATCCGCTTGGTGGGAAACAGGCGCTTGGTTTCCGCCAGAACGGCTAAGCCGCGCGCCTCGCTCTGCCCCCCTTCGAGCACGACGACCGAGTCGGTGAGCTCCACCGCGAGCGAGACGTATCCACCAGTGATGCGATAGACACCGTCGGCGAGCTTCTCCGACGCGGCCTGCGCGGGCACCGGAGGCGCAGGTGGAGTACCACCGCGGCCGCCCGTCACGGGCGCCGTCATCAACTGCGCCAGGTTCGATGGATTGGCGTGGACCTCGTTGATCGCAGCGACAAACGTCTCCATCCCGACCTGCCTCTGTGCGATGCGCGTCGGCACTTTGACACCGCTGAAATCCAGATAGTTGGTGTAGAAGAACTCGACATGCATGTCGCCGAAGATCGGGTGCTCCACCCAGGTCTCCACGCGATCGAGCAGGTTTTGTTCGTCGAGATAGCCGATCAGGCGATAGGGCGCGCCGGACGGTGCCTTCTGGGCCGGGCTCCACGTCACGACGCGATAGGTGACGCCATCGATCTTCCGTGCGCGCACCGTCGCATTGTTGGCCGCGGCCCCGCGGAGGAAGCCCCACGGCGTGACCCAGATCTGCATCTGTTGCGCCCATGCCGGGGTGGCGGGCGTGATCGACTGATCGAGCGTGCCCGGCTGTGGCGGAGGGCCGCCTCGCACGGCCGGCGGGATCGTCGAGCCGGTTGCGCGCGAGGCTGGCTGTGTGAAGTCGATCGTGCGCGTGTAGTTCCTGATCGACGTCGAAGCCAGCCCGAACGAGATCGTGCGGCTCTGGCCGAAATTACCGGTCCCGGCCGAACCCGAGTAGCTGATCGAGTTGAGGCCGTTCGCACCCAAGGCCGCGAGCGCGTTCGCGACCACGGCCTTGGCATCCTGGGCAAACGCCGGGGCCGGCCCCATCGCCCAGGCCAGCACGATCGCCGCCGCTGTCTTCCGCATCCGAGGGCAATCCTCGGACCAAGCGGCGGATCACGTCAAGGGCGATTGTCAATCAGTCCTCGCCTTCGACGCGGGTCGCGGCAAGCAGTCCGTCGGCAGCGTCAAGTCGTCCCTTGACCTCGACTCGAGTCGTGTTCTGGATGCCGCCGCACCTGATGTCTTCGAACGCCGTCGTGCTGCTGGTCTTCACCGAGCGCGAACCGACCATGAACCGCAGCGACGGGCAGGTTCCTCCCAGATTGGAGACGGCGCCCGTCACTTCAATCAGGCCGTCGCCATCGCCGTCGTGGTCATCGTCGTCATCGTCTTCGCCCTGATCGTCGCCATTCCGGCGCTCCCCGTCGACGCGTGCGCTGCCGCCGTTGAGGCTCACGTCGATGTCGATCTGATCGCCCGTATTCACGCCGCGGAGCGTGACGCTGGCATTGATGCCACGACCGCTGAAGTTCAGCACGATGGTGCCCGAGGGCACGCCGTTCAACGTGAAATGACCGGTGCCATCGACGTTGGTTTCGATATTGGTGCCGTTCACGCTGACTTTGATGGCCCCCGTCGTGGTGGACGCTTGGGTGACGAGGGTCATGCCGCGGCTGGTGAGCGGAGCGGTCGAGGCAAGACTGACACCACTGACTCGACCCGTAATCTGCGCACCACGCACGGAAGAAGGACTGGTCGGCATCGACGCCGAACTGCCGCTGCACGCGGCGGCCGAGATCGCGACGACAACTCCGAGGAACGAACAGACTCTGCGCGTCACTGAATTCCTCCCGCAATGGCCCAGATGGGCGACCGCAATGGGGCAAAACTTATTCCCGTCCGTTTCCCGGCGCTCTGGATTGATCTGGGGAGTTCCGCGGCTCAGCTCGATGTAAGTTTTGCGCGGACTGTCAGGACCACATCATTCGTTCCTTGACAAGGCGGCAAACGCACGGTATCCACTCCGGGGACCCAGCTGGTTTTTTCGTCATCGCGTCCCCACGGCACTCAGAACTCTCAGGGCATAGGCAACTCGGAAGGCCACGGATCGGCAAAGGAGGAGCCAATGGTACGAACCTATCGGGGTTTGGGCGTGTGTGTTGTTGTCTGTGCGCTGCTGTCGCCCTCGGCCGTCTCGGCGCAGCAAGCGTCCGCCAGTGGAATCGCCGGGGTCGTCAGGGATACGTCGGGCGCGGTGCTGCCAGGCGTAACCGTGGAAGCCTCGAGTCCGGCGCTCATCGAAAAGACTCGAAGCGTCACCACCGACACCGAGGGCCGCTACAACATCATCGACCTGCGACCAGGCGCGTACCTGGTGACCTTCTCGCTTTCTGGCTTCAACGTCTTGCGACGCGATGGTATCGAGCTGACCTCCGGCTTCACGGCGACGCTGAACGCCGAGATGCAGGTCGGGGCGCTCACCGAGACAATCACGGTGACTGGAGAGTCGCCGCTCGTTGACACACGCAACGCGCGCAAGCAGACCGTGGTCACCGACGATCTGCTCAACGTGCTCCCGAGCAGCGTGAAGAATCTGAACAACCTCGTGACGCTCACGCCGGGTTTCCGCGGCAACGAAGGATTCGACGTCTCCGGCGCCTACAGCGGCCAGATTGGCGGCACGTTCCACGGCAAGGGCGCCACCAACGTTCAATTCGACGGCATGGGAATCCAGCACGCCTCCGGGAACCAGGGCTACAACGCAAACGCCGAGACGGTGCAGGAAATGGTGCTGTACACGACCGGCATCACCGCGGACAGCAACGCCGATGGCGCGATCGTGAACATGATTCCGAAAGAGGGCGGTAACAAGTTTGCCGGCTCGATCTCGGGTTTGTACTCGAACGACAGCATGATGAGCGACAACCTGAGCGACGAGCTGATCGCGCGCGGCATGAAGAGCGTGAACCGCCTCAACTACATCTACGATGCCGGGTTCACGCTTGGCGGGCCGATCTTGAAAGATCGGCTGTGGTTCTTCGGATCGTTTCGCGAGTGGGGCAACAAGCGGCAGGCGGCGAACAAGTTCTACAACGCGACCCAGCACACCCCGTTCTATACACCGGACCCCTCGCGGCCGGCGTTCGCCAAGGAGTGGTACGAATCGAAGGCACTCCGTCTGACGTGGCGCGCATCGGAAAAGAACAAGTTCAACTTCTTTGCTGATCCCCAGCGTGACTGCCACTGCCCCGCGTTGACGGCAAGCGGATCGGTTAATGCGCCAGAGGCGTTCTTCAGCTACAACCTGAAGCCGGCCGGTCTCTACCAGGTCACGTGGAGCAACCCGATCACCAACAAGCTGCTGCTCGAAGCGGGCGCAGGACGCGCGGATGGCAGCTGGCCCATCTATCGCCAGCCCGAAGTGACGCCCGACGACATCTCCATCGTCGAGCAGTCAACGGGAATGCGCTACAACTCCGGGACGCCGACGTTCGGACCGTTGTACTACACGACGCAGCTCGTGCCCCGATTCAGCCAGCGTGCCTCGGCGTCGTACGTCACTGGTGGTCACAACATCAAGGTGGGCGCGCAGTTCGAAGAGAGCTACCTCGAGATCGAGGCGGAGAACGGCACTCACAACGTCGAGTACGCCTTCAACAATCAGGTGCCGGTCAGCCTGACCCAATGGGCCACGCCGTACGGTCTCAAGGCCCAGAACAAGGACTTCGGCGTCTACGCCCAGGATCAGTGGACGCTGCGGAAGCTGACGCTCACCTATGGCGTGCGCTGGGAGTATTTCAGCGGGTACGTGCCGGCACAACACCTGGACGCCACGCCGAACGGGTGGGTCCCCGAACGCAACTTCGCGGAGGTCAAGAACGTGCCGAATTGGAAGGACTTCGATCCGCGCATCGGCGCCGCCTACGACCTCTTCGGCAATGGCAAAACGGCGATCAAGGCGGCGATCGGGCGTTACGTCCAGAAGACGGCCATACCGATCACCCAGAACAACAATCCGGTGACGACGTCGATCAACTCCGTTTCGCGGAGTTGGAACGACCTGCTCTTCCCGGTCGGCGATCCACGACGCGGCAACTACGTGCCTGATTGCGACCTCGGGAATCGCGGCGCCAACGGCGAGTGCGGTGCCATGGCGAACCAGAACTTCGGCGGCACGACCGCCACGACGAAGTACGCCGACGATGCGCTGCTCGGCTACAACGCGCGCGGGTACAACTGGGACTTCACGACCGAAGTGCAGCACGAGCTGCGGCAGGGCGTGTCGATCAACGCCGGCTACTATCGCAACTGGTTCGGCAACCACCTCGTCACGGACAACGTCCTCGTGACGCCTGCCGACTTCAGCCCGTTCTGCATCACGGCGCCCAGCGACTCGCGCCTGCCGGGCGGCGGCGGCTATCAGGTCTGCGGCTTGTACGACGTCGCACCGGCCAAGTTCGGCCAGGTGAACAGCGTCATCCAGCAGGCGGACAATTTCGGGAAGCTGACGCGCGTCAACGACTTCTTCAACGTCACCGTGACGGCGCGGCTGAAAGCAGACCTGGTCCTCGGCGGCGGCGTCGACACGGGACGCAGCGTCAACGACGCGTGCTTCGATGTGGACTCTCCCGGCGCGGTCGCGACCTCGCTCCCTGGCAACATCGCGCCAGGTGGCGCGGGCGTGATCGGCGCGCCCACACCGTTCACGAAGACGACGATCGACGGCAAGAGCATCTGCCGCATCGTGACGCCGTTCAGTGGTCAGACGCAGTTGAAAGGCTTCATGACCTATCCGCTGCCCTGGGACATCATCGTCAGCGCCGTCTTCCAGAACATCTCCGGGCCGACGATCACCGCGAACTACTCGGCCACCAACGCGCAGATCCGCCCGTCGCTCGGACGCGATCTCGCCGCGTGCCGCGGCGCGCTCTCGTGCACCGCAACGGCAACCGTACCGCTCATCGCGCCGCAGACGATGTTCGACGATCGCCTCACGCGGCTCGATTTCCGCATCGGAAAGCGCTTCCCGATCACATCGAGCATGCGCCTGCAAGCGAATGTGAACGTTTACAATGTGTTCAACGGCAGCGCGAGCTCGGTGCTCAACGTCAACTACGGCCCGCTGTGGCTGCAGCCGTCGCTGCTGCAGGACGGCCGGATGCTGCAGTTCAGCGCCCAGCTGACGTTCTGATCAATCTGGAAGAGGCGGGTCTAAAGACCCGCCTCTACTTGGTGCCCCCATCCATCGCATCCATCTCGTCGACGGCACGTACGAGATCTTTCGCTCGTACTTTGGCGCGCCCAAGGCGACGACCGCCACCGGCATCGAGGTCGGCGCCACGCGCGGTATTCTGCGTTCGCTCTATGCGCTCCTGCGCGAGCCAGCCGTCACGCACGTCGCCTGTGCGTTCGATCACGTCATCGAGTCTTTTCGCAACGATCTCTTCGACGGGTACAAGACCAGCGCAGGAGTCCCCGAGGATCTGCTCGCGCAGTTCACATTCGCCGAACGCGCGGCCTATGCACTCGGCATGGTGATCTGGCCGATGGTGGAATTCGAGGCCGACGATGCCATGGCCGCCGCGGCGACGAAATGGCAAGACGATCCGAACGTCGAGCAGATCCTCCTGTGCACACCGGACAAAGACATGGCGCAGTGCGTGCGCGGCACGCGCGTGGTCTGTCTCGACCGGATGCGCAGGCGCGTGCTCGACGAGCCAGGCGTGATCGAGAAGTTCGGCGTCGGCCCTGCGTCAATCCCGGATTGGCTCGCGCTGGTAGGCGACGCGGCTGACGGTTATCCCGGCGTGCCGCGCTGGGGCAGCAAGTCGGCCGCGGCGATCCTGGCGGCGTACGGTCACCTCGAGGCGATTCCCGATCGCGAATCGGAGTGGCGGATGCCTGTGCGTGGCGCCGCCGCTCTCGCGGCGAGCCTGCGCGAGCATCGCGACGCGGTGTATCTCTACCGACGGCTCGCCACACTCCGCACCGATGTCCCGATCGCCGAAGGGATCGCGGACGTGCGCTGGTGCGGTGCGCGGCGAGAAGCATTGACGGCACTCTGTCGCGAGATCGAGGACGAAGGGTTCCTCGAACGCTTCACCGTCTGGCGTGAGTCACAGTAGCTGAAAGGAGCCGTCGCAGCGCGTTCTGGCTAGTGCAGGACTTCTTCCCCGGTCGTCTCGTCGAAGTACTCGAGGTGCGGAATCTCGAGCGATCGCACGGCCTGGATAGCGGCCGCCAGTGCCGCATCCGCCTGGCTTCCCCGGCTGCGCCTCGGCAGGTTTCGCCTCGCCTCCCTCAGCTTTCGCAGGACCTGCGCTCGATCGAATCGCTGTCCTGCACAATGCTCGCAAAAGCCCATGATCGTTCCCGCCTTTGAATGTGTGCCTATATTAGCCGTCTGTCACACTTTTGCGAGAGCGTTGTCCTTCTTGTAGCTGGAGCGATGGAACCCTTTACCGACCTGGTGACCGCGGCTCAGGCAGGCGACGTCGACGCCTACGGCCGCCTCGTGCACGCGACGCACAAGATGGCCTACGCGGTCGCGCTCGGTGTGCTGCGCGACTCGACCGTCGCTCAGGATGCGGTTCAACAGGCCTATCTGCGAGGATTCCGCCGCCTCGGAGATCTGCAGGAGCCGGCAGCCTTCCCGGGGTGGCTGCGGCGGATCGTCATCACCATCGCGCTCAACATGCGGCGCGCCACGCGCACGACGCTGCTGCGCCTCGACGACATCCCCGACGTGCCGGTGCTCGACGAAGCGGAAACGCGGTGGTCCGACCTGCAGCGGCATCGGCTGGCCGCGGCTCTCCTGACGCTCACGCCGGAAGAGCGGCAGGTGTGCGACCGCCGCTATCACGGGCAATGGGCCATCGACCGCCTCGCGCGCAACGCAGGCATCGATGAGACGGCGATGCGCAAACGCCTTCAGCGCATCAGGGACAAGTTGCGCAAGGAGATCGAGATGGCAGAACAGCGTGGCATTCGCCCCGAGGAAATGGGATCGGATCTTCCCACGAAGGTCGTCGAGCTGCTCGCGCGTCCGCAGTTGACCGACCTGCCCGAGAACCCGGTGGGACGGATCCTGGAAGGGCTGCGCGCGGTCTTTCCGGATTTCGTCGAGCAGCGGCTCCCTGAGGTCCTTGACCTCGCTGAAGCGCGCAAGACTCGAACCCACGGAGCTGCATCGCATCGATGAGGGCCGCATCCTCCGCTACGACCTCACGCTGCCGATCCTGCTCACCGTGCGCTACGCCGGCCAGCCGCTTCGGTTGTGGGCGTCGGGGAAGGCGTATCGCGCCGGCCAGATCGACGCCATGCACCTCGAGGCGTTCCATCAAGCGGAAGCTTTGTGGCTCGACGATCGGGATCGACTCGATCAGTGGCAGATGACGACGCGGGTGCTGCAGTCGGTGGATCGAGTGCTGCCCGGCCGCACAGTGAAGATCGTTCCGACTCAGTACGCGATGTGCACTCAGGCGTGGGAGCTCGAAGTGGACAACGAAGGGCAATGGTCCGAAGTGCTCGCCTGGGGTGTTTTCACCGATCGCATCGTCAGTCATCTCGGCGGGGATCCGAAACGCCACACCGCGATCGGCGTCGGATATGGACTGGAGCGCCTGGCGATGGTGCGCTTCGGGATCGACGACATCCGGAAGCTGGACGTGGCACGCGTCGCGTAGCCACGTCCTCCCGCACGTCACTTATCCAGGCGATTGAAGCGAATGACGTAGTTCGAGCGACCGGCCATGAAGAAGCGCGCATCCCGGCCGGCGAGCTTGTCTGTGCCCTCTCCATGCTCGAGTCCGATCACCTGCGGGTACCACTGACCTCCGTCGAAGATCTTCGATGGTGCAGTCCACGACGATGGGTTCTCGAGGCTGCTGCTCATCGAGATATAAACCCCATCCTGATCGAAGCTTTCGTCCCTGGTGCGGTTGAGGAGCATCACGTAACGTTCGAGATACTCGTTCCAGTGGATGGTCGGCCCCCAGTACGCATCGACGTCGTCGTCGGCACCGTGCCAGAGGTGTGTCGTCGGAAAGATCGGTGTTGCCTCCGTGACCTTCGAGCCAGTCAGCGGAAGCCAGACTCCGTCGCTCCACACGTCGAATTTCCCTGCCGGTTGGTCGCGATTGGCCCAGACCATACGCGCGACGGCGACGCCCTGTTGCGACGCCACCCGGCCGTACTGTGAGAAGAACAGGTAGAGATACTGGCTGTTGCTGTCGAGCGCAACAGACAGATCGCCGACGCCGCCCGCGAAGTATTTATTGCGGGTGTTGCACACCCACGTCGTTTCCGGCGCCTCGAGAACGACACCAAGATCGACCCAGAAGGCGCCGCGGGTTTTCGACCGCGCGGCCCCAATACGGGGTACGACCTTGGTCGTACCATCACCGCACGCAGTGGCGGGTTGTTCGTTGTGGTAGAAGCCGTACCACGATCCGTCAGGAGCGGTGACGATCGCTTCGAACCACACGCCTCCGCCGGGCCACGGCGTGAGTCGAACGGGCATCGGTGATGTCAGCGAATCAAGATTTCCAAGCGCGCGACTCGGGCGGCCGGCAAATGACGTCAAGACCACCATCGTTTTTTGTCCGCCCACGAGATCCCAGACTGCGGGGCTGTTACTGTCTACTGCGCCGGTAAGTTCGAGCGGTTCCGCGGGAACGAGGCCGACCAGCAATGAGGTCAGATTCGGGGAACCACCTTGTCGCGACACCGACTCCATTGAACGACTCTGAGCGGCGACGAAGGTCCCCATGATCAGGATGAAAGCAGACACGACCGTTGGCTTCATGTCCCCGTCTTACGACGAAGAGGTGGCGATTGTGTCGCCCGGCGGTGAAGAATTTGTGACCGGCTATTTGGGGTGTTTGATACAAGCGCTGCCATGAACGAGCCGCAGCAGACGCCGACGGCGTTCACGATCGCTCCACCAATCGAGCCCATGCTCGCCAAGCTCGCTGACACGGTGCCTGCGGAGGGCGGGTTTCTTTACGAGCCGAAGTGGGACGGGTTTCGCGCGATTGTGTTTCGGCGCGGGTCGGACTTGTTCATCCAGAGTCGCGACTTGCGACCGCTCGATCGCTACTTTCCCGAGCTTCGCGACGCGCTTCTTGGGAACCTTCCGTCCGACTCCGTGGTCGACGGCGAGATCGTAATCCCGACTACGCATGGGCTTGACTTCGACGCTCTCCAGCTCAGGCTCCATCCCGCCGCCTCTCGAGTCGCTAAATTAGCAAAGGACATACCGTCAGCGTTCGTCGCGTTCGACCTGCTCGCGCTCGATGGTCGCGATCTGCGACTGTCGCCCCAGCATGAACGCCGGCGTCTGCTCGAACACGCGCTGGTCGAGGCGCGCCCGCCGATTCACGTTACGCCCATGACGCGCGATCGCGCGCAGGCCTCCGACTGGCTTGCTCGATTCGAAGGTGCGGGGCTCGACGGCATCGTCGCCAAGCCAGAGCACGGTACGTATCAGCCCGGCAAGCGCGCGATGATCAAGATCAAGCATTCGCGTACCGCTGATTGCGTCGTCGCTGGGTTTCGGTGGCACAAGAACGGGCACGGGACGCTGGTGGGATCGCTGCTGCTCGGGCTCTATGACGGTGCCGGCCGCCTTCACCACGTCGGCGTCACGTCAGCCTTCAGCATGGCAATGCGGCGTGAGCTGGCAGGCGAGCTCGAACCGCTGCGCGAGCACGCGCTCGACGTGCATCCGTGGCGCGACTGGGCGGACGCGATGGGAGAAACGGCGACGCGCCAGCCGGGCGGCCAGAGTCGATGGAGCGCGGGGAAAGATCTCTCGTGGGAGCCGCTGCGCATCGAGCGCGTGTGCGAGGTCAAATACGATCACATGCAGGGCCCGCGCTTCCGGCATGCGGCGATCTTCTTGCGCTGGCGATTCGACAAACCGCCAGCTGACTGCCGTTACGATCAGCTCGAGGTCACGACGCCATTCGAGCTGGACCAGGTATTTCGCGCCAATCACACCTAGTGTCCGGCTTCCCGGGGCGCCGAGCGCGAAGGCGCAGCCGGACCGTGCAATCACCCCAACCATTACATCTCCGTGGTGCAACTCTTGCCACTCGCTCTTCTGGAAAAGATAACAGACTCTGCAGGAGAACCTCATGAACCATCAACTGACTGGAATGAGAGTGGCCGCATTGGTTGAGCACGGATTTGAACAGTCCGAGCTCCTCGAGCCTCGCAAAGCGCTGGAGGAAGCCGGTGCGCGCGTCGACGTCGTGTCACCAGTGGAAGGGGCCGTCAAGAGCTGGAGTCACGGAGCGTGGGGCGATGAGGTCAAGGTCGATCAATCACTCGCCGATGCGCAAGCGGAGAACTACGACGCGCTTCTGCTGCCCGGCGGCGTCTTCAATCCTGATCGATTGCGGGTCAATGCGGACGCGGTGAGCTTCGTCAAGGCGTTCACGATGAGCAATCGGCCGATCGCCGCCATCTGCCACGGGCCGTGGACGCTCATCGAGGCGGATGCGTTGCGCGATCGCCGAGTCACGTCATGGCCTTCTCTGAAGACGGATTTGCGGAATGCCGGCGCCGTCTGGGTGGACGGTGAGGTTATCGAGGACCGCGGCCTGGTCACGTCGCGAAGACCCGACGACATCCCGGCATTCAACCAGAAGGTGATCGAGGTCTTCGCCGATTACCTGAAATTGCACGCTGGGCGACAGCCATCTACGACGCGGGCTCAGTGATGAATCTTCTTTGATGTGATCTCCGTCAGCATCGCCGGCTGTGTTGCGTAGTTCTCGAGCTCCACGGTGCCGTTGTGCTCGATGATCTTGGTGGCGTACGACAGGGTGCCCTTGCCCTTGCCGTCCTTGTCCATCTGCATCTGCAGGACGGTGAACGGGTACTGAATCGTTCGCGGCTGATGGACAGCCTCCCAGAACCCAATGGGCCGATCCGTCGCCACGACGATTTGCCGGCCTCCTTCGGCGGCCGGGGTCTCGCGTGCATAGCGGAGGTCATAGCCGAGTGAGTCGGGCGTGCGGATGGTGCCGACCGACGGCATCTTCTTCAGCTCGTCGAGAAGCGAGTCCGCGCCTTTCTGCTGAAGTGTCTGGATCAGCCTCGTGCGCTCGGCATCGGTCGACCACCTCGTCACGCGAATGAGCACCATTCCGGCCCCGCTGGCGAGATTGTTGTTGACGATAGCCGTGGCGGTGAACTCTTCTGGCTCACCGAGCGTCTGAGCTCGCGCGCGCGAGCTCCACAGGCTCACGGCAGCACAGGCACAGAACAGCAGCACTACGAGCGAAAGACGAGATGTCCGGGACATGAGAACCTCCCGAACTCCGGTCATTCAGGAGGTGTGCCATCAACTCATGGTCAGCCGGCTGGTCGCCCGACAAATCCGCTGAGCACCGGAACGCGGCGACCCGCCGCGGCAGCCGCGACGGCGGATGCGATTGACGGCTCGACCTCTCCGAGCGTCCGCAGCATGTCGCCTTCGAGAGCGGCGAGCGGCACACCGCTCCGGTACACGATGCGATTGCCGGCGGCGGCGCGAAGCCGTTCGCCGGCGGTGATGATGCCGGTCAAGTTCAAGGGGTCCGCGGCGCTGATCGTAATCAGCGTCTCGTCCGGTCCCGATCGACGCAGCTCGCGCAGCTGATCGACCGCATCAGGCAGCGCGAATTGCTCACCCGACATGCCAGACACGAACCGGCCGCCGCGAATCTCGCCACGCGCTTCGAGCGACCGGTACACGCGCGTCAGATCGCGCCACGGGACACCGGCGGTCTCGCGCGCCAGCACCCGACGGAAGACCACACCGTAGCGCCCGAGGAGCGTCCACGCGAGCGCACGCACCGCATCGTCGCGCGCCACGTCCGACCCCGGCCGCAGCGCGGACCATCGTCCGGCTGTGTCTGCGCCTGTGCGGCGCGATGATGTGTGATTCACAATCGCTCGTACGCCGGCAAACCCGTCAGAGGCGACGAGCCCGGCGGCCACAAGCTCCGCAAGTGCCTCTCGACAGCTCTCGTCGTTGAGGTCGCAGGCGATCTTCAGGTCGTGGATGAACGACGCGCCCTGTGTCTGCAGGCGATCGAGAATCCGGCGCGCCACATCGGTCAAGGCGATCGCCGACGCGGCGACGCGCAGCGCCCACCAGTCGTCGGCATGTTCGCGAAGAAAGAGCGCGATTGGCGTCGCACCGACGACCTGTGATGGACCAGTCGAAATCCGCGCCCACGCGACCTCCCCGCTCAAACACAACATGTCGAGCATGGAGAAGTCGTATTTTTCGAGCCGCGCAGGGAGGACGTCCCGTTCCCAGGCGCGCGCCGCCAGCTCCAGTCCGTCGAGCTGCGAGACGATCGCCCGCAGCCCCTCGACGCCGGTCAAGCGGCTCGAAGGATCGACGTGCTGCCATGAGAACAGGAATCGCATGTATTCGGCCGGACTGACGGGCGCAATCTCGGCACGCAAGCGATTCAAGGTGTAGCGATGGATCCGGGCGAGAAGCCTCCGGTCGCACCACTCGATTGCCGGGAGCCCCGGCGTGAACGAACCGCGCAGGACGACGCCTTCGGATTCGAGCGCCAGCAAGGCCGACTCGAGGTCCACGGCGGGTACACCGAAACTTGCGACGAGCGCCGCGGGCGTCACCGGCCCGGTGACGGACAGGCGGCCACGCAGGAACTCGACGAGCGCCTCTTCTCGAACCCAGCTGCGCGCAGTGCGCGATGCTGGCGGCGTCACTTGAGGCTCGAGGGACGCGCCCGGGTGGATGGCCCGCAGTTCGGGCACCCGCTCGGTCGCCACCCACCACGCGATCGGCTCGAACGAGGATGTCTGGCATCGTGCGCGCGTGACACGTCCCTGTTGGACGAGCATCGCGCACATCGTTCCGTCCACTTCATCGTCGAGCCGGAAGCCCGACGTCAGAAGCGCGTCGTGAAGTTCGTCCGGATCGCGCGGGTCGGGACGAACTTCATCGCGCACGCGCTCGATGGCCGCGCGATCCAGTGCGCCCATGTCGCGGTCGGCCGCGCCGCCGCGCCTGGTCTGCACCGCACGCGTTCGTCGCTCCTCGAGTGGCGCGTCGTCAAGAAACGCATACGGGCGGGCGTTGACGATGTCGTGCGAGAAGGCCGATGGTTCGGGCGTATCGCGCGACACGCAGACGATGTCCCCGCGATGAATGCGATCGAGGATGCCTTCGAGCTGCGACAGGTCCATCGCTTCCTCGAGGCAGTCGCGCACCGTTTGATTGACCAGCGGGTGATCGGGCAGCTGGCGGTCGCCAGGGATGTTCTCGAGGCACGCGGCGGCATCGGGAAACACCGCCGCCATCAAATCGTCGGCCTGCATGCGCTGCAGTTGCGGCGCAACCTTGCGGCCGCCGCGATTGCGCGGCACGGCGAGCGAGATCGTCGCGTTCCATCGCCACCGGCTCTGAAAGACCGGCGCGTCGAGAAACGCCTGAATGAGGATGTCTCGAACCGTCGCCGAATGCAGGTATCTGAACACATCGGCGAGGGGAAACGAGTGCTGCGGGCCGAGGGAGAGCAGCAGTGCGTCTTCGGTCGCCGCCGCCTGGAGCTCGAAATTGAACTGGCGGCAAAATCGCTTGCGGAGCGCGAGCGCCCACGCCTTATTGACGCGGCTGCCGAACGGCGCGTGCAGCACGAGCTGCATGCCGCCTGACTCGTCGAAGAAGCGCTCGAGCACCAGCGTCTCTTGCGTCGGGATCACACCGAGCACGCGGCGGCCGTCCGCGAGGTATGCGGCCAACTGCGCGGCGATTTCCGCGCTCAGCCCAGTCTCCTGGATCAGCCACTCGACGGCGTGGGGCTGCGCGCCAACTGTCGCGACCTCGGTGGCCAACCGCGCATCGGCACCGCCGCGCAGTTCTGAGACGGCGAGCGACAGCTCGTCGCTGCGCGCCGGCGCTTCGCCGAGCCAGAACGGGATCGTCGGCGGCGCGCCGTGTGCGTCGCGCACCCGCACGGTGCCCGCGCCGACTTGCGTGATCTGCCACGACGCGTTGCCGAGCTGAAAGATATCGCCCGCAAGGCTCTCGATCGCGAAGTCTTCGTTGAGCGTGCCGATAAACGTGTCTTCCGGCTCGAGCACGACGCGATAGTCGGCCACTTCCGGAATCGCACCGCCGGAGGTCAGCGACAGCAGGCGCGACCCGCGCCGCCCGCGAATCGTGCGGTTCACCTCATCGCGATGCACGAGCGCGGCACGACGGCCGCGCGGCGTGGCGAAGCCATCGGCCACCATTGAGACGACGGCGTCGAAGTCCTTGCGTGGCAGTTCACGGTACGGCCAGGCGCGACAGACGAGCGAATACAAGTCGTCCTCGCCATACGGCTGACAGCAGCTCTCTGCCGTAATCTGTTGCGCGAGCACATCGAGCGGCGCGTCGTAGCTGATGATGTCGTCGAGATCGCCGCGGCGGGAGGCGCGCAGGAGCGCGGCGCATTCGACGAGATCGTCGAGCGACACCGGCAGCATGCGTCCTTTCGGCGTTCCGCTGATGGTGTGCCCCGATCGACCGACGCGCTGGAGCAGGGTCGCAATCCGATGCGGCGATCCGATCTGGCAGACCAGGTCCACGTGACCGATGTCGATGCCGAGCTCGAGCGACGCCGTCGCCACGAGCGCCTTGAGCGCACCCGTCTTGAGCCGATGTTCGGCGTCGAGGCGGCGTTCCTTCGACAGGCTCCCGTGATGCGCGGTGACGGCCTCCTCGCCGATCCGCTCGCTCAAATGGCGCGCCACCCGCTCCGCCAGGCGCCTCGTGTTGACGAACACGAGCGTCGTCTTGTGCTCCCCGATCAGCGCGGCGAGGCGATCGTAGTACTCCTCCCACACCTCGTGAGCCATGACGGCATCGAGCGGCGATTGCGGGACCTCCACCGCCAGGTCGATCGCGCGCCGGTGGCCCTCGTCCACGATGGCGCAGCCGCCGCGATGCTCGGGCGCACCAACCAGGAACTTCGCGACGCGCTCGATCGGCTTTTGCGTCGCGGACAACCCGATGCGCTGAAGCCGCCGGCCGGTTCCAGCTGCGTGCTCGGCACAGGCGGCTTCAAGCCGCTCGAGCGTCACCGCCAGGTGTGCTCCGCGCCGCGTGCCGATCACGGCGTGGATTTCGTCAACGATCACCGTGCGCGCGGTCCGAAGCATGTGCCGGCTGCGCTCGGCCGTCAGCAGGAGGTAGAGCGATTCGGGCGTCGTGACCAGAATGTGCGGCGGCGTCTTCAGCATCGCCGCGCGTTCCGATGACGTGGTGTCACTGGTTCGCACGGCTGCCGTAATGCGAGGGATCGCGAGACCCGATTCTTCCGCCAATCGCCGCAACGCGCGACGCGGCTCGGCGAGGTTCTTGTGAATGTCAGCGCTCAGTGCCTTGAGCGGCGACACGTACACGACGCGGACCTCGTCAGGCAGCGGCGACTCGGCACCCTCGTGC
>Ga0310810_10003919_pt1 | contig 16355 bp, 10 predicted proteins | sample NCmetagenome_FD_207641 | JGI IMG/M metagenome (GOLD analysis project Ga0310810, IMG submission 207641) | Soil microbial communities from experimental microcosm in Duke University, North Carolina, United States - NC | ecosystem: Engineered > Artificial ecosystem > Soil microcosm > Unclassified ... | reverse complement strand
CGCTCCGCGCGATCGGCCGCGCGCTCCGCGGCGAGTCCGCCGGCGAGCACTGGATGGAAGCGATCATGGGCGACGAGCAGAAGCGGCTCTTCCGGGAGACGCAGGCGGTGATGAGCCTGCTCGAGGGTTTCAGCGACTACGTGATGGACGAGGTCGGCCACGGGCTGGTCGAGGACGTCGAGAAGATCTCGGCGCGGTTCCACGAGCGCCGCCAGCGCCGCAGCGGCTTCGAGCGGGCCGTGCTGCGCCTGACCGGCATGGACCTCAAGCTCGAGCAGTACGCGAAGGGCGAGCGCTTCGTGCGCGCGGTCGCCGAGGCGAAGGGCCGGCCGGCCCTGGCCCGGATCTGGGACGGCCCCGAGACGCTGCCCACATCCGAAGAGATCGCCGAGCCGGCTCTCTGGATCAAGCGCGTGCTCGGGTGAGCCGCCGACGGCGGACCCGCTCCCGATGAGGACGATCGCGGGCCCGGGTCGTGGCCCGAATGGCGTCCCGCTGGCGATCGCCGTCAGCCCGATCCTGTCCGCGCGGGTGCGCGCGATGGACCTCGAGCGGATCCGAGAGGCTGCGCCCGGATCTCGCATCATCAACCTGTCGGTGGAGGGCCTGGCCGACGGGCCCGTCGACGACGTCGAGGTGCTCCTCCGCGGCTGGCTCGTGGCCGAGGCGTTCGATCGCCTGCTCGCCCGTGCGCCGCACCTGACCTGGGTCCACTCCGCGACCTCGGGCGTGGAGCGCGCTCTCACCCCCGCCGCGCGGGCCCGCGACGTGCTGGTCACCAACGCCCGCGGCGTGTTCTCGCGCCCGATCGCCGAGCACGTGCTGCTGATGATCCTCGCGGTCTCGCGGCACCTGCCGGAGCTCTTCGAGCTGCAGCGGGAGCGGACGTGGCAACCGCTCGAGGGCCGCGAGCTGCGTGAGCTGACGATCGGGATCGTGGGCTACGGCTCGCTCGGCCGGTCCGTCGCCAGCCTTGCGTCCGCGTTCGGCGCTCGCGTGATCGCCCTGCGGCGTCGGCCGGATGGATCCTCGCCTGCGAGCCCGGATGAGGACGACGGCTTCCCGTTCGAGCCAAGAGTCGACCAGGTCTTCGGGCCCGATCGGCTGCATGACCTGCTCGCGGCCTCCGACATCGTCGTCCTCGCGGCGCCGCTCACGCCCGAGACCGAGGGCATGATCGACGAGGCCGCGGTCGGGGCGATGAAGCGCGACGCCTGGCTCATCAACGTGGCCCGCGGGCGGCTCGTCGATGACACGGCCCTCGTCCGGGCGCTGCGCGACAACCGGATCGGGGGCGCGGCGCTCGACACGTTCCGCGACGAGCCGCTGCCCCCCAGCTCGCCGTACTGGGAGCTGCCGAACGTGATCGTGACGCCGCACACCGCCTGGTCGTCCGCCCGGGTGCTCGATCGCAGCATCGACCTGTTCTGCGACAACCTCGTCCGGTACAGCCGCGGCGAGCCGCTGCGCAACGTGGTGGACCCAGCCGCCGGGTACTGAAGGTCCGCCGCCCGTCGGGATCCACGGAGGTCGGCGGAGCGCCGCGGCGGCCCGCGTCGTGCCGCGGGAGGGCCGCCTGCCCGGCTACCCTCCGAACGTGCAGATCGCGATCGTGGGGCTTGCCGCGTCGGGCAAGACCACCGTCTTCAATACGCTGACCCGCGGCCACGCGGAGACCGGCGGCTACGGGGCGCTGACCCTCAACGTCGGCGTCGTCAAGGTGCCCGACGAGCGCCTCGATCGGCTCGCCGAGATCTTCAAGCCCAGGAAGGTCGTCCACGCTGACGTCACCTACGTCGACCTGCCCGCGCCGCCGCCGTCATCCGAGGGTCACGTCGGTACCGAAGAGCTGCCGGCGGAGCATCTCGCGCGCCTGCGCGAGTCGGACGCCCTGCTCCACGTCGTGCGGGCGTTCGACGACCCGTCCGTGCCGCATCCGGACGGCGAGGTGGACCCGGCGCGCGACCTCGAACGGCTCGACCTGGAGTTCATCCTCGCCGACCTCGCCATGGTCGATCGCCGCCTCGAGCGGCTCGCCTCCAGCGGTCGACACGGCACGCCCGCCGAGCGCGAGTCGAACGAGCGCGAGGAGGTCGTGCTGCGGAAGCTGAAGGCTGAGGTCGAGGCCGGCCGACCGATCCGTGACGCCGGCCTGACGGAGGACGAGGCCAAGGCCGTGCGCGGCTTCCGGTTCCTGACCGAGAAGCCGGTGCTGGTCCTCCTGAACGTGGGCGAGGACCAGCTGGCGACGGCCGGCGAGCTCGCGCAGCGGATCGCCGCCGGCTACGACCATCGGCACGCCATGGTCGACCACCTCTCCGCGAAGATCGAGATGGAGCTGGGCGAGCTCGAGCCGGAGGATGCCGCCACGTTCATGGCCGAGCTCGGCATCGCCGAGTCCGGGCTCGAGCGCGTGATTCGGCTGTCCTACCGACTCCTCGGCCTGGTCTCGTTCCTCACCGCGGGCCCGGACGAGGTCCGGGCGTGGCCGATCACGGATGGCTCGACCGCGGTCGATGCCGCGGGCACGATCCACACCGATCTCGCGAAGGGCTTCATCCGCGCGGAGACGGTCCACTACGACGACCTGCTGACTCTCGGCTCGACGGCCGAGGCTCGCAAGGCGGGCAAGCTCCGCTCGGAGGGACGGACCTACCGGGTCGCCGATGGCGACGTGCTCGAGATCCTCTTCAGCCGGTAGCTCGCGTGGCGGAGAGCCTAGTTGAGCGTCGGGTCGCCTTCGAGATCGGCCAGGATCGAGCGGTACTCCGCCGACTCCAGCATCTCGTCGTCGAGCGAGATCAGGCGGTTCTCGGCCTCGTCCGGGGAGACGTGGACGGACGCGGTGAGACGAGCGTCGGACACGAACGTGAAGTCATGCTCGCGCTCGAGCTCGAGCGCGATGGCTTCGATCAGCGTGTCCTGCTCGAACGTGTCGAGGAGCTTGTGACGGATGGCCTGCACGAGCTCGAAGAAGTCCTCGGGCTCCATCTCCTCGTCGCGGACGAGGAGCAGGTCCGAGAAGACGTCATCGTCGCCCTCGTGCAGCTCGTAGAAATACAAGGAATGGCTCCGGTGATGGGGAAATGAGCACGCAGGATACACCCGGTCGCCCCCTGGCCCGATCGTGACCGCCTCCGCGGCCGGCCTTGACAAGGCGCCGATGGTGCTGGTCGTCGGGGCGGCCTCGCGTGACATCACCACGGCGGATCCGCGAGGCTGGCGACTTGGCGGCGCGGTCACCTACGGGTCGCTCACGCTCGCGCGGCTGGGGCTGCGAGTGCGCGCGCTCGTCGGCGCCGACGACGTGGCTGCGGTCGCGCACGAGCTGGACCTCCTGCGCGAAGCGGGGGTCGAGGTGGCCCTCGCGCCGCTTGCCCACGGGCCGGTGTTCGAGAACATCGAGCAACCCGGCGGGCGTCGCCAGCGGTGCCTGTCGATCGCCGACGCCCTCGAGCCCGGCGCCCTCCCGCGCGAGTGGGGTGCGAGCGACGCCGTCTTCCTCGGTCCCGTCGCCGGTGAGCTGGGCGGCACCTGGGCATCCCTTCGGGCGCCGCTCGTCGTGCTCGGCTGGCAGGGGCTGCTGCGCCGCCTCGTCGTCGATGCCGATGTCAAGCGGATCGCGCCGGGGCCGGATCCGCTGCTCGACGCGGCGGACATCGTCGGCGTGAGCGTCGACGACGTGGATGCGGCAACGAAGCTGAGCGAGCTCGTCGACATGATCCGGCCCGGCGCGACGGTCGTGGTCACCCGAGGCGATCGAGGCGGTACGGTCCTGATCAGCCGTCGGCCCGCGCGCTCGGCCCTGCGTGCCTATCCCGCCATCCCCTCCAACGGCGTTGTGGATGCGACGGGTGCCGGCGACGTGTTCCTGGCGACGCTCGCGGCCACGGCCATCGATGGCTCGCGGCTCGGCGCGACCGACTGGGCGGCGCGGTTGACGTTCGCGGCCGCTGCCGGCTCGCTTGCCGTGGAGGGCCCTGGCCTCCTCGGGGTTCCGACGCTCGCGGCGATCCGGCGTCGAGTGGGTGAGGTGGCCTGACCGCGCGCGACGCGCGAGCCGAGGCGCGCCAGTCGCCGCCCCAGCGCGACCTCCAGCCGGGGTAGCGGCCGGCCCAGCCAGGCCTGTCGCTCGGCCAGTCGCAGCGCGGCGTTCGCTGCCTCGATCGCGCCGGGCAGGTCTCCGAGCCGATGCTCCCGGAGCTTGGCGACCTCGATCCAGGCGAGCGTGCCGATCGCGCCGCGGTTGGTGGCGAGCCCGAGCCAGGCCGCCTCGGCATCGCTGAACCGACCCAGGCGGCGCAGGAGCCGGCCCCGTTCCGCGAGCATCCTGGTCTCGGTCCACGGGGCGTCCCTTCGGCTCGACTCGGCGGCGTCCCACGCGTCGCCCTTGGCATAGCGGCCGGGTCGTCCGCCGAAATCGGGCGGGCGCCGTGGCGACCACCATGGCTCGTCGTCCGGGCGCGACTCGCGGACCGCGAGGCGGGCGCGCTCGGGGGCGAGGATCTCGTCTCCCGGGACGGCGCTCTCCGACCGTTTCGGGCGTGCCGCGAGCGCGGCGTCGATGCAGCTGAGCGCGGATTCGTGGCGGCCCTCGCGCGTGAACGCCCGCGCGAGGCCGGCCAGGTCGCCGGGAGGCGCCTCCGGCCAGCGCGCGTCGTCCGCGTAGTCGCGATCGACATGGACCAGGAGCCGCGCGAGCGAGCGCACGTCCTCGTCGTTGTGGCGCACCACGTCGACGAGCGGGCCGGGCTCACCGAAGCGCAGGTAATCCAGGTACCGCGACGGGATCTCCCAGCCGGCGACGTCGGCATGCCGGCGCAGCCCGAGCAGCTCGCTCTCGACGGACGCGAGTCGCGCGTCACGCATGCGGTGCCGGAACACCCGACGGACGAGCGGCAGGAGATCGAGATGCCCGGAGTGCAACGGCGGGTTCGAGCCGGCCATCCGGTACCGGGCGACGAGCAGCGGCCAGTCGAAGCCGCGGCCGTTGTAGGTGACGAGCCAGCCGCCGCGGGGAATGTGTCGCGTGAGCTCGTCGAGCAGGGCGGGCTCATCGGCATGGTCCGGCAGCAACAGCTGGATCTGCCGGAAGCGGCTGCCCTCCCACCAACCGAGGCCGACGAGGAACGCGAGCGTCCCCGCCGCGGTCGCAAGCCCGGTTGTCTCCGTGTCGAGGCAGAGGAGGGGAGCGTCCGCGGGCGGCTGCCCCGGCAGCGAGGCAAGCCTCGTCCTGTCCACCGGCAGCAGCGTTGTCGGCGCCTCGATCCGAACGAACGATCCACGCGCGGTCCGGACGAGCTCGCCGTCGAGCGTCGCCGCGAGTCGTTCCGCACCCACCGAGCTTGGGCGCCTGGATGTCGGCGTCGCTGGCCGGATGGCGAGGCCGGCGCGAAAGTTGGCGAACCGACGCTCGAGCCCGACGACCGCGGTCATGCGGGAAGCCGGTCGCGAGATTCCCTGGCATCAGGCGTGTCCGCCGCAAGGCGGCGGGGAGCAATGTCGGTGAACGTCCGGTCGAGGACGCGAGCGGACCGATCCGATCCGACGACGCCGCCATCGGCGTGCATCGCGGCGAGCAGTCGCAATGCCAGCGCCTTGCCGTTCACCTCGGGATCCAGGCGCGGTCCGGTGCAGGCCGGGCAGCCGGCGTCGCAGGCGCACGCCTCGATGAGCGTCCGCGCGCCCGTGATCAGCTCCTGGTGCCGCTTGAACAGCCGCTCCGAGAGCCCGATGCCGCCCGGGACGGCCTCGTACAGATAGATGGTCGGCGCCTCGGAATGCGGTGAGCGGACCTGGGTCACGAGGCCGAGGTCGCGCGGATCCACCATCAGCAGGACTGCCGCAACGGTCTGGATCGCCCTGCCTGCGCCGAGCAGCGCGACGTCGAGGTCGTCCTTGCGCCAGCCTTCCGAGGCGTCCTCGGCCGTCAGCCAGTACGCAGTCGTCTGGAGCTCAAGCTCCGGAAGGTCGATCGGACCCCAGCCGACATTCTCGTCCGTCCCGAACTTGAGCTTCTTGAACAGCGTCACGAGGCTCGCGACCATCACCTCGCCGTGGACTCGCCGTCCGCCCGTCGCCGGCTCGCTGGCGAAGACGTCCAGCGGCTTGAGCGTCACCGCCCGGTTGGCATACGTGTAGTAGTCGACGTCGACCTTCCGGACGTACGCCTTGCGCTCGCCCCAGTCGAGCTTGTCGACGTGGTACTGCTGGCTGTCGTGCAGGTAGATGGCCTGCGTGTGGACGAGCACCTGGGCCGAGAACAGATCCGTCTCGCCGATGACCCGCGGCCGGTCCGGGGTGGTGTCGATGATCACGACGTTCTCCGGCGCCGCCGTGCGCAGGCTCACCTCCGACGCCGGGAAGTTCTCCGAGCTCCAGTACCAGCGCCCATCGCCCGACTGCCGGACGTGGCCCTCCTCGCCGATGAAGGCGAGCAGGTCGTCGACCGGGCCGGGCCCGAAGACCTCGCCCGGCTCGAACGGCCGCTCGAACGTCGCGCACCGGAGATGGGCGAGCAGCACGTGGAGGTTGTCCGGGTCGATCCGGGCTTCCTCGGGCGAGCCTTCGAGCAGGAACTCGGGGTGGTGGATGACGTACTGGTCCACCGCGGAGCCGGACGCGATCAGGATGCCGACGCTGGTCTCCTGCCGCCGCCCGGCACGGCCCAGCTGTTGCCACGTCCCGGCGACCGAGCCCGGGTAGCCGGCGAGGATCGACACGTCGAGCGCGCCGATATCCACCCCGAGCTCGAGCGCGTTGGTCGAGACGACGCCGAGGATCTCGCCGTCGCGCAGCCCGCGTTCGATCGCGCGGCGCTCCGTCGGCAGGTAGCCGCCGCGGTAGCCCCGGATCCGCGATCTCGGGCCGAGGTGCTCGCGGAGCGCCTCGCGCAATCGGGTCAGGATGATCTCGACCGCGACGCGCGCCCGTCCGAAGACGATCGTCTGCCGGCCGGCCCGGAGGAACGGCAGGGCCCACCGCTCGGCGTGGGTGAGCGGCGATCCCCGGGCGCCAGTTGCCGCGTCCAGGAGCGGGGGGTCGACGAGGAGCACGTGCCGCGCTCCGGCGGGAGCTCCGTTGCGGTCGATCAGTCGCGGCGTCCGGCCGGTCAGCTGCGCCGCCAGCTCGGCGGGATTGCCGATGGTCGCCGACGAGCAGACGATGATCGGGCTGGAGCCGTAGTGGGCGCACAGCCGGAGCAGGCGCCGGAGCACATTGGCGACGTGACTGCCGAACACACCCCTGTAGGTGTGCAGCTCGTCGATCACGATCACGCGGACCTGCTCGAAGAGCTGGAACCACTTCGTGTGATGGGGGAGGATCGCCGAGTGGAGCATGTCCGGGTTGGTCACGACGACCTGCCCGGCCGTCCGGATCGCCGATCGGATCGGGGCCGGCGTGTCGCCGTCGTACGTCGCCGCGGCGACGTCGAGCGAGCTCGCTTTCGCGAGACCGGCGAACTCCGCGACCTGGTCCTGGCCGAGCGCCTTCGTCGGGAAGAGGAACAGCGCTCGAGCCGACGGATCCTCCGCGAGCGCCTGGAGGACCGGCAGGGCGTAGCACAGGGTCTTGCCCGACGCCGTGGGCGTGACCACGACGATGTCCTCGCCCGCGTGGACCGCCTCGACCGCCTCCGCCTGGTGGCTGTACAGCGACGTGATTCCGCGATCCTCGAGGCCGCGCACGATTCGCCGATCCAGCCAGGCCGGAAACGGCGCCGTGATCGCCTCGCGCGCGGGCAGGATCGCGTGATGCTTGACGGCCGCGAAGAGCGAGGGCTCTTCGAGCAGGCGTCCGAGCACGGCCTCGGTCCCGGCTGGGGCATAGGTTCGCACAGCACCGACCTCATGATCGAACAGGTGTTCCATTTCGGCGAGTCTAGCGACAGCGTCCAGCCGCGGCGTGCCAGCTCTGCTGTCACTGCGGGATCGGAGCGCGGTTCGCACTCGGGTTGACACGCCGATTCCCGGGTAGCTACGCTCGGCCGGCGATGCCGTCCCCCGAGCCGCCTCGCCGGTCCGACCTGTCGGCGGTCCCCTCGTTCCTGCGCGAGGGCGATCGCGCCGCGCGGGCGGACAGCCGCCGGGCGTCAGCCGCAGCTCCCGAACGACGCGCCCTCCCGCGCCCGACCACCCCGACCGAGCCCCAACCGGAGCCGGAGCAGCGCCTCGATCCGGCGAGCCTGCCCATGCCCAGCCTGTCGCGGCGTCGGGTCTTCACGGTCGCGGGGCTGCTGGTCGCGGGCCTGCTGACGCTCAGCTTCGTCAGGCAGGTCGGCGATGCCTCGGCGGCAGCCGACCGCGCCGCCGAGCTGCGCATCGCGAACGTCGCCCTCCGCGACGACGTGGCCCGACTCCAGCGAGACCTCTACCACGTGCAGGACGAGAGCTTCATCCAGCTCGAGGCCCGGGCGTACGGCCTGGGCGCGAAGGGTGAGATCCCGTTCGCGCTCGCCGCCGGAGCGCCCGCGCTCGACCCGGACGCGCCGGGGTCGGCCGCGGTCAGGCTCGGCGCGCCGGAACGACCGCGCAGCCCGCTGGACGCCTGGCTCACGCTCCTCTTCGGAGACGCCCGCTAGGTTCTGCCCCGGACGCCGGGCGCCGCCCACGAGGGGCGCGTCACGCGGATCGAGCCTCCAGGCCAGCGGCGATCACCTGCGGCGACACGGGCATGGTGCGGACACCGCGCGCGCGTCTCCCGCGCAGGGCGACCACCTTGGTCTCGGGCCGCGAGGTCGCCCGCTCGACATCTCCAGCGGGCAGCGGCTTCGAGAAGAAGTAGCCCTGGCCGTAGGTGCAGCCGAGGCTGCGCATGCGCTCCGCCTGGTCTGCGTCCTCGATGCCCTCCGCGACCGTGACGATCTTGAGCGAGTCGCTCATGGCCACGATCGCGCTCGTGAGCGCGACCGCCTTCTCATCGCTGGGACTGACCTGGACGAACTCGCCCGCGACCTTCAGGACGTCGACGGGGAACTGGCGGAGGTGGCTGAGCGAGAAGTAGCCGGTGCCGAAGTCGTCGATGACGATTCGGACGCCGAGGGCTCGAAGCGATTCGAGCGTGCGGATTGTTGCGGGCGTGGCGCGGAGCAGCGCGGTCTCGGTGATCTCGAGGCGCAGCCGGCGTGGATCGAAGCCGATCTCGTGCAGCGTCATGGCGACCGACTCGACGAAGTCGGGTTGCTGGATCTCGCGGGCGGAAACGTTCACGCACAGGAACGGGTCGTCCTGCCCCGTCGTCCACTCCCGCGCCTGTCGGCACGCCTCGGCGAGGACCCAGCGGCCGATCGGCAGGATCGCGCCGTTCTCCTCGGCGATCTCGATGAAGTCACCGGGCGCGACGAGGCCACGGTCGGGGTGGTGCCAGCGCACGAGTGCCTCGACGCCGTCCGTGACCCCGGTCGCCAGCGAGACGATGGGCTGGTACATGACCTCGAGCTGGCCGAGATCGACCGCGTTCAGCAGCTCGGCGGCGAGCTCGTGGCGCTCGCGGATGAGGGCATGCATGCCCGGGTCGAAGATGGCAAAGCCGGCCTTGCCATTGGCCTTGGCCATGTACATCGCGAGGTCGGCGTTGCGGACGACGTCCGACGCGGACTCGGTTGCGTCGCGGGCGCTCGCGATACCCACGCTCACCGTGACGACGATCTGCCGGCCGTCGATGAGGTACGGCGTCCGCAGCTCGCGCACGAGCCGCTCGGCCATCGCAATCGACCGGCGCAGGTCCGGCGCATCCTCGGTCATGACCGCGAACTCATCGCCGCCCAGGCGGGCGACGAGGTCCGAGCCGCGGACCGTCTGGGAGATGCGCTCGGTGACGGTGACGAGCAGGGCGTCGCCGGCCGCGTGGCCCATCGTGTCGTTGACGACCTTGAAGTCGTCGATGTCGATGAACAGCACCGACGACACGACGTTGTTGCCCTTGCGCCTGGCCCCGGCCGCGATGACCCGTTCGAGCGCCAGGTTGAACATTCGGCGGTTCGCGGCGCCCGTGAGCGAGTCGCGCTCGGCGAGGTCCTGGACATGACGCAGCAGCACGGCGTTGCGGAGGTTGAGCGCCGCAATGGCACAGAGCTGGCCCAGGACATTCGTGATGCGACGCTCGATACCCGGGCCGTTGCGCGAATGGTGGGCGATGACGATCGCGCCCATGGCCCGGCCGTCGGCGAACATCGGCGCAACGAGCACGTTGCGGCAATCGCCGAGCGTCGCTGCGAGGAGCGGGTTGCGCTGGGGATCGAGCCGGCGGACGGGCAGGATGTCCCGCTCCGCCCACGCCCGCTCGATGATGTGGTCCGGCGCCGTCGCCTCCGTCCGCGACTCCACGGCGCCGCGGGATGCGAGGACGATCGCCTCACCCTCCTCGGTCGCCCCGATGACGACGCCGCGATCGAAGCCGAAGCGCTCGGCGAGGCCATCGAGAAGGAGCTGTGACTGGTGGACCGGGTCGGTCACGGCATCCAGCCGCGCCCCGATGTCGACGAGGGACTGCAGGTCGGCCCGTCGGTTCCGAAGCTCACGCTCGTTCATCGCCGAGAAGACCGACGTCGCCAGGGCGAACAACCAGAACGAGGTGACGTTCAGGACCGGCATGCGGTCGAACTCGATCTGCCGTCCCGGCAGGACGTCCACGGCCGGCAGCATCTGCGCCGCCTGGCCGTACAGCACCACGAACAGGAGGAGCGAGTGCCACAGCGCGACCTTCAGGCCCGTGCGGTACGAGGCGAGCAGCGAGACAGCGACGAGGTGCAGGTAGGTCAGGAACCGGATCGGGCTCTGCGTGCTCCCGGTCGCGTATGAGGCGAGGGCCAGGTAGACGCCGTCGATCAGGAGGGTGACCGACAGGATCAGGACGCTGCGACGCGGGAAGCGACGCCGCGCGAGCTCGCCGAGGACCGACAGCGACAGGTAACCGACCGACGTCGTGCCGAGGCCCTGGAGGCTGATCCCCAGCAGCTCGGGACGCCAGGCGCTCCAGGCCATGACGATGACCGCGAGCGCGGTCCGCATGGCGAGCATCAGCAGCATCCGGTCGCCGAGCGCCGTGTACTCGAGCCGGTCCGGGGCCCGCTGTTTCATCGGTCCTCCTCCTCGAATGCAATGAACGCCTCACCGGCCGACCTCGGCGCGTATCGAAGCTTCGGGTCGCGCTCGTCGAGGCGGCCCTGGACGAGCAGGAACAGCACGACGAGGACGGCGAGGGAGAGTGGGAACGTGAAGTTCTGTGCCAGCGCGGCCACGACGGCCGGCTTGACGGTCGACTCGACCTGGTTGGTCACGGCACCAATGACCGCGCCGATCAGCCCGCCTTCGTCCGGGCCGGAGCTCGACCCCGTGGACGCTCCCGTGCCGGACGTCGTCGGTGTGCGCCCACCGGCGTCGGTCGGTTCGTGCGAGCCAGGGCTGGAGCCAACGATTGCGCCTGCCACGGCCGATGCTGAAGGAGCGGTCTCCGCGGTCGGCATCGGCGTTGTCGCCGGCCCCGCCGTGGGCGTCGGCTCCGAGGCTGGCACGTCGATCGGCGCAACAGTTGGGGCGCTCGCCGGAGCGGTCGGCGCAGCGACCGGCGCCTGTGTCGGCGCGACGACAGGCTCCTGTGTCGGGGCAACGGTCGGGGTCGGGATTGGCGCAGCGATCGGGGTCGGCGCCTGTGTCGGGGCAACGGTCGCGGCCGGCGCAACTGTTGGGGTCGGCATCGGCGCAACTGTTGGGGTCGGCGTCGGGGCGGCAGTCGGAGTCGGCGTCGCGGTCGGTGCAACCGTCGGATCCGGGGTCGGGGTCGGGATTGGCGACAACGTCGGATCAGGGGCAGGCGCGAGCGTGGGATCAGGCGTCGGTGTCGGCGTTGGCGTCGGTGCAACCGTCGGCGCCTGACTCAGTGTGGGCGTCGGCGTCGGTGCAGGCGCAGGCGTCGCTGTGGATCCGTTCAACGTCACCACGACCTCCGTCACGTCCTCGTTGTCGTCGAGCTCCGAGGCGTCGGCCGGCTCGGTGCATTGCCAGGGGGCGCCGGTCACGACCGCGCAGAGCACATCGATGCCCACGGCGGCCGGGGTGTAGCTGATCGTGCAGGTGCCGTCGGCGCCGGAGGTGCAGGTGAAGTCCGGGCTGTTGCCGTGGCCCGTCGGCTCGTTCGGCCCGCCGATGAAGTAGATGCGGGCGCTCGCGCCGCTGACCGGGAGGTCGGTCCCGTCGACGATGATGATCGTCAGCACGATCGGGGTGCCCACCTCGCCTGCGGCAGGTTCAGGCGACAGGTCCACGAGCAGGGGTGCCGCGGCATGCGTGGAGGTCATGGGCATCGCGACGCCGAAGACCATGGTCAGCAGGGCAGCCGAGAAGCTGAGCGCGATCGAGCTGCGATGTCGCGTGACGCTCGAGGTCACCCGAAGCCACCCCCCGGCGCAGGGGACCCCGAGCGTCACGCGGGGGCGATCAGGTCCCCCGATCGATCGCCTCGCGGTACCCGATCAGCTCGATCGGATGGCCGGACCGTAGCCCGATCGGGCCACGCGCAGACAGGACCAACTAGTACTTCCGCGTCGACCCGGAGGGCCCGGGAGGGCGGTGCGCGCGCGCACGTACCAGGCTCGGCATGACCCGGAAGTACCGGTCGAGGTGCTGTTGATTGCGGTCAGGGTCCTTCCGGTGACGACGCCTCCGGCGACCCAGTACCAACCGGGTTGCCCCCGTCGGCCACGGCCGCCGGTGCCCGCAGACACCATCGCGTCAGTCGTGGTTGGCACCTCGCGGCCGTGATGCGGCGGCGTATCCTCGGCGCGGACAGGGACATCCGGCGGAGGGGCAGGGAAGTGCGGACGACCACGATTCCGATCCGCCGCGGTGGCGCGGGCGGAGTCTCGGACTGTGCCTGACGGAACGTACGAGCGAATCCTCGAGCAGAACCGGCGTTTCATCGAGGCCTTCGACCGCTCCGCCCTGACCGCGGCGCCGCTCACCGGCATGGCCGTCCTGACATGCATGGACGCCCGGATCGACGTGGAGGACGCGCTTGGCCTCCGGGTCGGCGACGCGCACATCATCCGCAACGCCGGCGGGCTGGCGTCGGCGGATGCCATCCGCTCCCTGGTCGTCAGCCAGCAGCTGCTGGGGACGCGCGAGATCGTGGTCATCGCCCACACGAAGTGCGGCTTGCATGGGGCGGACGAGGCGGCCCTGCGGCAGCGCGTGGCGGACTCGACCGGCACCGCGACCGAGATCGGCTTCGGCGCATTCGCCGATCTCGAGGCAATGGTCCGCGAGCAGATGTCGATTCTCGCGACCGCCCCGGCGCTGCTCGACGTGCCGATCCATGGGCTGGTCTACGAGGTCGAGACGGGCCGGCTCCGGGTGGTGGAGTGAGCGGGCTCGACGTGTAAGATTCCCGGCCCGTGGCTGGGTAGCTCAGTGGTAGAGCAAGCGGCTCATAATCGCTAGGTCACAGGTTCGAATCCTGTCCCAGCTACCAACCCTTTTCCCCATCGACTTTCAATGTTCGCGTGAGATTCCGCCGCCCCGCGAATCGCACGGCGGCCGCCGGCCGTCTGCCACGATCCGGTCCAATCGGGCCATAGAGGGCCTACGGAGGACCGTCGCTATACTCGATTCCGGGTTCGCCGCGCGGTCGGCGGCCCCTTCGTTCGGAGGCTCTTTCTCTTGAATCCCCGGTTCATGCGCAACGGCCTGCTGATGCTCGTCCTGGTGATGGGTGTCTCGGCCCTGCTGTACACGTGGCTCGGCGCGTCGGGCCAGAGCAAGGAAATGGGTTGGGGCACGTTCCTCAACAAGGTCAGTGCCGGACAGGTCGAAAAGGTCGTCCAGCAGGACACCACGCTGACCGTGACACTCAGTGGTGAGCAACAGCCGTACACCGTCGTCGCCCCCGGCGTGTCCGGCGTCAACGCCGACTACCTCAAGGACGTTCAGGCAGCCGCCGCAGCTGGCGGCCACCCCTTCGACCAGGCCAACTACACCGTCAAGCAGGCGCCGGACAACGGCTGGATCGGGCTGGTCCTGACCGGGCTGTTGCCGCTCCTGATCATCGGCGGCTTCATCTACTTCATGATGCGCCAGGCCCAGGGCACGAATAACCAGGCCCTCAGCTTCGGCAAGAGCCGGGCGCGCATGTTCCTTGGCAACAAGCAGGTCGTGACGTTCAACGACGTGGCCGGCGTCGACGAGGCCAAGACCGAGCTCCAGGAAGTCGTCGAGTTCCTGAAGTTCCCCGAGAAGTTCAACACCCTCGGCGCGCGCATCCCGCGCGGCGTCCTGCTCGTCGGCCCTCCGGGCACCGGCAAGACGCTCCTCGCGCGCGCGGTCGCGGGCGAGGCGGGCGTGCCGTTCTTCAGCATCTCCGGCTCGGAGTTCGTCGAGATGTTCGTGGGCGTCGGCGCGAGCCGCGTGCGCGACCTCTTCGACCAGGCCAAGCGCAACTCGCCGTGCATCGTGTTCGTGGACGAGATCGACGCCGTCGGCCGCCAGCGCGGCGCCGGCCTCGGTGGCAGCCACGACGAGCGCGAGCAGACCCTCAACCAGATCCTCGTCGAGATGGACGGCTTCGACACGAACACCAACGTGATCGTCGTTGCCGCCACCAACCGCCCGGACGTTCTCGACCCGGCGCTCCTGCGGCCGGGCCGGTTCGACCGCCAGGTCATCCTCGACCGGCCGGACATGAAGGGTCGCGTCGCGATCCTGAAGGTCCACACCAAGGGCAAGCCGCTCGACAAGCAGGTCTCGATCGACGACCTGGCGCGGCAGTCGCCGGGCTTCTCCGGCGCCGACCTTGCCAACCTCGTCAACGAGGGCGCGATCCTCGCCGCCCGGCGCAACCGCAAGGTCGTGACCATGTCGGACTTCGAGGAGGCGCTCGAGCGGATCGTCGCCGGCCCGGAGCGCAAGAGCCGCATCATCTCGGACGCCGAGAAGCTGATCATCGCCTACCACGAGGGCGGTCACGCCGTCGTGCAGCGGATCCTGCCGAAGTGCGACCCGGTCCAGAAGGTCACGATCATCAGCCGCGGCATGGCCCTCGGCTACACGATGGCCCTGCCGACCGAGGACCGCTACCTCCAGTCGAAGTCCGAGTTCGAGGACAAGATCGCCGGCCTGCTCGGCGGCAACGTCTCCGAGCGGATGGTCTTCGGCGACACGACGACCGGCTCCTCGAACGACATCGAGAAGGCGACCGACCTCGCCCGGCGCATGGTCACCGAGTTCGGCATGAGCGATCGGCTCGGCCCGCTGTCCTTCGGGAAGCGTGACGAGCTGGTCTTCCTCGGTCGCGAGATCGGCGAGCAGCGCAACTACTCCGACGAGATCGCGAAGACGATCGACGAGGAGGTCCGCGCGATCGTGGACCGCGCCTACGAGCGGGCCACGCAGACCCTCGAGGTGCATCGAGATCGGCTCGACGCGCTGGCGCAGAAGCTCATCGCCGAGGAGACCGTCGACAGCGACGGCTTCGAGTCGATCTTCGCGGACCTGCCGCCGAAGGAGGACATCCACGGGCTGCCGCCCCGGCGTCACCGCGACGAGGCCGAGCCCAGCGAGGCGCCCACGCCGGCGATCAAGCCCGAGGCCAAGCCGAAGCCTTCAGCTCCGGCGCCGCACCCGGCCTGAACCGACCCTCACCCGCAAGCACGAACGCCCGGCCATCGGCCGGGCGTTCTGATTTCGCCGCGGGACGCGCCGCGCGCGGCCACCCGATGGACGCCCGCTACCATCGCCGAATGACCACCACCCCGCCGCCGGTCAAGGGCGCGATCGACGCGGCCGTCGAGGCGTTTCTCGAGTCCTCGAATGACGCGCGCCTGGAGTCCTACTTCGAGCTGCTGCGGATTCCCTCGATCTCGACCCTCAGCGAGCACGCCCCGGACATGGTCCGCGCGGCCGAGTGGATCGCCGCGGACATGCGCCGGATCGGTCTCGAGAACGTTGAGGTCGCGCGGACCGGCGGGCATCCCGTCGTGTACGCCGACTGGCTCCATGCCCCCGAGGCGCCGACGATCCTCGTCTACTGCCACTACGACGTGCAGCCGGTCGACCCGATCGACCTGTGGGAGACAGCGCCGTTCGAACCGTTCGTCAAGAACGGGCGCGTGGTCGGCCGGGGAGCGGCGGACGACAAGGGCCAGTTGCACATGCACCTCAGGGCGGTCGAGGCCTTGCTCGCCACCCGCGGGCGGCTGCCGCTGAACCTGCGCTTCCTGTTCGAGGGCGAGGAGGAGTCCACCAGCGCGAACCTGCCCGGCTGGCTCGAGGCCAACCGTGATCGGCTCACCGCCGAGGCGGTGGTCATCAGCGACACCGGCTTCTTCGAAGGCAACGTGCCGGCGATGACGACGTCGCTGCGGG
>Ga0310810_10003917_pt1 | contig 16360 bp, 18 predicted proteins | sample NCmetagenome_FD_207641 | JGI IMG/M metagenome (GOLD analysis project Ga0310810, IMG submission 207641) | Soil microbial communities from experimental microcosm in Duke University, North Carolina, United States - NC | ecosystem: Engineered > Artificial ecosystem > Soil microcosm > Unclassified ... | reverse complement strand
GCACGCCGTCGTCGCGCCGGACGGTATTGCTGTTGCGCGTTTCGATGGTGAGGCAGGCGGTCGCGATCTTCGGCGCGACCTTGCGCACCTCGAGAAGCGTGCGCCAGTCGAACGACTGGATCGTGGTTCGTTCGACCGCCGCGTTAACTTTCACCTGGTCGACCGCGAGACGAACGAAGTGGACCGGGTCGGCGGTCTGGTCAGGCCGTGTCGGATCGGTCTTGATCTCGATGTTGAACCGCATCGGTGCGGGCGCGAGGCCGTAGACATCGGCGAGCGTCGGAATGCGCTCGCCGTCGACCGGCCGCTGCATCGGGAATTGCCGGGCATAGGCAGAGGCGGGATTGATGCGGCCGATCTCATAATGCTTGAGGTCCGACAGGGTCAGGGACCGGATCGTGGGACCGATGCCGTGCAACCATTGGCCGTCCGGCCCGCGCACCAGATCGGGATTGAGCACGGGGTCGTGGCTGACGACGACGATGTCGTCCTTGGTGATCGCGAGGTCCAGCTCGAGCGTGGTGACGCCGAGCGACACGGCCTGGCGGAAGGCGGCCAAGGTGTTCTCCGGCGCCAATCCGCGCCCGCCGCGATGCGCCTGCAGGTCGAAGCCCGCGGCGGCCATCGTGCTAGCCGCCCAGATTGCGCAGGCGAGCGATGCGATCCGCCACGTCGGGATGCGTGGCCATGAGGGCCAGGGACTTTTCGGTGAAGGTCTGGATGGGGTTGACGATGAACAGGTGCTGCGTGGCACGGCTCACTCCGGGAAAGGGTGCGGCGGCGGCGGTGAGCTTGGTCAGCGCCGAGATCAGGCCGTTGGGATTGCGCGTGAACTGTACCGAGGTCGCGTCGGCAAGGTACTCGCGCTGGCGCGACACCGCCATCTGCACCGCCTTGGCGGCGAGAGGCGCGATGACGGCCACGACGATCAGCACGATGACCAGCAGGCCCGCGCCGCTGCTCTTCTTGTCGCTGCTGCTGCTTTTGCTGCTGTAGCTGCCCCATTGCAGGGTGCGCAGGATCATGTCGGCGACCAGCGCGATCAGGCCGACCGTGACGCCGACGATCGTCATGTAACGCGTGTCGAGATTGGCGATATGCGACATCTCGTGCGCGACCACCCCCTGAAGCTCGTCGCGGCTCAGCGTGTCGAGCAGCCCGCGCGTCACCGCGATCGAGGCGTTCGACATCGACGTGCCGGTGGCGAAGGCGTTCAGCGCATCGGTCTCCATCACCCGCACGGTGGGCATCGGCACGCCGGCCGCGATCGACATCTCCTCGACGACGTTGAAGAGCTGGGGCGCGTCTTCCTTGGTGATTTCCCTGGCGTCCGCCATCGCCGTCACGATCCGGCTGCCGAAGGCGAGCGAGATGGCGCTCCAGCCGAGACTCGCCGCACCCATGGCGCCGGCGGCGACGAGGCCGGCCTGGCTGACCAGCGGAACCTCGTCGGTGATCTCGCTTTGCAACACCCAACCGACCAGGTAGCCGAACGCCGCGGCGAGCAGCGTCAGGCCGGCGAGCAGGATCATCGTGTTGCGGCGATTGGCTTCCTGCGCCGCAACGAAGTTCGTCGTGCCGGCCATCGACTAGCGCAGCGCGACCCTGGGCACTTCCTTCTCGCCTTCCGGCATGTTGAACAGCTCGATCGGGCCGAAGCCCAGCGACGCTGCGGCCAGCACCGCCGGGAAGCTCTGGCGGCGCGTGTTATAGGAGGCGACCGAGTCGTTGTAGAACTGGCGCGCGAAGGCGATCTTGTTCTCGGTGCCGGTGAGCTCTTCCTGGAGCTGCATGACGTTGTCGTTGGCCTTGAGCTGCGGATAGCTCTCGACCAGCCCGAGCAGCCCGCGGGTGGCCTGCGAGAGCGCCGCCTCGGCGGGCCCGGCCTGGGCCGGTCCGGATGCCGCCACTGCGGCATTGCGGGCCTGGATCACCTTGGTGAGGGTTTCCTGCTCGTAGCCCATCGCATCCTTCACCACCTGCACCAGGTTGGGGATGAGGTCGTGGCGGCGCTTGAGCTGCACGTCGATCTGGCTCCACGCGGCCTCCGCCTGGTTCCGGCCACCGACCAGGCCGTTGTAGACGGCGACCAGCCAGAGGCCGATCAGGACGACGATGCCGATAACGATCCAGAGAGTCATGCCGGCGGCCTCCTTGCAGGGGCGGTCAGTTTAGTCATGATTGGGCCAGGACGAGAGGACTAACGATGGAAGCGTCAGCCCTGCTGAAGGAATTCACGACGGCCGTGGAGCGCCGCGACGGCAAGGCCTTTGCCGACCTGTTCACCGAGGACGGAGTCTATCACGACGTCTTCTACGGCGCCTTCAAGGGCCGCGAGAAGATCGCCGAGATGATCGACGACTGGTTCCACAGGACCGCGCGCGACTTCCGCTGGGAGATGTTCCGGCCGGTGAGCGACGGCACGATGCTCTACGCCTACTACACCTTCAGCTACGTCTCGACGCTGCCGGAAGCCAAGGGCAAGCGGGTCGGCTTCGACGGCGTGTCGATCATGCGGCTCAGCAACGGCAGGATCGCCGAGTATCGCGAGGTCGCGAACGCCGCGATCGGCCTGCTCGACATCGGCTTCGCGCCCGAGCGCGTCGCCAAGATCCTCAACAAGGAGGCCGCGCACATCAAGGCGCGCCCCGAATGGGCACGCCACGCCGGCTAGTGACAACGCCGTCCGGTGTCGTCAGTCCCTGAGCAGCTCGTTGATCGAGGTCTTCGACCGGGTGCGCTCGTCGACCGTCTTCACGATCACCGCGCAATAGGTCGAGGGCCGGTTCGGCCCACCGCCGAGATTGCCGGGCACCACGACCGAGTAGGGTGGCACCTTGCCGACATGGATCTGGCCCGACGCGCGATCGACCACCTTGGTCGTGGCCGAGATGAACACACCCATCGACAGCACTGCGCCGGTGCCGACGATCACGCCCTCGACCACCTCCGAGCGCGCGCCGATGAAGCAGTTGTCCTCGACGATAACCGGATTGGCCTGCAGCGGCTCCAGCACGCCGCCGATGCCGACGCCGCCCGACAGATGGCAGTTCTTGCCGATCTGCGCACACGAGCCGACCGTGGCCCAGGTATCGACCATGGTGCCGGTATCGACATAGGCGCCGAGATTGACGAAGGACGGCATCAGCACGACCGACGGCGCGATGTAGGAACCGCGGCGCACCACCGAGCCCGGCACCGAACGGTAGCCTGCCTTGGCGAAGCGGCCGGCATCCCAGCCGCTGGTCTTGAGCGGCACCTTGTCGAACCACGGCGCGGCGCCCATGCCGGGGAACGCCGCACCCCCGTCCATCGGCACCGAATCGTAGAGGCGGAAGGACAGCAGAACGGCCTTCTTCAGCCACTGATGTACGACCCATTCGTCGCCCAACTTCTCGGCGGTACGGAAGCTGCCATCGTCGAGACCGGCGATCGCCGTCTCGACAGCCTCGCGCACCTCGCCCTTGGTGGCGCTGTTGATGGCGTCGCGCTTTTCCCACGCCGCGTCGATCGCGGTCTGCAGCTGCTTGCTCATTGTCCCCTCAAAATAGGCCGGCGGACCTTATATGCTGCGCCCGATGGCGTTCAAGCTCCCCGAATCGGTGCTGGTCGTGGTCCATACGCCGGCGCTGGAAGTCCTGTTGCTGGAGCGCGCCGCCAATCCCGGCTTCTGGCAATCGGTCACCGGCTCGCGCGAGCCCGACGACCCTGATCTCGAGGCGACGGCGCGCCGCGAGCTACGCGAGGAGACCGGCCTCACGGAGGGCATGCTCAGCGACTGGCGCCTCACCAACCGCTACGAGATCTGGCCGCAATGGCGGCCGCGCTACGCGCCGGACGTGACGCACAATACCGAACATGTGTTCGGTTTCCGGGTGCCGCAGATCACCGTCGCGACGCTCGATCCCGCCGAGCATACCGCCCAGGTCTGGCTGCCCTGGCAGCAGGCGATGGACAAGGTGTTCTCGCCCTCCAACCGGGACGCGATATGGCAATTGTCGCGACGGGAGGGTCGATGACCACGGGACGCGAAGCTTCCCGCCTTGGCCGCTTCAGCTGGGCGCTGTTCGACTGGGCCAACCAGCCGTTCTTCACCGTCGTCACGACCTTCATCTTCGGGCCCTACTTCGCCAACGTCATGATCGCTGACAAGGCGGAAGGCCAGTCGGCGTGGGCCTTCACCCAATGGGCGTCCGGCATCGCCATCGCGCTCCTCAGTCCATTCCTCGGCGCCATGGCCGACGCGGGCGGCCGGCGCAAGCCCTACGTCTTCTTCTTCCAGCTGATGCTGGTGTCGGGCTGCGCCGCGCTGTGGTGGGCCTATCCCGACCGGCCCGACCTGGTGACGCCGATCGCCTGGGCGGTCGTGCTGGCGACGCTCGGCGCCGAGATGTCGATCGTGTTCAACAACGCGCAGCTGCCCGCCATCGTGCGGCCCGAACGGATGGGCCGGCTGAGCGGGTTCGGCTGGGGCCTGGGCTATGTCGGCGGCCTGATCGCGCTCGCTCTGGTGCTGATCGCCCAGCACCTGATCGGTCCCGACCGCAGCCATATGGTGGAGCGCGCGACCGGCCCGGCTTCGGCGTTGTGGCTGGTGGTGTTCGTGCTGCCGATGTTCCTGTTCACGCCCGATCATGCCAAGCCGCGGCGGCTGTCGCTGTGGCAATCCGCCCGCCAGGGTGGCGCCTCGCTGCTGACCACGCTGCGCGAGCTGCGCCAGCACCGCAACGCCTTCCTCTATCTGATCGCCTTCATGCTCTACAACGACGGGCTGGCCGCGATCATCGCGTTCGGCGGCGTCTACGCCACCGCGACCTTCGGCTGGGACGTCACCACCCTCGGCATCTTCGGCATCATCGTCACCCTGCTCGCCATCCCCGGCGCGATGCTGGGCGGCTGGCTCGACGACACGCTGGGCAGCAAGCGCACGGTGCAGTTCGCGGTGGTCGGCGTGATCGTCGCCACCGTGGGCATCCTCGGCATCACGGCCGATCGCGTGCTGTTCGTGCTGCCGGCCGAACCGATCGGCCCGACCCGCGCCCTGTTCGGCTCGACGCAGGAGCGGGTCTTCATGGCCTTCGCCTTGCTGCTCGGCTTCTGCATGGGGCCGATGCAGGCGGCGAGCCGCACCCTGATCGGGCGCCTCGCCCCGCCCGGCATGAGCGGCGAGTTCTACGGCCTGTTCGCGCTGAGCGGCCGGGCCACCGCCTGGATGGCGCCGCTGGCCATCGACATCGTCACCAGCCAGACGCGCTCGACGCGGCTTGGCATCGCCTGCGTGCTGGTCTTCCTGGTGCTGGGCTTCATCCTGCTGTGGCGGGTCCGCGAGGAACGCGCGTCCGATTCGACGTAGGCGGGCTCAGTAGCCCAGCGCGACGTCGACTTCCTGCAGGAGACGTCCTCCGGCGTGGAGGCTGCGGAGGTTGGCGGCGACCTCGGTGACCAGCTGGGCGACGGTTGGCCGCCGCGCCACGTGCGGCATCACCGTGACCTTGGGATGCAGCCAAAGCGGGCTTTCCGGCGGCAACGGCTCGGGCCAAAGCGCGTCCAAGGCAGCGTACGACAACTGTCCCGCATCGAGGGCGGCGATCAGGTCCTTCTCGACCACGTGCCTGCCGCGCCCGACGTTCACCAGCATGGCGCCTCTCGGCATCATGGCAAAGGTGCGCGCGCAGAAGATGCCCTCGGTTTCCGGCGTCAGCGGCAACAGGCAAACGGCGATGTCGGTCTGGCCGAGAAACGACTCGAGCTGGTCGGGGCCATGGAAGAGGGGAATCTCTGCGGCCTGTCGCGGCGAGCGAACCCACGCGGAAACCTTGAAGCCCAGCGACTGCAGGACCAGCGCCGGCGCCGTGGCCATCATGCCGAAGCCCAGGAAGCCGACGCGCCGTTGCTCGGGCCGCACGATCGGTACCCTGCGCCACTCGCGCCGTGCCTGGGCCGCCTGGTAGCCAGGCATGTCGCGATGGAGGCGCAGGACGTGCATGATGACGTACTCCGTCATCATCGGATCGCCGCCCGGCGGCTCCACCTTGCCGAGCGGAACCTTCGGCAGTTTCGGATGCTTGACGATGTCCTCCACGCCGGCCGCCCGGCTGAACATCGCCTTCAGGCCGGGAAAGGCCGGAAGGGCGCCGAAATCCGGGTGCATGAAGGCGAGGTACTCGATGTCTTTCGCCTCGCCCACGTCCGGCCAGAAGCGAACCGGCAGGCCGGGAACTTGCTTGCTGAATTCATCGCGAAAGGCCTGGGCACTGCCGATGATCTTGTCCAGGTTGATGATGAGTAGCGCCATGCAGCCTCCCGGCGACGCCAAAGGCGGCGCACCGGTCGAGATGATAGGGGAGAAGGCTGATCAACCCAAACCGAGGGTCCAGCCCGCCGATTTCCGAGCCGCCATACGTCACAACTTGGTCACGCAGCGATGGCTTCTGCACATCGTATGATTCGTCCGAGAGCCTTGGAGGACCGATCATGCGCACGATCTTGAAGCCCCTGGTGATGGCGCTTGGTGTTTTGGTGGTGGCGACCCCGGCGCTGGCGCACGATCACGGCTGGAAGCACAAGTGGCGTCACCATCATTACAGCGAGGGCGATCGCATATACTACGTCGAGCGGCCGGTGGTGATCGTGCCTGCGCGGCCGCGCTACGTCGAGCCGATGTACTACGGCCCGCCCCCACCGCCCTCGATCAACTTCAACATCCCGCTGCGGTAGGGCTTACCCTTCGACCGTCGTCTTCGCCTTGAAGAGACAGAGGTCGTTGACGACGCAGCGCGGGCACTCGGGCTTGCGCGCCTTGCAGGTGTAGCGGCCGTGCAGGATCAGCCAGTGATGGGCGTGGAGGCGGTACTCCTCGGGCACGCGCTTGAGCAGCCTGAGCTCGACCTCGAGCGGGTTCTTGCCCGGCGCCAGGCCGGTGCGGTTGCCGACCCGGAAGATATGCGTGTCGACGGCGATGGTCGCCTCGCCGAAGGCGACGTTCATCACCACGTTGGCGGTCTTGCGGCCGACGCCGGGCAGCGCCTGCAGCTCCTCGTGCGTGTGCGGCACCTCGCCGCCGTGCTTCTCGACCAGCAGCTTGGAGAGGCCCATGACGTTCTTCGCCTTGGTGCGGAACAGGCCGATGGTCTTGATGTAGCCGATCAGCTTGCGCTCGCCGAGCGCCAGCATCTGCTGCGGCGTCTTGACTATCTTGAACAGGGGTTCGGTCGCGCGGTTGACGCCCGCATCGGTCGCCTGCGCCGACAGCACGACGGCGACCAGCAGCTGGTAGACGCTGTCGTATTCGAGCTCGGTCTCCGGTTCCGGAATGGCCTTCTTCAGCCGGGCGAAGAACTCGGGGATGACGGCGGGCTTCATCAGGGCCATATAGATTCATAGCATGGCCGAGACGGTCCACTTTTCCACGCTTTTGCGGCCCCACCGCAGCCTGTCGCCGGTCGGCTTCAAGTGGCTGATCCGGGCGGTGATCGCGGCCAACCTGCTGATCGGCCTGCCGATGTATCTGCTCGGCGCCTGGCCGGTAGCGGGCTTCGCCGGGATCGACGTGGCGCTCCTGTGGTGGCTGTTCAATCGCAACTACCTCGACGCGCGACGCAGCGAGACGGTGCGGCTGACCGACCGCGAGCTGGTGGTCGAGCGCATCGCGCCCGACGGCGAGCGCGAGGAACATCGGCTGGACTCGTATTGGCTCAAGGTCGAGCTCGGTGATCGCCTGGCCGTCACGTCGCGGGGCAATCGCGTCGTGATCGGCCGCTTCCTGGCACCCGATGAGCGCCGCAGGGTCGCCGACGAACTCAAGGCCGCATTGGCCGCGGCCCGCGCGCCGCTCTACGACCATCCGTGGGATCGCGATAGTCGGTCGTCGTGAGCGCAGCGTAGGACCTCATCGCCGCCTGCAACGGCAGATCCTTCGCTGCGGTCAGGATGACAAGAAGCGGCTGGCTCTAAAGCCCCAGCACGTCCTTCATGCCGTACAGGCCAGGGGACTTGCCCTGCAGCCAGAGCGCGCCGCGTACCGCACCCGAGGCGTAGGTCTCTCGGCTGAAGGCGCGATGGCTGAGCTCCAGCCGCTCGCCCGCCGCGGCGAACATCACGGTGTGCACGCCGACCTCCTCGCCGCCGCGCAGGGTCGCGAAGCCGATCTCGCCGGTCGGCCGCGCGCCGGTGTGACCGTCGCGGCTCTTGCGCCACACCTCCTCGAGCTTGACCTGCCGGCCCGCCGCCGCAGCCCGGCCGAGCGCCAGCGCGGTGCCCGACGGCGCATCGATCTTGTGGCGATGGTGCATCTCCAGCACCTCGATATCGTAGGCGGGATCGAGCATCGCGGCGGTCTTCTCGACCAGCGCCAGCAGGATGTTGATGCCGATCGACATGTTGGCGGCCCACAGGATCGGGATCTTCTTGGCCATGTCATGGATGGCGGCGGTCTGCTGCGGATCGAGGCCGGTCGTGCCGATCACCATGGACACGCCCTTCTCCGCCGCGGCCTTGGCATGCGCCACCGTCGCCGCCGGCACCGTGAAGTCGATCACCGCATCGGCGGCGCCGATCGCCGCGCCGGCATCCGCCACGATCTTCACGCCCTTGAGGCTGCGGTGGCTGTTGCCGACGCCCGCCACCTCGCCGGCCTCGCGGCCGATCGCGTTGTTGCCGGCGCCCTCCAGGGCACCCGCGAGCGTGCAGCCCTCCGTGCGGGCGATCTCGCGCACCAGCATCTGGCCCATGCGGCCGGCCGCTCCAGCGACAGCGATCTTCATGTGTTTCCCCCGGTTGGCCTTGGCCTAGACTAGCCGTTCGGAGGGGGAGTCGCACATGCTCTTCATGGTGGTCGAGAAGTTCCGCAACCAGGACGGCAAGGCGGTCTATCGCAAGCTCCAGCAGGGCCGCGGCCTGCCCGACGGCCTCAAATTCGTGGCGAGTTATGTATCGGCCGATCTCGGCCGCTGCTTCCAGCTCATGGAGACCGACGACGTGACCCTGTTCCAGCGCTGGATCGCCGACTGGCAGGAGCTGGTCGAGTTCGAGGTCGTGCCGGTGGTCGAGGGCAAGACGACGCGCGCCGCCCTCGAGCCGCTTCTCTGATGGCGAAGCTCGGCGGCACCGAGGGCTATGGGCGGGAAGCCTCGGCACTCCTGAAGACGTACGAGAGCATTTCGTTCGAGAAGTCGCAGGAACGCGTGCTGCCGTTCTTGCCGGCGCCACCTGCGCGCCTGCTCGATATCGGCGCCGGCACCGGCCGCGACGCCGCGGGTTTCGCCGCGTTGGGTTACGACGTCGTGGCGGCCGAACCGACCGACGAGATGCGTGAGGGCGGCATGCGGCTGCATGCCGGCGCCGGAATCGAATGGCTGGACGACGGCCTGCCGGAGCTCGGCGTGCTGCGCGGCCGGGGCGACAGCTTCGATGTCGTGATGATGACGGCGGTGTGGATGCATCTCGACCAGGGCGAGCGGCGGCGCGGCCTGCCGACCGTGGCGGCGCTACTGCGGCCGCGCGGCATTCTGGCGATGACCTTGCGCTACGGTCCCGTGCCGGCCGGCCGGCGCATGTTCGAGGTGTCGACCGGCGAGACGGTCGCGCTCGCCACCGCGTCGGGCCTCGCTCTCCTGATGGAAGAGGACACGCCGACCCTGATCAAGCGCACCGCACCGGTCACCTGGAAGCGGCTGGTGTTCCGTAAGTGACCGTCACTTCCACGGGTCGGCGACCTTCGGCCAGAACGGCGTCTTGCGCTTGGTGTAGGGCCAGCGCGTGACGTCGGGATCGGCGGCGCCGGGCGAGGCGACGTAGAGGATCTCCTTCGCCAGCCCGACGAAGCCGTTGTAGAAATGCTGCGCGCTTTTCACGATCACGACCCGATAGTCGGCAGGCTCCGCGCTGACCGCGCGGAAGGCATCGGCGTGAAAGGTCTGGTTGCGCCGCGTGCAGATCGCAATGTCGACATGCTCGGACGACAGCAGCGCCATGTCGCCCAGCGGCGACATCACCGGCCCGAACGGCTGGAAGACGTTGCGGGCGATCTTCTTCACCGTGACGTCCAGATCGACCGGATCGCCGCTCACCGCTCCCGACTTGCCGCCCAGCCTCATCCGGAGGCGCGCGCCCTCGCCCGCCTCCTCGGCGATCTGGAAGGCCATCGGGTCCCACATCACGCCGAACAGGGCCGGCCCGATCTCGCGGGCGACCAACGCCTTCAGGACGAAGGTCGAATCTCCGGGCGCGCCGGAGCCCGGATTGTCGGCGCGGTCGGCCAGCACCAGCGGGCCCTGATTGTGCGAGGCGGCGCGATCCATCGCCTCGTCGATCGACAGATACCGGGTGGCGTAGCGCTCGCGATTGGCCCACAGCTCCTCGCCGAGCTGCCGGGCGAGCTTCTCGGCCTTGGCCTTGTCGCCGTCGGCCACCACCAGCGTCCGCGTGCCGACATCCTCGACATCGGCGAAGGAGAAGCCGTGGCTCAGCGACACCGAGAGGATGCCGTCCTTGCCCTCGAGCGACTTCATGCGGGTCACGAACTCGCTGATCGGCGGCACCGAGGTGCGATACTGCGCGATCATGCGGCAGTCGTGGCGCGCCATCACCGGCTTCACCTTGCCCTCGACGGTGTCGGCGATGATCGCGAACAGCTCGGCGGCTCGGTCCATCGTGTCGGTATGAGGATATTCCTTGTAGCCGACCAGTACGTCGGCGCTGTCGAGCATCAGGGCGCTGAGATGACAGTGCAGGTCGAACTCCGCGCCGATCGCGACCTTGGGGCCGACGATCGAGCGGATGCGCGACAGCAGGTCGCCTTCGCAGTCGTCGTAGCCCTCGGCGACCATGGCGCCATGCACGTTGATCAGCACGGCGTCGAGCGGCAGCGCCGCCGTCACGCCGGCCAGGATCTCGTCGCGGAAGCCTTCGTAGACCGAGCGCACGGTGGTTCCCGACGGCGCGGCAAAGGTGCTGAGCCCCTCGATCACCGTCCAGCCGCGCGTCTCGGCCTCGCGACGCCAGACATGGACGGGCGCCGTGAAGTTGGTCGGCGCGTGCTTCGTGGCGTCGCCGCGAAAGATGCCGTGCTCCTGGTAGCCACGCAGACCGGTCGGGAACGGCACGAACTGGTTGGTCTCGGTGCCGAGCGCCCCGATGAAGACGCGGCGGGTCACGACCTGCTCCGGTGGCAGCCCATAACGTGGTCGTCGACCATGCCCGAGGCCTGCATGAAGGCATAGCAGATGGTCGAGCCGACGAACTTGAAGCCGGCCTTCTGCAGTGCCTTCGACATGGCGTCGGATTCGGGCGACCGGGCCGGCACGTCCTTCAGGCTCTTGGGGTTGTTCTTCTTCGGCTTGCTGCCGACGAAGCTCCACAGGAATTTCGCGAACGAGCCCTCGCGCTCGACCAGCGCCAGGTAGGCCTTCGCGTTGCCGATGCTCGCCTCGATCTTGCCCTTGTGGCGGATGATGCCCGGATCGGCCAGCAGCCTGGCCACCTTGGCCGGCGTGTAGCGCGCGATCTTTGCCGGGTCGAAGCCGTCGTAGACCTTGCGGTAGTGCTGGCGCTTGCGCAGCACGGTGATCCAGGACAGTCCGGCCTGGCAGCCTTCGAGCGTCAGCAACTCGAACAGGGCGCGGTCGTCCTTGAGCGGACGTCCCCACTCCTTGTCATGGTATTGCTGGTAGAGGGGGTCGTCGGAAACCCACCCGCATCTTGCCTTGCCGTCGGCGCCGGCGACCTTATCGTGCTTCCAAACCATCGGGGGAAACTAATGCCCAAGGATCTCAGCGACCTCAAGGTCTGCATCTTCGACGTGTTCGGCACGGTGGTGGACTGGCGCGGCAGCTTGATCGAGGACCTGCCCGGGCTCGGCAAGAAATACGGCCTCGACACCGACTGGACGAGCTTCGCCGACGACTGGCGCGGCCTCTACCAGCCGCAGATGACGCGGGTGCGCAAGGGCGAGCTGCCGTGGACCCGCATCGACGACCTGCACAAGGAAGCGTTCGAGATGCTGCTCAAGAAGCGCAGCCTCAAGCATCCCGGCGAGGCGGGCGCCTGGGAGTTCACGCATCTCTGGCACAAGCTCCGCCCGTGGCCCGATTCGAACGAGGGCATCAGCATGATGAAGAAGAAGTTCGTCGTCGCCACGCTCTCGAACGGCAACGTGGCGCTGCTGATCAACATGGCCAAGCACAGCGGCATCCCCTGGGACCATTGCTTCTCGGGCGAGACCTTCAAGCACTACAAGCCCGATCCCGAGTCCTACCTCGGCGTGGTCGACAGCATGTATCTCAAGCCGCACCAGGTGATGCTGTGCGCCGCCCACAACGGCGACCTTGCGGCGGCGCAGAAATGCGGCCTGTCGACCGGCTTCATCATCCGGCCCAACGAGCACGGCCCCGGCCAGAAGCGCGACCTCAAGCCGGAAGGCGACTGGGACGCCGTCGGCAACACTATCATCGAGCTGGCGAAGAAGATCGGCGCCTGAGGGTTTCCATCGACGATCCGCTTGCCTCCCTACCCGCCGACCGCCGCGAGCGCGCCCGGACGGCCTTGACCGCCTCTTTCGGCTCCGCGCCGCTTTCGGCGGTGCAGCCGATCACGACGGGTGCCTCGGCCGCGATCTATCGTATCGAGGTCGATGGCCGGCCGTGGCTGCTGCGGCTCGAGTCCCTCCAGCGCGACGAGGTGCGTGATCCGCACCGGGCATATGCCTGCATGCGGAACGCGGCGGAGGCCGGGATCGCGCCAGCCGTGCTGCATGCCGATGCGGTGGCCGGCGTGGCGATCATGGCGTTCGTGGCGGGCCGGCCGCTCGATGGCTTTCCCGGCGGCTCGGCGGCGCTTGCGCGGGCGCTCGGTGCCCTGGCCAGCCGGCTGCAGGCGACGCCGCTGTTTCCGCCGGTCGCCGACTATCCGGCCATCGTCGGCGGCATGCTCGAGCGCCTGCAGGCGACGAGCCTTTACGGCTCGCTGCTCGATCCCCATCGCGACGGTTTCGAGCGCCTGCGAGAGGCCTATCCGTGGGACGAATCGACCCTGGTCTCCAGCCACAACGACCCGCATCCCGGCAACATCCTGTTCGACGGCGAGCGACTGTGGCTGATCGACTGGGAGACGGCGTATCGCAACGATCCCGCGGTCGATCTCGCGATCATGACGATGTATCGGGCGGGCACACCCGAGCTGCAGGAGGCGCTTCTCCAAGCATGGGGCGGCCGGCCTTCCGATCCGCTCCTGCGCGCCCGCGTGTCGGTGATGCGCGAGCTGGCGAAGCTGTTCTACGGTTGCGCCAACGGGCTCCACCTCACGGCAACGCGACCGGACCTGGTCGAGACCGATCTGTCGGCGCCGACACCGGCCCAGTTCAGTGCCGCGATCCGCGACGGACGATTGGTGCAGAACTCACCCGAAGCGCAGCGTATCGGCGGCAAGGTCGCGCTCCGCGCTTTCCTCGAAGGCGTCACGTCGCGGGACTTCGCGAAGGCCGTCGCCGTCCTCCGCGCCGGCTGAGGGTCAGTCCGCCGTCGGAAATTTGTGATCGAGCTGGCGAAAAACATCGACGCTTAGTTTTGACTCATTGAGACACTTCGGGGGGTCGGTGAGACGTGAGACGATTGCCCTGAAATGCAAGCTGGCATGCATTTCAGGTGTCTCACGCCCGGTGAGACACTTTCGTCGAGTCTCAGCCCCCGTCGCGCCCGGGATGACGGTCAAAGACGCGGGCGGTGCGAGCGCCAGGGCGTGGCGCGTTCGTAGGCGGCGCCGGCCGCCAATACGCTCGCCTCGTCGAAGGCGCGGCCGGCGAGCTGGAAGGAGAGCGGATAGCCCTCCTTGCTGAAGCCGCAGCAGATCGTCGCCGCCGGCTGGCCGGTGACGTTGAACGGCATGGTGAGCGAGGGCTTGCCGAGGAAGTGGAAGATCGGCTGCGGCTCCTCGAAGGTCTCCGGCGCCCCCCAATGGTTGGCGCACATCACCAGGTCGTAGCCGCGCATCGCCGCGCGCGTATCGAGCGTGAGCTGGCGGCGGAAGCGCAAGGCGGAGATGTACTGCTCGACGGTGATGAAGGCGCCGAGCTGGAAGCGCCGGCGCGTCGTGTAGCCGAACTTCTCCGGCGTCTCGATCACCTCTTGGCGATGGATCGCATGCGCCTCGACGGTGATGATTACGCGGCCGCAGATGTGATAGTCCCAGATGTCAGGGAAGGTCACGTCCTCGACCGTCGCGCCGAGATCCTTCAGCACCCGCACGGCCTCGTCGATCGACGCCTTCATCTCCGGCGTGACCGCGTCCTTGCCTTCGTACCAGCCGCGCGACAGCGCGATGCGCAGGCCCTTGATCGGCCGCTGCGCCGCGGCGCCGTAGTCGACTTTGGCCGTCTTGGCCGAGCCCTGGTCGTTGGGATCGTGGCCGGCCAGCACATCGAGCATCAGGGCGCAGTCTTCGGTGGTCCAGGCCATCGGGCCCGTCGTGTCCATGCTGAAGCTCAGCGGATAGACGCCGCAACGGCTCACCAGGCCGTAGGTCGGCTTGATGCCGGCGGTACCGCAGAAGCCTGCCGGGTTGCGGATCGAGCCGCCGGTGTCGGAGCCCATCGCCCCCATGCAGAGCTGGGCGGCGATCGCCGCGCCCGAGCCGCTCGACGAGCCGCCGGGCTGCCAATGGGTGCCCCAGGGGTTGAGCACCGCCGGGAACGGCTGGTCCGGCGTCATCGCGCCGTTGGCGAACTCGTGGGTGCCGAGCTTGCCCAGGATGACGGCGCCGGCGCTTTTGAGGCGGCGCACCGTCTCGGCATCGATCGCCGGCACATAGTCCTTGCGGAAGTGCGAATGCCCGGTCGTTCGCACACCGGCCGTTTCGTAGATGTCCTTGAGCGCGACAGGGATGCCGTGCATCGGCCCGCGCCGCACGCCGCCCTTCATTTCGGTGTCGGCTTGCCGCGCGGCGTTGCGCGCCTGGTCGGCGGTCACGGTGATGTAGCTCGCGATCTTGTGATCCACGGCTTCGATGCGCTGAAGGAAGGACTCCGTGAGCGCCGCCGCGGTGATTTCGCCACGCGCGAGCAGGCGGCCGGCCTCGGCAATGCCGAGCAGAGTGAGATCGGTCATGGCGGGCCTCTACTCGTCGGCGCGGAAAACGTGGGGCGGCTCGGCGGCCCAGGCCCAATGAGTCGGGATGCGCTGCATCAATTCCAGCAGTCCGACATAGCCTTTGTGCAGGTGTTCGATGTCCTCGGGCGTCAACGTCAGCCCGCTGAGCGCGGCTCGCGCCCGAAACTCCTCGAGTGATGGTGCCTTCGGCGACGACAATGTACCCTCCCGGTGCCAAAGCGCCTGCAAGCGACACGCCGCGTAGCTTGGCTTGCCCCTTGCATATCCCGCTCTCGAACTGGGGAGTAGCGAATGTTCAAGCATCTTCGCCTTGCCGCCATGGCGGGGCTCGTTGCTGCGGCTGCAACACCTGCCTTTTCACAAGGCACATTGCGCATCGGCATGACAGCAGCCGACATCCCGCAGACCACCGGCCAGCCCGACCAGGGATTCGAAGGCTACCGCTTCGCGGGCTACACGATCTACGACGCCCTGGTGAACTGGGACCTGTCTAAGGCCGATGTGCTGGCCGACATCAGGCCGGGCCTCGCCACCGAATGGTCGGCCGTCGAGGGCAGCGACGGCAAGCGCTGGACCTTCAAGCTGCGCCAGGGCGTGAAGTTCCACGACGGCACCGACTTCGACGCCGAGGTCGTGGTCTGGAATCTCGAGAAGATCCTCAACGACAAGTCGCCGCAGTTCGATCCCAAGCAGGCCGCGCAGTCGCGTCAGCGCGTGCCGACGCTGGTTGGCTGGAAGGCGGTCGATAAATACACCGTCGAGCTGACCACGCGCGTGGCCAATGCGCTGTTCCCCTACGACATGTCCTACGTCCTGTATTCGAGCCCCGCCCAGTGGGAGAAGCTCGGCAAGGACTGGGTCAAGGTCGCACAGCAGCCGATCGGTACCGGCCCATTCAAGGTCGACCGCGTCGTGCCGCGCGAGCGGCTCGAGTTGTCCCGCTTCGACGGCTACTGGGACAAGGCGCGCGTGCCGAAGCTCGACAAGATGCTGCTGTTCCCGATGCCCGAGGCGGCGACCCGCACCGCCGCGCTGCTGGCCGGCCAGGTCGACTGGATCGAGGTGCCGGCGCCCGACGCGATCCCACGCCTCAAGCAGGGCGGCATGGCGATCGTCACCAACAAGTATCCGCACAACTGGGCCTACCAGCCCAGCATGGTCGAGGGCTCGCCGTGGACCGACATCCGCGTGCGCAAGGCGGCCAATCTTGCGATCGACCGCGCCGGCATCAGCAAGCTGCTGGGCGGGCTGATGATCGAGTC
>Ga0310810_10003916_pt1 | contig 16360 bp, 11 predicted proteins | sample NCmetagenome_FD_207641 | JGI IMG/M metagenome (GOLD analysis project Ga0310810, IMG submission 207641) | Soil microbial communities from experimental microcosm in Duke University, North Carolina, United States - NC | ecosystem: Engineered > Artificial ecosystem > Soil microcosm > Unclassified ... | reverse complement strand
TGGGCCCGGAGCGCCGTCGCCAGCGACTCCGCCACGGTGTCGGCGTTCACGTTGAAGACCTCGCCGTCCTCCCCACCGGCGAGGCTCGCCACCACGGGCACGAACCGCGCTTCCAGCAGCGTGGCGAGCACCCGGGGGTCCACCCGGTCCAGGTCGCCCACGTGGCCGAAGTCCACCTTCTCGGTCGTGCCGTTGTCGTGGACCACCTGGACCGGGGGGCGCCGGTGGGCGGTGATGAGATCGGCATCCACGCCGCTCAAGCCCACGGCCTGCACCCGATGGGCCCGGAGGGCCGCCAGCAGGTCCACGTTGAGCTGGCCCGCATAGACCAGCTTGGCCACCTCCAGCGCCGCGTCGTCGGTGACGCGCCGGCCCGCCACCATGCGCGGCTCGGCCCCGAGGCGGCGGCTCAGGGCGGTCGCCTGCGGCCCGCCACCGTGCACGACGACCAGGCGGATGCTGAGGGACGAGAGCAGCGCCAGCTGGGCTGTGACCTGATCGAGCACCTCCGGCTCGCCCAGCACCTCGCCACCGAGCTTGACGACGAAGACCTGGTCCCGGTACGCGCGGACGTAGCGCAGCGCGCCCTTGAGGCCGGCGATGCCTTTCGTGGTGTCGATCGTCAATCCGAGACTCCTTTGTGACCACCGAGAAGCTCGAGCAGCAGCGCCCGCTGCGCGTGCAGCCGATTCTCCGCCTGGTCCACCACGACCGAGTTGGGGCCGTCGAGCACCGCGTCATCGATCTCGACGTTGCGGCGGACCGGCAGGCAATGCATCACGATTCCCTTGCCGCCCCGGGTGGATTTGACCCGCGAGGCCGTGAGCCGCCAATCGCGGTAGGCGGCTCGGTGGGCGGCCTCCTCCTCCGGCCGGCCGTACAGCTTGACCGAGCCCCACGACTTCACGTACACCGCGTCGGCGCCGACCGTGGCATCGTCGGGATCGTCGATGATGTGGACGAACTCGCCCCCGGCGCGCTGGGCGATGGTCCGGATCAGCGCGGTGTCTTCGGGGTCGAGTTCGTATCCGGGCGGCCGGGCGATCACGATCTCCATCCCCAGCCAGGCGGCCGCGAGGGCCGCGCTCGCCGGGACGGCGGTGGGGAGCGCCTTGGGATGCCAGGCCCAGGTGAGCACGAAGCGCTTCCCGGAGGTCTCCCCCAGCTTCTCGCGGAGGGTCATGGCGTCGGCCAGTGCCTGGCAGGGGTGCCGCCGCGCGGACTCGAAGTTGATCACCGGCCGCTCGCAGTGGCGGGCGAAGCTGCGGACGATGGTGTCCTCCCGCGCCTCGCTCCATTCCCGGCCGCGGGGAAAGGCTCGGACTCCCACGGCATCGGCATACCGACCGAGCACCCGCGCCGCGTCCACGATGTGCTCCACCGTGTCGCCGTCCATCACCGCGCCGGCCCGGGTCTCCAGCGACCAGCTGCCCTTCCCCGGCTCGAGCACCACGCCGTGACCGCCGTGCAGGAACATCGCGGTCTCGAAGCTGGTCCGGGTCCGGAGACTCGGGTCCATGAAGACCATCGCCAGCACCTTCCGCTCCAGGCCGCCGGTGACCTCCCCGCGCTTGACCCGCGCCGCGAGCCCGAGCAGCCCTTCGATCTCCTGGTCGGACCAGTTCTCCAGCGCCAGGAAGTCGCGCTTGCTCATCGGAGCACCTCGGCCAGGCCCCCCAGCAGGAGATCCGCCTCGGGGGCCGAGAACGAGAGCGGGGGCAGGAGCCGGAGCACCGCGGGATCGGCGGCAGTGCCGGTGATGATCCGCCGGCCGAAGAGCTCGCGCTGCACCTCGGCTGCGGGCCGGTCCAGGTGCAGCCCCAGGAGGAGTCCGCGCCCGCTCACCCGTCTTACCCCGAGCGCGAGCGCGCCGGCAGTCAGCCAGGCGCCGACCTGGATCGCGTTGTCGATCAATCCTTCCCGCTCGATCACGTCGAGATTGGCGAGCGCCGCCGCGCACGGGACCGGGCCGCCGCCGAAGGTGCTGCCCAGGTCCCCGAGGGTCAGGCCCGCCGTCACGGCGGGCGTCGCGATTACGGCCCCGATCGGCAGCCCGGCGGCGAGCCCCTTGGCGAAGGTCAGCACGTCGGGGGTCACGCCGACGGCCTCGGCCGCGCTGAAGGCGCCGCAGCGCCCCACCCCACATTGCACCTCGTCGAAGATCAGCGCCGCACCGTGCGCGTCGCAGGCGCGGCGAGCGGCCCGGAGGAATTCGACGGTGAGATCGCGCGCACCGGCGAGTCCCTGCACCGGCTCGACGATCACCGCGGCGACCGAGCCGTCCACCGCCGCCTCCATCGCGGCCACGTCGTCGGCGGGCACCTTCAGGCTGAGCGGGATCCCGCTCCGGCGGGCGGTCTCCTCGTATCGGGCGCCGTCGGTCACCGCGAGCGTAGCGGCCGTGCGGCCGTGCCAGCCGCCGGTCACCGAGACGATCGTCCGGCGGCCGGTGTGCTTCCGGGCCAGATGCAGGGCGTTCTCGTTGGCCTCGGCTCCGGAGTTGCAGAAGAACACCCGCTCCAGCGGCGCGGGGCAGCTCGCGGCCAGCCGCTCGGCCAGCGCGATCCGCAGCGGGTGGCGCACGGCGGTGGAGTAGAACAGCAGCTCGCCCGCCTGCTCCGCGATGGCGCGCACGACGTCGGGATGGCTGTGGCCGGTCGAGGCGACGGCGTGGCCGCCGTAGGCGTCGAGCCACTCCTGGCCGTCCTCGTCGATGAGCCAGGATCCGCGGCCGCGGACGGGCCGGATCGGGAACTCGGCGTAGACGGGGAGCAGGGCGCTGGGGCGCACGGCGCCCCCCTGCGTCCCTGCGGCCCTGCGTCCCTGCGTCCCTGCGCCCTTCAACACGGATACACCCCCACTCCACGCAGCCCCATCGTCTCCTCCAGCCCGAGCGCCAGGTTCATGGCCTGAATCGCCTGGCCGCCGGCTCCCTTGATCAGGTTGTCGATCGCTACCGAGACCTGGACCTCCCCGCCGTCCTCGCTCTCGGAGGCGTGTAGGAGGGCATAGTTGGTCCCCACCGCGTGGGTGAGCTCCGGCGGCGCCTCCAGCACCCGGACGAAGGGCCGGCCGGCATAGGCGTCGCGGTACCAGCAGCCCGCCGAGGTCCACGACTCGCCGTCGGTGATCGAGGACCGGCCGAGGAAGGCGTGCAGCGTGAGATAGATGCCGCGCACGAACGGCCCCGAATGGGTGAGGAGCCGGGCCGTCGCGTCGGGGCGGCCGATCCACTCCCGCCACGACTGCACCACTTCGGCCTCGTGCCGGTGCCCCAGGACCGAGTAGGCGAACACGTTGTGCGCCCGAGCCGGATGGTGCGTCGTCGCCCGCGGCTGCACCCCGGCGCCGCTCGATCCGGTCACGGCGAAGAGCGAGGGCACCGCGTCGATCCCGGCACGGGCGAGGGGATAGAGCGCGAGCTGGGCCGCGGTCGCGAAGCACCCGGGCGCGGCGATGGCGCGGGCGCCCCGGAGCGACGGGCCCGCGACGTCCGCGAGTCCGTAGACGAAGCGGCCGAGCAGCTCCGGCGCGGGGTGGGCGCCGTAGTAGCGCCGGTAGAGCTCGGGGTCGCGGACCCGGAAGTCGGCCGCCAGATCCACCACCAATCCCGGGTCGGCGTCGAGCACCTCGGCCGCGATGCGGCTCGACTCGCCGTGCTCGAGACAGAGGAACACGACGTCCCGCCCCCGGGCGATCTCTCCCGGGGCCGCGCCGAGGAAGCGCGCGTCGGTGAGCGGGCCGAGCATCGGGTGCGCGTCCGCGATCGCCTTCCCCGCCTGGCTGCGGCTGGTGGCGACCAGGTCCGCCACCTCGGGGTGCTGGAGGAGGAGACGGAGCAGCTCGCCGCCGGCGTAGCCGGCGGCCCCGACGACGGCTACCCTCACGCGCCGGCCCGGACGAGTGAGGGGCGCGCGACCTGGAACTCCGCTGTCGCGGCCAGCCCCTGGCGCCTGCTCCAGGCGGCCAGCGACTCGCGCACCGTGGTCACGAGACCCACGGCGTCCCGGCGCGCGTTGTGCGCCGGGAGCCCGAGTCCGGTCCCGATGTATACCTGACCCACCTCGTTGTCGGTGGCCGGACCGGTGATGGCGGTGATGGGTAGACGGTACTCCCGCGTCATCAGCTCCACGGCGCCCCAGCAGGCGACCGGATCCGGCGCCGCCATGACGTAGGCCGCACCCACGGCCATGAGCTCGGGGTCGCGCAGGATGTCCTGCACCCCGTACTCGCCCAGGATGCCGTCGCCCAGCTCCGCCACGATCACGTCGGGCCTGACGCCGGCGAGGCGGTTGAAGATCCCCTTGGCGGTGGTCACGGTGACTCCGGCGTGAGTGCTGGCGATGCCGACGTCGTTGAAGGTGAGCGCCGAGACGGCTCCCGCGTCGAGCATGCTGAGGGCATCCCGCATGAGCGAGACGCCGGTGAGCTTGGCCGCGGCGACCCGGAGTCCGCCCCGGGCCAGGCCGCGCACCAGCTCGGTGGCGGCCACGGTCTTGCCGGCGTTCATGCAGGTCCCCGCCACATAGACCACCGGCACCCGGCTCTCCAGCGTGTCGGCCGGGGGCACTGCGCGATCGCGGATGTGCGCCGGCCGGCCGATCCGGTCGCCCAGCTCGGGAAAGGCGAGGATGGCGCCCAGCACCTCGGCCTGGAACGGCGGGCCGATCTCCGGGTTGACCGAAGTACAGCTGCCGAGGATGCCGCCCAGGTTGAGCACCTCGATGGTGTCGCCCACCGCCAGGCTCGGAGGCACCACGCCGGCGTATCCGCGGAGCGCGCGGCGGGTGCCGAGGACGCCCGCGAGCACGTCACCGGCGCGGAGCGACAGCATCCGGCCGGTGACGTCCTCCACCGTGTTGTAGGTGGACTTGTCGGCCAGGATACGGACCGCGAGCACGTAGCCCTCCGCCGACACGATCTGATCGCCGACGATCACCTCGGGGGTGAGCGCGGCGTTCCGGGTGGCGGAGCTGATCCTGTCGAGCCGGACGCGCGTCGTTACGACCATTGCTGCTCCTCTGCTGGGATGCTGCGGCTATTCACCACGAAGCCACTTGGGGTCGGCCCGCGCCGCCAGCAGCGACGGCACCGCGGACACCCGGGCGAACGCCCGCGCCTCGTCCCCGGTCCACAGCCGGTTCTCTTCCCCGTAGGTGGCGATCGAGGTGTCCATCATCGAGTGCGGGCTCCGGGTGCCGACCACCTGGAACCGTCCGGGGGCGAGGCGCACGCGGGTGTCACCGCTCACCCGCCCCTGGGAGCTGGTGATCAACGCCTCGATGTCGCGGAGGGCGGGGTCGAAGTACTGACCCTCGTGCAGACGGTCGCCGTAGAAGCGCCCGAGCTGATCCTTCCAGAACACCTGCCACTTGGTGAGCACGAGCTTTTCCAGCTCGCGGTGCGCGCCGATGAGAATGAGGGCGGCGCCGGCCTCGAAGCCGATGCGGCCCTTGATCCCCAGCGCGGTCTCGCCGACGTGGATGTTCCGTCCGATGCCGTAGGCTTCGGCGAAGTCGCCCAGCCGCGCCACCAGGGCGGGTCCTTCCAGCGGCACGGCGTCGAGAGTCACCGGCAGGCCCTGCTCCCACCCCAGGACGATCTCACGGCCAGCGGGGGCGTCGGCCGGCGGCTCGATCAGCTCAGGCGGCGGACCGGCCCAGGTGTCGTGGGTCCAGCCCCCGCCCCAGGTGGTGCCCCAGAGGCCGCGGTTGATGGAGTAGCTCCCGGCCTTGGCGGGGACCGGCAGCCCGCGGGCCTCGAGGAAGCCGATCGCCGCTTCCCGCCGCACGGCCTCGTCGCGGATCGGGGTCACGACGCGCAGCTCGGGGGCCAGCACCCGGAGCGCGACGTCGAAGCGCACCTGGTCGTTGCCGGCCCCGGTGGAGCCGTGGGCGACCGCCTCGGCGCCGATCCGGCGGGCGACCTCGATCACCGAGAGCGCCTGCTGGGTCCGCTCGGCCGAGACGCTCAGGGGGTAGACCTCCCCCCGCAGCACGTTGCCCTGAATCAGGAAGCGGACGAACCGGTCGTAGACCTGCTCCCGGGCATCCACCTCGTGGTGCTCGACCGCGCCCACCGCCTCGGCCTGCTGTCGGATGGCGGCGCGCTCCGCCAGGGTCGAGCCGCCGGTATCGACGTACACGGTGTGCACCGCCCACCCATCCTCGGCGAGCCGGGGAACGCAGTAGGAGGTATCGAGGCCGCCGGAGAAGGCGAGCGCGATGACTGGCCGGTTCGATTGCATAATGCATAACTATGCAAGCAGACGGGCCGGGACGCAACCCTTCCCGTGGCGCGATCGGGCGATCAGCGCGTCCCGCTCGGCGTCCCCGCCGGGGCGGCCGGCATGCGCAGCGGCGGCAGCCCCGCCTCGATGACCGCGCGCTGCCGCTCGAGCCAGGGCGGCAGTACCAGCGCGGTACCCAGCTCTTCGGGCGCCTCGTCGACGCCGAACCCCGGCCCGTCGGTGGCGACCTCGAACAGCGCACCGCCCGGCTCGGTGAAGTAGACCGACTTGAACCAGAACCGATCGATCACCTCGGTCGGCCGCCGCCCCGCCTCCAGGATGCGCCGCTGGGCCAGGAGCTCCGCCGCGTCGTCGGGAACCCGCCAGGCGATGTGGTGCACGCTCCCGACTCCCCACTCGCCCCGCGGCGCTTCGGCACTGGCCCGCAGGTCGAGCACTCGGCCGGAGCCGCCGTCCCCCACCGCATAGCGCCGCCAGCCGCTCTCCTCCGCCACCAGTCGGAAGCCGAGCCCGTCGGCCAGGAAGGTGGCGGTCGGCGCGAGCTGCCGCTCCAGGAGCCGCACCCCGTGGAGCCCGCGAACTTGCCCGTCGGTCGGCACCGGGCTCCCGTCCCACGGCGTGAACTCCCGGGGATCGGCGGTCTCCACCAGGGCGACCGGAAGCCCATGTGGATCGTGGAGCGGCAGCACCCGCTCGCCGAAGCGGGTCTCGATCGGTTGCACCGCCGTCCCGCTGTCGCGCAAACGGCTGTGCCACCAGTTGAGACTGCCCGGCGGCACCGCGAGCCCCACCTCCACCGTGTGACCGACGCCCTGCCGTCCGGGCAGCATGTCGGGCCAGGGAAAGAAGGTGAGATCGCTCCCGGGGTGGCCGGCGCCGTCGGCATAGAAGAGGTGGTAGGTGCCCGGGACGTCCTGGTTGACGCTGCGCTTCACCAGCCGCATGCCGAGCCGGCCGGCGTAGAAGTCGAGGTTCTCCTGCGGATCGCCGGCGATGGCGGTGACGTGATGAAGACCGGTGACGACGGACATGTTCACTGCTCCTTCAAGAGTGAGGCCTACTTCCCGCCCACCTCGATCTTGCCCAGCCGCCCGGTGCCGCTCAAGGCCAGCCACACCCGGTGCCGGGTGCTGTCGGTCTCCATGTGCCGGACGATGGCTCCGGCCGTCGGGATCGGCACCACTTCCATCTTCTCGGTCTTGGGGTCGAACGCCACCATGCGGCCGGTGCGCGACTCGCAGTACCAGATCCGGCCGTCGGTGCCGATGGCGATACCGTATGGCCCGGCGTTCTCGCCCGGGGACTTCCACTCCCGGATCTCGCGCGTCGCCGGATCGAACGCCCCCAGGTACCCGCGCCCGTAGTCGGTGTACCAGACGGTCCCGTCGTCGCCCACCTGCAGGCGACGAGGACGGGCCCCCTCGGGCAGGGTGCTCTCGGTGAGCTTCCCCGTCTTCGGGTCCACATGTCCGAGCTTGTTGGTGCCGAGGTGGGCGATCCAGATGGATCCGTCGGGGGCGGGGACGATCCCGTAGGGGACCGAGTTGGGCGTGGGCGCCTGCCACACCTCCACCTTGCCGCTCACCGGATCGAGCCGGCCGTAGCTGTTGTTGTTGGCGTCGGTGAACCACACCTTGCCCTGGTGGTAGATCGGCGTGTGCGGATTGCGCGCGGTCGAGGGCAGCGGAAACTCCTTGATCGCCCCGGTCTTCGGATCCACCCGTCCGATGACGCCGGCGCCCTGCCCCGTATACCACACCGCGCCGTCGGGCGCCACCGTGAGTCCGTGCGGACCCGAGCCCGGCGTCGGCGTGGGGTAGTCCACGATCTTGTCCGTCTCCGGATCGAGATGACCGATGAAGCTGTTGGCCTGATCGGTGTACCAGATCGTGCCGTCCTTCGCGACCGCCGGATCGTGAGGGAAATTTCCGGGTCGGGGGATGACGTATTCGACGATCTTCGGGGCCGTGGCGGGAGCGGCGGTCAGGCCGGCGGCACCGGCCGCGGCGGCGAAGGCGAGCATGCGCATCGGGGGTCTCCTCCAGGATTCTCCTACAGAGGACGACGCGAGAGGTGGCCGGTTTGCGGAACGACACGAGGTGAGCGGCGAGCCCGTCCTTCAAGCGCTCGCCGCTCACCTCGTCCGACCGTACGGGTTCAGTTCGCCGGAGTCGTGTCGGCGGCCAGCCCGGTATCCAGGTCGTAGATGTACATCGCGGCGCCGCGGCCCTCGGCTGACTCGTTCACTACCTCCTGCAACAATCGCAGGGCATCACTGAGGTTGGGGGCGAACGCGTACTCGAGCGCGAGCGGCGCAGGCTCCCCCTCCCTGGCCTCGGGAAGGTAGCTGGCGAGAAAGCGATCGGTGATGACGGGGTGAATCTCTCGTTTATCGGGGTGTGGCAGGCCGTGGCGGCGTTCGATCTCGGAAAGGAGGCGCTCGGCGATCAGGAGGCGCTCGTGTTCAAGGGCGGCAGAAAGCATCACATAGGCCCTCATCGAGGTGAACCGGCAACTGCGGCGCGGCCGGTGGAAGGGATAGGCATAGGGCGGCGCCCCGCCCCGGGGGACCGCTGGAGCGGCGTCGTTCTTACCATGGCGCCGTCACTTGGGCCTTGGAAGAGAAGAAACACCGAAAGATGCCCGAAGTGCAGGAGCGGCCCCCGATTTTGCGGGGTCAAGGCCATGGATCCGCCGGGGCGCGCTGGAGTGCCGGAGGGAGCAGGAGGGGCGGCAGCGCGCCGGCCACGCGCTCGCGAATCGGCTCGTAGCGTGCCGGGAGCTTGAGCGAAGTTCCCAGCTCCGCGACGCTCTCGTCCACCGTGAACCCGGGCCCGTCGGTAGCGACCTCGAAGAGCACCCCGCCTGGCTCCCTGAAATACACCGAGCGGAAATAGGTCCGGTCGAGCACCGGCGTGACGTCGTACCCCGCCTGCTCCAGCGCCGTCCGCCTGGCGACCTGGTCCGCAGAGTCCGCCGCCCGGAACGCGATGTGGTGCACGATGCCGACCCCGCCCGCCCCGCGCCAGAACCCGGGTGCCCGCCGCAGATCGAGCACCGCGCCGCGCTCGTCGCCGCCGTGCAGGCGCAGGAAATTCCCGTCCTCCGCGGCCCGTCGGAACCCGAGCTGACCGGTCAGCAGGTCGGCCGCGCCGCTGTCCCCGTCCTCCCAGACGGTCGCGCCGTGCAGCGCCCGGATCGCGTGCTCCGACGGCACCGGACCGTCGGCCCACCCCGGGATCTCCCCCGCGCGCTCGGTGGCGATGAGCTCGAGCGCGAGACCGTCGGGGTCGGCGAAGGCGAGCACCGGCTCCTCGAACCGGCGCGTCGGTCCCTGATAGCGCACTCCCTGCGCGAGCAGCCGCTCGATCCAGAATCCGAGCGAGCCCGGAGGAATGGCGAACCCGACCGCGGCGACCAGTCCCGTCCCCAGACGGCCCGGGCTGCCGTCGGGCCAGGGGAAGAACGTCAGGATCGTCCCCGGCCGGCCCAGCTCGTCGCCGAAGTAGAAGTGGTAGGTCGCGGGATCGTCGTAGTTGACGGTGAGCTTGACCAGCCGAAGGCCCAGCGTCCGAGCGTAGAAACGGAGATTGCGGCCGGGGTCGCCGGCGATGGCGGTGATGTGGTGGATCGCCACCGCGGTCTAGCGGGGTAGCGCGGGGCCGGCTCCGGCGCCGCTCTGGGCCACCGCGCGGGCGATCTCGTCCAGATCGCGCGGGTCCAGCTCCAGCGACGCGGCGCCGATCCATCCGTCGACCTGGTCCGGCGTGCGCGCGCCCACGATCGCTCCGGTGACCCCACGCCAAGCCAGGGTCCAGGCGATGGCCACGGCGGACACGGTGGTGGCATGCCGCTCCGCCACCGGAAGGAGCGCATCCCTGAGCGCGAGATTGCGGCGCAGCTTGGGGGGCTTGAAGTCGGAGGAGCGCCGCCGCCAGTCGCCGACGGCCAGCGCCGCGACCCGCTCGGCCGAGAAGCGCTCGGTCAGGATACCGGATTGCAGCGGGCTGTACGCGATGACGCCGGTCTCGTGCTCCGCGCACCACCGGATCTCCGCATCCGCCGCCTGGCGGCGAATCAGCGAGAATGGCGGCTGGAGCGAATCCACGTGCCGGACGGCCTCGCAGCGCGCGAGCAGGTCCACGTCGAAGTTGGAGACTCCGGCCGCGCGCACCTTCCCGGCCTCGACCAGCCGAACCATCTCGGCCCAGGAGTCCTGCACCGCGGTGCCGGTCTCGTCGGGCCAGTGGAACTGGTAAAGGTCGATCCGCTCGACGCCGAGGCGACGAAGCGACGCTTCGCACTCTCGCCGGATGGAGGCGGGCCGCAGGTCCTGGTGGGGCGACGCCATCCGATCCCGCTCATCCCACACCATGCCGCACTTGGTGAAGATGTACGGCCGCTCGGCGGCAGGAACGCCATCGAGCGCGCGCCGGACCACCTCTTCCGAGTGTCCCAGCCCGTACACGGCCGCGGTGTCGATCCAGTTGATCCCCCGCGCGAGGGCGTGCCGGATCGTCGCGATCGACTCGTCGTCCTCCTGCGGGCCCCAGCCGAAGGCCCAATCGCCGCCGCCGACGGCCCAGGCGCCGAAGCCGACGGTCGTGATGGTCATGTCCGTGGTGCCGAGCCGGCGGGTGGTGAGCGTCGTCGTCATGTCGGGGAATGTATAGCGGCGTCGGTCATTCCACCGTGATGGAGATCTCGGCATGCTGCCCGCCGGCGCCGAGAGCCCGGATCCGATGGGTGCCGGGGACGAGCGTCCAGCGAGTCCCGGCATAGCGCGCGCCGTCCACGTACCAGCGCGCGGCCGGCGTCCCCGGACCCGCGGCGCGAAGCGCGATCGTCGCGTACCGGGGGTCGCTGCCCGGCGGAATGCGGTAACGGTCTCCGTCCAGCGGCGAGACGATCTGGAAACGATCCTCCGAGCGCGTCGCGGTCGCCGGTGCGGGGGCCGGAAGGGCCGGCTCGACCTCACCGGCCCATTCGGCGTATTCGGCCGGAAGGGCCACTCCGCCGCTCACGTGCCAGTCGCACCGCCGAGCGGGCTCCGTGCCCGGGATGAACCACTCGGTTTCCGCCGGGCAGTCGGGGCCCGCGCGCATCCCCGAGAGCCGGCAGATGGCGAGCGGCACCGCGCCGGCCGACGAGGGAGTTGGTAGCGCGCCCGGCGGATACCGCCGAGCGGCCGCCAGTACGGTCCGGTGCAGGAGCGGGCCCGCCCCCGTCACCCCGCTCACGCCGTCCATCGGCCGGCCATTGAAGTTGCCGACCCATACGGCGACCGTGAACCGGCCGGTCGCCGCCACGGCCCAGTTGTCGGTGAAATGGCGCGAGGTGCCGGTCTTCACGGCCGCGGGGAACGGAAAGTCGAGCGGGGTCTCCACGCCGAAGCCGGGGATGCGGGCCGCTCGGTCGCCCAGGATGTCCAGCACCAGAGCCGCCGCCTGCGCCGAGGCCAGACGCCGGCCGGGCTCGGGGACGCGGTCGGGATCGCTCGCGCGCCAGGTGACCGGCCGCCACACGCCGCCGTTGCCCAGCGCGCGGTATCCGTTGGCCAGCTCGAGCAGGGTCACGTCTCCGTTCCCGAGCGACAGTCCGAGCCCGTAGTGGTCGGCGCTCCGGCCCAACGACGCGAATCCGGCGAGCCGAAGGGTGTGGAGCAGGGAGCCCACGCCGAGCCGGCTCGCGAGCTCGACCGCCGGCACGTTGTAGGAGCTGGCGAGCGCCTCGCGCGCGCGCACGGGGCCGTGGTACCGGCGATCGTAGTTGCGCGGCCGGTAGGGGCCGGTGCCGGTCTGATACACTCGCGCGATGTCCGGGAGAATCGAGGCCGGAGTGAAGCCGCGGTCGAAGGCGAGGGCGTACAGGAACGGCTTGAGCGCCGAGCCGGGCTGCCGGGGACTCAGCACCATGTCCACCTGGCCGGCGGTGTCGGCCCAGAAGTCGGGCGAGCCGACCCAGGCGAGGATCTCTCCCGAGTGGTTGTCCAGCACCACCGCCGCCGCCTGGCGGGCGCCCCGGTCCGCCAGGGTCTCGACGGTGTGCCTGACCTCCGACTCCACCTCCTGCTGGAGCGCTAAATCGAGCGAGGTGCGCCACCCCGTGGGCAACGTCTCCCCCGAGCGATCCAGCTCCCCGAGCACCCGGGTGGTGAAGTGAGCCGCCATAAAGCCGGTGGGCCGGCTCCGCGCCAGGAGCGGCTCGGCGGCCGCACGAACCACGGCGTCGCCGAAGGCGTATCCCGTCGCTCGGAGCCGGCGGAGCACGTACGCCCGCCGGGCCTCGGCCCGTCCACGGGACACCAGCGGGTTGTCGGCCGAGGGGGCTCGGGCCAGGCCGGCGAGCAGGGCGGCCTGCCCCAGGCTCAGCTCGGTGGCCGTGGTTCCGAAGTAGAGCGAGGCGGCGGACTCCACCCCGTTGCTCCCCTGCCCCAGCGGCAGCCGGTTCAGGTACTGCTCGAGGATGGCCTGTTTGTCGAGGTGACGCTCCAGCCGAAGCGCCCAGAGCACCTGCGCCCCTTTCCCCAGCCAGGTGCGCGGGGACGGCCGCAGAATCCGGGCGAGCTGCATCGTGATCGTGGAGCCGCCCGAGACGATGCGCAAGGCGCGGAGATTGGCGCGCGCGGCGCGCGCGGCGGCGAGCAGGTCCACCCCGTGGTGCCGGTAGAAGCGCCGGTCCTCCGCGGCCAGGAAGGCGGCGATGAGGTCTGGATCCACACGGTCGAGCGGCACCCAGCGGCGGCGGCTGCCGTCGACGGCGCGCGCGTCGCGCAGGATTCGCCCCTCCCGATCCCGCAGGACCGTCCCCGGCTCGAGCCCCGATCGGAGGAGCTGGGATGGGATGGGCCACGATATCCATGCGAAGATCGCGAGCGCGGCGACCGCCGCGGGCAGCAGGATCGCCGCGCCGATCCGACGCCCACGCGACCGGATCATCGCGAGCCGCTCGGCGCGGGGACGACCGTGAACCTCCCCCCGTCGCTCTCGCCGTACACCGCGGGATTGTACATCTCCTCCGCGTGAGCGGGCGGTCGCGTGAAGGTGCCCGGCGTCGTCGCGCGGGCCAGGTAGGATGCGGTGTACTCGCCTTTCCAGAGTATCGTGGCTGCGTAGACCACCCGATCGTCGCGGAGCTCGCGGTGATCGAACGGCGACCACCAGCCCGCGTCCCACATGCCGTAGGCCCACCGGTAGGGCGCTTCCCCGTCGTCAATGCCTTCCTCACCCGGGCCGGCCGAGGCCGTGTCGGCGGCACCGGGTCCGGGCACACCGCCCACGGTCCGCAGACTCAGATCCACCGCCTCGAGCCCCGCGGGCAGGGCGTCGTCGAGCACCACGAAGTGCCGCTCCGCCGGGACCTTCACCTTGAGACGGACCCGCACCAGCTCGCCCTCCGCGACCTCGGTGACCGGCTTCCCGTCGGCGTAGCGCTCGTACCAGCGCTCCACCTGGATTCCCCGGTCGCCGGGGCGCACGGCCGGTTCCTTCGTCATGGCGGTGACGGTGAGGAAGTAGAAGAGCGGAACGGTGTCCGGCGAGCCCGCGCGGAGTGCGAGCTCGAGCCGGGGCGGCTTACCCTTCGCGACGAGGCCCTTGAGCGACACGGCCGAGTCACCCGCGGCGGCGCCGGCCCCCGCGAAGACGGTCCGTCCACCGGCGGTGACCCGGATGCTCCTGGACGCGCCGCTCGCCTGGCGGCGCTGATATTCGGCCAGCGCATCCACCGCGGTGCCGTAGTCCTGGGTATTCCAGACCCATTCGTCGGTCTGGCCCTGACGGATCAGCGTCTCGACCAGCGGGCCCACCAGCGGATGGGCCGGGTCCACCGCCAGCGTGGCCGCGAGAAGCCACGCGGTGGGCCGGACCCGGGAGTAGAAGTAGAAGTCCCGCACCGTCGCCTTGGGGAGGGTGGCGGTGCGGCCTTCGACCTTGACCGCTGCCCAGGCGGGCTCGAGCAGCCGGGTCGCGGCCGCGCGGTCACCCCGGCGCGCGAAGACATGGGCCAGACGCACCCGGTCCTCCCAGGCGAGCTGGGCGGCGGTCCGCAGCAACTCGTTCTCCGCGGCGCGGTCGGGAATGCCCGCACGGCTCAGGTAGTCCGCGGCCATGACCCGCTCGCTCAAGCGGACGTCGTCGCGGCCGTACCACGCGGCCACCGGCACTACGGGCAGCTTCTCCTCGGCCAGCGAGCGGTGCAGGTAGTCGCCCAGCCGGGCGAGCACCGAATCGTCCACCATGAGGCCCGCGGCCTTGGCATCGAGCAACACCGACCCGGCGTATGCCGTGAGCCATGGCGTGGTCCAGTCGCCGGAGCTCCACAGGCCGATGCCGCCATCGTCCCGCTGCCGTCGGGTCAGGGTGGCGACCACGGTCTCGAGGTCGGTGCGTGCCCGGCGCAGCACGGCGGTGTCCGCGCCCAGCAGCGCCCCCGATCGGTAGAGCGCCACCAGCGGCTCGGCCGAGCTCGCGAGCTGCTCCGAGCAGGCGTAGGGATAGACCTGGAGCCAGCGCGCGGCGCCCCGGATGAAGCCGAGTGGCGAGGAGCCCAGGCTGAGCTGCAGCCGGGACCGCTCGGGATCCACGTCGGCGGGAAGCGGGACCGTGGCCAGCGCGCTGTCCCGCAACACGCCCGACACGGTGGTCGCCCGCGGGTGGGACGACGGCCGGAGCGGCAGTCCGAGCGCCACCGCGTCGGCGTCGCGGCCCGAACGGGCGTCGAAGCGGAAGGCGACGCTGTCGCCGGGGCGGGCCCGGAACTCGAACCGAACCTCCCGCCCGCGGCCGGGCTCGAGCCGGACGGTCTGCTTCCGCTTGCCGCGCAGGTCGATCCCGCGGGCGGAGGCTTCGACCGTCGCCTCGGCCGCGGCGGCGTCGCGCCGGTTCACCACTACACCCGCGGCGAAACGATCGCCGTCGCGGAGGAAGCGGGGGAGCGCCGGACGCGCCACGAGCGGCCGGGTCACCAGCAGGGTCGACTCGCCGCTCCCGTACCGGTCGCCCGCCGTCACCGCGACCGCCATGAGCCGAAAGGTGGTGAGGTTGTCGGGCAGGCGGGCGACCGCGGTGGCGCGGCCGTCGGCTCCGGTCACGACCGAGCCGAGGAAGAAAGCGGTAGTCTGGAAGCGGGAGCGGAGGATGTCCGCCGCATCGGCGCCGCCGCCCCCGCCCGGCGCGCGCTTGCCCTTGATCCCTTCGGGGACCTGAGGCGTGACAGCGGTGAGGGTGCTGGCGAGCCGCATGCCGAGTCCGCGGGGACGGTAGACCAGGTCGATCGGATCAGGCGTCCGGTATCCGGTGAGCGCGAGGACGCCCTCGTCCACCGCCCACAGCGTCACCTCGCTCCGCTGGCCGGCACCGGCCGCATCCCGCACCTGGAGCGCTACCCGCGCGCTGTCGCCGGGCCGGTATTCGGGCGAGGACGGTGCGAGGGTCACCGCGAGGCGCTTCTGCTCGGGCGTCACCCGGAGCTCGGCGTAGCCCACCCGGATGGTGGGCCGCCCCGGATCGTCGAGCGGGCCGGGCGGAGCGCTTCGTCCCCGCGCGACCACGATGGAGACGAAGGCGTTGGGCGCGAGCGCCTCGGTGATGGGCAGCGAGATGGTGGTGGTGCCGCTCGCGATGCGGAGCCGCCGCTGCTGGATCAGGCCCTCGCGCTCCACCGTGATCCAGGCCTCGGCGCCGGTGAAGGGCGAGGCGAAGAGGATGGTCGCGGTGTCGCCCACGGCGTAGCGGCTCTTGTCGGGAACCACGTCCATCTTGAACTGGCTCTCGTCGTTCCAGGGCACCCAGTCCTTACCCACCGCCCAGTGATACAGGCTGCTCCGCGCCTCCCGGCCCTGCTCGTCGGTCGCGCTCACGGTCACGATGTAGGACCCGCCGGCCGGCGGGGTGAATCGGCACGGCACGGGGTCGCCGGCGCTCACCGGAGTGCAGTGGGCGACGGTGTCGGAGACCCATTCGCCCACCACCTCGGCATAGCCCCCGCGCTCGCGCCGAACCTGGTGCCACTCCCGCCGGACGACGGTGCCCTCGACCCGGACCCCGCTCACCCGCCGGCCGTCGGGTTGCACCGCGATCACCTCCACGTCGGCCGGCTGACCCGCAGTCC
>Ga0310810_10003913_pt1 | contig 16366 bp, 28 predicted proteins | sample NCmetagenome_FD_207641 | JGI IMG/M metagenome (GOLD analysis project Ga0310810, IMG submission 207641) | Soil microbial communities from experimental microcosm in Duke University, North Carolina, United States - NC | ecosystem: Engineered > Artificial ecosystem > Soil microcosm > Unclassified ... | reverse complement strand
GACGGGCGGCCGCAACAATGACGGACGCACGACCGTCCGTTTCCGCGGTGCCGGCCATCGCCGGCTCTACCGGACGATCGATTTCCGCCGCAACAAGATGGGCATCTCCGCCAAAGTCACGGCGCTAGAGTACGATCCGAATCGCTCGGCCAGGATCGCGTTGCTGACCTATCGGGACGGCGAGAAGCGATATATCCTGGCGCCGATCGGACTCCACGTCGGCGATGTGTTGCAGTCCGGGGCAGACGCCGAAGTGCGCACGGGCAACGCATTGCCGCTCGCCAATATGCCGCTGGGAACTACGATTCATAACATCGAATTGAAGCCCGGCAAAGGCGGACAGTTGATCCGGAGCGCCGGAGGGTTCGCCCAGGTGATGGGCCGCGACGGCGACTATGTGCAGGTGCGGTTGAAGTCCGGCGAGATGCGCCGGATCCTTTCGACGTGCATGGCGACGGTCGGCCAGGTCGGCAACCTCGACCACGAGAATATCAATGTTGGCAAGGCCGGGCGCACCCGTTGGCTGGGGCGCCGTCCACACGTGCGCGGCGTCGTCATGAATCCGGTCGACCATCCGCACGGTGGCGGCGAAGGCAAATCCGGTCAGGGCAATCCGCATCCGGTCTCCCCATGGGGCCTGCCAACGAAGGGTTACAAGACGAGACAGAACAAGAAGACAGACAAGTATATTATCGCCCGCCGCAAGTCAGGAGTGCGCAATGCCTAGATCGATCAGTAAGGGCGCGTTTGTCGATGATCATCTGCTCAAAAAGGTCGAGCAGATGAACCAAACGAAGGACCGAAAGATCATCAAGACTTGGTCGAGGCGGTCGACCGTCGTCCCTGACATGATCGGCCATACGTTTGCTGTGCATAACGGAAAGAAGTTCATCCCGGTTTTCGTGACCGAGAATATGGTCGGCCATAAATTGGGCGAGTTCGCTCCGACGAGATTCTTCAAAGGCCACGGACAGGCCAAGACTGAGAAAGCAGTTGCACTGAAATAGGCAGGTCAACGGGTAGCCGTAAAGACCATCCATTGGCCGCCGACCAATGACGCAAGACAGGATGTAACGATGGCAGAAGCTAGAGCAATACTCAGATTCGTGCGGGTCGCGCCGCGGAAGGCGAAACCGGTGGTCGACATGATTCGCGGCCAGCAAGTGCCGATGGCATTGGCGATGCTCAAGCATCTTCCCCGCCACGCGGCGCGCGTCATTGAAAAGGTCTTGCGGTCGGCGGTGGCCAACGCTGAGCAGAAGGAACTGGGCGACAGCGACTCGATGAGGGTGTCGAAGGCCTTCGTGAACTGCGGACCGATCTATAAGCGTTTCCGCGCCAGATCCATGGGACGCGCGAACGCGATTCAGAAACGGACCAGCCACATCACGGTCGTCGTGGAAGCGCGGGGCGTCCAAGAGAAATCACGGGCCTAATATTGAGCGGATCGGCGGAAGGGCCGCCGCAGAACTGAGGTACGGATCGTATGGGTCAGAAAACACATCCAGTCGGCTATCGGCTTGGCTACAACTACACGTGGAGCTCCCGCTGGTACGCGAGCAAGGACTACGCGAAGCTCCTGCATCAGGACATCAAAATCCGCAAAGTCGTCAAGCAGAAGCTGTTTCATGCGGGCGTGGCGAAAGTGGAAATCGAACGCTCGGGCGATCAGACCCGCGTCATCATCCATACGGCCAGACCCGGTATCATCATCGGCCGGAAAGGGGCTGAGGTCGACAAGTTAAAAGCGGAACTCGAAAAACAGTACGGCGGCCAGGTCTACATCACGGTCAAGGAGATCAAGAAGCCGGAACTGGACGCGCAGCTCGTCAGTGAAAATGTGGCGACGCAATTGGAAAAGCGGGTCGCCTTTCGCCGGGCGATGAAGCGCAGTGTGCAATCGGCCCTACGTCTCGGCGCCCAAGGCATTAAGATCATGATCGCCGGCCGCCTGGGCGGAGCCGAGATTGCGCGCACCGAGTGGTACCGGGAAGGCCGCGTGCCTCTGCATACGCTGCGGGCGGAAGTCGACTACGGCTTCGCCGAAGCCCACACGACGATGGGACAGATCGGCGTCAAAACCTGGATCTACAAGGGCGAGCTTCTACCGGCGCAGCCGCTCAAGCCCGAGGCGGCGTTTGAGCGGCGGCTTGGGTAAGCAACGAGGACATCGTGTTAGCACCGAAAAAAGTCAAATTCAGAAAAATGATGAAGGGCCGCATGCGCGGCAAGGCCTATCGCGGCGGCAACATCACCTTGGGTGAATTCGGCCTGAAGGCGTTGGAACCGGGCTGGGTGACGAGCCGCCAGATCGAAGCGGCGCGGATTGCGATCACGCGCTACGTCAAGCGCGGCGGGCAAGTGTGGACGAGGATTTTTCCGGACAAGCCGATCACCAAGAAACCGGCGGAAACCCGTATGGGTAAAGGCAAGGGCAATCCGGAATATTGGGTGGCTGTGGTGAAGCCGGGGCGAATCCTCTACGAAATGGGCGGGGTGACTTCCGATATCGCTCACGAAGCCTTCCGGTTGGCATCGCACAAGCTGCCGATCGCCACCAAAACGGTGACGCGCGGAGAGTTTTAGCCTGCTTACACCATTGTCGATAACAGCGCGAGTACGGACATGGATCTAAAAGAATTGAGACAAATGAGCGGTGCGGAACTTTCCGAGAAGGCCAAGCAACTCCGGCAGGAATTGTTCAACCTACGCTTCCAGTTGGGCACCGGCCGCCTCGAAAATCCGATGCAGATTCGAAAGACGAAGCGGTCGATCGCGCAGGTGAAAACCATCCAGCGTGAGATCGAACGGGCGGAAGCGAAGAAGGCGTCCTAGCGGCGAAAGGTGAGAGAGCATGGCTGAGAGTGAAGTCAAGCGGCGCGAGTGGGTTGGGCGCGTCATTAGCAACAAGATGAACAAAACGGTCGTCGTGGCGGTCGAGCGTCAGGTCGTGCATCCGATCTATCACAAGGTGCTTCGACGCATGACGAAGTTCAAGGCGCATGACGAGCAGAATGCCTGCGGCATCGGCGACCGCGTGCGCATGATCGAGACCAGGCCCATCAGCAAGGACAAACATTGGCGCGTGGTGGAGATCCTAGAAAAGGGACGTGCGGATTGAGCGGGGGCGTGCCCGGCAAGGGTGAGATAGCATCATGATTCAGAATTACACATACATGGACGTGGCTGATAATTCGGGTGCAAAACAGGCCATGTGCTTCCACGTGCTCGGGGGATCGAAGCGGCGGTACGCGTCATTGGGCGATGTGATCGTGGTTGCCGTCAAGGAAGCGATTCCCCAGGCCACGGTCAAAAAGGGAGATGTCAGTCGGGCGGTCATCGTGCGCACGACGAAAGAAGTGCGCCGCGAGGACGGGTCGTACATCAAATTCGACCGGAATGCCTGTGTGCTCATCAATAAGGAAGGCGAGCCGATCGGCACGCGCATTTTCGGGCCCGTTGCGCGCGAGCTTCGGTGGAAAAAGTTCATGAAGATCATTTCGCTGGCTCCGGAAGTTCTTTAACCGACGCAGGAGTGAACGTGCACGCGCTGCAGAAGACTCAGATTCGCAAAGGGGATACGGTGGTCGTGATCGCAGGCCGGGACCGCGGCAAGTCCGGCAAAGTCCTCTCCGTCGACCGCTCCGCAGGAAAGCTCGTCGTCGAAAAGTTGAACATGATCAAGCGGCACACGAAGCCCAATCAAAAGGTGAAACAAGGGGGAATTCTGGAGAAGGAGGCGCCGCTAGCCATCTCCAACGTGATGTTCTTGTGCCCCGTGACGAAAAAGCCTACCCGTTTAGGCGTCCGTATGCAGACGGACGGCCGGCGCGTACGGTTCAGCAAGAAGTCGAACGAAATCGTGGATTAGCAAGAGAACCATCATATGGCGGACGCAAAAGATCCCAAGAAAGCCAAAAGCGGTAAACCTGCCGGGAAGCCGGGCAAGAAAGAGGGCGCCAAGGCGCCCCAGGTGCTCGACGACGGGAGCGAGGAATCGAAGTTCCAGCCACGGCTCCGCGATACCTATCGCGACCGCGTGGTGCCGGCCCTTATGAAGGAGTTCGGGTACAAAAACGTGATGCAAGTGCCGAAGCTCGAACGCATCGTGCTCAACGTCGGCATGAGCGAGGCCATTCAGAACGTGAAATTACTGGAAAGCGCGGCGACCGAACTCGGCACGATCACCGGGCAGAAGGCCGTCGTCACGAGGGCGAAGAAGGCCATCGCCGGATTCAAGCTGCGCCAGGGCATGCCGATCGGAACGAAGGTCACGCTGCGGAACCGGCGCATGTACGAGTTCTTTGACCGCCTGGTGACGCTGGCGCTGCCGCGCATTCGCGACTTTCGCGGCGTGTCGCCCAAAGCGTTCGACGGCCGCGGCAACTACACGTTGGGACTCAAAGAGCAACTGATTTTCCCGGAGATCCAATACGACGAGGTTGCCTCGATCCACGGCATGGACATCACGATCGTGACGACGGCGCGTACGAATGACGAAGGCAAGGCGCTGCTCACACAATTGGGCATGCCGTTCCGGACCTAACATCGAACGAAGGAGTCACCTGTGTCGAGACTGGCGCTCAGGAATAAGACGGCGGCCAAGCCGAAGTTCAAAACCCGCGGTTATCATCGCTGCGGCTTGTGCGGGCGTGTGCACGGATATTTGCGGCGGTTCAAGATGTGCCGCATCTGCTTCCGTTTGCTGAGCCTGAAGGGGGAGATCCCGGGTGTCAGGAAGGCCAGTTGGTAGGAAATTTTGCAACCGTCAATGTGTGCTTCATGACCACCTCGCTCAGAACTTGGTGAAAGGGTTCCTATGGTAACCGATCCGATCAGCGACCTTCTCGTGCGATTGCGCAATGGCTTCCGCCGCCATCATGACGTCGTGACGATTCCTGCCTCGAAGCTGAAGCATGAAGTCCTGCGCGTCCTGCAGGCTGAGGGGTACATCCAAGGCATCGAGACGGCCACGGAAGACGGGCATCCCGTCTTGAAAGTCGCATTACGATACGTCGCCGAGGGACAACCAATGATCACGGGCATGCAACGTGTGAGCAAGCCCGGCCGGCGAGTCTATGTCGGCACCCGGGAAATCCCGCGGGTTCGCAATGGCATTGGCATGGCCATTCTGTCGACCTCAAAAGGCCTCATGACCGACCAGGCCTCGCGGAAGGCCGGACTTGGCGGTGAAGTGCTCTGCGCAGTCTGGTAAAGGAAGGATAGAGCAAGCCATGTCACGTATTGGTAAAAAGCCGATTTCCGTTCCGACCGGGGTCGATGTAAAAGTTACTGGCTCCGTCGTGTCCGTGAAGGGGCCGCTTGGCAAGCTCGATTGGACCTTGAAGCCCGGCATCGGGGTCACCGTCGACAAAGGACAGGTGGTCGTGACACGGTCCAGCGAAGAGCGGAGAATCCGCGCCATGCATGGCTTGGTGCGGGCCGAACTGAACAACATGGTTCACGGTGTGACAAAGGGTTATGAACGTAACATGGAAATTACGGGCGTCGGCTACAAGGCGGCAATCCAAGGAAAGACGATGAGCTTCAACGTCGGCTACATCAATCCGGTGCAGTATCCCGTGCCCGCCGGCATCGACGTGAAAGTCGATAAGCAGACGCTGATCAATATCAAGGGCGCTGACAAGCGGTTGGTAGGCCAGGTGGCGGCGAATCTCCGCGCCATCAAGCCGCCGGATGTCTACAAGCAAAAGGGCATCCGCTATGCGGGAGAAACGTTGAGAAAGAAAGAAGGCAAGACCGGGAAGTAGGGTGAATCGACATGAATAGCGCGGCAAAAATACATCAGCTTGCACGGCGTCAGCAGCGCGTCAGGCAGCGCGTTTTCGGGACGGACGAGCGTCCGCGGCTCAACGTGTACCGCAGCAGCGGCCACATCTATGCGCAGATCATCAACGATCTGAAGGGCACGACGCTGGCGGCCGCTTCGTCGTTGGACAAGTCGTTGCGAAAAACCTTGAAGTCCACGAGCAGCATTGCCGCGGCGAAGGCCGTGGGGACGCTGTTGGCCGAGCGGGCCAAGACCGCCAAAGTTCAACAGGTCGTCTTCGATCGAGGCGGCCGGTTGTATCACGGCCGGATCAAAGCACTGGCCGATGCCTCGCGCGAGGGCGGGCTGCAATTTTAGGTGAGAAGGGAGTCACAGCGTGCGAGTCAATCCAGACGAACTGAGCCTCAAAGACAAGGTCGTATTCATCAACCGCGTCGCCAAAGTCGTGAAGGGCGGCAAGCGCTTTAATTTCTGCGCGCTCGTCGTGGTCGGCGACGGTCATGGGTGGGTTGGCATCGGCAAAGGGAAAGCGGCCGAGGTGCCGGTCGCCATCGCGAAAGCCGTACAGCAGGCCAAAAAGAATCTGGTCCATGTGCCCCTCAAGACGGGCACGATTCCTCACGAGGTCCACGGATTGTTCGGCGGCGAACATGTCCTATTGAAACCGGCGGTCGAGGGTACGGGCATTATTGCGGGAGGGGCGGTCCGAGCGGTCGTGGAGCTTGTCGGAGCGCACAACATCATTTCCAAGACGTTGGGGCGAGGGAATCCGTTCAACACGGTTCGCGCGACGCTGAACGGCCTCATGCAGCTGAGAAACCCTGAGCAGGTCATGCGGCTGCGCCGGGGCGACGAGCTTCATGCGGGAGTGATGGCGTCATGACCCCCGCTAAGCCTGCCACCGCACAGCGCGTCCGGATTACCTTGAAGCGAAGTCCGATCGGCACCCCGGAGCGGCACCGTCTTGTCCTGCGCGGACTCGGCTTGCGAAAAATCCGGCAATCGGTCATTCGTCCCGACACGCCGCAAGTACGAGGGTTGATTCATCACGTGAGCTATCTGCTGGAAGTGCAACCATCATGAAACTCCACGAACTCGCCCCCGCGAAGGGCGCCAACAAAAAGCGAAAACGGATAGGACGCGGTCCCGGCTCCGGCCACGGAAAGACGGCGACGAAGGGACATAAAGGATTGCTCGCCCGCTCGGGCGGAGGCAAGCAGCCAGGATTCGAAGGCGGCCAAATGCCGCTGATCCGCCGCGTCCCGAAGTACGGCTTCACTAATCCATTCAGGAAGGAATACGCCATCGTCAATGTCGAGAGTTTGGCCGACCTGGGAACCTCTGGGACGATCACTCCGCAGGCCATGGTCGACGCCGGCCTGGTCAAGCGGGTGACGCTGCCGATTAAAATCCTCGGGAACGGTGAGCTCAAGAAACCGATTTCCGTTCAGGCGCATAAGTTCAGCAAGTCGGCCGAGGCGAAGATCCAAGCGGCGGGAGGGTCGATAGAGGTTATTCCCGGTGTTTGAGCGGCTCCTGACCAGCTTTCAGAATATCCTGAAAATTCCCGAGCTGAGGACTCGTATCCTGTTTACGCTCGGGATGCTGGTGGTCTACCGCATCGGGGCGCATATTCCCACGCCCGGCATCAACGGCGAAGCGCTGTCGGAATTTTTACAGAAGCAGGGCGGGGCGCTCCTCGGCTTCCTCGACATCTTTTCGGGCGGGTCGTTGTCGCGGCTGACGATCTTTGCGCTGGGCATCATGCCCTATATCAGCGCGTCGATCATTCTTCAGCTCTTGACCGTCGTGGTGCCGCACCTCTCGAAGCTGGCGAAAGAAGGCGAGCGCGGGCGCAAAAAGATCATTCAGTACACGCGGTTCGGCACTATCGGAATCGCGTTGATCCAGGGTTTCGGCATCGCCATCGGGCTCGAGCAGATGAACGGCGGCGCCTTCGTGCTCGACAAAGGCTGGGCGTTTCGCTTGATGACCGTCATCACGCTGACCGCCGGCACCGGCTTCCTGATGTGGCTGGGTGAGCAGATCACCGAGCGCGGCATCGGCAACGGCATCTCCCTGATCATCTTTGCCGGGATTGTTGCCCGTCTGCCTTCGGCCGTCGCACAAACCTATAACTTGTATGAGATCGGCCAGCTTAACGCGTTTTTGTTGGTGGGACTGGCCGCCTTGATGGTCGCGGTGGTCGCCGCCATCGTGTTTTTGGAGAGCGGCCGGCGCAAGGTACCGGTCCAGTACGCCAAGCGGGTGGTTGGACGCCGGGTCTATGGCGGGCAAAGTACGCACATTCCGCTGAAGATCAACACGGCCGGCGTGATTCCACCGATTTTTGCGTCCTCGATCATCGCGTTCCCGGCCACGATCGCGGGATTTTTCGAAACGCCGTGGATCAAAGCCATCGGCGCCCAATTGTCGCCCGGATCGTTGCTCTACACGCTCATGTATGTCGGGCTGATTCTGTTTTTCTGTTTCTTTTACACGGCCGTGGTACTCAACCCGGTCGACATGGCGGACAACATGAAGAAGTATGGGGGCTTTATTCCCGGAATCCGCCCGGGACAACGGACGTCCGACTACATTTACAAGGTGCTGACGCACATCACATTCGCCGGGGCGATCTATCTGGCGATTGTCTGCGTCATCCCGGAATTTTTGATCTATAAGCTGAACGTGCCCTTTTATTTCGGTGGCACGTCGCTGCTCATCGTGATCGGCGTAGGACTCGATACCGCGCAGCAAATCGAGTCGCACATGTTGATGCGCAACTACGAAGGATTTCTCGGCAAAGGCATGGGTCCTCTCCGCGGCCGGAGCGGGTGAGGACGACATGCGCGTCGTGTTTCTTGGGGCACCCGGCGTCGGCAAGGGTACGCAAGCGGACCGGATTGCCGCGCAGTTCAAGATCGCGAAGATTTCGACCGGAGACCTCCTGCGGGAGGCGGTGAGGAATCAGACGGAGCTCGGCCGGGAAGCGAAGCGGTATATGGACCAGGGGCAGCTGGTTCCCGATGCCGTCGTGATCGGGCTGGTGCGCGACAAACTGGCTGAGGCGGGGTCCGCCAACGGCTTCGTGCTTGATGGATTTCCGCGTACAGTGCCGCAGGCCGAAGAACTTGGAAAGGTGCTGCAAGCCACGAAGAGGCCGCTGCACCGGGTGGTGAACTTCCAGGTGCCCCGCGAAGACGTGGTCCGGCGCTTGAGCGGACGTCGCAGCTGCCCCAAGTGTCAGGCGACGTATCATGTGGAATTCGCGCCCTCGAAAAGGGGCGAGGCCTGTGAACGCTGCGGCGAAACGTTGATTCAACGAACCGACGACAAGCGGGAAGCGATCGAAACGAGATTGAAAGTGTACGAGGAACAAACGGCGCCCTTGATCCAGTATTACGCCCACAAGCGGCTCCTCTCGGAACTGGACGCCTCCGGTTCCATGGATGAGGTATTCGAAGCCCTGTTCGGCGTCCTGGCGCCGTACAGCGCAATATGATCATTCTGAAGACGCCAGAGGAAATTGCCGTCATGGCAAAGGCGTCGAAAGTGGTGGCTGAGGCGCTGGCGGTTCTCAAGAATGCGGTCAAGCCCGGCGTGACGACCGACGAGTTGGACCGCTTAGCTGAAGCGGAAATCCTGGCGAGAGGCGGAATACCGGCGTTTAAGGGCTACCGCAATTATCCGAAGACGCTGTGCGCGTCTGTGAACGAGCAGGTGGTTCACGGCATTCCCTCCAAGCGGGTGCTCAAGGAGGGAGACATTATCGGACTGGATCTTGGCGCGATCGTCGGCGGATTTTACGGCGATTCCGCGGCGACAGTGCCGGTCGGCCGGATCGACGAGAAGGCGGCCACGCTGGTACGGGTCACCGAAGAATCGCTGTCGCTCGCGATCGAGCAGGCGACGGTCGGCCATCGGTTGTCGGATATCTCTCATGCGGTCCAGCGGCACGTGGAGGCGGCCGGGTTTTCGGTGGTCACGGAGTTTGTGGGACACGGCATCGGCCGGCAATTGCACGAAGAACCGCAGGTTCCGAATTACGGCAGACCGGGGCAAGGTCCCCGGTTACAGGCTGGAATGGTGTTGGCGATCGAGCCGATGGTGAACATGGGAGGGCCGGCCGTTCGCGTACTGGAAGACCGGTGGACGGCGGTGACTGTTGACGGAAGTCTGTCGGCGCATTTTGAGCATACGATCGCGATTCAGCCGAGCGGTCCCGCGCTCGTGCTCAGCCGGCTTTGAGGAACGTATCGTGAGACGTCAGGCGAAAGGATAACGGTTCGTGCCGAAGGAAGACATTATTGAAATCCAAGGATCGGTACTCGAAACCCTCCCGAACGCCATGTTTCGCGTGCAGTTGGAGAACGGACATAAGATTCTCGCGCATATCTCAGGGAAGATGCGGATGCATTTCATTCGCATCCTTCCTGGGGACAAGGTCACGGTGGAAATGTCGCCGTACGATCTGACGCGCGGGCGCATTACCTATCGGTTCAAGTAGGAGTCTGGACGTGTCATGAAAGTCAAATCATCAGTGAAGCCGATTTGCGCAAAATGCAAGGTCGTGCGGCGGCGCGGAGTGGTGCGAATTCTTTGTACGAATCCGCGGCACAAACAGCGGCAGGGATGATGGGAACGGCTGAACGCTGGCGAGCCTCCATGCTCGGTCAACGTGGATGATGAACTCGCGCTCATTCGACGCGCGATACCGGAAGGCGGCGTCTCGGCGCCGCGGGGCGGGCGGTTGAGAAGACGCTCATCCAGCCACTGCTGCTGAAGACGTCCAAGGGGAGGTAGGAGAATATGGCACGTATTGCCGGAGTCGATTTACCTAGAGAAAAACGGTCGGATATCGGCCTGACCTACGTGTTCGGAATCGGCCGCGCGGCGGCGCGTCAGATCCTCGAGAAGGCCGGCATTGACGCCGCGGTCCGGGTGAAGGATCTGAGCGAGGACCAGATCGTGAAGATCCGTGAGATCATCGACCAGGACCATCAAGTGGAAGGCGATCTGCGGAAAACCGTTTCCATGAACATCAAGCGCCTGATCGACACGGGCACCTATCGTGGGCTGCGCCACCGCAAAGGCCTGCCGGTCCGCGGTCAACGGTCGAAAACCAACGCGCGCACGAGGAAAGGCCGCCGCGCCGGAGTCGGCAGCAAACCCAAACCACCGGCCCGTCCGGCACCGACGGCGTAATCGTCACAAGAGGAGTTCTCTATGAGCGTCAAGAAGGGCAAAAAGAAAGAGCGCCGGATCGTTCAGAGCGGGATCGCTCACGTCCAGGCCTCTTTCAACAACACGATCGTGACGATTACCGACATGAGCGGCAACACGGTCGTCTGGGCGAGCGCGGGCAATCAAGGGTTCAAAGGATCGAGAAAAAGCACGCCGTTTGCCGCGCAACGCGCGGGCGAAGCGGCCGCCCGGAAAGCCATGGAAAGCGGCATGCGTCAAGTGGACGTCTATGTGAACGGACCGGGATCGGGACGTGAATCCGCGATCCGCTCGTTGCAAGGGGCGGGGCTGCGGATCAATTTGATCCGCGACGTCACGCCGATTCCGCACAACGGCTGCCGGCCGCCCAAGCGGCGTCGGGTGTAAGGATGAAACGACAGTCATGCGAGAACGGGCCGGCCATGATGGGCCGGCCCGATAACCGGAGGTAGAGCACGTGGCGAAGTATCGGGGTCCAGTCTGTCGGTTATGCCGTCGTGAAGGCGAGAAATTGTTTTTGAAGGGCTCGCGCTGCATGACGGAAAAGTGCGCGATTGAGCGCCGAAGTTATCCGCCCGGCCAGCATGGACAGGCGCGGCCGCGGATTTCGGATTACAGCACGCAGTTGCGCGAGAAGCAGAAGCTGCGGCGCATCTACGGCCTACAGGAACGGCAGTTCCGCGGCGTCTTCGAACGGGCCGAGCGGCGCTCCGGGGTCACCGGGGAAGCGTTGCTGCGATTGCTCGAGTGCCGGCTGGACAATGTGGTGTACCGGCTCGGATTCGGAGCGTCCCGAAAAGAAGCGCGGCAACTTGTGGGGCATGGGCATGTAACGGTGAATGGGCGGAAGAACAACATCCCCGGATCGCAGGTGCGCGCCGGCGACGTGGTCGCCGTCCGCGAGCGCAGCCGCAACATCGCATCGATTCAAACCGCGCTGGAATCGGTCGAGGGGAGGGGCATTCCCGAATGGCTGGAGCTGGACAAGGGCGGCTTCAAAGGCACCGTACGCGCGTTGCCGACGAAAGATCAGATCTCGTTGCCCGTCAACGAGCAGATGGTCGTCGAATTGTATTCGCGCTAACGCAACTTCATACAACGCCGGCTTCTTGCAGAATGCATCGCGGAAGGCGCGGCGGCTGACAGGATGAAGGGGGACTCATGATCAAGGCGATGAAAGATTTCCAGATCCCGATGCGCGTCGAAGTCGACAAAGAAACGGCTTCCGCCACGTTCGGGCGATTTACCACCGAGGCCTATGAGCGGGGCTTCGGGACGACGGTCGGCAACGCGCTGCGCCGCGTCCTGCTGTCCTCATTGACCGGCGCCGCCGTGACCACGGTGAAAATCGAGGGCGTGTTGCATGAGTTCTCGACGATCCCCGGCGTCACGGAAGACGTCACGTCCATCATTCTGAACGTGAAAGGCCTGCGTCTGGCTCTGCACACCGACAAGCCCAAAACGATCCGGTTGAAGAAAAAGGGGCCGGGCGAAGCGAAAGGGTTGGACATCATCCATGATGCGGACATCTCCATTCTGACGCCGAATTTGCATATCGCGACCCTCGACAAGGATGCCACGCTCGATTTGGAGATGACGGTCAAGCATGGTCGTGGGTATGTGCCGGCGGAACGCAACAAGGAAGAAGGCTTGCCGATCGGGGTGATCGCCATCGATTCCATTTTTTCTCCGATCAAGCGCGTCAATTTTCACGTCGAGAATGCTCGCGTGGGGCGCATGACCGACTACGACAAGTTGACGCTTGAGATCTGGACGGATGGCACTATCTCGCCGAGTGATGCGTTATCGACGGCCGCCGGTATTTTGCGCGATCACGTCGAAATCTTCATTAATCCGGAAGCGAGAGTGGAAGGCCGCACGGAACTCACCGGCGACGACGCACAACGTGAAATCAACAAGAACCTGTTCCGCAGCGTCAACGAGTTGGAATTATCGGTCCGGGCCGCCAATTGCTTGAAGAATGCCAACATCAAAACGATCGCCGATCTGGTGCAGAAGTCAGAGGCGGAGATGCTCAAGACCAAGAACTTCGGCAAGAAGTCTCTGAATGAAATCAAGGAAATCCTCACCGATATGGGATTGAGCCTCGGGGTCAAGCTGGATGCGATGGCCTCGGGCGGCGGTCCCAAGAACGAGTAGGAGAGGGCACTGTGCGTCACCGAAAAAAAGGCAGACAGCTGGGCCGGCAGACCAAACACCGGTGGGCGTTGTTCAGGAGCCTCGTCACGTCTCTGCTGGAGCATGAGCGCATTGAGACCACCGAGGCCAAGGCGAAGGAGATCCGCGGATTCACCGACCGTATGATCACGCTCGGGAAGGATGGGTCCCTTCCCGCCCGGCGCCGGGCGCTCAGCTTTTTGAGAAGCAAGGATGTGGTCTCGAAACTCTTCAGCGATGTGGCAGGACGATTCAAAGATCGTCCAGGCGGCTATACCAGAATGGTCAAAACTAGACGGCGGATTGGCGATGCGGCCGAACTCGTCGCGATCGAACTGGTGGCGAGAGCCGAGGCGTCGCCTGCGAAAAAATCCGCTCCCTCCTCAGCGAAGCCTGAAAAATCAGAGTAGGACCCCGCAAGGGTCCTACTCGCCGGCAACTCCGTGTCCGCGCGGCTTCCGTCGTGACTCCGTTCCTCGCGCAGAGTTTACTTGCCTCGGGCCACCTGCTATTATCGTGCCAGTGATTTTTCTCACTGAGAGGAAGGCATAACACCGTGTGGCAGCGGTGGGCGCAGCGGCTGTTATTGACAGTCAGCGTCCTGTTGGGATGCGTACTCATCTACCTGCTCATGACCAATTCGACCGCCTCTCCGCCGCCAACCGCCACGGCTCCAGGAACCATCGATCAGGCGGATGCCACCATCTCGAAATTCACCTTTACTCAGACCAAGGGCGACAAAATGCAGTGGCAAGTCGACGCCCAGCAGGCCCGTCTCTTCGAGCAGGACAAAAAGGCGATTCTCGATAACGTTGCCGTGACCTTATTTGGCGTGCAGGGCAAAGAGTTGACGGTGCACGGGGACGAAGGCACGCTGAATACGGAGACCAAGAACTTCCTTCTAGCCAATCGGTCCGAACCGTTGGTGATTTACACGCAGAGCGGCTATACGATCTATACGAATCACCTCGCCTGGACGGATCAGACCAGGGAAATACGCACACAGGATCCTGTTCACATTGTGGGAAACGGCCTGGACGTCAAAGGGCGCGGCCTGCTAGGCCATCTCGATACTGAAGAATTCGAAGTGCTCGAGGATGTGCATGTGGAAGTGGCGCCTGCGTCTTAGCTGGATGGCGGTGGTGAGATCTGCACACAGGATCCCGTCCATCGCGGAATTGGTCTGGACGTGAAACGGCGCGGGGTTGTTAAAGACTCTCGATACCGAAAATTCGAAGTGCTCGAGGATGTGCATGTGGAGGTGGCGCCTGCTTCTTAGCTGGATGGCGGTGGCGAGATCTGCACACAGGATCCCGTCCATCGCGGAATTGGTCTGGACGTGAAACGGCGCGGGGTTGTTAAAGACTCTCGATACCGAAAATTCGAAGTATTCGAGGATGTGCATGTGGAAGTGGCCCCTGCTTCTTAGCTGGATGACGGTCGCCCTGATCACGGCCGCCCAGGCTGCCGTCGGCGCTGGCTTGAACGGATCGTCTGGCGCATCGGATGAGGCGCTCGGGACGACGGTCGTCTCCAGGAAGATGACTTTTAAGAACCAAGAGAATCAAGCCGTGTTCGATGGAGCGGTCGTATTGACGCGCGGTACGCTCGTCGTTTATTCGGACCGGATGGTAGTGTCGTTTGGAAATCAGGAGCCAGGCGCCGAACCGAAAGCCGCAAAAAGCGCCACGCCGCCGGCCAAAGGTCCGGACACGGTGTCCAATCGTGCGGTCACGCAAATCGAAGCGACCGGACGAGTGAAGATCGAGCGGGATGCCGGCAATGCCACCTGCCAGAAGGCCGTCTATTATCGCGAGGAGGATAAAATCGTGCTGACAGGGGATCCGGTCGCCTGGGACAAGGGCACGAGGGTCAGCGGCAAGCGGATCACGATGTTCCTCGCGGAAGACCGGACAGTCGTGGAAGGCGGTTCCCATGTTCGCATTGAGCCTGAGGGAGCGACGAAGTGACCGAAGCCGTACGGGTCGAAGCGGGAATAGACGGCGTCGCCCGCGCTCGATTGCCGCGCGCGGTCCTGAGCGCGGAGGGTTTGGTCAAAAGTTTTCGCGCGAGAAAAGTCGTGAAAGGCGTCTCCGTCGAAGTCGCCGCCGGCGAAGTGGTCGGGCTGCTGGGTCCCAATGGGGCGGGGAAGACGACGATCTTCGACATGATTGTCGGCTTGATGCAGCCCGACGAAGGGACGATTACGCTCAACGGTGATTCGATCACGGCGCTCCCGATGTTCAAGCGCGCGAGAAACGGGATCGGGTATCTTCCGCAAGAATCGTCGGTATTTCGCCGGCTGTCCGTTCAAGACAATATCCTGGCAATTCTCGAAATGCTGGATTACTCTCGTGCAGAGCGGGCCGAACGTGTCGATGCCTTGCTCAACGAGCTGGATCTCGGGCACATCAGGACCAGCATGGCCTATGCCCTTTCAGGCGGGGAGCGCCGCCGGCTGGAAATAACGCGAGCGTTGGCCACTAATCCCACGTTCATGCTGCTGGATGAACCGTTCGCCGGCATCGACCCCATTGCCGTCGCCGATATCCAGCAGATTATCATCCGCCTGAAAGATAAAGGCATCGGAATTCTCATCACCGATCACAACGTTCAGGAAACGCTGTCCATCACCGATCGCGCCTACATTATCAACGAGGGCTTGGTGCTGGAAGCCGGCTCACCGGATACGATCGTGAAAAGCGAAACCGCGCGGGCCGTGTATTTGGGAGAGCGATTCACCCTCTAACGACGTGTCTTATCCGATGAAACTTCGTCTCGATCTTCGACTCAGTCAGAAATTGATCATGACGCCGCAGCTGCAGCAGGCGATCAAGCTGCTGCAGCTGTCGCGCCTGGAACTCCAGCAAAGCCTGGCACAGCATCTCATGGAAAATCCGCTGCTCGACGAACTACCTGAGGAGGCCGAAGAGAATGAGTCGGCTACGGCGGAGGAACAGGCCGAGGAGGCGGCGGCATCCGCCTCGACGCCGACCGAAACTCCGGAAACCACAGAAACGTCGACCCCGGAAGAGCGTGACAGCCCGGACGAAGTCTCGGCGGCAGGATGGGAAGAGTACTTCGGCACCGATCGGCGCACGGGCGGCGGCGAAGGGCAATCGTCCTCCTCCGACGAATTTCCCTCGTACGAGCAAACGGTCGCCAAAGCGG
>Ga0310810_10003912_pt1 | contig 16367 bp, 14 predicted proteins | sample NCmetagenome_FD_207641 | JGI IMG/M metagenome (GOLD analysis project Ga0310810, IMG submission 207641) | Soil microbial communities from experimental microcosm in Duke University, North Carolina, United States - NC | ecosystem: Engineered > Artificial ecosystem > Soil microcosm > Unclassified ... | reverse complement strand
GCTTGGCGGGCGGAAGGACGGCATCGTTGGCGATCGCGGGCTCTTCCTCGGCCAGCCGCGGGGTTGCGGTGAACACCGCCTCTGCCGTGATCGCAACCGGCACAATCGCTGCGGCGGACACCCCGCCCGGGACTTTGCTGAGGTTGCTGAGCAGCAGCGCGCCGAGCGCCGTAACGACGGCGGCAGGCACAAGCTGAGTGGCCAGCTTCGGAAGCCGGACAGGACGATGGTTTTGCGACACGAACGTTCCCCCGAACGAGCAGCGACGGCTGCCATGAAATCGGGGGTTCGGGGCGCAAGCGGGGCACAATGTGGGAGATTTGTCGGCAAATCCGACGCGTTTTCGGGCCTCCCGCCAACCTCCGGGAGCCCAAAGCCAAAAAAGAATTCCCCGAACGGACAACAACTTAGCCCCGCCCGTGCAGGCCAGCGAAATCTTAACCCGCGCGTCCTAGCTTGCCGGTTCTGGGGTGTCGGTGATGCGTACAAGGATCGGTCGGGCGGCGCTGACCGCCGCTTGCCTGATTTGGCTCGCGGGGTGCCAAACCACATCCATCAACCCGTTCGTCAAGCTGGACGACGCGACGAAGCCATCGGCTGCGTCCGAGCCGGACACCACCGGCACAGTCGCCGAGCCCGGCGTCACACCCGATACACCGCCGCTCAAGCCCGAATTGCTGGGCGAGGACCCCAACGACGACCTCAGCATCGCCAAGAAGTATTTTCGCCAGGGCAGCTACGGCTTGGCCGAACGTCATTTCCGCAAATCCGCCGAACTGCACCCGCGTGACGCCGAATCCTGGGTGGGTCTCGCGGCGTCCTACGATCGTCTCAAGCGCTTCGAGCTCGCCGATCGCGCCTACGCGCAAGCCGGCAAGCTGATCGGCTCGACGCCGGAACTCATGAACAACCAGGGCTTCTCGTACATGCTGCGTGGCGACTATCGCCGCGCCCGCGACATTTTGCTGGCGGCGCGCGCCAAGGACCCCAAGAGCCCGTACATCGCCAACAATCTGCGCCTGCTGGATGCCGCCCAGCGCAAGGCCAAAGCGGTGAACTAGCGCGCCCTCAGAAGGCGACGGCGACGGTATTCGATCCACTCGTCGGCGCGGCGCACGGCAGGCACGGCAATCGAGCGCCTCAATCGCCTGCAATTCCGGCAGGCGCATGCGGTGCACCGCCGTCAGTCTGTCCGAGCGCGAACATCCGCTGGTGCGCAGCCATCAGCAGCTCGACCGGGTGTTGAGCGAGATCGAGGCCTATCTTTTTTGAAAGCGTCACCCTGTCCGGAAATCGTGCGAGGAAAACCTCATTCATTCCGCCGTCCAGTTCGCTGTAAATTGGCGCGGCTGGCACGTTATCTTCAAGCAATCGCGCGTATTCGATCTCGTCGGCGCGTTGCTTCTCCAGCGCCTGCCGCGCGATTTTCGGATCCACGACAAAGGCCGGGCATTTGCCAGTGGGATTGAACACAAGAGATTTCGGTGACTTCGGGCGACGTTGCGCATCGAACACATAGCGGCGGTCGCACACGTCCACCTTCGGTTCGAGATGCGTCGCCTCGAAGTGATCGCTGCCGATCTTGAGCATCTTCCAGAAGGCCAAGTTCGGATTATTTCGATGCCGCGCCAGATTCGCCGGCGTCAGGCGGAACGGATAGGCCTGGACTTGGAATGACGGCCGGACGCCCAGGAAGGAATCGCGCGCCAGCGAATAGATCTCGCTGATCTGTTCGTCGGTCATGGCATAGCAACCGACCGACCGGCAGTCGCCGTGGATCATCAGCAAGCTGCCGTCGCGGCGGTTCGCCTTGTCGAAGCTGTTGGGGTAGCCAATGTTGATTGCCAGATAGTAGTTGGAGTGGGGATTCATCAGCTCAGGCGTTACCCGGTAGAATCCCTCCGGGGCCTGACCGTCGCCCTCCCACCACTTCGGCCCAAGATCGCCCGACCACCGGCAGATCGGATAGGTCTTGAGCATCTGGAACCGGCCGCTGGTGTCCTGCTTCCAGACTTCGAGTTCCGCTTCTTCCTTGAAAACGCGCACCAGGATTGGTGAATGGATGGGCATTTTCTTTTGCTGGAGCAGCAAGAGCAACTCGGGTGACAGTTTTTTCGTTGCCTTGGCCGGCAACTTAGGAGGCAATTTCTTTGTTTCCTCGGTCGGCGGCCGTTGGCTGTCTTGGCCAAGGCACATGATCGGCGTCAACGCCGCGGCAAAAGCCGCCGTCAGCGAAAGCGCACGGAACACCGTAGCGCGAATCATGGCCTTTCCCTTCAATCTCAAAGGGCATCTTCTATCTCAAAACCACATTTTGATGGATACGGGAAACCGACTTTCCTCGCGGTGACAAGGCCGCCGCAAGCCCCTAGATATTGGGGCAGCGGGAGAGCCATTTGTTCGACGCCATCCGAAGTTTCGTCGCCGATCTCGCCAATGGCGAAAGACAGGACTTCGGCGACCTTGACCTGCGCCTCGCCACGGCTGCACTCCTGGTCCATGCCGGAACGGTCGACGGGGAAATGTCCGACGCCGAGCGCGATCAGCTTTGCAATTTGCTGAAGCAGCGCTTCGAACTGGACGATGCCAGCGCAACCGAACTCATCGCACAAGCCACCGACGCCGACGAGAGGGCCGTCGACCTCTACCACTTCACCCGCCTGCTCAACGATTCGCTCGACGAAGCCGGGCGGCTGCGCATGATCGAGATGATGTGGACCGTGGCCTATGCCGACGGCGAGGTTTCCGGATTCGAGGACAACCTGATCTGGCGCGTCGCCGATCTGCTCGGCGTGTCGTCGACCGAACGGATTGCGCTACGCCGCCGGATCGCCGCGCAGGCCCGGCAGGCATGACCCCGGTTACGCTGATCACCGGCGCCTCGGCCGGCATCGGCACCGAGCTGGCCCGCGTGTTCGCCCGCCATGGCCACACCCTGGCGCTGACGGCGCGCCGGAAAGAACGGCTGGACGCCCTCGCATCCGAGATCGCGGCCGCCGGCGGCGCAAGGCCGCTGACCTTGGCGCTCGATCTGGCGCAACCCGGCGCTGCGGCGCAGATCGGCGAGGCTCTCGCTGCGAATGGTCTCGAACCGCAATTCGTCGTCAACAATGCGGGGTTCGGGCTGGTCGGCCGCGCCGCCACCCTGCCCTACGGCGAACAGCTCGACATGATCGATCTCAACGTCCGCGCATTGGCCGACCTATCGTTGTCGTTCATCGACAGCCTGGAACGCCAGCACGGCGGCATCCTCAACGTCGCGTCCGTCGCGGGCTTTCTCCCGGGGCCTGGTTCGGCGGTGTATTACGCCAGCAAGGCGTTCGTGCTGTCGCTGACCGAAGCGCTGCACGAGGAGCTCCGTCCGCGCGGCATCCGCGTCACCTGCCTATGCCCCGGACCGGTGGCGACCGAATTCCAGACACGCGCCGGCATTGCCGGCGAGGTCCCACCGTGGCCTCTCGCGGTGACGGCTTCCCGGGTGGCCGAAGCCGGCTATGGCGGGCTGATGCGCGGCCAACGGGTGGTGATCCCCGGCCTAGCCAACAAGCTCGTCGCCCTGGTGGCGGCGCGACTGACCCCACGCCGTATCCTGCTGGCGCAGCTCGAAGCCAGGCAGCTGAAGCGCCGCGCCTAAAACCGCAAGGGCCGGCGTCGTTACGCCGAGAGTCTTGCAATCGCGGAACAACCGGTTAGGAGTGATTTGCCGTCCTGATTCCGCATTCGGTGGCATGAATTGACGGCCCATGGACTTTACTTCGCAATGCGCGCGCCCGTTCTGATTGTCCTGCACGGCGAGCTTTCCACCCCCGGCCGGATCGCGATCCAGCTTCGCAATCGGGGTATCCCGCTCGACGTGCGCCGGCCGCGATTCGGCGACGACCTGCCGAAGACGCTCGAACAGCATAGCGGCGTGGTGATTTTCGGCGGCCCGCAAAGCGCCAACGACGACGACGAGATCATCAAGCGCGAGATCGACTGGATCGGCGTGCCGCTTAATGAGGCCAAGCCCTTCCTTGGCATCTGCCTGGGCGCGCAGATGCTGGCGAAGCGGCTGGGCGCCCGCGTCTACAAGCACCCCGACGGCCACGCCGAGGTCGGCTATTACCCGATCCGACCAACCGCCGCCGGCCGCGCGGTTTGCAAGGATTGGCCCGACCACGTCTATCAATGGCACCGCGAGGGCTTCGACTTGCCCGACGCCGCCACCATGCTGGCCGAAGGTGATTCGTTTCCAGTGCAGGCGTTCAGTTACGGCGGCTCGGCCTATGCGCTGCAATTCCACATGGACGTCACGCACGCCACCATGTGCCGCTGGACCACGCGCGGTCACGAGCGCATGAGCCTGCCCAATGCCAAGCCGCGCGAATCTCACTTCGAGGGGCGGCTGATGCACGATCCGGCCTGCCGGGCCTGGCTCTCGGAATTCATCGACCACTGGCTCAAGCCGCCGTCACGGCAGGAAGCAACATCTGTTGCCAGGATCGCACCGCCCACGATCGCGACGCCGAAGCCCGCCCGCGCCAACGGCGGCGGCGGCCGTCGCCGTGCCGTGGCCAGAGCTTCAGCCAGATAAAGCGATCGTCTGCTGGGCGTGTACTCGCAAAATGCATGATGTCCGCTCCCGGCGGGTAAACCAGACATTTTGTGCTCGAATTGAGTATTTCGGCTACTGTCCAAGCCGGAAGTCAATGAAAAGCTCAACCCTCTCGGTATCTAACGGATGACGAGAGCGTTTGCTAATCTTGCTTTGTACCGCTGGCGATATGTGCTTTTGGCCGTGGTATGACACTTGAGGCTTGCAGAATTCTTCACCGGGGGGCTTGAAGCCTAAACGATTCATGCTGGGGTTCAATCGCTGGCATCTGCTCAGAATGGTGGCTGCAATACTGTGCGCCGCGGGTTTCGCCTGGCTTGCATTGGTCTATCTCATCCCGGCACCGCCCGCGAAAATCACGGTTGCCACGTCGCTACAAGGTGATCACTACCAGGTTCTCGGCACACGCTATCAGGGCATCCTCTCCGGCTCGAGCGTCGAGTTGGAGTTACGACCGACCGAAGGCGCAAAGGAAAATCTCCGGCTGCTCAACGACCCGAGTTCGGGCGTCCAAGCCGCATTCATGCAGGGCGGTCTTTCGAACAGCCGACTTTCACCCGATCTCCTGTCGCTCGGCCGGATCGACTATCAGATCTTCTGGCTGTTCTATCCGAAAGGCGAGACGATCACCGACCTGACGCAGCTCAAGGGAAAGCGCATCGCCCTGGGGCCCACTGACAGCGGCGACCGCGCCGTGTGCGAAAAAATTCTCGCCGCCGCGGGCGTCAACTATGACAACACCACCTTGCTTTACGTTCCCTCGAAGGACGCGGCCAAGGCCCTCGACGACGGAACCGTTGACGCCGTCTTCCTTAATCTGCCGATCGACTCGCCAATTCTTCAGTCGCTGCTGGCCAGTCCGCAATATCGCCTGATGAGCTTTTCGGAAGCCGAGGCGCTCACCCGAATCTTTCCCTACCTGGTCCGCCTGCTGCTGCCGCGCGGCGCGATCGATCTGGACCGAAAAATTCCGGCGACCGACATCGATCTCGTTTCAACCACCAACGTCGTGCTGGTGCGTAAGGACGTCCACCCCACCGTGATCGACGTGCTGGCCCGCGCCATTGTCGAGGCGCACAGTCGCCCGGGGCTGTTTCAGAAGGTCGGGGATTTTCCGACCCAGACCGATCCGGAATTCACCATCGCGCAGAGCGCCCGCGATTTCTACAAGAACGGCCCGTCGGTTCTCAATCAGTACCTGCCGTTCTGGATGACGAGTTATGCCCAGCGAGTCCTCGCGGTTCTCGTGGCCGCAATCGCCATCGTGCTTCCCTTGTTCAACTACACGCCGAAGCTCTACCTATGGTTCATTCGCGAACGCGTGCGAAGGCTTTATCGGCGGCTGCGCCTGGTGGACAAGGAGCTGATGATGGAACTGAGCCCGTCCGCAGCGCAGGCCGTTCAGATCGAGATCGACAGCATCGCGCGGGCGGCAGCCGTTGTACCGATGCGCAATTCGGAGCTGTTCTTCGGGTTGATCACCCACATCGATCGTACGCGCACCCAACTCGGTCAGCGGTCGCCGGTCGAAACCAACAGGTCGGCTGGAAATCCGAGTGGCCTTGAGCCGCGCCGGGAGGCAGCCGCTGTCAGCGGTCGCTAAAGCCCGATGGGATTAGGTCGATCCGCTGTCATTGCGAGGAGCCATTAGCGCGTTTACGCGCGTCTGCGACGCGCTATGGCGACGAAGCAATCCAGATATTATTGATGTCTGATTTCTGGATTGCTTCGCGGAGCCTGTCATTGGGCCGGCCACTTCGGGCCGGACCCGTTGGCTCGCAATGACGGCGCGGCTAGACCGATCTAAAATCATCGCGCGCTAGCTGGTCATCACAAGCCCGCTTTCCGGCTTTTCCGCGAACATTTAGGTAGGAGATGCGCGGGTCAGCGCCGCCCGGCATCGAGGGTTTCGACGCGATAAAGCGAGCGGAACAGCGAGCGGCCTGCGATCACCACCAACAAAGCGCCGCCGCCGCCGACCAGCACCGCCGGAATGGTGCCGAGCCAGGCCGCCATCAGGCCGGCGCGGAAGTCGCCCAGTTGATTCGACGCGATCACGAACAGTGAATTCACCGCGGCGACGCGGCCGCGCATATCGTCCGCGGTTTCGAGCTGGATCAAGGTCATGCGTACGACGACGCTGATCATGTCGGCGGCGCCCAGCACCGCAAGCAGCGCCATCGATAGCAGGAACGAGCCCGACAGCGCGAAGAGAATGATGACGAGACCATAGATCCCGACCGCGCCGAAGATGATCTTGCCGACATGCCGGCGCGGCGGACGGTGCGCCAGGATGATGGCGGCAATCAGCGCGCCCACGCCGGGCGAAGCGCGCAACAAGCCGAGCCCCCACGGACCGGCATGGAACACGTCGCGGGCGAACACCGGCAGCAGCGCATAGACGCCACCGAGGAGCACGGCGAACAGGTCGAGCGAAATGACGCCGAGGATCACCGGATTATGACGGATGGTGCGGAAGCCCGCGAACAGGACCGCGAGGCTCAGCGGCTCGCGCAAGGTCGCGGCGCGTTCGACCTTGATCAGGCCAATCAGAATGCTCGATGTGAGGTAAAGCGTACAACACAGCGCGAACACCAGCACCGGGCTGACCGCATAGAGCAGCCCGCCGATGGCCGGTCCGCCGATCACGGCAATCTGCGTCGCCGACGCGCCGGCAGCGGTGGCGCGCGACAGCAGCGACAGCGGCACGATGCCCGGCAGCAGCGTCGTCATCGTGGTCTGCTCGAAGGCGCGCGCCGAGCCGGTGACGAACACCACGGCGAGCAGCGATTCGCGCGTCATAAAACCGCCCGCCGTACCGATCGCCAGCGTCGCGGTGGCGAGCGCCGAGGTCATCTGGCAGATGCGCACGATCATGCGCCGGTCGAAGCGGTCGGCGACCTGACCGGCGACCAGCACGAACAGCGCCGCCGGGATGAACTGCGTCAGTCCGACCAAGCCGAGGTCGAGTGGATTGTGGGTGATGTCGTACATCAGCCAGCCGACTGCGACCGCCTGCATCTGCAAGGCGACCGTGCTGGACACGCGCGACACCCAGTACAGCGCGAACGGGCGATGACCCTGAAGCGACGTGGGTTGTGTGCCTGCGGCGCTCATGGGGATGGTACGGACCGGCTTGAACGGCGATGCGTTGCAATCAAATCAAAAGCGAAACACGGAGACCGCTGGCGAAACCGATGGAACTGTGGCCGATTGTAGGCTTGGCAGGGTGAGGCGGCGCACCGTATGTGCTATTTTCAGGACGCGATTCCGGAGCAATCTATCCGCTCCAAACGGAAAGAACATATGGGCTGTCGCATGGACAACCGCCTGAACATGCAGGCCTGACCGGAATCGCGAAGCAATGTCCGAAGCCCGACAAGAAGCGGGGCGAGAGCGCTCGATGCAAAACGCCCAAAGCGAGGTTCGCAACGACGCGCCGGCCTTAGAACGCCGCAAGTCGGTGTTTTCGGTGTCGCTGGAACAGGCGCTGCGCGCGTCCGACGAAATCCTAGAGCTGCTGCCGATCGCGACCTACGTCTGCGACGCGGCTGGCCGTATCGTTCAGTACAACCACCGCGCCGTCGAGCTGTGGGGCCGCACGCCCGAGCGAGGACAGAGTCATGACAATTTCGTCGCGCAGTATCGGTTCTTCGGCGGCGAGGGCGAGCAGTTGCCGCATTCCAAGATGGCGGAGGTGCTGAAAACCGGCCGCGCCATCCGCGAGGAAGAGGTTACGGTCGTCCGCGCCGACGGCACGGAAATCGCGGTCCTGCTCAACATCGATCCGTTGATCAATCCGCAGGGCAGGCTCATCGGCGCCATCAGCTGCTTCCAGGACATCACAGAGCGCAAGCGCATGGTGGATGCGCTCGACCGCAGTCAGCATGACCTGCGCGAGCAGGAGGAGCGCTGGGCCGCCACCTACGAGCACGCCGCCATCGGCATCGTGGAGCTGGATGCCGAAGGCCGCTTCATCCGCGTCAACGAGGCGATCTGCGCCATCGTCGGCGGCACGCGCGAGGAGCTGCTGACCTGGCGTCTGCAAGGCCGCACCCATCCGGACGATCGCGACGTCGACGACGAGCTTTATCGTCGGCAGGTGGCCGGCGATATCGGCTTCTACTCCATCGAAAAGCGCTTTGTTCGCCGGGACGGCCGGGTGATCTGGATCGCGGTGCGATCATCGACCGTGCGCGACGACAGCGGGCACTTTCTCTACGGGGTGCGCGTGGTGCAGGACGTCACCGAGCGCAAGGAGGCCGAGGAACGGCAGAAGCTGCTGATCGACGAACTCAATCATCGGGTCAAGAACACGCTGGCGACGGTGCAGTCGCTGGCGACGCAGACCGCCCGCGGCACACATTCCCCGGAAGAATTCCGCCAGGCGTTCGAGGGCCGTCTGATTGCGCTCAGCCAGGCTCACGATCAACTCACGCGGCGGCACTGGAAGAGCGCCGATCTGCGCGACATCGTCGAGGCCGCGACCGCCCCTCACCTCACGCGGTCACAGGACCAGATGATAATCAAGGGCGCGCCGGTCACGGTGACGCCGCGCGTGGCGCTGACCTTGGCGCTCGGGCTGCACGAGCTGACCACCAATGCCACCAAGTACGGCGCCCTGTCGGTGCCGGCCGGACGCGTCGAAGTGACGTGGCGGATCGAGCGCCGCACGCCGATGCCGCCGGCATTGCGAATCGAATGGCGCGAGCGGGGGGGGCCGCCGGTCGTGCCGCCGAAGCAGCGGGGCTTTGGCACGCGCTTCGTCGAAGGCAGCGTCGCCAGCGAGCTTCAGGGCAAAGCGCATATCGAGTACGCGGCCGACGGGCTGGTCTGCACCATGGAGATTCCGATCGATCTGGTTATTCCAGACGTGAACGCTGCCGGGCACGATTAGCGCGATGCCGCCGGCGCGGTCGATTAGCACAGCCGCTTCAGCAATGTGAGACCGTTGACTTTTGCGATTTGAGTTCGCGCCTGGTCATCCAGCGTCTGCGATTCCGCAAGCGCGCGTATCGACGCTGCCACGAAGCTGTCCGGGACCTGCGGATAGTCGGACCCGAAGACGATGCGATCGAGCCCCACAACCTGTCGGAGCAGGTCGAACACCGGATCGCAGGCCGAAAGCGCAATGTCGTAGTAGAAGTGGCGCAGCCCGCGTCCGATCGCGGCCTGATCGTCTTCCATAGCGAGAATGTGTCCGGGCGTGACGAAATGATTCATGAGCGACATACGATTCAGCAGATAAGGCATCCCTCCGCCAGCATGGGAAAATATAAATCGGATTTTGGGAAATCGGTCCGGAATCGCATAGCGGAGCAGATTTGCGATGCAACGCGTGGTGTCGAACGTGTACTCAAGCAGGGACGCCGGAAAATCGAGCGCGAGCAAGTTCAGCCCACCGGCGTCACCGGATGAACGAAGACCAGCACGCTTCTCGCGTTGAGCTCGGCCAGAACAGGTTCAAAAAGGCGGCTGCCAAGATATTGCCCGTCGTAGCTCGTGGAGAGCATGACGCCGTCGAGGCCGAGACGATCCAACGCATAGGCGATTTCGCTCAGCGTCTCCGGCACGTGCGGCATTGGCAGAGAGGCGAAGGCGCCAAATTGTGCGGGATGTGACCGTATGCACTCGGAAAAAAGCTCGTTGAGTATGCGCGCCAGCCGAACGGCGATTGACCGGTCGCGATAAAGCAGGTCGGCATCGGGCGCGGACACGACCGCCGTGTCGATTCCCATTCGATCCATGAACGAGAGCGCCTCGGGAATCGTCCATCCCTTCGGAAATGGACGGCCGCCCATGGTGGTGCGGCCCGTTTCGGCGAGCGCCTCGAAGAACGCCGCGGGCCTGGCGTGATGATGGAAGTCGATGAACTGCTGCGGCATGGCTCTGGGGGTTGTTCACACAAGCTTAGCCTGTAACATGCCGAGAAATCAGCGGCCGGGGGAGCGCATGATCGATTGGACAAGGCGATCATTCCTGCTCGCGGCGCTGGCGGCGCCCGGCTTGGCTCGTGCCCAGAGCAACTGGCCGGCGGGTGTCATTTCGCTGGTGGCGCCCGCGCCAGCCGGTGGCTCGCTCGACATCATCGCGCGTCTCATTCAGCCCGGTCTTCAGGAAAGGCTTGGCGCTACCGTCATCGTGGAGAACCGGAGCGGCGGCGCCACCTCGGTCGGCGCTGCTTTCGTGGGAAAATCCGCCCGGAATGGTACGAAATGGCTTATCAATGCCGACCCGCAATTCTTGAATCCGTCGTTGCTGCTCAGCCTGCCCTACGATTGGGAGAATGATCTCGATCCGATTTTGTTGCTCGGCACATCGCCGAACGTGCTCGCAGCGGGCCCCGACACACCCTACCGGACCCTGGACGACGTGCTCGCCGCAGCGCGACAGCCCGCCGGGATCAACTTGGCGGTTTTGACCGACACGCTCGGTCACGTCTCCATGGTGCTGCTCAGCAAGCTTGCCAAGGCAAACCTGACCCCGATCACCTATCGGGGGGCGCCGCAGGCGCTGAACGACGTTATCGGCGGCCACGTGCCCCTCATGTCGGGAAGCGCGAGCCTGCTCGCGCCCTACCTGCTCGACGGAAAGCTGCGGGGAATCGCGCAGACCGGAACCGCACGTTTGCCGGCTCTAAAAGATATTCCCACCGTCAAAGAGAGCGGTTTCCCGGATTTCAGCGCGGATTCGTTCTGGGGCTTCTATGCACCCTCGAAAACCCCCGCCGCGATCGTCGACCGCTTTGTCGCCGAACTTTCCACCATCATCAAACAGCCGGATGTGCATTCTCGGTTGACGACCGCGATGCTGCTCGAGGTGACGCTTGCCGGTCCGGCCGAGTTTCGCGCGTTCTTCTTCAATCAGGTTGCAAAGTGGCGGTCGGTCATTCGCGAGAACAATCTGCAACACACCTGAGTTTGTACTGCCATCCCTTGTGCCGGCAGCGCCACTTGCGCTTCGGCCTACGCGCTGCCGCCGCGGTAATATACCGCGACGACATGCTCGGCTTCGGCGAAGAACAGCCAGCGCTCGACCAGCACGCCCAGCGCCATGCTGAACGCCGACGCCCCGGCGATGGCAAGCTGCACGATCTCGGGCAGTTCGATGAGCAACAACACCGACGCCACCAGCGGCGCCAAGAACAACAGCACCGCCATCATGCCGCGCAGCCGTTCCGCATGGCGGCGCGCCACCTGATAGCCCATCTCGCGCATCACGAAATTCGGCTGGGTGTGCGGCGGATCGAGCGGCCGCACCGTGCCGAGATGGCCGAGCCCGGTGGCGGCCTCGGCAGTGGCGATCTTTTTCGCTGAAGCGACGGCGGACCAATAGCCCTGTTTGAGGATCGCGCCGAGCAGAAGCGCACACGCGCTGGCGCCGACGATCCAGGGCATATCGAGGCCGAACATCAGGAGCAGAAACGTCGCCAGTACGCCGCCAGTGGCGAGCCCGAGGGTCACATAAATCGGCGCCACCAACGGCTGATGCCAGGCACGGATGGTGGGCAGCGAGGCATAGATCATGCCGGTGCACCACAGCGTCAAAATCGCGCATACCACCGAGAGCAGCCCGCCGAACAGGACCTGCCCCGGCACAATTTCGCCAAACACCCAACCGAATCCGAGCAGCGCCGCAGGCACATAGGTCACAATCGCGGCGACACCTTCGCGCGACAGCCACGATGTCCGCCATTGGGAAAACGCGCGCCACGCCCGCCCCGGCCGTCCGAGATGCAGCGCCGAGGTCAGCAGTCCCAATGTGATCAGCGCCAACGCGATGCCAAGGCCGAAAAAGCCAAGCATCGGATCGCGCGGAACGAGGTTGAACACAGCGCCCAGCGCCAGCCAGATCAAGAGGCCGTAGCCTGCGCCCGACGCCGTCGTGAAAATGATGACCGAATAGGCGGGATGCATCGGTGCAGCGTCAGCGCGACAGGGTCTTGTTGGCCCAAACGAAAAACCGGTCGGCCAGCGAACCGGAAGAGGCCGCCGCGCGCTCGTCAGGCAACGGAGGCGACGGTGCGTTGTGGTCGCGGCGCGGCCGCGGCGGCAGGTACTTGTTGACCGGGCGGTAGCCCATCTCCGGCATCAGATCGAAGCCGCCGCGCGCCTTCACCAGCTCCGACACCGCACTCGACGGATCGCCGAGATCGCCGAAATGCCGCGCCCCGGTCGGGCAGGCGCGCACGCAAGCCGGGATGCGATCCTCCGGCGCAAAGGTTTCGTTGTAGATGCGGTCGATGCAGAGCGTGCACTTCTTCATCACGCCGTCGTCGTAGTCATATTCCCGCGCGCCGTACGGACACGCCCAGGAGCACAGCTTGCAGCCGATGCAGGTGTCGGGATTGACCAGCACGATGCCGTCGGACGCGCGCTTGTACGACGCGCCGGTCGGGCACACCGTGACGCAGGCCGGCGTTTCGCAATGCAGGCACGAGCGCGGGAAATTCACGGTCTGGCTGCGCCAGCCATCATCCACCTCGTAGGAATGCACGCGGTTGAGCCAGGCGCCGTGCGGATCGCCACCGTGCGCGTCCTGGTCGGTCAGCGGCGCCGAATAGCCGCCGGTGTTCCACTCCTTGCAGCTCGTCACGCAGGCATGACAGCCGACGCAGGTGTCGAGATCGATCACCAGCCCGAGTTTTTTTTCGGTGGGTGCCGGCAATTCGGTCATGCCATCGCCCCGGATTTGGCTCGGGCACATGGCAGCGCATGCATCGGCTCGAACTGCGGGAAGCTTTCGCCGGCCTCGTCCGGCGCGGCCTTCTCGATGCTGACGTGAAGGTCGTACCAGGCGGCCTGTCCGGTGATCGGATCGCTGTTGGAGAAGCGGTAGCCACCCTCCCGCTCCGGCAGCAATTCCGTGATCAGATGATTGAGCAGAAAGCCGCGCGTGGCCTCCGGCGCATCGGCGTCAAGCGCGGCCGCGCCGGCGCGACGCCCGATCGCGTTCCAGGTCCACACCGTGTCGGCGTTGACGCCTTCCATCAGCTTGACGCGGCCTTTCACGCGGCCAATCGCGCTCTCGATCCACACCCAGTCGCCGTCGGCGATGCCAAGTTTTTCCGCGCGCGTGCGGTTCATGTAAAGGCGGTTCTCCGCCGTGATTTGCCGCAGCCAGCCGTTGTGCGAGCCCCAGGAGTGATACATGTGCATCGGGCGTTGCGTGATCGCGGAGAATGCGCGGTCGCCTGTGCCATCGTCGAATGGCGGATACCAGAACGGGATCGGATCGAAATATTTTTCCACCCGCGCGCGATGACTGTCCGGCGGCAGCACCGCGCCGTGACCTTTCGCGGCGAGGCGGAATTTCTGCAACGGCTCGAGATAGAGCTGGAACGTCACCGGCGCCGCTTCGGGAATGAAGCCTACGTCCTTGGCCCAGTCCAGATACGCCTTGTTGGCGTGCTTGTAGTAGAGTTGCTCCGGCGCAAGCTTGTGCTCGTGGAAGCAGCCGGCGGCGATATACTCGTCGAGCTGCTTTTCGTTCGGCGCGCCGCGGCCATAGCTCTTGCCGTCGGCGCCGCGAAAGCCCGCGAGCGAGCCGATGCCCGGGCCGCGCTGGTGGTGGATGATGTAATCGGGGTAACCGTTCGGAAAGCGCGACGCGCCGTCATCGTTGGTAAAGCCCGGCAGGCCGAGCCGTGCGCCGAGATCAAGCAGCACGTTCTGAAATGGCCGCACGTCGCGATCGGGCTCCACCACCGGCTGACGGATCGCATCGGCCGGCCCCTCGGGGCTGGAGATCGGCCGGTCCAGCAGCGAGATGCAGTCCCAGCGTTCGAGATAAGTGGTGTCCGGCAGGATCAGATCGGCGTAGGCGATCATCTCCGACGAATAGGCGTCCGAATAGATGATCTTCGGAATCTTGTACTCGCCGGTCTTGTCGTCCTTCGCGGTCAGATGTTTCAGCACCGCCGGAATGTTCATCGACGAATTCCAGCTCATGTTGGCCATGTACATGAACAGGACGTCGATCGGATACGGGTCGGCCTCCGCCGCGTTGGTGATGACCATGTGCATCAGGCCGTGGGCTGCGAGCGGCGCGTCCCACGAATACGCCTTGTCGATGCGCTGGGCTTTGCCGTCCGGCTCGACCAGCAAATCTTCAGGCCCTTGCGGAAATCCAAGCGGCGCGCCCTTCAGGATGAAGCCGGCAGTGACCGGACGCCCCGGCCGATTGCCCGGCGGCGTCGGGCGCGGGAACGGCGCCTTGTAGCGAAAGCCGCCGGGGCAATCGATTGAGCCCAGAATGATTTGCAGCAGATGCAGCATCCGGCAAGTCTGAAAGCCGTTGGCGTGGGCCGAGATGCCGCGCATCGCATGCATCGACACCGGCCGCCCCACCGTCTTGGCGTGACGGCGGCCCGCGGTGTCGGTCCACGGCACGTCGAGCGTGATCTGCTGCTCGAAGGCGGCATGCGCAAGCTCCCGCGCGATGCGCCGGATCGTTTCGACCGGCACCGCGGTCGTTTCCGCGACCCGCTCGGGATCGTATTCGTCGCTCAAGAATCGCTCGGCGATCAGCGCAAAGCTCGGCCGCACCTTCCGTCCATCGGGCAGCGTGAACGAGCCAACCAGCGCCGGCGCAATGTCGGGGCTCGTCGCGTCGGCAGGCCCCACCGTCGCCTTGTCGAAGGCGAGCGGCTTGCCGTTCTCGTCGCGGGCGAACAGCCCATCGTCGGCCCCGCCGGGATTCTGGATCACCAGCCAATGGGCGTTGGTGAACCGCGCCAGATATTCGAGATCGACCTTTTGCTCGCGCAGCAGCTCATGGATCAGCGCGCCGACGAACAGCCCGTCGGTGCCCGGACGGATACCGACCCATTCGTCGGCGATCGCGCCATAGCCGGTACGGATCGGATTGACGGCGACGATCTTGACGCCCTTCTCCTTCAACTTGCCGAGCGCGATCTTGATCGGGTTCGAGGCATGGTCCTCGGCCACGCCGAACAACATGAAATACTTGGTGTGGTCCCAGTCCGGCTCGCCGAACTCCCAGAACGAGCCGCCGAACGTGTAGATGCCGGCCGCCGCCATGTTGACCGAGCAGAAGCCGCCGTGCGCGGCGAAGTTGTGCGTGCCGTACTGCTGCGCAAACCAGCCGGTCAGCGCCTGGCTCTGATCGCGTCCGGTGAAGAACGCGAACTTGCCGGGATCGCGGCGGCGCACCTGCTTGAGCCAGTCGGTGGCGGTGTCGAGCGCCTCGTCCCAGGAGATTTCCTCAAATTCGCCGGAGCCGCGCGGACCGACGCGCTTGAGCGGGGCGCGCAGCCGCGACGGCGACGTGTGCGTCATGATTCCGGCGGCACCCTTGCCGCAGATCACGCCGCGGTTGACCGGGTGGTCGCGGTTGCCGTCGATGTAGCGGACCCGGCCGTCCTTCAGATGCACCCGGATACCGCACCGGCAGGCGCACATGTAGCAGGTGGTGGTCTTGACCTGGTCGCCCGATGGCTCGGACAGCGCAATGTTGGGTTCTTGATCTGGCACCGCGCCCACTCTCCCTGCGCCTCCCCTGGTTCACAGTGCCATCGGCGTTTGCCCGGCACAACGGTCAATCATTGGGGCCAAACATTTCGCAGCGGCGCCAATGGTGGCCCGCTTTGGCAAGCATCGGAACGAGCGATTGGGCGGGATTTGGCGGTTGGTGGAGCCGAGCGGGATCGAACCGCTGACCTCCTCATTGCGAACGAGGCGCTCTCCCAGCTGAGCTACGGCCCCAACCGCGGGCGTGTGTTTGGCCCGGTATATCTTGGGCATTTACTGCC
>Ga0310810_10003911_pt1 | contig 16367 bp, 15 predicted proteins | sample NCmetagenome_FD_207641 | JGI IMG/M metagenome (GOLD analysis project Ga0310810, IMG submission 207641) | Soil microbial communities from experimental microcosm in Duke University, North Carolina, United States - NC | ecosystem: Engineered > Artificial ecosystem > Soil microcosm > Unclassified ... | reverse complement strand
GCAAGATCCACATCATCAACCTCGAGAAGACCGTGCCGCTGTTCGGCGACGCGATGAACTTCATCTCGGCGATCGCGCAGAAGCGCGGCATGATCCTGTTCGTCGGCACCAAGCGCAGCGCGCGCGATGCCGTCAAGGAAGAAGCCGAGCGCTGCGGCATGCCGTACATGACCCAGCGCTGGCTCGGCGGCACGCTGACCAACTTCGCCACGGTGAAGAAGTCGGTGTCGCGCCTGAAGGAACTGGAAGCCGGTGAAACCGACGGCACGTTCCAGAAGCTGGTCAAGCACGAAGTCCTCGGCCTGCGTCGCGAGCGCGACAAGCTGCTGGCCTCGCTCGGCGGCATCAAGGACATGAACCGCCTGCCCGACGCGCTGTTCGTCATCGACATCGGACATGAAGACATCGCGATCAAGGAAGCCAAGAAACTCGGCATCCCGGTGATCGCAGTCGTCGACACCAACTACGACCCGGCGCTGGTCGACTACCCGATCCCGGGCAACGACGACGCCATCCGCGCCGTGCAGCTGTACGCGCGCGCCGCCGCCGACGCCGTGCTCGAAGGCAAGGCCGCCGCGCCGCAGGCCGCGACCGTGCGCGAGGACGAGTTCGTCGAGCTCGACGCCGACGGCAACCCGGTCAAGGCCCCGCGCGGTCGTGCCCCGGCGAAGAAGGCGCCGGCGAAGAAGGCGGCTGCACCGAAGGCCGACGAGGCCGCTGCGTCGACCGAAGAAACCCCGGCCGCGGAGTAATCCGGCCACCTGCGATCGCGCGTCCCGCGCGGTCGCTTTCCACGTAGGGCGGGCCCCGGCCCGCCGTATCGCGATGGCGGGCCAAAGCCTGCCCTACATTTATTTCCGAGGTTTTCCCCATGGCAGAAATCACCGCATCCCAGGTCAAGGAACTGCGCGAGCGCACCGGCGCCGGCATGATGGAGTGCAAGAAGGCGCTGACCGAGAACGACGGCAACGTCGAAGCCGCCGCCGACTGGCTGCGCAAGACCGGCCTGGCGAAGGCCGACAAGAAGGCAAGCCGCGTCGCCGCGGAAGGCCGCATCGCGATGGCGCAGGACGCACACAAGGCCGTGCTGGTCGAAATCAACTCCGAAACCGACTTCGTCGCCAAGGACGAGAACTTCCTGAAGTTCGCCAATGAAGTCGCGCAGACCGCGCTCACCAGCGATGCCGACGACGTCGACGCGCTGAAGTCGGCGAACACCTCCTATGGCCCGACCGTCGACGAAGGCCGCCAGTGGCTGGTCGCCAAGGTCGGCGAGAACGTCCAGGTCCGCCGCATGGCGAAGCTGGCGAGCGACAACACCATCGGCGCCTATGTGCACGGCGGCCGCATCGGCGTGCTGGTCGAGGTCAAGGGCGGCAACGCGGAACTCGCGCGCGGACTGGCCATGCATATCGCCGCGATGAACCCGCCGTACATCTCGCCCGCGCACGTCCCGGCCGACTTCGTCGCGCGCGAGAAGGAAATCGCGATGGCGCAGGTCAAGGATTCCGGCAAGCCGGTCGAGATCCTCGAGAAGATGATCTCCGGCAAGGTCGCCAAGACCGTGTCCGAGATCACCCTCACCGGCCAGCCGTACGTGCTCGACACCAACCAGACCGTCGAGGCCGCGCTCAAGGCCGCCGGCGGCGCGCAGGTGCTGAACTTCGTCCGCCTCGCCGTCGGCGAAGGCATCGAGAAGCAGGCCGACGATTTCGCGGCCGAAGTGATGAAGCAGGCCGGCCTGGCGTAACCCGCCAGTCCGCGCACTCCACAAAACCCGCGGGAAACCGCGGGTTTTTTGTTGCCCGCCAGCCGCCACCGACCCATCCGCTACAATCCGTCGCCCGCCATTGGAGCCCGCCATGTCCGAACTCGCCTATCGCCGCATCCTGCTCAAGCTGTCCGGCGAGGCGTTGATGGGGGACGAGGATTACGGCATCGATCCGAAGGTGATCGGGCGCCTGGCGCGCGAGGTCATCGAAGCGCAGCAGGCAGGCGCGGAAGTCGCGCTGGTCGTCGGCGGCGGCAACATCTTCCGCGGCGCAGGGCTCGCGGCGGGCGGCATGGACCGCGTCACCGGCGACCAGATGGGCATGCTCGCCACCGTGATCAATGCGCTGGCGATGCAGGACGCACTCGAGAAGCTCGGCGCCAAGGCACGCGTCATGAGCGCGATCAAGATCAACGACGTGTGCGAGGACTACATCCGCCGCCGCGCGATCCGGCACCTGGAAAAAGGCCGCCTGGTCATCTTCGCCGCCGGCACCGGCAATCCGTTCTTCACCACCGATTCGGGCGCGGCGCTGCGCGCGATCGAGATCGGCGCCGACCTGTTGTTGAAGGCCACCAAGGTCGATGGCGTGTACGACAAGGATCCGAAGAAGTTCGCCGACGCCGTGCGCTTCGACAAGCTCGGCTACGACGAGGTCATTGCCCGCGACCTGCAGGTGATGGACACGGCCGCGTTCGCGCTGTGCCGCGACAGCGACCTGCCGCTGCGGATCTTCGACATGGGCCAGCCCGGCGTGCTGCTGCGCGTGCTGCGCGGCGAGGACATCGGCACGCTGGTGCAGGGACGCTGAGCGCGCTGTCCGGCTGTCTGTCCGCGGTGGAATAGTGTCCGCCGCGACTTCGGGACAGCATCCACGCATGGGCCATACGCATTCGCATTCCGGGCACGGCCACGGCTCGGCGACGCGCGCCTTCGCCGCCGTCACCCTGATCAACCTCGCCTACACGATCGTCGAAGCCGGATATGGCTTTTCGACCGACTCGCTGGCGCTGCTGTCCGACGCGCTGCACAACTTCGGCGACGTGCTCGGCCTCGGCCTGGCGTGGGGTGCGGCGGCACTCGCACGCCGCGCGCCCACCGACACCCACACCTACGGCTGGCGGCGCGCGACCTTGTTGTCGCCACTTGCCAATTCGTTGCTGCTGGTCGGTTTCGCCGGCGCGCTGTCATGGGAGGCGGTCCGCCGGCTCGGTGCACCGCCGCAGGTGCCGCCGCTGCCGGTGATCGTGGTTGCGGCGATCGGCATCGCGGTCAACCTCGGCGCCGCCTGGCTGGTGCGTGGCGGACACGACCACCACGGCCACCACGACCTCAATCGGCGCGGCGCCTTCCTCCACCTCGTGGCCGATGCCGCGGTGTCGCTGGCCGCCGTGCTGGCTGGCCTCGGCATGCTCAAGCTTGGCTGGCAATGGCTGGATCCGGTCACCGCGCTGCTGGTCGGCGCCGTCGTCGCGATCAGCGCCTTCGGCCTGCTGCGCGATGCCTTCAACGCGGCGATGGACGCCGTGCCCTCACAGATCGACCAGTCCGCCGTGCGTGAGCACCTCGCCGCACAGGACGGCGTGGTCGCGGTGCACCACCTGCACATCTGGTCATTGGGCGCGGGCGAGGTGGCGATGACCGCGCACCTGGTGCGGCCGCAGGACGGCGACCACGATGCCTTCATCGACCGCATCGTGCAGGAGCTCGACCAGCGTTTCGGCATCAACCATCCGACGCTGCAGATCGAGCGCGGGCATGCCTGCGAACACGATCGCCACGACCGCGCGCCGCACGGCGGCGACTAGCGCCACAGCGGCCGGCGCCGGCCTTTCGCTATACTTCCGCGATGCATTCGTCCCGGAGCCGGCCATGATCAGCGACATCCACAAGGACGCGCAGGCGCGCATGACCAAGAGCATCGAGGCGCTGCGCCACGACCTGGTCAAGGTGCGCACCGGACGCGCGTCGACAGCGCTGGTCGACCACATCCGCGTGAACTACTACGGATCCGACGTGCCGCTGTCGCAGGTCGCCAGCGTCGCCGTCGTCGATGCGCGCTCGCTGACGATCTCGCCGTGGGAAAAGCAGATCGTCGGCGCGGTCGAGAAGGCGATCCTGGCGTCGGACCTCGGGCTCACCCCGAACACCGCCGGCACCGTCATCCGCCTCAACCTGCCGGCTCTCACCGAGGAGCGCCGCAAGGACCTGTCCAAGCACGTGCATGGCGCCGGCGAGGACACCAAAGTGGCGATCCGCAACATCCGCCGCGATGCCAACCACCAGGTCAAGGAACTGCTGAAGGACAAGCAGATCACCGAGGACGAATCTGCGCGCAGCGAAGCGGACATCCAGAAGCTTACCGACAAGGCGATCAAGGACGTCGACGACGTCGTCCGCGCCAAGGAACAGGAGCTGATGGCGGTTTGACGGCCGGATGAGCACTTCGCCGCCTGCACCGGACCGCATCCCACGCCACCTTGCCGTCATCATGGACGGCAACGGACGCTGGGCGCAGCAGCGCCGCCGTCCTCGCGCGATCGGCCATCGCGCCGGCGCACGCGCGGTCACGGTCTGCGTCGAGTTCTGCCTGCAACAGCGCATCGAGGCGCTGACCCTGTTCGCGTTCTCGAGCGAAAACTGGGGCCGGCCCGAGGAGGAAGTCGGCGCGCTGATGAAGTTGTTCATCACCGCGCTCGATCGCGAAGTCGCAGAACTCCATCGCCAAGGGGTGCGCATGCGCTTCATCGGCGAGCGCGAGCGCTTCAGCCCCGCGATCCGCTCGCGCATGGAAGCGGCGGAGTCGCTCACCGCCGCCAACACGCGGCTGACGCTGACCATCGCCGCCAGCTACGGCGGCCGCCAGGACATCGCCGGCGCCGCGCGCGCGATCGCCGAGGATGTCGCGGCCGGCCGGCTGCGCGCGCAGGACATCGATGAACAGCTGTTTGCCGGCCGCGTGGCGCTGGCTGACCTGCCGCCGCCGGACCTCTTCATCCGGACCGGCGGCGACTACCGGATCAGCAATTTCCTGCTGTGGCAGCTGGCCTACACCGAGCTGTGGTTCACCGAGACGTTGTGGCCGGCGCTGGATGCCGCCACACTGCAGCGCGCCCTCGAGGATTTCGCCAGCCGCGAACGCCGTTTCGGCCTCACCGCTGCGCAGACCCCGCCCCGGACCGGCCCCGGAGGCGCTTCCACCCCCGACGAGAGACCTGCATGACGAAGACCCGCGTGCTCGCGGCGCTGGTGCTCGGCCCGATCGCGATCGCGGCGATGCTGTTCCTGCCGACGCCCTGGCTGGTGGCGCTGGCGGCGGTGGTGTTCCTCGCCGGCCTCTGGGAATGGTTCAAGCTGGCCGACGTCGACGACACCCTGGCCCGGACCGTGCTGCTGGTCGCCAACCTGGCGCTGATGGTGGCGATCGTGTGGGGATCGCGCCTGTCCGACGGCGGCCTGTCGTTCGTGCTGTTCAAGCTCGCCACGGTCATCGGCGTGATCTGGTGGCTGCTGGCCGGCATCTGGCTCAAGCACTACGAATTCGCGTCCGACCACGACACCCATGCGCGCGTGTTCAAGCTCGCCGCGAGCACCTTGGCGATCGTGCCCGCCTGGTGCGCGCTGGCCTGGATCCATGCCGAGCGGCCGATGGGCCACCGCTGGCTGTTCGTGGCACTGGCCATCGTCTGGGCCGCGGACACGGGCGCCTATTTCGTCGGCCGTCACTTCGGCAAGCGCAAACTCAGCCCCCGCATCAGCCCGAACAAGACCGTCGAAGGACTGGTGGGCGGACTGGTGGCCGGCACCGTGGTCGCGGTCGCGTTCGCACCGCTGGCGGGCGCGCAGCTGGCGCAGCTGCCCGCGGTCGCGCTGGTGGCGTTCGTCGCGGTGGCGTTCTCGGTGGTCGGCGACCTGTTCGAGAGCCTGCTCAAGCGCCACGTCGGCGCCAAGGATTCGGGCGACCTGATCCCGGGCCACGGCGGGATCCTGGACCGGATCGACGGCGTCATCGCCGCGCTGCCGGTGTTCGCGCTGGGAAAGGCCTGGCTGGGGTTCTGAGGGCGGCCGCACGTTCGAACCCGGCGCCGCACCGGCGCCACAGGCAGTACACGATTCCGGCCCGGCCGGCATGACGCATCCGCACGTTCCGTTCCCCGAGCCCGCAGCCCATTCCGCCTTGAGCCATTCCCCGCCACCTCGTGCCATCGCCGTGCTCGGCGCCACCGGTTCGATCGGAACCTCGGCGCTGGACGTGATCGCGCGCCATCCACAGCACCTGCGCGCCAGCGTCCTCGCCGCCGGCAGCAATGTCGACGTGCTGGTCGCCCTGTGCCGTCGCCACCACCCGGCGCACGCGGTCATCGCCGATGCTTCGCTCCATGCGCGCCTGCGCGACGGACTGCGAGACGCGGGCGTGGCGACGCTCGCCCACGCCGGCGATGCCGCGCTGGAACAACTCGTCGCCAGCGACGCCTGCGACACCGTGGTCGCCGCGATCGTCGGCGCGGCCGGGTTGACGTCGACGCTCGCCGCCGCGCGCGCCGGCAAGCGCCTGCTGCTCGCCAACAAGGAGTCGCTGGTGCTGGCCGGCGAACTGCTCACCGCGACGGCGCGCGCCGCCGGCTGCGAGATCATCCCGATCGACAGCGAGCACAACGCGATCTTCCAGTGCCTGCCCGATGCCAATGCGCGTCGCGGACTTCGCCGCATCCTGCTGACCGCGTCGGGCGGTCCGTTCCGCGGCCGTACGCGCGATTCGCTCGCGGAGGTCACGCCCGCCCAGGCGATCGCCCATCCGAAATGGTCGATGGGGCCGAAGATCTCGGTCGATTCAGCGACCCTGATGAACAAGGGCCTGGAAGTCATCGAGGCACACCACCTGTTCGCGCTGCCGGGCGAGCGCATCGAGGTGCTGGTGCATCCGCAGAGCCTGGTGCACTCGCTGGTGGAATTCGTCGACGGCTCGACGCTGGCCCAGCTGGGATTGCCCGACATGCGCACCGCGTTGGCGGTCGGCTTCGGGTGGCCGCGGCGGATCGAATCCGGCGTCGGCGGGCTCGACCTGCTCGCGCACGGCCGCCTGGATTTCGAAGCGCCCGACCTCGACGCCTTCCCCTGCCTGCGCCTGGCCTACGCCGCGCTCGCGGCCGGTGGCACCGCCCCCGCGGTCCTGAACGCCGCCAACGAGGTTGCCGTGGCCGCCTTCCTCGACGGACGCATCGATTTCCTGCGCATTCCGGCGCTGGTCGAGGATGCGCTGGCGGCGCTTCCCGCCATCGAGGCGGACTCGCTGGACGTGCTGCGCGACGCCGATGCACGGGCGCGGCAGCACGTCGGGCTTGCCGTGACCCGCATCCCTTCCGCCCCATCGGCGCGCGCCGCCGTGAGTCCTGCCAGCCATGGGTGATTTCGTCGGATCGGTCTGGTGGATGATCGTCAGCCTCGGCGTGCTGGTGACGTTCCACGAATTCGGGCACTTCTGGGTTGCGCGCCGCTTCGGGGTCAAGGTACTGCGCTTCTCCATCGGGTTCGGCCGGCCGCTGTGGATGCGGCGCGGGCGCGACGGCACCGAATACGCGATCGCCGCGATCCCGCTCGGCGGCTACGTCAAGATGCTCGACGAGCGCGAGGGCGACGTCGCCGACCAGGATCGCGCGCGCGCCTTCAACCGCAGGCCGGTCGGCCAGCGCATCGCGATCGTCGCCGCGGGGCCGTTCGCGAACATGATCCTTTGCGTCGCGCTGCTGTGGGCGATGTTCGTGATCGGGCGGCCGGATTTCGCGCCGGTCGTCGGCCATGTCGAAGGACTGGCGGCGCAGGCGCAGCTCGAGCGCGGCGACACCCTCGTTGCCATCGGCGACCAGCCGACGCCGACCTGGAGCGAAGCGGCGATGGCGCTGATGACGGCGGCGATGGACCGCCGGGACGTCGCCGTGCACGTGCATCCGAAGGACGGTGGCGACGCCGTGCGCACGCTGCGATTGTCGCGACTGCCGCCGGGCTTCGATGCGCAGCGTTCGTTCCCGGACATCGGCGTCACGCCCCGCCACCAGCTGGTGCCGCCGGTCGTCGGCAGGATCGAACCGGGGACGGCCGCCTGGGGCGTGCTGGCCGAAGGCGACCGCGTGATCGCGATCGACGGCGCGCCGGTCGAGGCCTTCGAGGACATCGGTCCGCTCGTGCAGCAGGTGGCCGGGCGCACCGCGATGATCGAAGTCCAGCGCGACGGCGACCGCCTCGCGTTGGAGATCACTCCGAAGCAGCGCGATGACGCGAACCGCGGGCGCTACTGGGCGCTCGGCGTCGCCCCCGCCCCGGCGCCCGTGCCGGCCTACGACGCCAAGCTCCAGTTCGGTCCCGTCGCCGCGGTGCCTGCCGCGCTGCACGAGACCTGGAAGCTGACCGCGGAGACCGCCGGCATGGTCGGTCGCCTGCTGCACGGCCGCGCCTCGGCCGACAACGTCTCCGGACCGATCACGATCGCCCGTTATGCCAATACCGCGGCCAGCCTCGGGCCTGCATGGTTCCTGAACTTTCTAGCCCTGATGTCGCTCAGTCTGGCGATCCTCAACATCCTGCCGATCCCTGTCTTGGACGGCGGCCACCTGCTGTATTACCTTATCGAGCTGGTCAAAGGCAGTCCGTTGAGCGAACGCGCGATGGCCGCGGGCCAATACATCGGTCTCGCGCTGCTGGCGGGCCTGATGGGCCTGGCGTTCTACAACGACATCTCGCAATTGCTGCACTGATCGACCGCAAGCCACGCCCGCGACCCCGCCATCGCCCAGCGCGAGGCTCGACCCCCCAATTGGACGTACCGATGACGCGAACCCCCGCCCGCCGCCTGCTTGCCCTCGCCCTTGCCACGGCGCTTGCGCCGGCATTCCCCGCGCTGGCGCAGACGGCCAATCCCTTTGCCACGGGGGGCACGCCGAACGATGCCACGCCGGCACCGGCACAAGCCGCCGCGCCGGCGCCGGAGTCGTTCACGGTCAGCGACATCCGCATCGACGGCCTGCAGCGCATTTCCGCCGGCACCGTGTTCACCTACCTGCCGATCGAACGCGGCGACACCATCAACCAGAGCCGCGAAGCCGAGGCGATCCGCGCGCTGTACAAGACCGGTTTCTTCGAAGACGTGCAGCTGGGCCGCCAGGGCACCATCCTGGTCGTGACCCTGGTCGAGCGCCCGAGCATCAACAAGCTCACGCTCGAGGGCAACAAGGACATCAAGACCGAAGACCTGCAGAAGGGCCTGGACTCGATCGGCCTGACCGAAGGCAGCACCTTCGACCGCCACGACCTGGACCAGGTGACCCAGGAACTGACCCGCCAGTACAACAACCGCGGCAAGTACAACGTCCAGATCATCCCGACGGTGAACAAGCTCGACCGCAACCGCGTCGACATCACCATCGTCGTCAACGAAGGCAAGCCGGCGCGGATCCGCCATATCAACCTCATCGGCAACGACACCTTCAAGCAGAAGGACATCACCGACAAGTGGGAGTCGCAGGAAAGCAACTGGCTGAGCTGGTACCGACGCGACGACCAGTACTCGCGCGAGAAGCTCTCCGGCGACCTGGAGAAGCTCAACGAGTACTACCTCGACCGCGGCTACGTCGATTTCGCCGTCGACAGCACCGAAGTCGCGATCAGCCCCGACAAGCGCGACATGTTCATCACCGCCGGCGTCACCGAAGGCGAGAAGTACACCGTCTCCGACGTCAAGATCACCGGTGACACGATCCTGCCGAAGGAATCGCTGCAGAAGATGGTGCTGGTCAAGCCGGGCCAGACGTTCTCGCGGCAGCTGCTCGAATTCACCTCCGACGCCATCACCGCGACGCTCGGCAACATCGGCTACGCCTTCGCGCAGGTGAACCCCGTCCCCGACATCGACCGCGAGAAGCGCACGGTCGGCATCAACCTGCAGGTCGTGCCGGGCCCGCGGGTCAACGTCCGCCGCATCGTCTTCAAGGGCAACACGCGCACGGCCGACGAAGTGCTGCGCCGCGAAATGCGCCAGTTCGAGGGCGCGTGGTATTCGCAGGCGGCCATCGACCGCTCGAAGATCCGCCTGCAGCGCCTCGGCTTCTTCGAGACCGTCGATGTCGACAACGTCCCGGTCCCCGGCAGCAACGACCAGGTCGACGTCGTGTTCAACGTCAAGGAAGCGACGTCGGGCAGCTTCATCTTCGGCCTCGGTTTCTCGCAGCTGTCGGGCTTGACCACCTCGATCCAGGTGTCGCAGAACAACTTCCTTGGCACCGGCAACCGGGTCTCGGTCGAAGCACAGCGCAACGACTACCTGCAGCAGTACGCGTTCTCGTTCCTCAATCCGTACTTCACCGACGAGGGCATGTCGCTGGGCTACAACCTGACCTGGCGCGAGTTCGACAATTCGAACTTCAACACCGCGGTCTATTCGACGACCAACCGCTCGGCGCAGGTCACGCTGGGATTGCCGATCACCGAGAACGACACGATCTCGGCCCTGTTCGGCGTCGACAGCAACCAGATCTATACCTTCCCGGGTTCCACGCCGCAGTCGATCATCGACTACGTCGACGCGCTCGGGCAGCGCACCTTCCACGCCTGGCGCGGCCAGCTGGCATGGGCGCGTGATACCCGCAACGACTATTTCACCCCGACGCGCGGCACCTTCCAGCGCGTGTCCGCGGAAGTCACCCTGCCCGGCTCGACCGTGCAGTACTACAAGCTCAACTACCAGTTCTCGAAGTTCTGGCCGATGACCCGGTACGCGGTGCTCAACACCCGCATCGAATTGGGCTACGGCGACAGCTATGGCAGTCCGTCCATCCGTGATGTCTGCTTCACAGCGCCGACGACGCCGACCCCGACCAATCCCAATCCCCCGCCGCCCCCGTCCCCCAGCGATCCCTGCGTTCCCGGCACGTCGCCGGACTTCGTCAGGACGATCACCGCCGACGGCCTGCCGTTCTTCGAGAACTTCTACGCCGGCGGCACCAACTCGGTGCGCGGTTTCCGCGACAACACCCTCGGTCCGCGCGAGGCCACCCAGCCGCTCGGCGGCGCGGTGAAGACGGTCGGATCGCTGGAGATGTATTTCCCGACGCTGATCAAGTCGCGCTCCGCGCGCCTGTCCGCTTTCGTCGACTTCGGCAACGTCTATCGCAATGCGGACGACTTCAACGTCGACACGCTGCGCTATTCGGCGGGCATCGCGATGCTGTGGCGCGCGCCGGTCGGGCCGATCTCGATCAGCTACGCGTTCCCGATCAGCAAGCAGCCGGGCGACGAGGTCGAACGCCTGCAGTTCACCTTCGGCGGCCAGTTCTGAGGACGCCGGGCGCATCGTCGTGACTGCGGAACGGCCCTCGCACACCGCGGCACGACTGGCGCAACGCTTCGGGCTAGGCCTGCAGGGAGACGGCGATGTCGGCATCACCGGCGTCGCCACGCTGGCCGGCGCCGGACCGGACCAGGTGTCCTTCCTCGCCAACCCGCGTTACCGCTCGCAACTGGCCGCCACCCGCGCCGGCGCGGTCGTGCTGCGCGCGTCGGACGTGGGCGACGACTACCACGGCACGCTGCTGCTGGCGGACGACCCCTATGTCGCCTTCGCCCGGATCGGCGCGCTGTTCGACGTCCGCATCGCGCGCCCGCCGGGCATCCACGCCAGCGCCGTCGTCGATCCGGACGCGACGATCGATCCCGGCGCCAGCATCGGCCCGTTCGCAAGCATCGGCCCGCGCACCCGTGTGCACGCCGGCGCGGTGATCGGTCCAGGCTGCGCGATCGGCGAGGACTGCATCGTCGGCGAAGGCTGCGAGCTCGGCGCCAACGTCACCCTCGTGCGCCGCGTGCGCCTGGGCAAACGCGTGCTGATCCATCCGGGCGCCGTGCTCGGCGCCGACGGTTTCGGCCTGGCGATGGATGGCGGCCGTTGGCTCAAGGTGCCGCAGCTGGGCGGCGTGGTGGTCGGCGACGATTGCGAGATCGGCGCCAACACCACCATCGATCGCGGCGCGCTCGAGGACACCGTGCTCGAGGACGACGTGCGCCTCGACAACCAGATCCAGATCGGCCACAACGTCCACATCGGCGCGCATACGGCCATGGCCGGTTGCTCGGCCGTCGCCGGCAGCGCGCGCATCGGCCGCTACTGCCTGATCGGTGGCGGCGCCGGCGTGCTCGGGCACCTGGAGTTGTGCGATCGCGTGGTCGTGACCGCGATGACCCTGGTGACCCATTCGATCCGCGAGCCCGGCGAGTATTCATCGGGCACGCCGCTGATGGACAATCGCGACTGGCGCCGCAGCGCCGCCCGCTTCAAGCAGCTCGACACGCTGGCGCGGCGCGTGCAGGCGATCGACAAGGACCCGCAATGACCGTGCAACTGCCCATCGACGTCAACACCATCCAGTCGCTGCTGCCGCACCGCTTCCCCTTCCTGCTGGTCGACCGCGTGGTGGAATTCGAGCCGCACACGCGCGTGCTCGGCATCAAGAACGTGACGATCAACGAACCGTTCTTCCAGGGCCATTTCCCGAGCCAGCCGGTGATGCCGGGCGTGCTCGTGCTCGAGGCGCTGGCGCAGGCAGGCGGCGTGCTGACGCAGTTGTCCAGCCAGGTCGACGGCACGTTCGGCGAAGGCAAGATCTTCTACCTGGTCAAGATCGACAACGCGAAGTTCTCGCGGATGGTCGTGCCCGGCGACCAGCTGCAACTGGAAGTGACGCTCAAGCGGATGATCCGCAACATGGCGATGTACGCCGGCGTCGCGCGCGTCGACGGGCAACAGGTCGCATGCGCCGACATCCTGTGCGCGGAAGCGAAACGCTGACGATGGCCGCGACGCCCGCAACGGCATCGATCCATTCCGGCGCGCTGGTGGATGCATCGGCGAAGATCGGCGCGGGCGTGACCATCGGCGCGTTCGCCACCATCGGCCCCGACGTGGAGATCGGCGACGGCACCATCGTCGACGCCCACGCCAGCATCATCGGCCCGACCCGCATCGGTCGCGACAACCGCATCCACGGGTTCGCCGCGATCGGCGGCGATCCGCAGGACAAGAAGTTCGCCGGCGAACGCACCGAGCTGGTCATCGGCGACCGCAACGTGATCCGCGAATTCGCGACGATCAGCCGCGGCACCGGCAACGGCGGTGGCATCACCCGCGTCGGCGACGACAACTGGCTGCTCGCGTACACGCACATCGCCCACGACTGCCAGGTCGGCAGCCACTGCGTGTTCTCCAACAACGCCACGCTGGCGGGGCACGTCGAGGTCGGCGACCACGTGATCCTCAGCGGCTTCGTCGGCGTCCACCAGTTCTGCCGGATCGGCGCGCATGCGTTCGTCGGCATGGGCGCCTTCGTCAACGGCGACGTGCCGCCCTACGTGCTGGTCGCGCAGGATGGCTACGGGCGGCCGCGTGGAATCAATGCCGAAGGATTGAAGCGCCGCGGTTTCGACGCCGACCGCATCGCCGCGATCAAGCGTGCGTATCGCACGCTGTACACGTCGGGCGCCAAGCTCGACGAAGCGCGCGCCCAGCTGGCCGAGCTGGCGCGCGACAGCGATGACGTGCGCGCGCTGCTGGAGTTCGTCGAGAGCGGCGAGCGGCCGCTGCTGCGGTGAGCCGGCAATGAAGATCGCCCTCGTCGCCGGCGAAGCCTCCGGCGACCTGCTCGGCGCCGGACTGATCACGGCCCTGCGCGCGCGTTATCCCGATGCGGAGTTCGCGGGCATCGGCGGAGAGGCCATGCGCGCGGCGGGCATGGACGCATGGCACGACGCCTCCGAACTCGCGGTGATGGGCCTGTCCGAGGTGCTGTCGCACCTGCCACGGCTGCTGCGGCTGCGCCGCGCGCTGCGCGAACGCGTGCTCGCATGGAAGCCCGACGTCTTCATCGGCATCGACGCGCCCGACTTCAACCTCGGCGTCGAGCGCTGGCTCAAGCAGCGCGGCGTGCGCACCGTGCATTACGTCAGTCCATCCGTCTGGGCGTGGCGTGAGAACCGCGCGGCGAAGATCGGCAGCAGCGCCGACCTGGTCCTGTGCCTGTTCCCGATGGAGCCGCCGATCTACGCCCGCCATGGCGTCGACGCCCGTTTCGTCGGCCATCCGCTCGCCGACGCGATGGCGCTCGAGCCCGACCGTGCGGCGGCGCGCGACGCGCTCGGCCTGCCGCACGGTGCACCGGTGCTGGCCGTGCTGCCCGGCTCGCGGCTGGGCGAGATCGAGCGACTCGGCGCCATCTTCCTCCACGCTGCGTCGCTCGTATCCGCACAGCTTGCCGGGCTGCGCGTGGTCGTTCCCGCGGCGACGCCGGCGTGCCGCGCGGCGATCGAACAGCTGCTGTCCGATTCCCGGTTCCCGGTTCCCGATTCCCAACTCCTCGACGGCAACGCGCGCACCGCGATGGTCGCCAGCGACGTCGTGCTGCTCGCCTCGGGCACCGCCACGCTGGAGGCGATGCTCGCGCAACGGCCGATGGTGGTCGGTTACCGGATCGCGCCGCTGACCCACGCCATCGTCAAGGGCATGGGCATGCTCAAGGTCGACAGTTACGCGCTGCCCAACGTGCTGGCGGGCGAGCGCGTCGTTCCTGAATTGATGCAGGCCGACTGCACGCCGCCGCAACTGGCCGCCGCGGTGCTGCGCTGGTTCCGTGATCCGGGCGCGGTGGCCGCGCTGCAGCCGCGATTCCGCGCCATCCATGCGGATCTGCGACGCGATGCCTCGGCGCAGGCGGCGCAGGCAGTGGCAGAATTGCTGGAGCCCGGGAATCGGGAATCGGGAATCGGGAACCGATGAAGCCGGCAGCAAAGCGCCTCGAATCTGCAGCCATGCACAACGCTCGCGCCACCACCATGGGCGCTGCGCCGGGCTCCGATGGCGCAATCGCCGAAACCAGCCCTTCCGATTCCCGATTCCCGGCTTCCGATTCCCGCACCTACGTCGCCGGCATCGACGAGGCTGGCCGCGGCCCGCTTGCAGGGCCGGTCGTGGTCGCGGCGGTCGTGTTCGAGCCCGGGCGCACGCCGATCAACGGCCTGGCCGATTCCAAGCAGCTGTGCGCCGAACGCCGCGAGGTGCTCTACGCGCGCATCGTCGAACGCGCGCTGGCCTGGCACGTGGTGTTCATCGAGGTCGACGAGATCGACCGCATCAACATCTACCACGCCACGATGCTCGGCATGCGCCGCGCGCTCGAAGGCGTGCTGCATGTCGCGCGCGATGGCCGCAGCTGCCTGGCACGGGTCGATGGCAATGCGTTGCCGCGCGAGTTGCCCTGTCCGGCCGAAGCCATCATCGGCGGCGACGCGTCGGATCGCTCGATCATGGCCGCATCGATCCTCGCCAAGGTCTCGCGCGACCGCCACATGCGCCAGCTGCATGCGCGCTGGCCGGAATACGGCTTCGACGAGCACAAGGGCTACTCGACGCCGCAGCACCTGGCCGCGCTGCTCCACCACGGCCCATGCCCGCAGCACCGTCGCAGTTTCGCGCCCGTGCGGGCCGCGCTGCAGGGACCGGACCTGTTCGGCGATTGCGCGCTGGAACCGGCGCTGGCGATCTAGCTGCACGCGTTGATGCAAGGCGGAAATCAACCCGCCGTTGCTTAAGCGGCCACATCGATCGCGCATTCACCGTGATGAAGCGCCACGACGATCGGCATCCCGACTTCCGGAACACGACACCGCCAATGCAACGGCGCATCATCGCGTTGCATCCCACCATGGTCGCGCGATCCGCCGGCCGGTCGCGCACCTTCCGATTCGCCGGCCGATGGGAGGTCCCAATGCCTACTCCCCTGAATCATTCCCCCTCCACCACTGCAATGCCGTGGCCGCCGGCCTGGACGTCAGGCACCGCCACCCTTCCCGAGGACTGGTCGCTGGATCGCGACGCGGTCGTGCATTTCGACGCGCTGCTGCACGAGATCCACCCCGATGCGCCACGCGTGGATGCCGATCGGCTGGCCCAGCTCGCGCACTGGCTGCTGGCCATGCCGGAACCCGAAGCACACGCCGTGCTCGACGAGCGCCTCGCGCGGATCGAGCAGCTGCGCGCGATGATCAACGACCCGGATTGGGATTGCGACGACGCGGACTGCAAGCGCGTGCGCACGCTGCTCGATTACCTGGAGCAGTCCGGCGACTTGATTCCCGACCGCATCCCCCTGCTGGGCAAGCTCGACGACGTCTTGCTGCTGGAACTCGCATGGCCGGCGCTCGCCGCCGAGGCCGACGAGTACGACGACTTCAGCCGCTATCGCGACAACGAGCATCCCGACGGCGACGGCTCCGCCCGCCGCAGCCGGTGGATCCGCGACCGCCTGGCCGCACTGGCGCTGCTGCAGCACCAGGCCCGGGTCAGCGAAGGCCGCTACGTGGAGCGCGGCCGCCACGTCGAGCCGTTCCGCGTCGGCGGCTGAAGCGCACGCGTTCGCCGGCGCCGCCGGGCGCAGCACGTCGCGGTTCCGGCGGCCGGTGGCCTGTCAAGCCTTGCCGGTCCAAGGCAGGGCCGTACACTGCGGGCGATGTCCGCGCGCTTCGTCCACCTGCACCTGCACAGCGAGTATTCGCTGGTCGATTC
>Ga0310810_10003910_pt1 | contig 16367 bp, 14 predicted proteins | sample NCmetagenome_FD_207641 | JGI IMG/M metagenome (GOLD analysis project Ga0310810, IMG submission 207641) | Soil microbial communities from experimental microcosm in Duke University, North Carolina, United States - NC | ecosystem: Engineered > Artificial ecosystem > Soil microcosm > Unclassified ... | reverse complement strand
CGTCCTCGCTCTCGCGGCGAGCGTCGCTCTCCTCATGTCGTGCGCCGCGCAGGCGCCCGTCAGCGAGGAGCAGGGAACTGCGGCGGCGGGTTACGGAAGAGTGTTTGGCCGCGTCCAGTACTCCTACGACGGCGCTCCGCACGAGCTGGGGATCGTGTTCCTCGGCAGCCACGACGTCACGCTTTTCCTGCGTGAGGCCGGCAGCGACGAGCTGCATTACCTGAAGCCCGAGCGGGATGGCACGTTCAGTTGGCCGCTCAAGGCCGGTGACTATGTGCTGGTCGGGCTCGCGGCCCAGCGAACCGCCGGCTCATACCGGGAATGGACCTCCCGGCGATACATGGCGCCGATCACGGTGCCCGAAGCCGGAACGGCCGTGTATATCGGTGACATCCGCGTCGCATTGCGCAGCGGCCGCTACAGCATCGCGCTGGTCGACGAGTACGAAGCAACGGTGCAGCGCATGCAGCCGCTGTTGGAGAAGGGCAAATTCCGTCCGGTGAAGTCGCTCATGCAGCCTGAGCGAGCACCGGGCAATTTCAAGGCGATTCAACCGGTGTGCGCGGCCGCCTGGGGGTTGAGCTGCTCGGACAAGTACCAGGGCGTCGAGCTCGTCGGTCCGGCGCAGTTCGGCATGACTTTCCCGACCACGGCAAGCCTTACTCCGGTGCTCGAATGGAAACCGTCGGCGCGCAAGGATGTAACGTACGACGTGGCGATCTACGAATCGCTGTCGTTCGCATACGAGCTCGGCGGCAGCCAGGTCAACCGGATGCTCGGCGCACGCGCGGCTTACGCTGAGGGCCTTGCCGAGCCGCGATTCGTTCCTGCCAGCGCCCTTCGACCCGGGAAGAAATACGAGTGGTCCGTGCGGCTGCGCACTGGCGACACCGTGTCAACATGGTCCACGACCGCGTTTTCGCTGAATCTCATCATCGCCGGCCGGAGTGAGTCAGGGCACTTCTTCGGCTTCGAGACACCGCCGAAATAGCACGCCTACGGCTTGGCATTCAGCACGTATTTCCGGGAGGTCCGGGGATCCAGGTGGGTGCGCTCGGCGACGGCGGCATAGCTGCCGAGCCGCTGGTAGAGCAACGCGCTGTACCCGGCGAGGAGCTCGTCCGCGGTGAGCGTTCCTTCGCGCAGGCGCGCGACGAGACGCTCTTCGGCGTTGCGGCCCTGCGCCGAATCGCGCTCGGGCCGGTAGCTGCCGGTGAGGAGGATGCGCCGTACCGCCTGTTCCAACTCGCGTACGTTGCCGGGCCACGGGTAGTCCTTCGGCAGGTCGCGCGCCAGGGCTTCGAGCACCTGGGCGACCAGCCCGGACGCTTGCTCTCCGGCGATGCGCGGGACCAGCAGCGAAACGAGCTCGGCGAGCTCGCCGGGCGACTCGGCGAGCCGCTCGCGCAGCGTGGGCATCCGTATCACGTCGGAGCAGAGGCGATAGAAGAAATCCTCCCGGAAGCGGCCGTCGCGGCGCAGGTCGTCGAGGCTCGTGTTGGTCGCGGCGATGACCCGTCCGGAGAAGCGCTTCTGCTCGCGTCCGCCGAGCTCCGTAAAGGTGCGATCCTGCAGGACCTTCAGCAACTTGATCTGCACGGGAATCGTCACCTCGCCGATCTCGTCGAGGAACAGCGCGCCGTGCTCGCTGCAGCGCTCGAAGACGCCCTGGTGGTGGTCGATCGCGCCGGTAAACGAGCCCTTGCGGTGCCCGAACAGCTCGGACTCGATCAGCGTCTCGGGAAATTGCGAGAGGTTGATGGCGATGAACGTCTCGGTGAAGTTGGCCGCGAAGCGGCGGCTCTCCGGCAGGTACGGGATGTAGCCCGAGCGGCCGATCGCAGCCGCCGCCTGCCCCTTGCCGGTGCCGGTCTCGCCGAGCAGCAGGGTCGAGAAATCCTCCATCTGGTTCCACAGCGCCCCCTCCCACGCGCGCATGTCGTGGGTGAAGATGTTGTTCCAGAGGCTCTCGCGCAGCCGGCGCATCGGCGTCGACGCGCCCGGCAGCGAGCCGTAGATGAAGTAGAAGGCGCGCCGCAGCTGGAAACAGAGCGCGAAATAGCGCCCCGCGGTCTCCTCGGGAAAGCCGGCGTCGCGAAGGTAGGCGATGACTTCGTCGGCGAAATCGATCGGCAGCGGCGCTCCCGGCTGCTTCGCCTGGCGCTCGATGTGCCGATCGAATTTCGTTCGCGCGAAGTGGAATGCGGTGTAGATGAACGCCGGGGCAAGGAGGTCGTAGTCCCCGGCGGAGAGCCGGGACAGGGGGCGCGCTTCCTTTCGCCATGGCGCGAGGTGCGGCTCGACGATGCGCACCAGGGCTTCCGGGTCGCTCGTCAGGTCGCCGAATTTCGTCCCCGGCGCGAGCCGGGCCATCATCGAGGCGCGCTCGTCGCTGAAAGGGTTGCCCCACACGACGCGCGTGAGATCCGAGAAGAATTCTCGGTCGGCCCCGCTGAGCCTGGGTCCCCCCATGCAGGAAATGTAGGCCCGGCGCGCATTTTGCGCAAATAGAATGGCAGCCCATGAAGGTCTTCCTCGACTACGACCAGAAGGCGCTCGACGACGCGTACGACCAGGCGGTGTACGCGCCCAACCGCGACCAGATCCTGTCCCGGCTCGCGCGCACGAGCGAGCTGGTGCGCCAGCGTATCGGCGCTCCGCAAAGGCTTTCCTATGGATCGACCCCCACAGAAGGAATCGACTTCTACAGCTGCGGGAAGGAAGGGGCGCCGGTCAACGTCTTCATCCACGGCGGCGCCTGGCGCGCGGGCCTCGCGCGCGACTACGGCTATCCGGCGGAGATGCATGTCCGGGCCGGCGCGCACTTCGCCGCGGTCGACTTCAACAACGTGCTCGAGACCGGCGGCGACCTGCTGCCGATGGCCGAGCAGGTGCGCCGCGCCATCGCATGGGTGTACCGGAACTGCGGGCAGCTCGGCGCGGATCCCAATCGCTTTTACGTGAGCGGTACCTCTTCCGGGGCGCACTTAGGCGGCGTGGCGGCGACGACCGACTGGACGACGTACGGCCTGCCGGAGAAGCCGGTGCGCGGCTATGCGCTGTGCAGCGGCATGTACGACCTGCGCGGGCCGCGCCTCTCGAAGCGCTCGAGCTACGTGAAATTCACCGACGAGGTGGAGCAGGCGCTCTCGGCGCAGCGCCACCTCTCGCGCGTCAACGCGCCGATCGTGCTGCTCGTCGGCTCGCTCGAGACGCCGGAGTTCCAGCGCCAGACGCGCGAGTTCGCCGACGCGCTGACGCGCGCCGGCAAGAGCGCCGAGCTGGTCTACGCCGAGGGCTACAACCACTTCGAGATCGCCGAGACGCTCGGCAATCCCTACGGCCCCATGGGGCGGGCCGTGCTCGCGCTGATGAAGCTCTAGTTCGGGGACGGAGCCCTAATGCGCTAGGGGATCCGGGCGAAGCTGCAGCTTGATCGCCTTCGGGTAGTTGCTCTTGCCGCCCTCGAGGTGCCAGTTGGTGCGAGTGCCGGTGGTGGTCCACAGGCCGCGGCCTTTCCAGCCCGCGTCCGGGTCGTCGATGCGGCCATCGACGTTCTTCGGGAACACGCCCGAGGGATAGGGCAGGCGCAGCACGACGAACTTGCCGTCGACGAACGGCATGATCGAATCCGAGCCATTGCCCATCGCGATCGGCACGTTCCTGCCGAAGCCGAGGACGTCGTCGAGGTCGACCCAGACGTAGTAGCTGATCTCTGCCGAGCCGTCGTCCTTCACGTCGCGCAGCTGCGGCCCCGGGAAGCGATGCAGCGTCCAGCCTTCCGGGCAATGCTTGCCGCTCGCCGCGCCCGGGCCGTTCAGCACCTTGCACCTCCTCCGGTCGAACTCGCCGAGGTGCCCGCTCGAGAGCGCCACCCAATACACCCCGTTGCCGTCGATGTCGCCGCCGCGCGGGCCGTAGCCGGGCAGCGGCGGCTCGTAGACCTCGGTGAGCGCGGTGTGGGCCGGATCGTTGCCCGGCACGACGCGGATGATGGCGCCGGGATAGCCGATCACCGTTCCCCAGACCGCGCCGTCGCTGCGCGACACGGCGATCGCGTACGGGTTCAGCATCACCTGCTTGTCCTTCTTCGGATCGAGCGGCTTGTCGTGCGCGACGTATTCGCCGCGTTTGCCGTCGCCGTTGGTGTCGACGATGAACGGCGTCCAGCCCTGGGAGACGCGCTCGTCCTTCGTCTGCTCGAGCTTCTTCACGTCCAGCCACCCGAGCACGCCCGGCCCGACCACCCCGGCGCTCGTCCACAGGACCTCGTCCTTCGAGAAGTTGAGATGGTGGGTCGGGAAGCAGGTGCGGATCAGCGTCCACGAGTTCGTGTACGGATCGAACATCGACAGGTGCCGGTTCGCGCCGCCCGCCAGCGGATAGGCCTTCACCGAGGGGTTGTCGCCGCTCTTGCACCACTCCGGGTTGGGATCCGGGCTGATGCGCGAGGTGTACCAGGTGCGCGCGCGCTCATCCATCATCGGGTTGTGGTTGAGCGTGTGGCCTTCCCAGTACGGCTTGTCGCCCCACCACGCCGAGACGCCGTAGGGATTGCCCTTCACCGACGGCGTGCTCGGATCGCGCAGCGGATGCGGCAGGTCGATCGCGCGGTTCGTACGCGGATCCACCACGCCGACGATGTCGGTCGAGTCCTCCGGCGAGGCGTACACCGCCCCGTTCGGGTTGACGCGCGGATTGCGCCGGTCGGTCGACACCACGTCGTGGGCGTAGAACTGCGGCTTGAGGTAGTCCCACATCGTGATCACCAGGTTGCGCTCGACGCCTTCGGGCCGGCGCGGCTTGTCGAACGGCAGCTCGCCCGCGGCGATGCGGTCGGTCCAGTTCGCGAAGTTGGCAATCGCCCGCTCGCCGTCCAGCCGGCTGATGTCGCGCGCCATCAGGTTCTGCGCCGAGCCGGCGCGCAGGCGCATGCGCCACGCCTCGTGGCTGGTTCTTCCTTTGGAAAACAGGTCGGGGACATGCCGCATCCCCGGCGTGCCGATCGCGTGGCAGGACTGGCAGGCGCCGCTCTTGATGGTGTTCAGCCACTGCTGCTGGCTCGCCACCGGGCCGAGCGGGAACTCGCCTGCGGCCGGCACGCGCAGCATCGAGAACCAGTACATCGCGGGATAGATTTCCGCCGCCTCTTTCGGCGCGGCTTCGCGCCCGGCGCGCAGGTTCAGCGTGCTGCCCGGCGCCGCCGCCACCTTCGGCGAGTCGACGAGGCCGTAGCCGCGCACCCAAACCTGGTACTTCGCTTTCGGCAGATCGGGAACGACGAAGCGTCCCTGCTCGTCGGTCACGACGATCTTGGTGTACTTCGTCGGCAGGTCGCTCGTTTCGGCAACGACCCAGACGCCGGCCTCCGGGCCTTTCGCGCCGGCGACCACGCCGGAAATGTCGTCGCCTTCCGTGGCGGGCGCCGAGCCGCCGCCCATCTGCTGGCAACCGACAAGCGCGAGCGCGAGCGCCGCAATGGTGTTTTTCATGATCTCCCCCGTGGTGCCGTCATGGTACGCCTTCGAATTCGGGGCCAGGACCGGAATTCAGCCCTGCGAAACGGCTACCATGCGGGCCTTCGAGATACGACACCCCCGAATCCATGATCACCCCCAACCATACCCTGCGCCAGCTGCGCGCCGGAAAGCTCGCCGTCGGCCTCGGCGTGCGCAACGCGCGCACGGTCGACATCGCGCAGATGCTCAAGACCTGCGGCTTCGACTGGGCGTTCATCGACTGCGAGCACAGCTCGATGGACCTCGACACGGCCGCGCAGCTCGCCTCCGCTTCGCTCGCCCTCGGCGTCACGCCGCTCGTGCGCGTGCCCGGCTACGAGCACTGGCACGCCTCGCGCATCCTCGACAACGGCGCGCAGGGCATCGTCATGCCGCACGTGGATTCCGCGGCGGAAGCAAAACGGGTCGTCGACGCGTGCCGCTTTCCGCCGCTCGGCCATCGCTCGATGGGCGGCGGCCTGCCGCAGGTCGGCTTCGCGGCGATGCCGGTCGGCGAGATGGCGCGCCTGGTGAACGAGGAGACGCTGGTCGTGGTGATGATCGAGTCGCCGCGCGCCGTGACGAACTGCGAGGAGATCGCCGCGGTGCCCGGGGTCGACGCGCTGCTGGTCGGCACGAACGACCTGTGCTTCGAGATGGGCATCCCGGGCCAGTTCAACGACCCGCGCGTCGCCGAGGCCTATCGCAAGGTGATCGCCGCGTGCCGCAAGCACGGCAAGTTCGCCGGCATGGGCGGCCTGTACACGCCCGAGCTCATCGAGCGGCACGTCGCGATGGGCGTGCAGATGGTGCTGTCGGGCTCGGACTTCTCGCTGCTCATGCAGGCCGGCTCGGCCCGCGCCGCCCTCGTGAAGGGCTTCGATAAAAAGGCTTAGCCCAGGTCGAGCGGCACGAAGATGCTCTGATCGCCGCGCCGCACGAGGAGCGCGATCGAGTCCTTCGCCTTGGCGACCAGCTTCTGCAGGTCCTCGACGTTCTTCACCGGCGCGCCGTTCACCGAGGTGATGACGTCGCCCGGCCGGATGCCGGCGCGCGCCGCGGGGCCGCTCACGTCCTCGACGATCAGGCCGGCGGCGACGCCGAGCTCCTTGCGCTCCTCGCCGTTCAGCGGCCGCACCGCGAGGCCGAGCTTGCCGTTGTCGCGCGGCGCCTGCTTGGCGCTCGCCACCTGCTCGTTCTGCAGCTCGCCGATCACCACGCCGAGCGTCTGCTTCTTGCCGCCGCGCCAGACCTCCATCTCGGACTTGGCGCCGGGCTTCATCGCCGCCACCTGCGGCGGCAGCTCGCTCGAGCGCTCGACCGGCTTGCCGTTGAACGAGAGGATCACGTCGCCGGGCTTGAGCCCCGCCTTGTCGGCGGGCCCGCCGGGCTCGACGGTCGAGACGAGCGCGCCGCGCGGCCGGTCGAGGCCGAACGAGCGCGCGAGCGAAGCGCTCACTTCCTGGATGCCGACACCCACGCGGCCGCGCTCCACCTTGCCGGTCTTGATGAGCTGCTCCTCGACGCTGCGCGCCACGTCGATCGGGATGGCGAACGCGAGGCCCATGTAGCCGCCGGTGCGCGAGTAGATCGCCGAATTGACGCCGATCACCTCGCCGCGCAGGTTGAACAGCGGACCGCCCGAGTTGCCCGGGTTCACCGCCGCGTCGGTCTGGATGAACGGCACGTAGGTCCCCTCGGGCAGCGAGCGCGATGTCGCGCTGACGATGCCGGCGGTGACCGTGTTCTCGAAGCCGAACGGCGAGCCGATGGCGAGCACCCATTCGCCGACGCGGATCTTCGCCGGGTCGCCGAGCTTCACCGTCTGCAGCCCCTTCGCCTCGATGCGCACCACGGCGATGTCGGTCTGCTTGTCGACGCCGACCACCTTGCCCTTGAACTCGCGCCGGTCGGTGAGCTTGACGCGCACCTGGTCCGCGCCCTCGACCACGTGCGCGTTGGTGAGGATCACGCCGTCGGCGCCGACGACGAAGCCCGAGCCCATGCCCTGCTGCGGCACCGGCGGCATCTGGCCCTGGAAGCGGCGCAGGAAATCGCTGAACGGGTTGTCCTCGCCCTCGTCCTGCGACTCGCCGCCCGGCATCTGCGGCGCCGAGCGCCCCGCCGCCGCCGGATTGATGGTCGAGGTGATGTTCACCACCGCCGCCTTGTTGGCTTCGACGATCGCCGAGAAATCGGGAATCGCCTGGCCGCCGACCGACTGGGGCGCCGACTGGGCGTGCGCGCTGGAAACCGGCGCCACGGCGGCCGGCGCCGATTGTCCGCCGGCGGCCTGTCCCTGGGGCTCGGCACGGGATTCGGGCGCCTTGGAGCAGCCGCCGGCGAGCAGCGCCGCGGCGAGGAAAGGGATGAGGAAGGCTGGGCGGGTCACGGCTGTCTCCTGGGGTTCCTCATTGAGAAGCAATTTGCGGACGCAGGTTCCCGAAGTCCCTTTGTGTAGTGAAGCGACTACCGAATAGCATTCGCACCCTTGACCCGCCACGGACACCCCCTGCTCGTCCCCGCGCTCGCCGCCGCGCAGTTCGCCCCGCCGTTCATGATCTCGGGCGTAGCCGTGGCGCTGCCCGCGCTCGGCGCCGACCTGTCGGCCGGCGCGGTGTCGCTCTCGCTCGTCGAGACGCTGTTCCTCGCCGCCTCGGTGGCGCTGCTCCTGCCGGCCGGCCGCCTGGGCGATGCGACCGACAAGGCGGCGCTCTACAAGACCGGCATGGCGGTATTCGCCGCCGCCTCCATCCTCGTCGGCTTCATGGGCTCGATCGGCGGGGTGCTGCTGCTGCGCTTCGTGCAGGGCGTCGGTTCCGCGGCCGTGCAGGCGAGCGGCACGGCGATCATCGCCGACGCGGTGCCGCCCGAGCGCCGCGGCCGCGCCTTCGGCATCACCATCGGCTCGATCTACGCCGGCCTCACCTTCGGCCCGATCTGCGCCGGCTTCCTGGTCGAGCTGTGGGGCTGGCGCTCGGTCTTCGTCGTCGGCGGCGTGCTGGTGCTGGTGCTTCTCGTGCCGGCGCACCTGCTGCTGAAGGCGAAGCGCCTGCCGGTTGCCAAAGGCGCGGTGCACGGACCGAGCACGCTGCTCGTCATCGCGGCGATGCTCGCGCTGGTCGGCGGCGCGGCGAGCCTGCGGGAAGGCATGGCGGGCTATGCCGGCGTCGGGCTCGGCCTCGCCTTGCTCGCCGGCTTCGTCTTCTTCCAGAGCCGCATCGAGCGCCCGTTGCTCAACGTGCGCATCCTGCTCGAGAACCGCGTGCTGGGCGGCGCGCTGCTCGTGCAGTGGCTGCTCTACTGCAACGCCTTCGGCACGGTGTTCCTGCTCTCGCTCTACATGCAGAACGTGCTCGGCCACGAGCCGGGCACCGCGGGCGAGGTGCTCGCGGTCGGCACGCTGCTCATGGCGGTCATCGCGCCGGCGGCGGGCGCCCTGAGCGACCGCCTGAGCCCGGCGGCCCTCGCGAGCGCCGGCGTGGCGGTGGCGCTCGCGGCGGTCGTCATGGCGAGCTTCCTCGGCGCCGGCTCGTCCCTGGTCGCGGTGGGCGCGGTGCTCGCGGTGCAGGGCGTCGGCTTCGCCTTCTTCAGCTCGCCGAACATGACGATGATCATGAACGCGGTGCCGCGCGAGCGCAGCAGCATCGCCGCGGCGCTCACCGCCGGCGCGCGCCAGCTCGGGATGGTGAGCGGCATGCTGATCGTCGGGGCGCTCGTCTCGCTCGAGATCGGCCACGCGCCGGTCGGCGCCGACCCGGCGCGCTACCTCGCCACCATGCGGCACGCGTTCTGGATCCTCTCGGCCGTCACCGCGCTCGCGCTGCTCGTCGGCGTGTCGCGCAGGCCCTGATGGACGCGATCGACGCGGCGGCGGCGCTGATCACGCTCGCCGCGCTCTTCAGCTGGCTCAACCACCGCTACATCCGCCAGCCGCCGAGCATCGCGCTGCTGCTCTTCTCGCTCGCGCTGTCGGTCGCGCTGGTCGCGGCGGGCAAGCTCGGCGTCGACGCGCGCTGGCTCGCGCACGAGACGATCGGCGCGGTGCGGCTCGACCGCGCGCTCCTGGACAGCATGCTGTCGTTCATCCTGTTCGCCGGCGCGCTGCACGTGGACCTGGGAGAGCTCGAGCGGCGCAAATGGGCGATCGGCTTCCTGGCGAGCCTCGGCGTGGTCGTCTCGACGCTGCTCGCCGGCTCGGCGCTGTGGGCGGTGTTCCGCGCGCTCGGCCACCCGCTGGCGCTCGTCTGGTGCCTGCTCTTCGGCGCGCTCATCTCGCCGACCGACCCGATCGCGGTGCTCGCGCTGCTCAAGCGCGCCAACGCGGAGAAGTCGCTCGCCATCAAGATGGCCGGCGAGTCGCTGCTGAACGACGGGTTCGGCATCGTGCTGTTCGTGCTTTTCCTCGGCATCGCCGCGGGCGGCGAAAAGGCGAGCCTGGCGAGCGTCGCGACGCTTTTCCTGCGCGAGGCCGCCGGCGGCGCGACGTTCGGACTGGCGATCGGCTACGCCGCCTACCGCATGCTCGCCGCGGTCGACAGCTACCAGGTCGAGGTGCTGCTCACGCTCGCGCTGGTCATGGGCGGCTACGCCGGCGCGGCGGCGCTGCACGTCTCCGGGCCGATCGCCATCGTCGTGGCGGGCATCCTGGTCGGCAACCACGGCCGGCGGCACGCCATGTCGGCCGGCTCGCGCGAGCGCGTCGACACGTTCTGGGAGCTGATCGACGAGATCCTGAACGCGGTGCTCTTCGTGATGATCGGCCTGGAGCTGCTGCGGCTCGAGTTCGAGCGCACCTATGCCTGGGCCGCCGTGCTCGCCATCCCGGCGGTGCTCGGTGCACGTTTCCTTTCGGTCGGCGTCGCCACGCTGGTCCCCGGGCTGCGGCGCGACTTCCCGCCGCGCGTGGTCGGCATCCTCACCTGGGGCGGCCTGCGCGGCGCGATCTCGGTCGCCCTCGCCTTGTCGCTGCCCTACGGCCCGCCGCGCGACGCGATCATCACCGTGACCTACGTGATCGTGCTCTTCTCCATCCTGGTGCAGGGCCTGACGTTCACGCGCGTCCTGGCGCGGGCACAAGCCCCCGGGCGGTGAGCGCGTCGCACGCCCTGCCGTAGGTTCGGCTGGCGCGCGCACCGTTCGCCACCGTACAGACCCCAGCCCCCCTGCCGCGGGCATCATCGGTCCATGACCGTCCATCAAGAAGCCGTCGCCCTGCGGCTGCGCATCGCCCGGGCCGAGCTCGAGCGCGACGCCTGGCGGGCCTCGGGCCTGCAGGAGAAGTATCTCGAGGCGTATTCCATGGTCGAGGCGCTGGAGGTGCAGCTCGAGCGCCTGCGCCAGACCCGGGATGACGCGTGAGGCACGCCAAGCAGGCGAAGAAAGCGCGGCAAAAGCCCGGCGATTGAGCGCTCTCACCCCCGAGGCGCGCCGGCGGGCCATCCGAGCGATCCTCGAGGCGCGCTTCAGCATCGCCGCCTTCGAGAAGATCCGGCAGGCGGAGCCGGGCTACTGGCGCTCGCCGCGCAACGAGATGGGCCGGGGCATCTACGGGGAGGCCATGCGCGAGAAGCAGCGCCTGCGCACGGCCAGCGACGCGCAGCTCCGGGCCGAGACCCGGGCCATCGGGCTTTCCTGACCTGAAAAAGCAAAAAAAGAAGCCGCCCGAAGGCGGCCTCTTAGGGGAGAGCCATACCCAAGGGAGGGAGGGTAGATGGCTCAGGGGGACCCCATTCTTGCAAGGCGCCCGGGCCGTGTCATGTCACGCGCGTCGCGTATTTGCTGTAAACGAATCACTACATGCCGCTGCTCACCCTGACCGACGCCGAGCTCGCCTACGGCGACCTGCCGCTCCTCGACCGGGCGTCGTTCGCGCTGGAAGAGCGCGAGCGCGTCGGCCTGATCGGCCGCAACGGCACCGGCAAGAGCTCGCTCCTCGGCGTGCTCGCGGGCCGGCTCGCGCTCGACGACGGCGAGCTGAGGAAGCGCGACGGCCTGAAGGTCGTGCTCGTGCCGCAGGAGCCGGCTTTCCCGGTCGCTCCCCCCGCGGCCGCGCACAAGCTCCAGGAATTCTTCCACCGCCTCGGCGTCGCTGCGGACCTCGACCCGACCCGGGCCTCGGGCGGCGAGAGGAAGCGGGCCGCGCTCGCCGCGGCCTTCGCCCAGGAGCCCGACCTGCTGCTCCTCGACGAGCCGACCAACCACCTCGACATCGACGGAATACTGGCGCTCGAAGCCCTCGTGGCCCGGCAACCGGCCTGCGTCTTCGTCACCCACGACCGGGCCTTCCTCGACCGCGTCGCGACGCGCATCGTCGAGCTCGACCGCGGCCGGCTCGCCTCTTTCCCGGGCAACTTCTCCGCGTACGAGAAGCGGAAGAGCGAGCAGCTCGCCGTCGAGGCGGTGGTGCACGCGAAATTCGACAAGTTCTGGGCGCAGGAGGAAGCGTGGATCCGCAAGGGCATCGAGGCGCGCCGCACGCGCAACGAAGGCCGGGTGCGGCGCCTCGAGCGCCTGCGCGAGGAGCGCGCCGCGAGGCGCGAGCGCTCGGGCGAGCTCAAGCTCGCGATCGGCGAGGGCCGCCGGTCGGGAAAGCTGGTTTGCGAGCTCGCATCCGTATCGAAGGAATTCGCGGGAAAGCAGCTGATCCGCGACCTCGACCTCATCGTCACGCGCGGCGACCGGCTCGGCCTCATCGGCCCGAACGGCGCGGGCAAGTCGACGCTGCTCAAGCTCATCCTCGGCACGCTCGCGCCCGACTCGGGGCGGGTGCGCCTCGGCGCGAACGTGCAGCCCGCGTACTTCGACCAGATGCGCGAGCAGCTGCGCGAGGACAGGACCGTCGCCGAGACCATCAGCCCTGGCTCCGAGTGGGTCGAGACGCCCGGCGGGAAGAAGCACGTCATGAGCTACCTCGGCGACTTCCTCTTCCCGCCCCGTCGCGCCGCCTCCAGGGTCGCGATGCTCTCCGGCGGCGAGCGCAACCGCCTGCTGCTCGCGCGGCTCTTCGCCCGGCCGGCCAACGTGCTGGTGCTCGACGAGCCGACCAACGACCTCGACATCGAGTCGCTCGAGCTGCTGGAGGCGGCGCTGCAGGAGTATTCCGGCACCCTGCTCCTCGTCTCCCACGACCGCGCCTTCCTCGACAACGTCGTCACGCAGACGCTCGCCGCCCAAGGCGACGGGACCTGGAAGGAGTACGCCGGCGGCTACAGCGACTACGTGCAGCAGCGCGCCGCTTCGCCCGCCAAGCCCGCCCCCGCTTCCGCCCACCCCCTGACAAGGGGGTCGGGAGGCGAAGCCGAGCGGGGGGTTTCTCTTCCCAAAAAGCTTTCCTATAAAGAAATGCGCGAGCTCGAATCCCTTCCCGCCGAGATCGAGTTTCTCGAAGCCGAGCAGAAGGCGCTGCACGCGCGCATGCACGACCCGGACTACTACCGCCAGCCGCCCGACGTCCTGCGCGCCGACCAGGCGCGCAACGCCGAGATCGAGCGCCTGCTCGAGGCGAAGCTCGAGCGCTGGACCGAGCTGGAAGCGCGCGACCGCTAGCAAATCGGCCGAACGGCCAATCTTTTTTCCCGTCCGTCCTGAAACCTAGACGATCGGCCAATGGCGGCGGCTGCTCGCCGCGCCTACCTTTGCCGCCATGTTCGAGAGCGACGTGGAGAGGCAGCACATGGAAGCCGCGGGCACCGCGCCCGCCGGCACGACCGCACGGCCGCAGGTCAAGCTGGCGGTCGGCGTGCTGGCCGGCGTCTCGGCCGTGCTGCTGCCGCGGGTGCTCGCGCTCTCCGCGCAGGGCGACGCAGCCCGGCTGGTATTCTTTCCGGCCCCGTACTTCTACCTCGCCGCGGGCGTTGGGATCTTCGTCGGCCTGGTGATGATGATGTTCGAATACCAGGTGCCCGCCAGGCCGCGCGACACGTTCATGGCCGCGCTCGGCATCCCGGCGATCATCACCGGCGCCCTCGGCACCGCCAGCGCCGCCGACGGCGTGGCGCGCGCCGAGCGCGAAGCCGCGCAGCTCCGAGAGCTGGTCGCCCGCGACTACGGCATCGGCAAGGCCGGCGAGCCGATCGCGCAGGCGGGAGAGGCGCCGGTGCGCTTCGGCATCGGCGTCGATGCGCCACAGTTCATCGTCGTGCTGCAGAAGGCCGTGAGCGCCGAGGACGCGCAGCGGGCGCAGCAGGACCTGCGCCGGCAGCTTCCCGGCGCGCAAGCCATCGGCTCTGGGCAAAGCTACTTCGTGGTGCTCGATGCCTCGCCCGCCGGCGAGACCGCGGCGCTGCTCGCCGCGGCGCGCGCGAAGAGCCTCACCCACGGCGCCGTGCAACCCGTCCTCGTCGAGGTGAAGCGCTAGCGAACCGCTTTTCCGGGGTCAGAGCCCAGCTCTGGTTGGACTCCTCCTCCTTCACAGGGCTCTGACCCCCGTTTTCTTCTGAGGCGCCTCGCTTGCCACGCGGCGCCCCCGGCCACCGCGCCGCTCATGGCCGTGATCGTGAAGGCGAGCGCATAGCTGCCGCTCGCGTCGTAGAGCCGGCCGGCGAGCCACGGCCCGACCGCGCTGCCCGCGGCATTCGCCATCAGGCCCACGCCGACGATCGCGCCGAAGTGCGGCCCGCTGAAGCGGTCGGCGACCATTGCTGGCGTGATCGCCGCCGTGACCGAGTAGCCGAGGCCGAGCAGCACGGCGTAGCCGTACGCCTCCCCTGCGCTTGCAGGCCGGTCGATGTTCAGGAGCGCAAAGGCGGCGACGACCAGGATCGCGATACCGGTCATGTACACGACCTCCCGGTCGACGCGATCCGAGAGCCAGCCGCCGCCCGTCTTGCCGACGATGCTCGACAAGCCCACCACGCCCACCACCGAGGCGGCGACGATCGCCGCGAGGCCGTGGTCGACGAGGTACGCCACCTGGTGCACGTGCAGCGTCTGCGAGCTCACGTTGCCGAAGAAGTACGCCGCCATCAGCAGCCAGAACGGCTGCGTGCGCATCGCCTCGCGCAGCGTCATGTTCGCGGTGGGGACGGAGCCCGAACTTTCCTGGTTTTGCTTTGCCGGGCTCCGTCCCCGAATTACCGGGCTCCGTCCCCGAACTTCAGAACGCATCAGCCAGATCGAAGCCGGCGTGATCCACAGGAAGCAGATCACCCCGAGCGTGCGATAGGCGTTGCGCCAGCCGACCGCGTCGATCAGCGCCTGCACGAGCGGCACGACGAGCGTCATCCCCACGCCCACGCCCGCGCTGATGATGCCGATCGACAGCCCGAGCCGGTCCTGGAAATGCCGCTGCACGTGCACGAGCGCCGGCACCCAGCCGGCGAGCGCCACGGCAAGCGCGGTGAGCACGCCGAAGCCGAGGTAGAGGCCGAGCGGCGTCTCGATGAAGCTGTCGGCGAGGAGCGCGAGGCAGATCGTTGCCCCGCCCGCCGCCGTGACGCGCAGCGGCCGGAAGCGCGTGCACAACGCGCCGATCAGCGGGTTCACGCTGCCGTGCAGCAGGGTGAAGACCGAGAATGCGCCCGCGAGCACCGAGCGGCTCCAGCCGAACTCCCCGAGCAGCGCCACCAGGATGACGCTGTACGAGTACCAGATGCCGTACGCGAGGGCGAGCGTGAGGCCGATGACCCCGAGGGCGGCGTAATGCCGGTCGATCACCCCAGCAGCTTAACGACCTCCGCCGCCCCGAGCAGCCGGATGTTTCGCTCCGCCGCGAAGGCGCGCGCCTGCGCGGTGATCTCGCCGGCGGCGAAGCAGGCGCACTCGTCGGCCTGGCGCGGGCGCCGCTCCGCGTCGAGCTCGCGCAGCGGCTCGACGCCGACGCGCCCCGCCTTCCAGCGCTTGCACGCGACGAGCGTCGTGCGCCCGCTGCGCGTCAGCACGAAGTCCGCCGGCGAGCCGTCCAGGCGCTGCACCGCGTAGCCCTGGTGCGCGTAGGCGTCGGCCACCGCGCCCGCGAACTCGTTCCACGGCATGGCGCGCAGCCGCGCGAGGCTCGCTTCGATCCGCCTGCTGCTTGGCGCGCGCACCGCCTTCCAGCCGACGTAGAGGGCGACCACGACGAAGGGCAGCGCGGCCGCGACGGCGTAGATCTCCGGCATCACGAACCGCAGCAGCCCGATCAGCGCAGCCGCGATGAGCGCGCTCACCCACCACTGCGAGCGCAGCAGGATCGCGAACAGCGAGTTTTCGTTCATCTTCACGGCGCCGAAGTCTAGCGCCACGGGTCAGACCCCGAATCTTCCTGGTTCTTTTTTTGGGGGTCTGACCCCGAATTTCAATCGTCCACCAAGACCGCCTTCTCGAACCTCGACTGCGCGAAGTCCTGCAGCGAGGCGATGGCCTCGGCGATCTTCGTGCCGTACGCGGGCGCGAACTCGATCAGCTGCTCGCCGTCCTCGCGATCCTGCCGCAGGCAGATGTACCCGCCGTCGGAAATGAACACCTCGATGTCCGCCTGCCCCTTGATGCGCATGGCCAAGACCTCCTTGCGGGGGCAATGCTAGTCGACGGGCCGGCACGAAGCTCGCGCGCGGCGGAGTCCTTTCGGACCGGGATAGGTCGATCGGACGCGGGTTGCGCGGCGCGCCGCTATCATCGCCCCCATGAAGCCCACGCCCACCGGGCTGCGCGCACGCCTGCGCGAGCGCATCGCTTCGGGCGAGGCGCTGCTCGCGCCCGGGGCGACCGATGCGCTCTCGGCCCGGCTGATCGAGTCGCACGGTTTCCCCTGCGTCTACATCGGCAGCTACGCCACGGCGGCCAGCCGCTTCGCCCTTCCCGACACGGGGCTGCTCTCGCTCGACGAGCTCGCCGCCCAGGCGCGCACGATCGCGGATGCCGTCGCGCTCCCGGTGATCGCCGACGCCG
>Ga0310810_10003909_pt1 | contig 16368 bp, 7 predicted proteins | sample NCmetagenome_FD_207641 | JGI IMG/M metagenome (GOLD analysis project Ga0310810, IMG submission 207641) | Soil microbial communities from experimental microcosm in Duke University, North Carolina, United States - NC | ecosystem: Engineered > Artificial ecosystem > Soil microcosm > Unclassified ... | reverse complement strand
GAGCGGCAACGCGTCGAGTCGAACAAAGAGAGCCGGCACCATGTATTCCGGCAATTTTGTGCGGAGAAAATTCCGCAGCTCTACGTGCGAAGGGGCGGTGGACTCGTTGAAGACCACGTAGGCAATTGGGCGCCGATACGATTTTGGATTTTGGATTTTAGATTTTGGATTTTCAGAAAGATCTGCTTCGTCCATGCCACCTTCGCGCGCGACGACGACGCATTCGCGCACCGCGCCATGCAACCTGAGCGCGGCTTCGATTTCGCCCAGCTCGATTCGGTAGCCGCGTAGCTTCACCTGCTGATCGGCGCGCCCGAGATACTCAATATTGCCGCCCGCATCGTAACGCGCCAGATCGCCGGTACGATACATCCGCGCGCCGCGCACCCGCACGAAAGGATTGCGCACAAATTTTTCGGCCGTCAGAGCGGGGCGGTTGAGATAACCGCGCGCCACGCCGGCACCTCCGATGAAAATCTCGCCCGTCACACCAACCGCCACGGGCTGGCGAACGCCATCGAGCAGATAGACTCTCGTGTTGGCGATCGGCCGGCCGATGGTCGCCCTCCCCTCCCGGGAGCGCAAAGTAAAAGTGGAATACGTCGTTGTTTCCGACGGGCCGTAGAGATCATAGACTTTCTCCACCGAACCGCTCTCGTAGATGCGCCGCACCAGTTCGGTTTGAAGCGGCTCGCCGGCGAGGTTGACGGTGCCCACGGATGCCGGCAGCGTGCCCAGGTCGAGCAGCTCGGCCATCGCCGAAGGCACGGTGTTGATCAGAGTGACACCCGCATCCTGCGGCAGATTTTGAATTGCCAGCGCGTTCTCCACCAGAATGACTCTACCGCCGCAACCGAGCGGCGCGAAAATTTCATAGACTGAAAGATCGAAGCAAACCGAAGTCGACGCCAGCACGCCGGCCAGCTCGCGTGGAGAAAAAATCCCTTTCGCCCAATGCAGAAACGCCACGGCGTTTCGGTGCTCGATGGCCACTCCTTTGGGCTGCCCCGTGGAACCGGAAGTGTAGATCACGTAAGCCAGATTCGCAGGGCGAGCGATCGTTTTGAGTTTTTTCGCGCTCCGCCGCGCGATCAACTCGGCATCGCGATCGAGATGAACTACTCGAGGATGGAAGATGGAAGATGGAGGATCGCCATGTTCCATCCTCCATCCTCCATCCTCGACCACGGTTTGTGCCGTGAGCAAAACCGAAACGCCTGCGTCTTCGAGCATGAAACGCAGCCGCTCGCGCGGGTGCGCTGGATCGAGCGGCACGTAAGCGGCGCCGGATTTGAGGATTCCGAGCAGAGCGACGATCAGATCGAGGGATCGCGGCAAGCAAACGCCGATTCGTTGATCCGGCTTTGCGCCAAGCGCGCGCAGATGGTGCGCCAACCGATTGGCGCGGCGCTCCAGCTCGCCGTAGGTCAGCCGGTCGCCGCCGCATTCCACGGCGAGGGCGCGCGGCGTGCGCGCCGCCTGGGCTTCGAAGAATTCGTGCACGCAATGGTTCTTCGGATAGCGCGACGCGGTGCGATTCCAGTCGACGACGATTTGTTTTCGCTCCTGCTCGGACAACATCCGCAGCCTTGAGACCGCCTCGTCGGGATGCGCCGCAGCACTCGCGGCAAGAACCAGAAAATGCCGCGCCAGGCGCTCGATGGTCGGTGCTTCGAAGAGATCGGTGCTGTATTCGATGAATCCTCGCGGCCCGCCGCCGCGCTCCGTGAGAGAAAGCATCAGGTCAAACTTCGCCGTCGTTCCGGGCAGCTCGATAGACTCCACCCGCAAGCCTCGAGCACGAAATTCATCGGCGGGATAATTCCGATAAACGAACATCGCCTGGAAGAGCGGATTCCGGCTCAAGTCCCGCTCGCCGCCCAGTTCCTCCACCAGTCTGTCGAAGGGCGCATCCTGGTGCGCCAACGCGGCGCGAACTTGGGCGCGAATTTCCCCGAGAAGATCGCGAAAGCTCAGGTCGCGCGAAAAATCCACGCGCAGCACCAGCGTATTGACGAAGGGGCCGATCAGCTTTTCAGCATCGCCTGGGCGGCGCGCCGCAGCGAAACCTACCGAAAGCTCTTCCTGGCCCGAATAGCCCCGCAACAACACATTGAAGATCGCCATCCAGACCACGAACGGCGTCGCGCCACAGCCCGCTCCCAATGCTTTCAAGCGCCGGGCGGTCGTCTCGGGAACCATCAGCGGGAGCCGCGCACCGCGAAAACTTTGCACTCTCGGCCGCAGATGATCCGCCGGCAAAGCCAATCCCTCGGCGCTCCGGCTCAACCGCTCTTTCCAGTAAGCGAGCTGCCGGCGCATCTCGGCGCCATTGAACAACCGGCGCTCGCGCGCGGCGTAGTCGGCATACTGCATCGACAATGCCGGCAGCTCGGGTATTTTCCCATCGGCAGAAGCACGATACAGATGCACCAGCTCGCCGAGAAACAAACTCATCGATCCACCGTCGAAGATCATCTGATGCATGACTACGAGCAGCACGTGGTCGCTTTTGCCGAGCGCGATCAGCTTGGCTCGAAAGAGCGGACCGCGCGCCAGATCGAAAGGTGCCACGGCTTCCGCGCCGAGCCGCCGCGCGATTTCGGCCGCGCGACTCGCGCGCGCTTGGCCGCGCCAGTCAAGCAGCTCAAGCGAGGCGCCCGCCTTCGTGGTGATACGGAGCGGCGGCCGATCATCAACGGACGGAAAAGCCGCGCGCAGGATCTCGTGGCGGTCAACGATTACGTCAACGGCCCGCGCGAGCGCGCGCCGATTCAGAGGGCCGCGCAAGCGCAACGCGCGCGCGATGTGATAAACCGCGCTCTCAGGTTGAAGCTGATCGAGAAACCAGAGCCTTTCTTGCGCAAACGAGAGAACCTTTTCTCCGCTCGGCGCCGAAGCCTGCTGAGCCGGAAGAGCGATACCCTCTTTTCCGAGCAGCTTCGCCAATAGCTCGCGCCGCGCGCGGCTTTCAGCCATTTTCTCTCCGGCATCGCCGTACGCATCGAGCCGTCTATCCACCTCGTCGTCCGACATTTGCTCTACTGCGAGATACGCCGCGGCGATTTTCTCCGCCTGCCCCATCTGAAGCTCATGATCGACGATGAAGCGCGCCGCTTCGGCGATGCTCGACAGTTCAAACAAACTCGCGTCCGCGGCGTCGAGCGGAAACAAGCCGCTCACTTTCGCCACAAACTGGGCGGCGGCGAGCGAATCGCCGCCGAGGCCCGCCCAGTCATCGGAAATGCCGACCCGGTCGAGATCGAGCACTGTCCGCCAAAACCGCGCCAGCACTTTTTCCACCGCGCTCCGCGGCTCAGCCACCGGCGCTTTGGCGCCGCGCCCCTTGCTCCCCACCGCCAGCAGCGCGCTTCGATCCACTTTTCCGCCGGTGTTGAGCGGCAGCTTTCGCAGCACGACGAACCGTTGGGGAATCATGAACGGCGGCAATCTTGTTTTCAGCTCCCGGCGCCAAGTTTGGATATTCGCACTAGATTGTTTCTTGGGAACCACGTGAGCCACGAGTCGGCTGCCACGCGCGGCGTCGGGCTCGGCAATCACCGCTGCATGATCGATCGACGAAAGCGCGTTTAGCGCGCCTTCTACCGCGCCCAGCTCCACGCGATATCCCTGGACCTTGGCCTGAGAGTCTTTTCGCCCGAGGTGAAGCAGACAACCGTCCGCCCGTCGAATGCCGAAATCGCCGGTGCGATACATCCGCGCCGGATCGCCCGGCTCGCCGATGAATTTGGCGCGGGTCAGCTCGGGTTGGCGCCAATAACCGAGCGCGAGATACGGGCTCCGCACCGCGATCTCGCCCGCCCCTCCCGGCGCAACTTCGCGCCCATCGTCGCCGAGCATCAACACATCGCTGCCGGGTAGCGGGTAGCCCACCGGCACGCGCTCGCCGTCGATTCGAGTTTTTTTATCGATGAAATAATAGGAGACTGCCTGGGTCTCGCTGATGCTGTAGCGGCACACCAATCGGCAGCGGTCGGAAAAATATTTTCGGTAAAGTTCTACATCCGATTTGAATACCGGCTCCCCGCCGATGTGGATCAGGCGAACCGCCGGAAACCCTTTCGCGCCGGCGCCGTTCGCCGCCTGGCGAAACAGGGTTGCCACACAGGTGAACACCGTGATCTTTTCCTCGCGCAGCCAATTCCCCAACGACGCCAGCCCGCCGGCGTCGAGGTCGAGGACGACTAATGCCGCCCCATTCAGAAGGGCCAAGAACATGTCACGCGCAGCGCCCACGTTGTTCGAGCGCACTAGGCTGATGCGGTCTTCTGCGGTAATTTTCAACGAAGCGGTTTTGGTTTTGATGCCGAAAAGCTCGCTCCGATGGTTCCAGACCACTCCCTTGGGCTCGCCCGTGGTACCCGAGGTGAAGTTGATGTAGGCGACGGCATCCGGCGAAACCGCGAGCTTGAGATTGCGCGGCGAGAGCTTGCAGTCGACTCGTTCGACGTTCAAAAGCCGGCCGGCCGCACCAACGATTTTCAGCGCCGCGGCTTGATGTGAATCGTCGGTCAGCACCGCGCAATCGTCGAAACCGGCAAGAATCTGCTTTAACGCGCTCGCCGGCAGTTGTGGATTGAGCGGCACAAAGGCTTTGCCCGCCTTGAGCACCGCCAGACTGGCGACGATCATCGAAAGGCCGCCACAATAAACGGCGATGGTCTCGGTTGGAAAGCGATCGCGACCGATAGTCGCGCGCGCCACGCGATTAGCTGCGCTGTTCAGCTCTGCATAACTGAGAGAGCGCACGCCGAGCTTTAGAGCGAGACGATGTGGATAGCGCCGCGTCTGCTGCTCGAAGCGCTGGGCAATGGTCTGGCGCGCATCCGCGCTGGTAAAACCATTGCGCCGAGATAAATTCCTCTGGAAAATTTTGGAAATCTTCGTCCTGCCGGCCAACTTTCGTCCCGTCGGTAGATGTCAATCAGCCGCGAAACTTTTGGAGAGCCACCGCCGCGCGCTCCCGCCAGCCGCCCATCCCCATCGCTTCATACTCCGCGCGCGCCGATGCGGCTTCCGCGCGCGCATCTCCGAGCGTACCCAGCGCAGCGTAGACCAGCGCCATACCAAGCCGGCAGTGCGCTGTCAGAGGACGCATGCTTAACTCCTCGCTCAGCGCGAGGGCTTCGCGGTAATGCGCCGCCGCGCCCGCGAGATCGCGGCGGTTTTCGTGCAGCGCGATGTCGCCGAGAACTTTGCGTGTCCATGCCTGGTGGCCGCGCTCTTTGTACTGCCTGGCGAGATCTAACGCATCCTCGGCGCAGCGCTGCGCCTGGTCGACGCGATCCAACAAGAGATATCCCTCAGCGAGCGACGCCATATTCAGCGACAAAAACGCCGCGCGGGAGCTCTCCGCCCCCTGCTCCAAACATGGCAGCGCTTGCTCCAAACGCCCGGCTTGAACGTAAGCGCTGCCCAGACGCGACGCTACCATCGGCACATAAACTGGAATCTTGGCCGTCTCGCAAAGGGCGAGGCTTTTTTCGAGGACCGGGATCGCTTGATCGCAATTCCCTTGAAGTAAATGAAGGATTCCGAGGCTGCAGAGCATATGAATCAAACTGGTTGCGTGCTGGACTTCTTCGCCAAGGCGCACGCCTTCCTCGCCGCGGCGCACGCCCTCAGCGAAGCGGCCCGTGGCCGAGAGACACTGGGTCAAGTGGCTGCGGCAAATCACCGAAAGCACCGCGGCGGTGCCGAAGCGCTCATGGCGCCGCTCCGCGCCGATGTTATCGATGCCGCGGCTCAACACATCGATGGCGAGATCGTACTGTCCGGTTTTGTTGTAAGCCGCGCCGAGATAATAATAGGTCACCGTGCTCGAAGCGACGTCGGCCTGGATTGCGCCGAGCTTCAGCGCGCGCTGGCCGATTTCGATCGCTCGCTCGGGATCGCCGGCGAGGCCGTAGTAGCTATTAAGGAAATTGAGCACCCGCGCCAGCCGCTGCTCGTCGCCCAACTGTTCGGCGAGCGGTTCCGCGGTTTGCAGGTGCTCAGCCACGCCTTTGGAATCGCCCAGGAGAAAAAGCACGTTGCGCGCGTCCAGATGAAGATCGATTTCCTCGCCAAGCCGGGCCGGCGTCGCCGGCAAATGTGACAACGCGGCCAGCGCTCTTCGATAATTCCCCACCGCTTCGAGGAAAGCCGAACGCGACATGGCCTTGGCGGCGGCCTGCCGATAATAGCGCACCGCCGGCTCCCAAAGCTCCGCCTGCGCAGCATGATATGCGAGCGCTTCGATGTGCTGCGCGGGATCGCCTCCGGCGATCTCCTCGAGGGCGCGGACGATGCTTCCGTGCAGCGTGATCCTGCGCTCGTGCAGCAGTGCGCCATAGACGACCTCATCGACGAGCGCGTGTTTGAAAGTGTATTCCAGCTCGGGGAACAAATTGCTTTCAAAAATAAATTCCGCTGCCTGCAAGTTAAACAAATAGCGCTGCAACTCCTCCTGCGGCAGGCCGGTGACCGCCCGCAGCAGGCGCACGAGCACCACGACCCCGATGACCGAGGCGGTCTGGAGCAATTGCTTTTCTGCCGCCGGCAATCGGTCCACACGTTCCGCGAGAACAGTGCGAACGGTGCTCGGCACACGCAGCGAATCGATCGGCGCACCGAGCTTGTAGGCGCCGCGCGCGCCGACGAGCGCGCCGGTTTCGCTGAGCGATCGCACGATTTCCTCGATGAAAAATGGATTGCCGCCGGTGCGCTTGATCAATAGCTCGCGCAACGACGCGAGCTCGCCGCCCTCGCCGACGAGTGAGGCGAGGAGCTCGTCCGCGCCGCTCGGCGGTAGGGGTTCGAGCCGGATCAGGGTGTAATGACCGCGCGACGCCCAGCCGTTTGAGTAGCCCGGCCGATAGTTCACCAGTAGGAGCATGCGCGCCGCCGGCACGCTTTCCACCAGCAGGTCGAGGAACGTCTGCGTTTCGCTGTCGATCCAATGCAGGTCTTCGAAAAGCACCAGCAGCGGCTGCGCCGCGCTCTCGCGCAGCAATAATTGCTTCAGCGCGTCGAAGGTCTGCGTACGCCTTTTCTGAAGCTCCGCCTCTTCAAAAGCCGCGACCGCCTCGGCAATCCCGTCATAGCCGGCGAGATCCGCCGCCGAGCCGTCCGGCAATGCATCGAGCAGGGCCAGGATCGCCGGCGCCGCCTCCCTGAGCGACGGATCCAAGGCCATCATCCGCTGAAGAATCTTAGCCCGAGCCGATTGCTTATCCTCTCCTGCGGCAACCGCGAAGTAGCTGCGCAAAAGCTCGATCACCGGAAAAAACGGCGTCGCCTTACCGTAGGAAACCGAAAAGGCCTGGACTATTTTCCAATCCGCCGGCAGGTGGCTCTGCAAGAGCTCGCGCACCAGACGCGATTTGCCCATACCGGCTTCCGCGACCAACGCGAGCACACGTCCGGCGCCGGAACCCGCTTCGGAGATCAAGCGGCGAAACACTTCAATCTCGGCCAGCCGGCCGACGAAGCCCGACAGACCGCGCGCTGCCTGCGCCTGCAAGCGCGTGCGCGCCGCGGTCACCCCGGTCAGCTCGAAGGCTTGCACAGCGGTCGAAAACCCTTTCAGCTCGCGCGCGCCGAGCGAACGCACCTCCACGAAGCCTTCTACCTCGCGAAGTGTGTCGGGGGTCATTACGATCGACCCTGCGCCGGCCAAACTTTCCATGCGCGCGGCCAGATGAGTCGTATGCCCTAAAGCAGAGTAATCGATGTTGAGATCGTTAGTGATCGAGCGCACCACCACTTCACCGGAGTTGATGCCAATACCGATTTTCAACAGTCCGCGGGCGGCGTCTTCGTAACGGCGCATCGCCTCCTGCATCGCCAGCGCAGCGTAGCAAGCGCGGAGCGCGTGATCTTCATGGGTCAGCGGCGCGCCGAACAGCGCCATGATGCCGTCGCCCAATACCTGATTGACCGTGCCCTCATAGCGATGCACGGCGTCCATCATGATGTGCAGCACCGGATCGAAATACTTGCGCACTTCCTCGGGATCGAGCTTCTCGATCACGCTGGTCGAGCCGCGGATATCGGCAAAGAGCACCGTCACCTGCTTGCGCTCGCCCTCGATGAAGCGGCGCGACGCGAGAATTTTCTCCGCCAGGTGTTTGGGCACGACGGTTTTTCCGCCCGAGGATTCCGCGGCACCCTCCACCGGGGCGCCCAGGCGCCGCCCGCACTTGCGGCAAAACTTCGCGTTGGGCCGGTTGGGTTCGCCGCAGTGCGAGCAGAGTACGTCGAGCGCCGCGCCGCACTCGTCGCAAAAGCTCGCCCCGATTGCGTTCTCGGTCTGACAATGGGAGCACTTCATAAAGCGCGTTCTTTCAGAAAGGACGAACGGCTTTCAGCATATAATGCCGTGGCCGCTCCAAAGCAAGTTATTTTGCTCAGTCGGCGGCGCGAATTTTACGTGGTAAGTTTTTTGTAGAGCTGCGGCAAGCGCTCCGGCAGGAGACTTACGTCGGCAAGAACTTCGTAACTGAAATCGTCCATCATCGTGCGCAGGTAATCATTGCCTTCCTTGTCCACGGTTAGACAAAAAGGATGGACGCCTTCGCGCCGCGCTTCCAGGAACGCCCGGCGCGTGTCCTGCAGCGCGTAGGCTTTGTCCGAGCCCTCCTGCGAATAGCCGCGGTCCTGGGGCCGCCCGTCGCTGATCAAGAAAAGAAATTTCGAGCGCGTCTGCTCGAGCCGCAGCTTGGCCGCGGCATGGCGGATCGCCGGCCCCATGCGGGTGGCGTGAAGCGGTCCGATCCGCCCAAAACGTTTGGCAATGTCCAGGCTGAATTCTTCGCCCAGGTCTTTGATAACATAAAACTCGCAGTTGTCGCGCCCGTGCCCGGAAAAACCATAGACACCGTAGCGGTCACCGATCGCCTCCAGCGCGTCCATCATCAGCACGATCGCCTCGCGCTCTACGTCGATAATGCGCCGGTGAATGAGTTCCGCTTCAACATTGCTTCCGCCGGACGGCGTCCTGCCGATCGCCTCGCCGGTGGACCCGCTCATGTCGAGCAAAAAGGCCACCGCTACATCACGCTCGATCTTATGATGGCGCCAGAAAATCTTCTCCGACGGGCTGACGCCGCTCCGCAAATCCGTGATCGCCTCGATCGCCGCGTCCAGATCGTGGTCGGGGCCGTCGGGCCGCCGCTTCTCCTTGCGGTAAATTTCCGGGACCACCTGCTCGAACTCGCGTCGGATCCGTTGCTGCAGGCCGTTGTGATCGCTCAGCGTCTGGCGATAGAACTGCAGATCCCCCATGGCCATGGTTTTCTCGTAGACCCGGCACCAGTGATCGCGATAGCGCTCGGCAGCGAAATCCCATTCGTCGTAAATGAAGCATTGCGGCTGGGTCGCGCTGAGCGGCCCGCCGTCGTCGTCGCTCTGCGCGCCGGGTCGGCGGTCGATGCTCTGCATGCGAGGATCGCGACGCAGCAGCTCGCGCATGAAATTGTGCGCCATCTGCTGCGTTTCGGGGTCCTGCTCCTCGCCTTCTTCTTCGGAAGCGCGTCGTTTGGGGACCCGCTGACTACGCAGCAGTTCGGCAATATCGTTGGCAGTCAGCGCCTTGCGCTCTTCGCGCGCGTTGGTGGCTGTCTGCGTAAGCAATTGAGCCAGTTCCGGCCGAAACTCGCCGCGATAATCTACGGGCTGGGGCGAAAGGTACTCGCTGTCGCGCCCGTGCATGCGCGGCAGAGTACTTTCCTGAAACGTGTCCCGACGATTCGAACGATCGAAACCCTCCCGATCGATATTCATAAGCGCGAAGGCATCTTCCGGAAGCGCGCGATTTTCGATGCGCGCCAGGCGTGCATAGATTCGTAACGTTGCCTCTCCGGCATCTTCCACCGTCGCGTTATGTTCACTGAGCAACGCGATCACGGCGGCGATCTCGCGCGCGACCTTCTCGTGTTGCCTGGGAAATTCCAGACGGTCCGTTTGTCCCAGGCTGATCCGCGCCATGAATTCCACCAACGCCTCGCGCGCGGGCAGAAAGATCGTGCGCGGACGCAAACTGAGCGCCCGCTCGCGCAGAGTTTCATAGAGTCTGGCGATGCCGCGGTACTCACGCATCACGCGCGCTTCGATGCGCGCGCTCTCGGCGATCGAAAACACGTCAAGCGCCAGACGCTTGCCTGGAAACAGCTTGAAAAGCCGGGTCAGTTCCGTAACGCTGGGTTCTTCGTGATGACCTTCGTGGCCATGATCGTGGTCATGGTATTCTGGCGGCGGACTCAACTTCGGCCGAAGGTCATTGAAGAGCGTCGAGGCGCGGGTGAATTCGAACTCGAAGCTGCCGAATTCGATGTGGCCGGCCTGCTGAGTGAGCGCGACTTTTAGAAAATCGTAGTTTTCCGACCATTCATCATACTGCTCGATCACTGCCGGTAGAAAAATCGCCGCGCCGTCGCTAGTCGCCGCGTTGCCTTTCGACCAGCCGATCTCCTTATCGACGAGCTGTTTGAGATCCTGTAGATCGATGGCCCGCTCGGAAAGCGCGCGGCAATACAGCCGCAACATCTCGCGAATCGGTGCTAGCTCAACGGCGGAGGAATCAGAAGAAGACATGAGAGAGATCAACCACGAAGAACACAAGGATCACAAATAAACAACCGTGTGGCAGCCTCCTTGAATCATCTGCGCATCGACGAACGACATCTTCGTCCCTCGCCCTACTTCTGTGCCGTTTGTGCTCTTTGTCTTTAATTTCTACGGAAAAATGGCCGAGACAACTTCGTCGAGACTCTGCTGGATCTGCGGGTCGTCCGTAATGCCCCAGGTGACCGCGACGTGGCACGCGCGCCGCGGCGCGATTCCTTCTTTCATCAGCCGCCCGGCGTAGATCAGCACCCGGGTGCTCGCGCCTTCCTTGAGTCCCTGAGCGCGCAGACTCCGCACCTTGTGGCCGAGTTTGGCGAGTTGCGCGGCGGTATCATTGTCCACGCCGGACTCGTGGGCGATGATTTTGGTTTCGTGATCCGGCTCGGGGAATTGAAATTCCAACGCGACGAAGCGCTGGCGCGTGCTGTGCTTCAAATCCTTCAAGACGTTCTGATAGCCGGGATTGTAGGAAACCACGAGCAGAAACCCGTCCGCCGCTTCGACCACTTCGCCCAACTTGTCGATGGTCAACAGGCGGCGATGATCGGTGAGCGGATGAATGATGACGGTGGTGTCCTTGCGCGCCTCGACGACTTCGTCGAGATAACAGATACCGCCGGCCTTCACCGCGCGCGTGAGCGGGCCGTCAATCCAGGTCGTCCCGTTGGCGTCGAGCAGGTATCGGCCGATCAAATCGCTCGCGGTCAAGTCTTCGTGGCAAGCGACGGTGACCAAGGGCACCGCGCCATTGTGCGGCGCGCCGTTCGAAGACGGCTTGGATTTGTCTTTGACGACCGTGAGCGGCCGGCCGAGCTTCCACGCCATGTACTCGACAAAGCGCGTCTTGCCGGTGCCCGTCGGTCCCTTCAGCAAAATCGGTACGCGCTGACGATACGCTGCCTCAAAAATCTCGACTTCGTCGGAACTCGGAACGTAAAACGGTTCTTCTTCGATGACGTATTCTTCGATCCGGTATTGTTTGTTTGGTGCGTCCATAATCAGTCAAAAATACTACCACGGCCATCACGTCGATCACAAAACCTGTAGAGGGGCGGGTTTGAAACCCGCCCCTACATCGAAATCTTCGCGCTATGATTCTAGTTTCTGGTGAAGCAATGCGAATTGAATTGCTATGCAGCCGCGCTTCGCGCCACCTTGCCGGGCAACGCGCCGGTGTGCTCGCCTTTTTCGATCAGCACCTGACCGTTTACCACAGTCATTTCGATGCCCCTGGCGAGTTGCTTGCGGCGCCGCGAGCCGGCCGGCAGGTCGAAGGCTTCTCCCGGCTCGAGCGGCGCGATCGTTGCGGGATCGAAGATCATCAAATCCGCCGCCATGCCCGGACGCACCAAACCGCGATCGTACAAACCGAACAGCGATGCCGGAATAAACGTAAGCTTGCGCACCGCTTCCTCCAGCGAGAGGATCTGTTTCTGCCGCACCCAGTGCGAGAACAGATAAGTGGAATAGCTATAGTCCGTGCGGAAAACCACGTGAGCGCCTCCGTCGGATTGGCCAATGATCGTGTAAGGGCTCGTCAGCAGAGCTTTCATCGCCGCTTCATCGCTATTCACCTCGTGCCGCTCGAACTCGGTTTCGAGATTTTCTTCCAGCGCGAGATCGAGGAAAGCGTCCAGGACGTCTTTATTCTGTTCACGCGCGATTTCGGCCACGCTTTTTCCGATCAGGTGTTCATTCTTAGCCAGCGCCGGCTTGAAAACGAACTGCAAATCCCAGCGCCGGGTAAAATCTCCCGCGAAATTAGGATTGACCGGCGTCTCCACCGCTTCCTTATGTAGCTTCGCCCGGGTCTCAGCATCGCGGAATGCTTGCATGCGCATCTCGAGCGGCAGCAGCATGACCTTTTTCCACGTCGCCATAGCATCGAAATGCTGCGCGGTCTTGAGTGTGTAGCGCAGATCGCCGGGCCGCGGCATGACGAACTGATAGGCGCGATGCCCTTCACGCATCAGGCTCTCGGTGTCGTCGAGTTGCTTGCGCCAACGGTCCGGCGCCACTGCCGCTTGCGTAATGTTGCCGTAGAAAACCGGGCAACGCGTCTTCTTGGCGACTTCTGTGCCGAGCTTTCGGTCCCCACCGAACTGGATGACTCCGCGTCCCACCTCGTCAACCACGCCTGCCACCGCAAAAATTTCCGACTCGGCCGCGAGATTGGTCGGCGCCAGACGGCCATCCCAGTCAAAGTGCCGCGGGTTGCGCTCGAACGATACTCCCACCGCGCCGGCTTCGATACCCTCACGCACGATCGCTTTCATCGCCGCGATTTCTTCATCTGTCGCGTGCCGCTCCTGCGATGCTTCGCCCATGACATAGCGACGCACCGCAGAGTGACCGATGAGCGAAGTGACGTTCACACCCAGCCGCTGATCCAGTGAATCGAGATACTGCGGGATCGTCTCCCACGACCATTTCACTCCCGCTTGAATTGCCTCCAGCGGAATCGCTTCGACATGAGACAAGACTCCGGCGAGATTGTCGCGATCTTCCTTGTGCGCCGGCGCCAGCGCGAGAGAGCAGTTACCGATAACGACAGTCGTGATGCCGTGGTAGCACGAGTACGTGCACAGCGGATCCCAAGTCACCTGCGCGTCATAATGCGTGTGGTTGTCGATGATTCCCGGCGAAACGACCAACCCATCCGCATCGACGACTCGCTTCGCCTCCCCGCTCACCCGCCCCATCTCGACGATCCGCCCGCCGCTCACGGCCACATCGCCGTGAAAAGCCGGCAGCCCGGAACCATCGATGATTTTTCCGTTTTTGATGACTAGATCGTGCGCCATGTACCCTCCGAAGCAACCGGTAAGCTTACCGAATGTGTCAAAAGTATTCGTTGTACGGGGGCCTGTCAACTCGATCCGTCATGAAGCGGACGCCCCGATCGCGTAATGGACATGGAACCTCTCAATACTTGGCAATGATCTCCCTCTCCAACCGCGTGAGCTGATCGGCAATTTCCCGCTGGTCGACCTCCGCTGCAATCTCTGCGTAGCCAGCCTGTTCAATCATCGCTGGAAATCGGCTCTTCAATTGCCCCAACGTCCACTGCACTGAGTCTTCGATCCCTTCGTCTTTCATCTTGTAGGCCGCGGCCTCACCGCCCGAAGCGCCCACATGATAATGCGGGTTTTTGTAAAAACAGTCGAAGCGGAGAATTCTTTTGCCTTCACTAGCCGCATCGGCGGTCGTGATGTCGAACGTCAAGCCTTCGTCGCTGCCGCCGAGGCCTTTTCGATGCGCGATGGTCATGCGCATGCCGCCTTGCTCGATAACGATCGGAACAGTCTTGGTATCTTCCATCGATCGATCCTCCCTGTGTCGCAATTTTGGCTGAGCCTGTTACTTCCGAACTCAATCAACCTTTTCCACTATTAACTCCGCTGCTTGGCAAACTGTTTTATCGAATTTAAATTCATGACCCAAGGATGCGAGGAGCGAAACCAGCCTTGTGATTTCGGCTGAATCTCTCTGCGTTGGCGCGCCGTCCCCAGGCGAATGTTGAACACCTGCGGATCTTCGACCGCAGACGAATAGATCGAGGTGCCGCACTCGGGACAGAAAGCCTGGGCCCGTTTAACGCCGCTTTCAGCCGTTTTTACATAAATTTTCGGTTGGCCGCTCAGCAACGAAAAATTGTCCTTTGTCGCCGGCACACTCATGCGAAAGGCGGAGCCCGATAATGTCTGGCAATCCGTGCAATGGCATAAGCCGGCCCTTTCGGGATCCACCTCTGCAGTGTAGGTGATGTTGCCGCAATGGCACGCGCCATCGATCTTCATAGCGAATTTCCTCCTTCTGCTCGGCTATCGCCGTTCCTGCTCCCTTGCCGCGAGGACTGAAGCGAAACTGTGGTCCATTTTTTAAACGCGGCGCTCGCGCGTCACGGCAGCAGGGTTTGAGCAAACCACTCCGCCGGCAGGTCGCGACCCAATCCTTTTTCGCGCGCCCGATCCAGGACGAAGCCCGCCACCGCTGCGAACTGGCCGCCCAGTTGATAATTACTCGCTTCGTTCGGAAACAAAGTCTTCTCGGGAAATTTGTCTCTTTTGATCCGTTGCCGAAAAAAGTCGCGGGCCTCGCTCGCGCCCGGCGGCAACGGCGGGATTTTGGCGTCTTTGACGTCCTGAGGACAGAGCTCGCCCAGAAAATGATTTTGAATCCACGGCTCGGCCCGATTGACCACCACACGATCGCACACTTCGTATGCGCGAGAGTCGAGCTCGAGAAACCGCACGGAGCTCAAATGCTGCCCGGGTTCGATCCAAGCGGATTCCATCACCGTCTCGTTGGCGTTGGTCGCCAAGGCGACAACATCCGCGCGGGCGAATGCATCCCGCGCCGCGGCAACGGGCCGCACTTCGACTCCCGAACTGGCCTCCAACTCGTCGGCGAACCGACAACGGCGATCGGCATTGGAGCTAAAGACCCGGACCTTTTTAATGTTGCGCACGCAAAGCAATCCCAGGATTTGCCCGCCCGCCTGCCAGCCGGAGCCGATCAGTCCGACTTCCTCCGCGTCGGGACGCGCTAAATAATCGGCCGCGAGCGCATACAGCGCGCCGACACGAATCCGCTGGCGATAGCCGTCGGGCATCCAGCCGAGCATCTCGCCCGTCTCAGTGGAGAAAACCAGCAACGTGCCCATCCAACAGCCGCTGCCAAATGGAATATGCTGCCGTCCGGCTCGACCGACCTGCTGTTTTCTTCTCGTGACGTTGGAATCTATCCGAAATGACGTAGTTGCCGGTGTAGGGCACGCCCCCTTCCATCGTCTCGCACTGCTAAAATGTGTCGCTCACCCGGTGCGGCGGCCAGCTTTCCGTGCGCCGGCGAGTCAGCACATGGCCCTTGCTTTCCTCTTCGAAAAAGCGCCGCAAAACTTTCACGCAGTTGTCCATCGTCAGCGCTTGTTCGACTTCGCTATTGTTCAAAAGCAGCAATCAGGCGCTCCTTACAAACGCGAACTCACGGACCCTGTTGTGAAGATAGGCACAACACACCGTTCTCGTCCAGGAACAAACCCAACCGAGCGCTCGCCTCACAATCGATACAGCTCGGCCGCGTTCTTCCACAAGACTCTTTCGCGCGCTTGCGGCGCGACGTCTTTGAAGCAATGATCGATGGTTTCCCTGGTGTGCGGCCAGGTGGAATTTTCCAGCGGGAAGTTGGTCGACCAAAGAATGTTCTCGGCGCCGATATAGTCGGTAAACGGCGCGATCGGATCGTACCAGGAGTTAAAGAAGCACTGACGCTTGAACATCTGCGACGGCGTGAGGTCGTACCCCTCGCGCGCCAAACCGTCGTGCTCGAACTGGTGATCGGCCCACTCCAGATAGAGCATGCCCCAACTGAGCGCGCTCTCTGCCAGGACCAAACGCAGTTTGGGATGGCGCAGCAAAATGCGCGAAAAGGAATAAAGGGACAGCACGAACACACTCGACACCGGCTTGGTAGCGGCGTCAATCGCCGCGGCCAATGCCGGCTTCATCTGTGCCGGCAGGGGCGACTGCAACTCCGGCGAGGCGCCGGCGTGGAGACAGACCGGCACGTTCAATTCTTCGCATGCCGACCAGAACGGATCGTACTCCGGACCGCTGACGTGCGGAACTTTGCGCAGATGCATGGGCAGCGATGGAAAGATCACGCCTCGATGGCCGCGCGCGACGGCGCGGCGCGCCTCGGCGATCGCCGCATCGACGGGCCAGATCGGCACCAGGC
>Ga0310810_10003908_pt1 | contig 16368 bp, 19 predicted proteins | sample NCmetagenome_FD_207641 | JGI IMG/M metagenome (GOLD analysis project Ga0310810, IMG submission 207641) | Soil microbial communities from experimental microcosm in Duke University, North Carolina, United States - NC | ecosystem: Engineered > Artificial ecosystem > Soil microcosm > Unclassified ... | reverse complement strand
AAAAGATACAACATTCTTTCCGGGCGGCCCATATCTACAATAATGATCAGGGAGGCAAATACGATAGCAGATACGGCAATGATCTCTGCAATTCTTGTAAGCGGTGTTGCCCATTTTACATTGGCCAGACGAAAGATGGCCGTGATAAGTGATCCTACCAGGCTGATGGCGACAAAGAATACAAAATTAGAAATATAGATACCCCATGAAACATAGTCTCTCATATTGGTTACTACCAGGCCGTATCTCAACTGGCGGTAATAGGCATAAGCGCCAATAAGGCAAATTAAAATTAAAGCGGCGGTCCAAATCATTCCACGTTTTCCAAATTTTTGTGGAAGAAGATCCTGTTCGATCTGTTCTGGGCTTAAAGAAATTGAATTATCCACGTTCAATTATTTAGAATGTGTGTGCTTGTCTTCGTTGGTTTCGTTTTCCAATCCCGATTCATAAGGAAAATTGCGGTTTACAGGAGGTAAATAATAAACACTCGGTTTAGTACCAAGGTCTTCCATCAACCTGTACCCGGCCTTGTCTTTTATCAATTCGCTAAAGCGGAATGTTTCTGCGCCGTTGGTCACGGAATCTTCATTCAGATCACCAAACATGAAAACGCCGTTGGGGCAAGCGGATACACAATGTGGCAATTCGCCCTTTCTTGCCATATCAGGGCAGAAATCACATTTACTGACCGTACCTTTCTTTTGCGGCATACTGGTTTCACAAGAGTAAGGTTGTGCAGCCACTTCCTCGGTAAGCAGAGGTTCCTGCCAATTGAAAACCCTGGTTGAATAAGGACAGGCGGCCATACAAAAGCGACAACCAATACAACGGTCACTATCAATGAGCACGATCCCATCCTGCCTTTTAAAAGTGGCATCTACCGGGCAAACTTTTACACAAGGAGGTTCGTCGCAATGCATGCATGTGGTGGGTTGCCAGTAAGGTGCGGTATGTTCTGCATCTTCCATACTAAGAACTTTTATCCAGTTTTGCCCGGGATTCAACTGGTGGGCATGGTTGCAGGCTGATTTGCATGCCCCCACATTTTTACACCTGGAGAGATCGATGACCATAACGAATTTTTTGCCTTCGATCCCCTTCCGTTCTTCACTATTGGACACGCGTGGAAGATCCGGAACAGGTTTTAAGAAAGCTTTATCCATTTCGATGATCTCTCCATCTACCGATAACAACTTGACTGTTTCCCCGGATGCTTTTACTTCATCACCAGCATAACTATCGAAAGGATTTTTTTTGGAAGAACATCCGGCAGCTGTTAAAGCAGTTAAAAGCCCGGTGACCAGGAAATCTCTTCTCGAACTGTCATTGTTTTCCATTGCATAATTTTTTTTAGCAGACTCCTATGATTTTTTAACCCAGGATTTAAGTTCTTCATCCGTAATTTTTTTCCTTTGATTGGTCAGTTTATCCTCCTCTATTTCTACCAGCTTTCCGTCCTGCGTGAGCATTTTTACTGTTTTTTTCTTACCTAACGGACTACAGCCCAATATTGTTTTTTTTGGAGCAACGGTTATCCCCACAGCAGCAAGGACCGATAAAACACCAAATCCAAAAACAATCCTCCGCCGGGAGGGCATTTTTTTTTCATTTTCCATATTAATATGCCTCTATGTTTAACAATTGCTAAAATCAAATAATAAGGGGTAATCAAATGCTTCCCGATTTTTATTTTCGTATCATTGTAGGTTTAGGCTATTTATTTCTTAAACGTTCTCATATAATTGACGAGCGCCCACCTTTCATCTGCATCCGGTATCTTCTTCTTAAAATTCGGCATATCGTCCCGACCTTCCGATGTTTTATAAAAAAGAGCGCCATCTGTTTGAGATTGAAAATCTGCTGTTGAAAAATTTCCAGGTTCTGTTTTTAATTGTGCCGCCTTATTGCCATCTCCCAGGCCTTTTGCACCGTGACAGGATTTGCAGTGTGTTGCGTACAATGATTTCCCATCTGCTATCGAGGTGGCATCAGTCGCAACAGGGTTTTTCATGTTTTTATCCTTGTCCGGAACCGGCCAGGGTTTTTTCTGAAATACATTGAACCCGAATAACATGCTTACGAAAAATGACCCGCCGAGGGCAACAGCGAGTGGTTTTAGAAATCTCCTTTTCATACTTAGTAAATTAGAATTATTAAAGTTGAATTTATGAAGTCCATTTTCAGGAATTAAGGTATATCAGATTGAACAACAGCCTAATGACCACAATTATTATTAAATATGATTATTGTCAGCAATTAATTGCACTAAAGTTCATGCGCCACTTAAATAAACTGCGATCAGCCTATCGTTTTCTTAGAAAAGTAAAACCCAAGTTCACTTTCAATATTTGTCATATCGACCAGGCGGGGTGATTGCACGCCATCAAACAGGAAGATGCCAAATGGGTCATTTTTATCATTCAAGTCAATTAACTCCTTTCCGCCACCCGTCTTTTTGAAAAGCAGGTAACGGGCATTTTTTACTTCCCGAATTTTGATATGCGGGTAATATTTTTTTAATACCATCCGGGAATTTCTCATCTGGTAAAAGAACTCATGCGTTGTGCTCTCAAATATTCCGGCCTCCGTAACCGCTTTTATTTTTTCAAGCTGAAGGGAGTCAGCATTATAAAATACGGCTGAGGGCAAAACAATCTCAACTGTATCTGAATAACTACTCGAAGGCTTTGTTTTTATGGGTTTGTTGCCCGGGTCATCTTGTGACGGATTAGTCCGCCGGGGTGTATCCTGGCAATTCATGCCTGTTATTATCGATAAAATACAAGCAGGCAATACGAATTTCAATTTCATTGCTCAACACGGTTTTCAACTCTTTAGACTGCTTTGATCATGATGTCTGCGGATAGTAAATGGGTCTTTTTATATCCAATCAATAATAGTGGGCGAAATTTAAACTCTTTTTTAATAATTCCACAATCTTGTAATGTTGAACCCAATCAGGAACTTCCCGCCTTTGACTTCAGTGCCTGTTGCATCGGTATACTTAAATGGTGAATTAGAATTATACAGGTTGTTTATCTGCGGAACCAAGTAATAGTAGTTGGTAGCAAATACCTGGAAAGAGTGACTGCTGGTATTAAACTCCAAACCAAAAGACAGGCTTGGGTTGGGATTATTAGACACATGTTTTGTAATCGGCTGGTCATAGTTGATCATTACGGAGGTTACATTGGTCAATTTATACCTTGCAGATAAAGCGATCGCAAAATGATCAAACTTCATATCAGGTTCTGTATTCAGGGTGGAATCATTCACCTTTACATAATACCCATTCACTACATTATGGTGCGAAAGGCTCGGAGCTACCTGAACAGATAATTTTTCCGTTACTTTCCTGGCAATTATTAATTGATTGAAAAAAGTCAGCCGGTCCGAATTATTAATGTAAATATCATGTTCTTCGTCTTTCTTGGTATTGTACGAAATATTGCCGTAGTAAGTAAGACTAACCGGGAATCTACCTTTCGTTTGAGTGAAAAATGAATACTTCAGGCTTCCATCCCAAAGTGGGCCGCTAACATCGGAGACTGACGCTTCCGGTATTACGGCTGCCGTGGTCTTGGTTACTCCAATCCCCACATTTAATTTGTTGACCGGTACATAGCTGAAACCAAGCCTGATATTCGAGGGTGCAAAGAAACCCCAAAAGTCCTCATACCCTTTCTCCACAGTGCCAAAGCGGTGCTGAATATCCATTTCGAAAGTCTTTTTTACAGGCACTAACACAGTTTGGTTGTCGATGATCCAGATGCTTTGAAATGTATTTTTTACCGGTTTCGTTTTACCAGGGACAGCTGTTTCTACCGCCCCGGTACTATCTTGTGCAGTAAGGGATGCCGGAAATAGGCACAGGCAACCGCCCAGGTACACTATTACCGCAATCCCGCATTTTGATTTATTTATGTTCAGTTTCATTTTATTACTATTTATGTTGCCTTAATTATTGGGTGCGCCGTTCCTGATCCAGTCGTACACTTTTTGTTTGTCTTCTTTAGAAGGTATGTGTTCCGCCATGTCGCCGTAAATATTCTTATAGAGGATGCTCTCTTTGGGCAACGCAAGATTTACAAACCCTCCATTTACGATTTGCAGATAAGAATTGTCAGTCTCCAAATAAGGTTTATGAGCCCCTGTTACATGACAACCGGATTTGGCGCAATTTGAATTAAACAAGGGTGCTAATTCAGTCTTAAAGCTGACTTGCTTCGGAGGACCATCGGGATCTTCTGCCAGCTCCGGTTTGATGATATCCTTATAGCAACTGGTAAAGCTAATCACCAACGCAAGCATCAATCCTGTGTACATTAATATCCGTTTCATCTTGATTGATTTAAAGGGTGATTATTTATTGTTGAAATTCATATTGCACTCAATGTCGATTTTATCGGCAATGCTGGTGCTCGTGATACCATAGTCCCGGCAATTGAACTGGAATTTTAATTGCAGGCCAAAAACATCATAGGCAGCTGAAGTACCGAACTGAACATTCTTTTTTGGAATGTAATTGAGTTTACCTACTATTGATTTCGTTAGAGGAGCAGTTAATTTACCCTGGTATGTGAGGTTTAGGGTTACAATATAGCCGTTGCTTCCAGGATCGAATTTAATTTCAGTGGTTTTGATCTTTGCAAGATTCGGGTAAGACAGGTTCTGTTCTCCTGTAACAATGGGCACAGTGCCCATACCGGCAACATTACAACCGGCGTCGCGGCCGGGTTCTCCCGTATTGGAAGTATTGATCTGCACATATCCATAAAAATAGGATTTGGCAGGCTCATTTTCATAAAATGCCCAGGAACTGTCTTTAAGGGGCTGACCTGAAACAGTATAGCTTATTGCTTCACCATCAGTCACATTATGCATACCAAATTGGTTAAACCGCCCGGTAAGCAGCCCGGCAGCGCCAACATAATTGGTGCTCCACAGAACACTTGAGTGAACTTTATCGAGCTTCCATTCATTTGGATTTCCCGAAGTCATCTCGCCGGGCAGGTGAACGTTGGTACCGCGGGAAGAAACGAATGGCTGGGTTAACTGAATCGGTACAATCAGCTCGTCATCGTGAGTACAACTAATCAAATAGCCGTAGCCACTGACAAGAACGAGGAGAATAATCAAAGTTTTATTACTAAGAAGTTTCATATAAAATATTTTAGTTTGAAAATTATCAGGATGTGAAAATAGTTAGGCCCTGCCTCCCTGACTATGAGGGATGTCATTAGTCCATGTGACTTTGGTCACAGGATTGTAAACACGCAGTTGCCGAGTAATGCTAACTGCTACTTACCTATAATCAGGAAGGGAATTTTGCCGGGCTAAATAATTGGAGAGGTAGAATAAATGCTCATTGTACAGAGCGGGTGGACTTCCTGAATGATTTATACCATCTCAGCAGAAAATAAATCAGTGCAATAGTTATAAAGGTGATAATGTGCAGGAAAAAACTGTATGTATATAATTTCATATCGTTCCTAACCATACTGTTATCTGCTCCCGGACCAGGTCGAAAATAGAAAAAGTCCCTGATGAGGAGAATAAAAAAAACAAGGCTGTGCAATAAGCTTAGGATTGGTCGTTTTGCAATAGCAGGTATCCAAAAAAGCATAGCCATTAAACCCCAAATCGCCAGAAAGGGATGTTCAGTAAAAGCCCGGGAATTATCTATGTAATAATTCGGGTACAGATTCATTAATTCAAAACCAACATACAGTGTACCCACTAGTGCATATGACAATGGCAAAAGAGCAACCAGCTTTTTCTGCAACTCAGTTCCTGGTCGTCGCATTCCTCCAATCAAAACAACCAATGCGTACATCAACGGGTAGCCAGAGAAGAAGGCGATTAATTCGAGACGATGTAAATAGAAAAAAAAACTGTCACCCATTTATCACTTTTTTATGAACCACGGTCAGGCTCCTCATCAAATATGATTCAGGAGTTAAATCTCCCAAAGTCAGATCGAAGTAACTATTCGAAACAATCTCAAAGTTAGTTGCTAATTTAAACTACTAAGTATATTAACAGCTAATCTTCGTCATTCGCGCAAATGACTCCAATCATTTCATTTAAAGAAGGCAAAAATGAATCAGGTTTTATGCGTAACAAAAACCCTTCGGGAATTGGTAAGGATAAATTTTGATCAGTATCATCACTGGCGCTGAGCATGGCCATTAAGTCTCCTGAAGAACCTGGCCATTTTGTGTATTCACACGAATGCAGACCTATTTTCTGCAGGTAAAATTATGAACAGGATTTAAAATGAAACAATGATTCAACTAAACTTATATAAATGGACAACTTCTTTTCGAAGGCAGAGGCATTGGCTGGAAATCTGGAGGAATATGTAAACAAAAGGATCAATTCGCTGAAACTGAATGCGGCTGAAAAAGGTTCAAAGATTGTAGCTAACGGGGTCTATTGCAGGCCGAAAAAGAAAGGGTGATGCAGCGGCAAGAGTTTTGGAAGAAAAGACCCGGAATAATTGGAATGACCTGCGGGTTGGTATGAAACCCGCGAACATAGCCAAAAACGCTTTCAACCAGGTTATTTCGGGGAATACACCACATATTCTCAGCCATAAAGGTGTGGTAAAAAGCCTGGTTTCTTTTGGTGCTGCGTTATTGGCCAAAAAAATGCTGCAAAAAAGAGTGAACAGGCTATTCAAAAGAAGATAGCGATAGCCTCCATACCAGGTGCGTTTTCCATATACCTGGTGCGTTTTAGCTGGCGACGACATTTTGCTTCGCCGGCAACAGGAAAAGAATTTGATGCAGCAATCCCCCCGAAAAACAAACAGCGGAATATTTACCCGCGATGAACTATTCGTCAATTCACTCAAGGTATTGTCATTACGACCGGCGCGCTGAGTTAATATTATTATTATATGAACAATGGCGCCAGCCTGACACAAACCCAGGCTATAGTCTTTACAACGTTAAACTCAGTAACATGTTCCTCACCTTCGTCAACAGGTCTTTTGTGTCAATAATCTATTACACAACTCGGTATAAAAAGATAAACTGGCTCCAATTGTTCTCATTGTTTCTGCGATTTTCGAGGCCACCATTCATTTTATTCCTGCTTTGCGCGAACTGTATCAATTGGAGACTACTACTCCGGGGCGGTTTTTGGCTTTGCTTTGCGATAACATTTGCCAGCGTTATGTAGATTGAACTGTACAAAACCGGTTTCTTAATCTTGAAGAAACGGTAATTTGTAGTACCTTGTGCGGTTCTCTCATTTGTCGTCAAATAGAAACAATCTAGCGCCGTATTTCAAGATAGCGGTAAGCAGTCGTTCTCACTGAGTATCAAAACACGTATGCTACATTCAGCTCAAAGTAGAAATGTAAGCTCAAATCATTTTGAGGCGCTTTTTGAGTATGCCACAATAGGGATACTGATCACCGATAGTAACGGGGTCATTACTGCCATAAATCCATTTGCATTAAGCGAATTTGGTTATACCAGGAAGGAACTGCTAGGCAAGAAGATCGAAATGCTGATTCCCACCCGCTTTCAAGGACAACATGTCCGGAACCGGGAACATTATTCAAAAAGGCCTCAGACCCGTCCTATGGGTGTGGGAATGGATCTGTTTGCTTTAAAAAAGGATGGTACAGAATTTCCCGTAGAAGTGAGCCTGGGGAATTATCATACAAATGGCGACCGGTATGTGATTGCATTTATCACCAATATTTCCGTCCGCAAAAAAGGAGAAACAGAAATTAAACAACTGAATGATGACCTGGAGGCGACGGTAGAACGCCGCACCAAGGAACTTACCAATGCCATGCACCAGCTGGAAATTTCGAAAGAAGAACTTTCCAAATCATTGGAAAAGGAGAAAGAACTGGGTGAGTTAAAGTCAAGATTTGTTTCGATGGCCTCGCATGAATTTCGCACCCCGCTTAGTACGATACTTTCATCCGCCTACCTGATAGAAAAATATAAGACAACTGAAGACCAGCCCAAACGTGACAGGCATTTGCAGCGGGTTATTTCGTCTGTGAGAATGCTTACCGATATACTGAATGATTTCCTGAGCCTGGGCAAGATCGAGGAAAGAAAAATACAGGTCCGGGTTACTGAATTTAATATACGCGAGCTGGTTATTGATATTGTGGGTGAAATAAAAAACAACGTGAAGGAAAATCAGGAAATTAATTATCAGCACGAAGGTGACTCGATTGTGTCGCTGGATGCATCCTTGTTGAAGCATATGGTGATGAACTTAGTCTCCAATGCGAGTAAGTTCTCCCCGGATGCCGCACCTATTGAAATCAAAACGATCAATCCTGATCGCCAGCTTACTCTTACCGTTAAGGATCATGGCATCGGTATTTCCAGGGAAGATCAAAAACATTTAATGGAGCGCTTCTTTCGGGGAAGCAATGCAGGTAATATACAAGGCACCGGGCTCGGTTTGCACCTCGTTTCCAAATATGCAGAATTAATGAATGGTACCGTGAAATGTAAAAGTGAATTGGGAAAAGGTACCGAGTTTATTATACAATTTGACACCAAAAACCCTGTAACATGAAAAGAATTTTGCTCATTGAGGACAACGATGATATCCGCGACAACACTGCCGAGATACTGGAACTGTCGAACTATAAAGTTATCGTCGCGGAGAACGGTAAGATCGGCATAGAAAAAGCCATTGAGCACAAGCCTGATTTAATCATCTGCGATATTATGATGCCTGTGCTCGATGGATATGGGGTACTCCACGCCGTTCATAGAAATGAATCTATAAGAAATACTCCTTTTATTTTTTTAACGGCAAAAACTGAACGAGGCGATTTCAGAAAAGGCATGGAATTAGGGGCAGACGACTATATTAGCAAACCTTTTGATGGAACGGAATTGCTGAACGCAGTGGACAGCCGTTTGAAAAAACTTGAATTATTAAAACAGGATTTCTCGCCGGGAATTGCCGGGTTGTCTGATTTAATGCAGGCGACTTTTGGCAAAAATGCACTGCAATCCCTCACGGAAGACCGCAATATTGATAAGTACAAGAGAAAACAGGCAATCTATACCGAGGGAAATCATCCCAACAGGCTTTATTATATTTTGAAAGGAAAAGTAAAGACATTTAAAACAAACGAGGATGGAAAAGACCTGGTAACAGATCTTTTTAGCCCCGGAGACTTCCTGGGACATATTGCGCTACTCGCCGGCACGACCTACCAGGACACAGCAGAGGCGCTGGAAGAAACGGATGTCGCCATAATACCAAAGGAAGATTTTGATGAACTGGTCAACAAAAATGCGGAAGTGACGAAAAAATTTATTCAACTTCTGGCCAAAAATATATTTGCAAAAGAAACCCAATTACTGGGCTTAGCGTACAATTCATTGCGAAAAAAAGTCGCCGATGCGATTTTATTGTTGCAAAAAAAATACCAGGACAATAACGAAGAAAATTTTGCCATCGATATCAGCCGCGAAAACCTGGCGACCATTGCCGGAACGGCCACAGAGTCACTTATCCGTACGCTCAGCGATTTTCGTAGTGAAAAATTGATCGACATTCAAGAAGGGCGCATCAATATCCTTAATAAAAGAAAGCTGGAGAGTTTGTTTAATTGAGCTGGTGCCAAATCACTACAGGCATTTTCCCATTTGGTGGAACGACAACTGGAGATCATTTACGTAGTCAACCTTTTTGCTCCACAATCTCAATTGCTATGAAATTATCCTTTTGATTTTGAGGGCCCAATTTGAGATTGAACTACTTTCCATGAGATACACGCAACAATGAAAAAATAATATTTCTATTTAACGGAGCTTTCATCCATTTCCGTATATTCTAAAAGGTAGTTACTGAATTGATATTTTAGCTGATTAAACTGGGTTTCCGACTCGCTTATATTCTTCCGGATGACCTTAAAGCTTTTCATCACTTTATTAACGATAGCTCCATCTTCATAAATCTCCCGGGCCAGCAATTGGTCAAATGCAAAAACATCTTTTCGTAACAACCGGATCAGTTCATCCTCCCTTACAAAACTGTTTTGAAAAATCTCAGCCGTCATCAGGAGATCATGTTCAAGATCACCTTTCAGGATTTCAGATAGCCTGTTCTTGAGGTGAATATTCTCCTCCGTCATAAATTCAAGAATCCTTTTCCACGTATCACTCTCCTGCCGCAGCAACCTCAATTTAATACCAGGCATACGATCGTTTTTGATGGTTCTCATGTTATCAGGGTGGTTATTAATCGTCTCAAAAGTAGACACCCGAAGATGCATGATGCAGAATATGTATCAATTCATCACCTGACTTTCATCAGTATATTCAATCCTCAGGCTGAACCAAACCGAATCTGAATTTCACTGAGAGATTGAAACAGAATTTTTTCCTTTTTCAGAATATTTAAATCATAAAACAGGGAATCCAGCGCCGTCCAAAGCAAAAACCATCCGGCCGGTTCCAACAAAACTTTGAGGCTAATGATAGAGAACGTAAGAGTGGATCCAAAGCGGTAATTCATCCACGTATTACCCAACATGACTAACACACCTCCTGATAAAAACATCAGGCCTTTTTTCAACTGGCGGCGGTACTTATCCCTCTGAAGAAGAAATTGTTTTTGAAAAAATCCCGACAGGCTGGCGGAAATTGAATTTTCGACTGCTTCATCCCTTCTTTGGTTGGGTAAGAGCAGCATCAAACAATTGGCTTTATCTTCCTTATATTTAATTTCCCGCTCCAGCTCGTACAGGAAGTCTTCAGATATTCTTCGTTTATGGTAATGCCGGCTGTCAAAATCTGAGTAAATATCATCGTAAGAATCAAGCCACAGGTTTAACTCTGTCATGGGGAATTCTTTAATAAACAAAGACCCCGCTACCCTGTGTAGCGGGGATTTATTCACCAGACAGTAGCTGGTTTATTTTACAGCGATTTGTTTCGCTGCTGGATTCTTAACCTCTTCTTTCCGGGGCAGGGTGATCTTCAAAACCCCATCCTCGTACTTCGCATCAATTTTTTCCCTGTTCACTTCATCGGGCAAAGTAAAGCTCCTGCTAAATGAAGAATAGTTATACTCCTTCCGAGTAAACCTCTTTTCCTTTTCTTCTTTGGTTTCTTCCTTTGCTGAGCTGATGGTTAGCATATTGCCATCTATATCAATTTTGAAATCTTCCTTTTTCATACCGGGTACAGCCAGAGATACGAGATAATCATTTTTTTGCTCGGTGATGTTTACTGCCGGGATATTCATTGTGCGGCCAAATAAACCGCCATTGTCAAACCATTCGTTCCAGGGTTTAAAAAAATCCTCGAACACCGTGGGCATCCTTTCGGATAACCTGGATAATGCTTGAGTTGCCATATGACCTCCTTATTTTAGTTAATTTAATTTGATTTTTCTTTGCCGTACAAATCTATTGTCTAAGACGGGGTACATCCAACGATGCAAGTCATCGAATAGCATGATATTAATCAGGAAGCAGGTAAACGATAACGATGATCCAACGTTGCTTTTTAAAATAGAAGGTAAATAGCTGAAAGACTACCCGTATAAACTGGTAAGAAAATCACCGAAGGAATTGTTTAAGAATATTCTTTGTCCCTACATGCACTCATGAGTAATCCGGTTACAATCCCCGGTAATAATAAGCTCGAGCTGCATCCTTGCCTGTTTAGTAAACTCCGGGTTGTATAAAAACTCACATGGATGGGCGAGCACAAAACTCATGAAATATAAAAATATGATCAGTAAACCACTACCTGCATGCTGGGACCGTCAATTGGGGCGGTAGCTTTTGGAATAATTACCTGCAATATGCCGGTTTTGAATTCAGCACTCATAAATGAAGGGTCTGCATTCGATGGCAGGTTAACACGTCTTTCAAAACAAACGTCATTGAAGTCGTGTTTCTGTAATTTCAGTGCAACTGTCACCTTCGCCCCCTTATGGAGCACCCGGATAAACAAGACATTCCCATCAATATGTACCATGAATTCTTCCCTTCTTATGCCCGGCATAGCCACATCCACCTGGTAGGCATCAGGTAATTCGGAAATATTCGCCGGCGTAAATAACATTTCACCCTTTTGAAAATGAGCCAATTTCTCCTCAAACGCTTCCTGATTCAGGAAAGGAACGTACTCACCGGGATAGCAATAAGCCGTAGCAGATGTTGTTTCGTTTTCCATTGTTGGTTTTGCCTGAGGCTTGGATAGCAAGTTAAACCAACCCGCTACCGTGTAATATGATATGAGTAATACCGGGTAGTGATCCTTATCATCCATTCAGATCTGCAACGGCAAGAAAAGGAATTGAAGAAAAAGTGAAATAAATGCAGCAAACACAGAGAGAGAAATAGCGAAAATTTATAACCAGCGAATAAACCGACACAAGCAGACTACAAGCTGGCAAATTGGAAGCACCCGTGAATTCATTTACCGCTCATCGGTAAAAAAGTCTTTAATGACTGTAAATTAAAAAAAGGGCAGGCTTGGTAAAACCTACCCTCTCAACCTCTGACACAGCATATCGCTTTTCACAGCGTTAATTATACACGTGTCTATTTTGATCCGTCCTTGATTCAATTCTATCCCGGAGCACCTCATTCATTTTACATCAAACAACCGGCTTTATACCGGGGTCTTTATATTGTCTTTGTTGTACAGGAGCAAAGGTAAATCTCCGATGATGTCAAATTATCTGATGCAGATCATATCGTGTCGTGATTTTTGTCAACTCAGGGCTCAGGGATCGAGTACCCCTTTCTTATTTTCTGGTGCAATCGACGCGACAGTTTAATAACTTTAAAAAATACCTGGAGATATACTGGAAGCCGCCATTAGCCGCTTGCCCCATTTAAAAAGATGGAGCAATAAAGAAATGTTACATTCCTGACTGTATTTAGCATTTAATGCATAACAGAACGACGGGAATTGTCATATTAAAATTACTTGCCGGGAAGCCAATAAACAGACTATCTGGCCAGGTCTTCATAAAATAAATAGGACGACCAGCCAGTTCAGGGATAACTGTGTATAAAATCACGGCTGTGCAGATCGAAAAAATCAAAGAATAAATTATCCTTTTTGCTGCGCGAATCAAAGCTGGTGAACACCTAACCGGGCGCCGGCAGGTGCAGCATACAACAATCGAATTTTCATAGCCCGGTCACGAACTTCTCTATTTTTGCTCCAATGATTTTAAATAACTGTCCATTAACCCGAGGTATTTGGAAACTGCAGAAAAGGTTTTCGCTCTTTCACTACTGACTGCGGCACTCCTTGCCCGGAGGCTATTGACTTTTGCACGTATGTTTGCCCGATAGCTTTTAAAATAAACAAAAAGCTGCCGGTCTGCATCGGTTGTAATGGTAGGAAAAAATTGGTTGTAATATTCGATAAAGAGATCGGATAAGTCCTTCCTGTCAAATGCATCCAGGTCCATACAAAGGAATGCCACGTCGTTCAACACATCAATTTGCCGGATATCATCATTGAATTCGATACAATCAAAGGGCTGCGGTTCAGGCAACAAAAATATGTTTCTCGAATGCAGGTCCCCATGACAATCCCTGGAATACCCGGCATTGAGTCTTTGAGCCAGTAACTGTTTATTTTTTTCCAAAAATGTATCAGAGGTCTTAACGGCATGGGTTATGATATCACTGTTACTCACCCCGAAATTTTCTTCCAGGAATCTTTTCTCATTTTCAAGGTCATTGAACTTCTCCTGAATATCCAGTATATCCTTCTTATAAATAATCGCTGCGCGTTTATGGAAGAGAGCTATTTTCTCAGCGAGACTTTGTATGTCTGATTCATTGACCTTGTTTTGCAATAATAGCCGGTCCATTTGTTTGTCCCGGTCCTGTTTATACATCCTGACTGCATAGTCTGTTATTGTTCCTTCTCTGCCACCCATGATCAGCCGGCCCTGCCATTCAGATATCGGCTGCACATCAATATATATATTGTCGGTCAGTCTCTGGTTTAACTCAATTTCTCTTTCGCAAAAGTGCTTCCGTAATGCAAGCGTTGAGAAATCGAGAAATGAATATTGAACAGGCTTTTTTATTTTATACACGAATTGATCACAAACGATCACCCATGAAATGTGTGTTTCAATTAATTCCCGTTCTTGAATTGTTTCGGGAAATTCTCCTTTCGATACGAGGCTACTTATTTGTTCTTGTGTCATCTTTTATTTCCATGTATGCTACAGCCTTTTGCAACATACTGTCCATGTTTTCGTCAGTTGACTCCAAAATTAAATGTGGTTCGTTCAGCGGCTCCCATTGCCGGCGGATTAATTTATATACTTCAAAATCTGCCTCACTATATGCCCTTTGCCTTTTCAACCGCTGCCTGGTTAAATTTTCATCAGCAGTTATTTCAATGAAACAAACCCGGTCCTTCTCTTTGGCTGCCTTCGTAATCAGTTTTCTTGTTTTGATGTTATGAAATGTTGCGTCAAGCACTATGCTCTTTTTTTGCTTTATAGTCTCCTTCATTTTTTCCAGCATGACATTGTATACCACGGCCTTTTCCTGCTCCGAGTAGGTCCTGACCGCGATCATTTCCTTTCTCAGCCGGTCACTGTTCACATAATCTGCATTTAACTTTTTTGCAAGCCTTTCAGCAAAATAGCTTTTGCCAGATCCCGGTAAACCAAAAACGATTACGACCATATTAAATTAACCGACTCCCAGAAATTTGAGACAAAAGGATTTTACCGCGATAATAGCACAAACTCTTGTAATTGAATTATGATGGCGGGCAATATAATTGATGACGATGGTCATGTGAATTGACGATGACAGGCAGCATTATAGCCTCCGTCATTAAGCATCGGTAAGAAAGGCGGGATTTCGCTGACAACAATCAGGGTTCATATTGTCTGCCATTCTTCTTACCGGCCTGCCGATGAGACTATTTTCATGTGGGATTTTGAAAATACTAATTCCCAATTCAAATCTCTTAAAAGAACAACATTATGAAAGAGAATATACCAACACAGGAAATTCTGCTCTCAACTTCATCATCATTTGCCCAGGGAGAGTTATGTGACACGGATTTATTGAAAGATAATTCCGGGAAAAGGCTTAGTCCTATAGAAAAATTAGAAGAATCCTGCTGGAATGGTTTACTGGATGAGTTTTTCATCAATAAGCGTGCAATCGGCAAGAATGGAGATCAACTATTTCTTTGGAAAATACATGTTGCCGATGCCTTCCTGTGTGTTGAATTGGCCCAGGCACCACCTGTTTTAGATCGCCATTATTCACTCGACCCCTATTTGTTTCTTGCATTAAAGAATTATAGCTGATCAGCGAACGACGACTAAAATTGAAATGCTACTAAAACATGTCAGGTACAAGTTGCTTACCGGTCCCGTGTTTTGCGCCCGGCCTGGTTGTAAAAACGGTGATAAATAAATCGCTTCACTAACTCCGCACAAAAGAGATAAGTCAATACAATACCAGTGATAAATAGTATGACATTTGCCGGCAAAGGTTCAAAACCAATCATCCCGCCAAACTGCGAATAAGGTAATATCCATCCAATGGCAAGACATGTCAATGTACTTAAAACCAAAACTTTTGCGGGTTTGCTCCGAATAAAAGGAAGATCATTAGTTCTTATGATAAATACTACCAGTATCTGTGTTGCCAGTGATTCCATAAACCAGCCGGTCCGGAATTGTGCCTCCGAAACAGAAAAATAGTTATATAGCAAATAAAAAGTAACGAAGTCAAATATAGAACTGGTAAACCCGAATATGAACATATAGCTGCGGATCAGCCGGAGATTCCAGTGCTGTGGTAGCCTTGTATAACTTTCATCAACATTATCTGCAGGGATCGCTGTTTGCGATATATCATATAAAAAATTATTGATCAGTATCTGCACTGGCAGCATGGGAAGAAAGGGTAATAAGAGAGTTGCGAAAGCTATCGAAAACATATTGCCGAAATTGGAGCTCAATACCATTAGAATATATTTCATATTATTTCCAAAGGTTTTTCGCCCTTCAATAATTCCTTCTTTTAGCACCAATAAGTCCTTTTTTGTAAGAATGATATCCGCGGAATCTTTTGCTACATCCGTAGCGCTGTTTACCGAAATACCGATGTCTGCCGTTTTAAGAGAAGGCGCATCATTTATGCCATCGCCCAGGTAACCTACAGCACGGTAATATGCTTTAAGTGCCAAAATGATCCTGTTTTTTTGGTCCGGAGAACAACGGGTGAAGATGGTCGTATTAAGAACCCTTTGCTTTAAAGCATCGTCAGAAAGAAGTTCCAATTCATTTCCCTGCAAAAGACCTTTAACGGGCAAACCGATTTCTTTACAGATCTTTTGT
>Ga0310810_10003906_pt1 | contig 16371 bp, 15 predicted proteins | sample NCmetagenome_FD_207641 | JGI IMG/M metagenome (GOLD analysis project Ga0310810, IMG submission 207641) | Soil microbial communities from experimental microcosm in Duke University, North Carolina, United States - NC | ecosystem: Engineered > Artificial ecosystem > Soil microcosm > Unclassified ... | reverse complement strand
GGTAGCCCGGTTACCGCTCGAAATCGCCCTCTTCGGGGACGAGGATCTCGCGCTTGCCGGCATGGTTGGCCTGGCCGACGATGCCTTCGTGCTCCATGCGCTCCATCAGCGTGGCGGCGCGGTTGTAGCCGATCTGCAGCCGGCGCTGGATATAGGAAGTCGAGGCCTTGCGGTCGCGCTTCACGATGGCGACGGCCTGCGAATAGAGATCGCCGCCTTCGGCCATGCCCATCCCGGTCGCATCGAACACGGCGCCGTCCTCGCCTTCCTGTTCTTCCTCCGCCGTGACTTCCTCGAGGTAGTCCGGCATGCCCTGCGACTTCAAATGACGCACGACCTTCTCGACCTCGTCGTCGGAGCAGAACGGCCCGTGCACGCGGCTGATGCGGCCGCCGCCGGCCATGTACAGCATGTCGCCCTGGCCGAGCAGCTGCTCGGCGCCCTGCTCGCCGAGGATGGTGCGCGAGTCGATCTTCGAGGTGACCTGGAAGGAGATGCGGGTCGGGAAGTTCGCCTTGATCGTGCCGGTGATGACGTCGACCGACGGACGCTGCGTGGCGAGGATGACGTGGATGCCGGCGGCGCGCGCCATCTGCGCTAGGCGCTGGATCGCGCCTTCAATGTCCTTGCCGGCGACCATCATCAGGTCGGCCATCTCGTCGACGATGACGACGATGAAGGGCAGCGGCTCGAGGTCGAGCTCCTCCTTCTCGTAGATTGCCGCGCCGCTCTCCTTGTCGTAGCCGGTGTGCACCGTGCGCGTGAGCTGCTCACCCTTTGATTTCGCCTCTGCGACGCGAGCATTGTAGCCGTCGATGTTGCGCACGCCGAGCTTCGACATCTTCTTGTAGCGGCCCTCCATCTCGCGCACCGCCCATTTGAGCGCGACCACCGCCTTCTTCGGATCGGTGACGACGGGCGTGAGCAGATGCGGGATGCCGTCATAGACGGACAGTTCGAGCATTTTCGGATCGACCATGATCAGGCGGCACTGGTCGGGCGTGAGCTTGTAGACCAGCGACAGGATCATGGTGTTGATGGCGACCGACTTGCCCGAGCCGGTGGTGCCGGCGATGAGCAGATGCGGCATGCGCGCGAGATCGACGATGACGCTCTCGCCGCCGATTGTCTTGCCGAGGCAGAGCGGCAGCTTCGTCGCCGTCCCCTCGTAGTCCTTGCCGGCGAGCAGTTCGCGCAAATAGACCTTCTCGCGCGTCGGGTTCGGCAATTCGATGCCGATGGCGTTGCGCCCGGAGACGACGGCGACGCGCGCCGACACCGCGCTCATCGAGCGGGCGATGTCGTCGGCGAGCCCGATGACGCGCGACGACTTGATGCCGGGCGCCGGCTCGAGCTCGTACAGCGTAACGACGGGGCCTGGGCGCGCATTGATGATCTCGCCGCGCACGCCGAAATCGGAGAGCACGCTTTCGAGCGAGGCAGCGGCGGCGTCGATGACGTCCTTCGGCATCTGCGAGCGTTCGGACGCCTTCTGCGCCGCGAGCAGGTTGAGCGAGGGCAGGTCGAAGCCGGAACCGGACTTGCGCGCGGGCGCGCGCGGCGCGGCGCGCTTCCTCGGCGCGGGGGCTTCCTCTTCCTCCTCCTCGCCTTCGGCTTCGTAGTTTTCGTCGTCCGCGGCCTCTGGCGCCATGCTCGGCGCCGGCACGCGATTGAGCCCGCCGAAGCGCGGCTCCTGCCGTCCGCTCGCCGCGGCAATCGGTTTGCGCGGGCTCGGCCGCAGAAGCAGCCACAGCCGCGTCTTCATGCTGAGCAACGCATGCACGATCATGCCGAGCCAAGGCGAGGCGCGGTCGGCCTCTTCCTCGTCGTCGGCGTCGGCCGCGACGATTTCGTCCTCTTCGTCCGAAGGATCGCGCACCGGGATGCGGATGTCGGCGGCGATCGCGGTGGTCAAGAGCGCGGCGAAGCCGGTGATGATGCCCGCGACGATCGCCGTGACACCGCCGAGCGAGCCGCCGACCAGCGCGGCGGGCCCGCGCAAGAGCGCGTCACCGAACACGCCGCCCAGGCCTGTCGGCAGCGGCCACGAGCCGAAGAGCGGTAGCGTCGATGCGAACGCGGCCCACAACAACGTCGTCAGCACCCACATCAGGCTGCGCCATTTGTCGCCGAGCTCGCGATGCGTGAGGAGTCGCCAACCGAGCAGCGCTTCCGGCGCGAGCAACGACACGGCGGCAAGCCCGAGCAGCTGCATCGCCAGATCGGAGAAGATCGCGCCCGGATAGCCGAGCAGGTTAACGGTCGGCTTGTGGGTTGCGTGGCTGAGCGAGGGGTCCTGCACCGACCAGGTGGCCAGCGCGATGGCGCCGAGCAGCGCCAGCGAGATCAGCGCCAGCCCCGCGAGCTCGCGCACGCGCCGCCGCACGATGTCGCGCAGATGCTCCGAGAGGAAAGCGACAATGTCGACGCTGCGGTCCGCTGCCGGCATGAGTTAGTTTTTTCCTTTGCGCATGATCTGGTCCGAAAACCGGTTTCCACTTTTCGGGATCATGCGCGTCACCCCAACAATTCGACGAGACGATGCAGCGCTTCCGCCGTCGCCTCCTTGTCCTGCACCATCGCGACGCGGACGTAGTCCGCGCCGGGATTTGAGCCGTCCTTCTGCTCGCGCGCGAGGTACCGCCCCGGCACTACGCGCACGCCCGCTTCCGCCCAGAGCCGCTTCGTCACCGTCTCGCTGCCGCCATGCTTCGACACGTCGAGCCAGAGGAAGAAGCCGCCGGAGGGCCGCTTGTAGCCGTAACGGTCGCCGATGATCTGGTCGGCGAGATCGAATTTTGCCCGATAAAGCTTGCGGTTTTCTTCCACATGCGCCTCGTCGGCGTAGGCCGCCACCGCCACCGCCTGGGCCGGCACCGGCACCTGCGGCGCCGCGACGTTGCGCAGCTCGAGGAAGGGGCCGAGGAAGCGGCGGTCGCCGGCGCAAAAGCCGACGCGCAGGCCGGGCAGGTTCGAGCGCTTGGACAGCGAGTGGAAGACGACGACGTTGGCGAAGTCCGGCCCGGAGGCCTCCAGCATGCCGGGCGGCAGGTCGGTTGAGTAGATTTCGCCGTAGCATTCGTCGGCGAAGACCAGAAAGCCGTGCTTCTGCGCGAGCTTCGCCAAATTTTCGAGATAGGCGTGGCTCGCCACCGCACCCTGCGGATTCGAGGGCGAAGCGAGGTACATCGCCACCGCGCGCTTGAGCAAAGCTTCGTCGAGCGCGTCCAGATCGGGCAGGAAACCGTGCTCGCGCGTCGCCGGCAGATAGACCGGCTCGCAGCCGGCGGCGAGTGCGCCGGCCGAATAGGCCGCATAGAACGGGTTGGGGATCAGCACGGCGGGCTTACCGGCGCGCGGGGAGACCCAGCGCGTCGCGGCAATGGCCGCAAGAAACAGGCCTTCGCGCGTGCCGTTGAGCACGAGCACTTCCGATTCCGGATCGACGGCGCGCGGCAGCTTGAAGCGCTTGCCGAGCCAGGCGGCGACCGCCTTGCGGAACGGCTCGGTGCCCTTGTTCGGCGGATAACGGCCGAAGTCGGCAATGTTGGCGGCCAGCACCGGCGCGACGAAATCGGGCACGGCGTGCTGCGGCTCGCCGACCGAGAGGTTGATCGGCGGCTTGCCGGGCGGGATGCCGGCGATGAGGTCGGAAAGGCGCACGAAGGGCGAGCGGGAATCGACCGCCGGAGCAGGGGTTTGGGACGGCTCGCGCTGGGCGGTCATGGTCGGCATGGCGGTACACAAGGCTGGGGCTGGAGGCCCCATACCGGAACGGTCAGGGCCACATTACGGAGGGCGAGGTTAAGACCCGATTAACCATCGGTTTTCAAGCGGTGGCATTAGCCGCCGACTTTGCCGGCCCCCAAATAAGTGAGGCCCCGGTCCTTGTGGGACCGGGGCCTCGACGGAAGGGACAGTGCCGGGTGTCCGCCCCAACCGTTAGCCCGGCTTACTGAACGACCTCGCCATGCAGGGCGAGGTCGAGGCCGTCGCGCTCCGTCTCTTCGGAGACGCGCAGGCCGATCACCGCCTTGATCACGTAGAGGATGATCAGCGTCGCGATCGCGTCGTACACGATCGTGCCGAGGATGCCGTAGATCTGCACGACGACCTGGTAGGCGTTGCCGTCGATCATGCCGGTGCCGGCGCTGTTGATCGCCGTGCGCGCGAGCACGCCGGTGAGCAGCGCGCCGACGATGCCGCCGACGCCGTGCACGCCGAACGCATCGAGCGAGTCGTCGTAGCCGAACATGTGCTTGAGGCCGGTGGCGCCCCAGTAGCAGGCGATGCCCGCGGCGATGCCGATGATCAGCGCACCGGTCGGATCGACGAAGCCCGACGCCGGCGTGATGGCAACGAGACCGGCGACCGCACCCGAGCAGATGCCGAGCACCGAGGGCTTACCGCGGAGCATCCATTCCACGAACATCCAGGTCAGCGCTGCGGTGGCGGTGGCGATCTGCGTGACCGCCATGGCCATGCCGGCATTGCCGCCCGCGGTGACCGCCGAGCCGGCGTTGAAGCCGAACCAGCCGACCCACAGCAGAGAGGCGCCGATCATGGTCAGCACCAGGTTATGCGGCGCCATGCTCTCATTGCCGAGACCCTTGCGCTTGCCGAGGACGAGCGCGCACATCAGGCCGGCGACACCGGCGTTGATATGGACGACCGTGCCACCCGCGTAGTCGAGCACGCCCAGGCCGCCAGCCCAGCCGCCGCCCCATACCCAGTGCGCGATCGGCGAGTAGACGAACAGCGACCACAGGCCGATGAACCACAGCATGGCCGAGAACTTCATGCGGTCGGCGAAGGCGCCGGCGATCAGCGCCGGCGTGATGATCGCGAAGGTCATCTGGAAGCACATGTAAACCGACTCGGGAATCGTCGCCGCAAGCGGCGAGACGCCGTCGGTGGTCATGCCCATCAGGAAGAAGCGTGACATGCCGCCGAGATAGGCGCCGCCATCGGTGAAGGCCCACGAATAGCCGACGATCATCCACAGCACGGTGACGAGACAAGTGATGGCGAAGCTCTGCATCACCGTCGCCAGCACGTTCTTCTTGCGGACCATGCCGCCGTAGAAGAGCGCGAGGCCCGGAATGGTCATCATCAGCACCAGCGCGGTCGACGTCAGCATCCACGCCGTGTCGCCGGAGTTGGTGGTGCAGTCCTTCAGGATCGGCGGCTTGGCCGAGGAATCGCAGGCGGGCTTCGGCGCGGCGGGCGCAGCGGTCGGAGCCGCAGCGGCGGCAGGTGCGGCCGGAGCGGCGCCGGGCGCCGTCTGCGCATAGGACGCGTTGAACGCGCCGATGCTCAGGAACAGGCCGAGCAGAAGCCCGAGCGCAAGCGCTCCGAGCCTCGCACGGGACAATGTCTTCAACGTCATGGTCAGTTACTCCTGTCGGATTGTTGCCGTGCGGGTCAGAGCGCTGCGGTGTCGGTTTCGCCGGTGCGGATGCGCACAGCGTGATCGATGCCGAAGACGAAGATCTTGCCGTCGCCGATCTGGCCGGTTTTCGCTGCGCTCGTGATGGCGGCGACGACCTTGTCGACCTGGTCGGTCGCGACTGCGACCTCGACCTTGATCTTGGGCAGGAAGCTCACGGCGTATTCGGCGCCACGGTAGATTTCCGTGTGACCCTTCTGACGCCCGTATCCCTTGACCTCAGTGACAGTCAGTCCCTGCACGCCGAGTGAGGTCAGGGCGTCACGGACCTCGTCGAGCTTGAAGGGTTTGATGATGGCCATGACGATTTTCATGGATTCGGATCCCCGCTTGAGCCCGTTTTGATTCGATACGCAGTGCGGGCCGGACACTGAGCCGGCCGCGAAGCGTGCTTCGCGGGCATGGCCGGACCCTTGGAATTCAAGTGCCGTGCCAAATGCGCGCAGGGGCGCTAGGCGGCTGATTCAGCGAAGGAAACCGAAGCCGCCTGCGGAAACGGGACGGCCCGGAATAAGCGTGCGGTTAAATATTCAGCAGGCGCAGGCGGGGCTGCCCGGAAAATGACCAATGAAAAGGCAGATGGCTGGATCCGCGCCGGCTCCAGGCCAGCGCGGATCCGGCAAGTCGTTGTTACTGCAAGGCTTCGCCGTGCTGGCTGACGTCGAGGCCGATGATCTCGTCTTCCTGGCGCACCCGCAGCGGCACGATGACGCTGATCAGCTTGAGGATGCCGAAGGTGGCGGCGCCGGACCACGCGGCAATGACGACGATGCCGTAGATCTGCGCCCAGACGAGGTGGATATTGCCCTCGATCAGGCCCTGAATGCCGTTCGGCAGTTCGGGCGACGCGGAGATGGCGCCGACCGCCAGCACGCCGGCGAGGAACGTGCCGGTCAAGCCGCCAATGCCGTGCACACCGAATACGTCGAGCGAGTCGTCGTAGTTCAATTTCATCTTCAGCCAGGTGCACGACCAGAAGCAGATGCCGCCGGCGATGACGCCGATCAACAAGCCTTCCATCGGCGTGACGAAGCCGGACGCCGGCGTGATGGTGCCGAGGCCGGCGACCGCGCCGGAGATCATGCCGAGGACGGAGGGCTTGCCGCGTGTCTTCCACTCGATCGCCATCCAGGTGGCGGCGCCGGCGGAAGCCGCGAGATGCGTGCAGACGATAGCCATCGCGGCGCGCGAATTGGCGGCGAGCGCCGAGCCGCCGTTGAAGCCAAACCAGCCGACCCACAGGAGGCCGGTGCCGATCACGGCGAGCGACAGATCGAACGGCGCGAGGTTGTCGTGGCCGTAGCCGCGGCGCTTGCCGATGACGAGCGCCGCGACGAGACCGGAGACGCCGGCGTTCAAATGCACGACGAGGCCGCCGGCGAAGTCGATGGTGCCATAGGCCTGGAGGAAGCCGCCGCCCCAGATCCAGTGCGCGATCGGCACGTAGACGATGAACAGCCACAGCACGCAGAACAGCATGAAGGCCGAGAAACGCAGGCGATCCGCGACCGAGCCCGCGACCAACGCCACGGTGATGACCGCGAAGGTCATCTGATAGAGCATGAACAGGCTCTCGGGGATCGTCGGCGCCAGCACCGAGATCGAATTGAGCTCCATGCCCTTCAGGAAAATGCGCTGAAGCGAGCCGAGCACGGCGCCGTCGCCGGTGAAGGTGAGCGAGTAGGCGAGCACCGCCCACAGGACCGAGACCGCGAAGGTCGCTGCGAGCGATTGCGCCATGGTGGCGAGCACGTTCTTCTTGCGCACCATGCCGGAATAGAAGAGCGCCAGGCCCGGGATCGTCATCATCAGGACGAGGCCGGTGGCGCCGATCATCCACGCCGTGTCGGCGGCGTCGATCTTCAGCGGCGTTGCGGCCAAGGCAGGCGAAGCGGTGAATGCGGATGCGATGACAAGCGCGCCCATCGCCAGGCGTGGCAGCCCCTTAAGCATCGAAAGATCCCCCGGCTGGAATTTGCAGTTCGGCCCCCGACCCGCTCATGCTCGCGTGAAGCGGGCATCCTGTTCTGGGTCCCCGCTTCACGCGGGGACGAACGAGAGATTTTGTTTACAGCGCGTCGACGTCGGTCTCGCCGGTGCGGATGCGCACGGCCTGCTCGATCGGCGCGACGAAAATCTTGCCGTCGCCGATCTGCCCGGTCTTGGCGGCGTTGCCGATGGCTTCGACCACCTGATCGGCCTGCTCGCTCGAGACGACGACCTCGATGCGCACCTTGGGCAGGAAGTTAATGGCGTATTCGGCGCCCCGGTAGATTTCCATGTGCCCCTTCTGGCGGCCGTAGCCCTTCACTTCGGCGACGGTCATTCCATGGATGCCGATGCGGGTGAGCGCGTCCCGCACCTCGTCGAGCTTGAACGGTTTGATGACAGCGATGACCAGTTTCATGATTAAACCCCCGGCAGGCGGCGTAAACTAACGGCACCCGCGCAAAAAATTAAGCGGATATCCCGCTCATATTTCGGGCAATTGCTCAGGAAGAATGCAGTTTAGGTCAGTTTCGCTGGCCTATTGGCCTGCAAGGCCCAGGTCGCGGATGACCCGCGGCAGCACGCGCCGAGCCGCCGCCGGCGACATGCCGGGCCGAACGCGCCGGTCGTACAGGATGGTCAGCAGGTCTCGGTCGTAGACCGTGAGATAACCGACCATGCGGTTCTGGTTGAGCGTCGTCCAAATGTTGCGCTGGTCATGGTTCGACAGGCCGAAGGCGTGCAGGAGTTCGTGGTAGGCGCAGTCAAGGAAAACGTCGTCGCCCTTGTCGACGATGATGAACGACACCGAGCGCACGATGTCGCCGGCGGCGTTCGATTTGACGCTGGTCATGCACTGCGGGTCGGTGCGGGCAATGAAGTCCTTGGCGATCTTCGGGCCGAAGGCTGAGAACAGCGCGCCATTGAAATCCTTCTCGTCGATCAGCCGCACCTCGACGTCGGCCTCGCCGACAGCGGCCGCGGCCGAGAGCTTGAGGCTCGGCACCGTGCGCGCGTATTCGGCGATGACGTCGCGCATGCGCGCCGCACGGTCGACGCTCCCGCCCGGCATCACTACCGCGCGGATCGGATGATCGAAGCGGCGGATGCCGCGCGGCCGCGCACCGATGCGCAAATCCGAGCCGAAAGCGAGCGCCATGAAGCCGCGCTCGAGCTCGGCCGCGGTGAATTTGGTGAATTGCGGCGGCGCGCCGGAAAAGGTGCCGGGCGGCGGCGGCTCGCGGTCAGACGCGGCGAGCGAGACCGTCGCTGCCGCGAGGAGAACTGCAAGGCTTGCGATGAGCCGCTTCATCGATCCCCGCGTTACGGCTGACGTCTCTGCCGCACGAGCCCCTCTTGAACCACCGACGCGACCAAGATGCCCTCGCGGGTGAATATAAGACCGCGCGCCAGCCCGCGCGAGCCGTGCAGGTTCGGCGAATCCTGCGCGTAGAGCAGCCACTCGTCGGCGCGGAACGGCCGGTGCAGCCACAGCGCATGGTCGAGGCTTGCCGCCATGAACTCGTTTTCGAACAAAGTGCGGCCGTGCCGTGCCAACGAGGCATCGAGCAAAGTTAAATCGGACGCATAAGCCAGCACGCATTGATGAATCGCAAGCTCGTCCGGCAGGCGGCCGGTGGTGCGGAACCAGAGATGGAAGCGGCCGTCGGGATATTTCGTGCCGGAATAGCGATCCATCTCGACCGGGCGCATTTCGATCGGCCGCTCGCGTTCGTAATACCGGCGCACCGCCTCCGGCATCTTTGGCAGCAGCCTGGTGCGCATCTCGCTTTCGCCAGCCAGTTCCTCCGGCGGCGTCACCTTCGGCATCTCGGCCTGATGGTCGAGGCCTTCCTCATGCTCCTGGAACGACACCAGCATGGAGAAGATCGGATGGCCGTGCTGGCGCGCGGTGACGCGGCGGGTGGTGAAGCTCTTGCCGTCGCGGATGCGGTCGACGTCGTAGATGAGCGGCACCTTCGGGTCGCCGGGCAGGATGAAGTAGGCGTGCATCGAATGCGGCGAACGGCTGGCATCGACCGTGCGCACGGCCGCGACCAGCGCCTGGCCGATGACCTGCCCGCCGTAGACGCGCTGCCATCCGGTCTGCGGCGACTGGCCGCGGAACAGGTTCGGCTCCAGCGTTTCGAGGTCGAGGATGTCGAGCAGGTCTTTGACGGCTGAGGCCATGAGGGGTACCGCATAGGTCGGACGCGGGACCAACCTGCTATGCTGGGCCTGCGTTGACAAGGACGGCCAATGACGACTGCGAAGCAGACGATACAGGCGGATATCGTGATCGGCGGTGCCGGCTTTGCCGGGCTGGCGCTGGCCATTGCGCTGGTCGAGGCGCTGGGGCCTGAGTTCAAGGTCGTCGTCGCCGACCCGGCGCTCAAGCACGAACAGTCGCGCGATCCGCGCGCCTCGGCGATCGCCGCTGCGGCGCGGCGTCTGTTCGAGGCGATCGGCGTCTGGCAGGCGGTCGAGCAGGATGCGCAGCCGATGCTCGACATGGTCGTCACCGATTCAAAGGTGGACGATGCGGTGCGGCCAACCTTCCTGACTTTCGAGGGCGAGGTGCAGCCCGGCGAAGCCTTCGCGCACATGATCGAGAATCGTGTGCTCACCGACGCGCTGGTCGCCAAGGCCAAGGCGCTCGGTATCGATCTGCGCGCGACGCCGGTGACGCGATTTGATAATCGTGCTAACACGATCGACGTGACATTTGCCGACGGCGCGACGGTGCCGGCACGGTTGCTGGTCGGCGCCGACGGCGCGCGCTCGCAGATCCGCGAGCAGGCCGGCATTGCCACGCACGGCTGGAGCTATGGTCAGTCGGCAATCGTCTGCACCGTCGCGCATGAGCGGCCGCACAACGGTCGCGCCGAGGAGCATTTCCTGCCACCGGGGCCGTTCGCGATCTTGCCGCTGTCCGGCAACCGCGCGTCGATCGTGTGGACCGAGCGAACGGCGGATGCCGAGCGTTATGTCGCGATGAACGATGCCGACTTTCACGACGAACTGGAAAAGCGCTTCGGCCTGCATCTCGGCGACATCAATGTGGTCGGCGCGCGCCGCGCCTTCCCGCTCGGGCTCTACACCGCGCGCACGTTCATTGCCGAGCGCCTCGCGCTGATCGGCGACGCCGCGCACGTCATCCATCCGATCGCCGGGCAGGGCCTCAACATGGGCCTGCGCGACGTCGCCGCTCTGGCGGAGGCGGTCACCGACGCGGCCCGGCTCGGGCTCGACATTGGCGGCGCTGACGTGCTCGAGCGCTACCAGCGCTGGCGCCGCTTCGACACGGCGATGATGGGCGTCGCGACCGACAGCCTCAACCGGCTGTTCTCCAATCGCTCCGACGTCCTGCGCCTCGCGCGCGATATAGGCCTCGGGCTCGTCGAGCGCATGCCGGTGATGAAGCGCATGTTCATCCGCGAGGCGGCCGGATTCACCGGCGACGTGCCAAAGCTGTTGAAGGGCGAGGCGCTGTAGCGCTCACGCGTGCACCCCAATCGCCTCGGCGATCGCCACGGTGCGGCGGCCCATGTCGGCATGCAGGCGCTCGACCATGCGGCCGTCGATCGACACCACGCCCTTCGTCTTGTTCTCCGGCAGATCGAACGCCGCGATCATCTTGCGCGCCCAGGTGACCTCGTCCGGCGACGGTGAGAAGGCTTGGTTGCACGGCTCGATCTGCGTCGGATGAATGAGCGTCTTACCATCGAAGCCGAGCTCGACGCCCTGTTTGCACTCCTCGGCGAAGCCGTGCGCGTTGCCGATCTCGTTGTAGACGCCGTCAAGGATGTCGATGCCGTGGATGCGCGCGGCGGCGACGCACATGGTCAGCCAGGGCAGCATCGGCGCGCGGCCGGCGACGAGACGCGCCCGCGTGTCCTTGGCGAGGTCGTTGGTGCCCATGATGAAGCCGGACAGTCGCGATTCGGAATCGCGCGCCTCGGCGGCGATGCAAAGGATGTTGAAGATCGCGAGCGGCGTCTCGATCATCGCCCAGACGCGCGTCCTGTGCGCCGTGCCCATGTCGAGCAGGCGACGACCGACGAGCTCGAGCGTGTTGTCGTTCGACACCTTTGGTACGACGATCGCATCGGGCGCGGCGTGCGCGGCGGCCGAGAGGTCGTCGGCATGCCATGGCGTGTCGATGCCGTTGATGCGGATCATCACCTCGCGATGGCCGAAGCCGCCGGCCTTGACGGCGTCGCACACCTGCTTGCGCGCGGTCTCCTTGGCGTCGGGAGCGACCGAATCCTCGAGGTCGAGGATGATGCCGTCGACGGGCAGCGTCTTCGCCTTCTCCAGCGCGCGCGCATTCGAACCCGGCATGTACAGCACGCTGCGGCGCGGACGAACGGTCATTGCAATTGCCCCCGGTGATTGTCCCGCAACCCTACCGTCCGCCCGGCACGCGTGCCACTGTCGCGGCCGATGAATGCGACCGCAAAAGACGAATGGCTCGCCGGCGTTGACGGCTGCCCGGGCGGCTGGATCGCCGCCTTCGTGCGCGCCTCGGGCGACGAGGTCCGCATCGCGGTGGTGCCGCGCTTCGCCGATGCAGTGGCCGAGGCGCGGGGCATCATTGCGGTCGACATGCCGATCGGCCTGCCGGAGCGCGTCGGCATTGGTGGCCGCGCGGCAGAGCGGGAGGTACGGCCGCTGCTCGGGGCGCGGCAATCGTCGGTGTTCTCGGTGCCGTCGCGCGCGGCCATCTACGCGGCCGACTATGCTGCATCCTGTACCGCCGCTGTCGCCACGTCGGACCCGCCGCGCAAAGTGTCGAAGCAGCTCTACAACATCGCGCCAAAGATCCGCGAGATCGACGCGATCCTACGCGCCGACAAGACGCTGGTGCCGCGCGTGTTCGAGGTGCATCCGGAACTCGCCTTCTGGCGGCTCAACGGCGGGCGGGCGCTCGATCTGCCGAAGAAGGTGAAAAGCCGCTGTTACGAGCCCGGGCTGGCGCTCCGGCGCGGGCTGCTGATCGCGGCCGGGCTGCCGGCGGCGGTGGTCGAGGCAAAGCCGCCGAAGGGCGCCGGCCGCGACGATCTCATCGACGCGCTCGCCTGCGCGGCGGTCGCGCGGCGGCTCCACGCTGGCACGGCACGTCCGTTTCCCGGCCCGCCGCCGCGCGATGCTTACGGGTTGCCAATGGCGATCTGGGCATGACAAATCGGCTCGAGCGAGGAGGTGAGCGATGACCGGTTTCCCCAAGCGCCTGATCGAGGGCTACAGCGCCTTTCTCACCGAGCGTCTGCCGCACGAGCAGAGCCGCTACCGTGAGCTGTCGGAGGCGGGCCAGAGCCCCGAGGTCATGGTGATCGGCTGCTGCGACTCGCGGGTGTCGCCTGAAGTCATCTTCGACGCCGGGCCGGGCGAACTGTTCGTCGCCCGCAACATCGCCAACCTCGTTCCACCCTATACGCCGGACGGCGCGCAGCGCGCGGTGTCGGCCGCACTCGAGTTCGCCGTGCAGGCGCTGCGGGTGAAGCACATCGTCGTGCTCGCGCACGCGCAGTGCGGCGGCATCCGCGCCTATGCCGAAGAGTCAGCGCCGTTGTCGCCCGGCGACTTCATCGGCAACTGGATGGCGATGATCGCGCCGGCGGCGAAGACGGTGGGACCACGCGGCGGTCGCTCGATGACGGAGTATTTGACCGCACTGGAGCAGCAGGCGGCGCTGACCACGATCGACAACCTGATGACGTTCCCGTGCGTGAAGATCCTGGTCGAGCGCGGCAAATTGAATCTGCACGCCGCCTATTTCGGCGTCGCCACCGGAGACCTGTCGGTCTACGACCCGACGCAGAAGAAGTTCGTGCGCGTCGCGCCTGCAACGCACGCCAAGGCGTTCGCAAGCCCGAGGTTTTGATCCTCTTCACCTCTCCCCACTTGGGGGAGAGGGAAGATCAGGCCGCCTTTTTCTTCGCGCTGATCAGCTTGCGGTTGATCAGGCACTCGGCGATCTGCACGGCGTTGAGCGCGGCGCCCTTGCGCAGATTGTCGGACACGACCCACATTTCGAGGCCGTTGTCGATCGTCGGGTCCTCGCGGATGCGGCTGATGTAGGTCGCGTCCTCGCCGACGCACTCGTACGGCGTCACGTAGCCGCCCGGCTCGCGCTTGTCGATGACGATGCAGCCCGGCGCGTTGCGCAGGATCTCACGCGCCTCGTCGGCCGAGATCGGGTTCTCGAACTCGATGTTGACGGCTTCCGAGTGGCCGACGAAGACCGGCACGCGCACGCAAGTGGCGGTGAGCTTGATTTTGGGATCAAGAATCTTCTTGGTCTCCATCATCATCTTCCACTCTTCCTTGGTGTAGCCGTCCTCCATGAAGACGTCGATGTGCGGAATGCAGTTGAAGGCGATCCGCTTCGGAAACTTCTTCGACTCCACCTCGTCGAGCGTGAACACCGACTTGGTCTGCGAGAACAATTCGTCCATCGCGTCCTTGCCGGCGCCCGAGACCGACTGATAGGTCGCGACGACGACGCGCTTGATCTTGGCGGCGTCGTGCAGCGGCTTCAGAGCGACGACGAGCTGCGCCGTCGAGCAGTTCGGATTGGCGATGATGTTCTTCTTGGTGAAGCCCGTGACCGCGGCAGCGTTCACCTCCGGCACGATCAACGGCACGTCCGGGTCCATGCGCCAGGCCGACGAGTTGTCGATGACGACGCAGCCGGCCGCGCCGATCTTCGGCGACCACTCCTTGGACACGGTGCCGCCCGCCGACATCAGGCAGATGTCGGTGTCGGAGAAGTCGTAATGGTCGAGAGCTTTGACCTTCAGGGTCTTGTCGCCGAACGAGCACTCCGTGCCCACGCTCTTGCGCGAGGCGAGCGCGACGACTTCGTCGGCGGGAAAGTTGCGTTCGGCCAGGATCGCGAGCATCTCGCGTCCCACATTGCCGGTGGCGCCCGCCACGGCGACCTTGTAACCCATTGTCAGCTCTCCGAAAAAAGACCCCGCCCGAGTTGTCCTCGAGGCCGGACCGCGAAGCTTCTAGGCGAGAAAAGGCTGTCTGACAACGATTTGCCGCAGCCCGAGCCCCTGACGGTCATGTAGGGAGGCTCCGCCGCCACACCATGGGCGGCCTGCTGCATTGCCGCGACGAATTCCGCCCCGCGCCGCCGCCGCGCGATTGACCGGAGCAGGAAATCACTCGATCATATTCAAACAAGAGAATTTCCTACGCCGTGATGGCGGCGGAGAGAAAGAAACGTCTCGGGGGAGGCACGACATGATCTCACGACGTCACCTGCTGCAATCGGCGGGAGCGGCCGGCGCCGCCGCCCTGCTGCCGGCGCTGGCGCGCGCGCAAAACGCCGCGTCGATGCTGACCCCCGGCGTGCCGGAGGGTATTTCGAGCTACATCACCATGGGAAAGCTGCCGGGCAAGCAGCCGCTCATCCAGCTCGCCGATCGGCCGCCGAATTACGAATCGCCGCTCGAATATCTGCAGACGCCGATCACGCCGAACGACAAGTTCTTCGTGCGCTATCACCTCTCGGACATCCCTGAGGTGAAGGTCGAAGGGTACAAGATCAAGATCGACGGCGACGGCGCGACGACGCCGATGGAGCTCACCCTCGCCGATCTCAAGGCCATGCCGGCGATCGAGATCGCCGCGGTCAACCAATGCTCGGGCAACCGCCGCGGCCTGTCGAACCCGCACGTGCCGGGCGTCGAATGGGGCTACGGCGCCATGGGCTGCGCCAAATGGAAGGGCGTGCGGCTGAAGGACGTGCTGGCCAAGGCCGGTGTCAAGAAGGAGACCATCGAAGTCGCCTTCAACGGCGCCGATGGACCGGTGGTCGACAAGACGCCGGACTTCATCAAGAGTATCCCTGCGTGGAAGGCGATGGATGAGAACACGCTCATCGCCTACGAGATGAACGGTCAGCCGCTGCCGCACTTCAACGGCTTTCCGGCCCGTCTCGTGGTGCCCGGCTGGACCGGCACCTATTGGATGAAGCACCTCGTGCACATCGACGTGCGCACGACGCCGCAGGGCGGCTTCTGGATGAAGCCCGCCTATCGCGTGCCGGTCGGCATGTTTCCGTTGCGCGACCGCTTCGTCACGCAGGAAGACGCGACCTCGACGCCGATCACCGAGATGGTCGTGAATTCGCTGGTCACCAGTCATCGCGACGGCGCCAAGGTGAAGGCCGGCAAAGTCACTGTATCAGGGCTCGCCTGGGATGGCGGCTACGGCATCGCCAAGGTCGAGGTGTCGACCGACGGCGGCAAGACGTGGGTTTCGGCCAAGCTTGGCGAGGATCTCGGCAAGTTTGCCTTCCGCCCATGGAGCTTCGACGTGCAGGCCAAGCGCGGCAAAACCACGGTGACGGTCAATGCCACCAACGCCATCGGCCAGACGCAGGTGACCAAGCTCCTGTTCAACGGCGCCGGCTACCACAACAACGTGATGCAAAGCATCACGCTGAGCGCCTAAGGGGAGCACCGCACATGCGCACCATCATCGTTGCGGCTGCGGCCGTTCTCTTCGCCGGCTCGGCCTTCGCCGACGAGCAAGTGATCAAGCTCAAGCCGGGCGCCGGCCTCGACAAGGTCGAGAGCAACTGCCAGGCCTGTCACACGCTGGCCTACATCCCGATGAACTCGGTCTACCTCAACGCCGCCGGCTGGGATGCCGAGGTGACCAAGATGATCAATGCCTATGGCGCGCCGGTCGACGCCGAGGACGCCAAGGCGATCAAGGCCTATCTGACGCAGAACTACGGCAAGTAGGGCTTTCTTACCGGGATCGGCAAAGGCCTCGCCGTCCGCGGCGGGGCCTTTCTTTGCGGAATCGCAAGGACAATTGGCTGTGATCAGCCTCTATTGCCCGAAACGGAAGCCAGCTAGAGTGCGTTCGAGACCTGAGGCAACACGATTCTCCCGAGGACAGACATG
>Ga0310810_10003905_pt1 | contig 16374 bp, 10 predicted proteins | sample NCmetagenome_FD_207641 | JGI IMG/M metagenome (GOLD analysis project Ga0310810, IMG submission 207641) | Soil microbial communities from experimental microcosm in Duke University, North Carolina, United States - NC | ecosystem: Engineered > Artificial ecosystem > Soil microcosm > Unclassified ... | reverse complement strand
CGGCCTCGAGCCGGGCAAACATGTTGCGGATGGTGGCTGACGACACACCCATCCCGCGCTGCCGCGCGAGTGTCTGCGACGACACGGGCTCACCGGTCGTGATGTGCTCGCGCACGAGCGCGGCCAGGAGCCGCCGCGACCGGTCGGAGAGTGTCTGGGAAACCATTGCGGGTCAGTTGCTTAGAAATTATATCGGATGGTCCGGCTAAAGCCGGGCCCTACCCAGACGTAGAGCAGGCTTCAGCCAAGCCGATGTACGTTGGGGCCGCCTTTCCGAGGGCCTCACCAACGGTGCAGCTCGCAGTATTCGGTCGGTTCCGTTCCCGTCAGAAACGATTCCGTAAGCGTCCGTGGGCAACCAGGCGTCGCGAGCTTGCCGGTGTCGCGATCGATGTCCACGAATGTAATGCCATCCGGCACGTCGAAGGGGATGCTGGCTTCGCCGGCGGTAGCGTTCTTCATGAACTGCGTCCAGATGGGGAGCGCCGCCTGGCTGCCGCTCAGCGACACCGGCTGGTTGTCGTCGAATCCAACCCACACCACCGTGAGCAGCTGCGGCGTGAAGCCGACGAACCAGGCGTCGCGCAGGTCGTTGGTTGTGCCGCTCTTGCCGGCCGCGTCGAGCGCGAATCCTGCTGCGCGCGCGCCCGCGCCCGTGCCTTCGTTGAGGACGCTGCGCATCATGTTCGTGACGAGGTACGTCGTGTCGGCGCGCGCAACGCGTCGCAGCGTGGGATCCTTCGGGGTGAGATGGCGTTCGCCGGCGTCAACATCCTGGATCATCTTGAGCGGCCGCACGGCGCCGCCATTCGTGAACAGCGTGTACGCTTCCGCGACCTCGAGCGGCGTCAGCTCGAACACGCCGAGCGTGATGGCGGGGAACCCCTTCGGCGGCGTGCCCACCCCGACGCGTTTCCACACTTCCGCGACTTTGTCGAACCCCACGGTGGCGCCGACGTGAATCGTTCCGAGATTGCGCGACATCGCAAGCGCTCGCCGCCACGTGATCTCACCATCGTAGTCGTCGTAGTTTTTCGGCTCCCACGTCTGACCATCGAAGTTGAAGACCTCGGGTGAGTCGTTGGTCAGCGAGGCAGGCGTCAGATCGGTGCGCCCGTCTTCTGCGGCATGTTCGAACGCGGCCAGATAGACGAATGGCTTGAACACCGATCCTGGTTGACGACGAGCGACAACCGCGCGGTTGTACTGCGACTGGTTGTAGGAGCGGCCGCCGACCATGGCGAGCACCTCGCCGGTGCGCGGATCGATGGCAAGCAACGCAGCCTGCGCGCGCCCTTTGCGCTTGCGCCGTGCGAGCATCTCGTCGACGCGGGTGAGGCCGTCGCGCACCGCGTCGAGCGCGAGGCGCTGCAGGTTGATGTCGAGCGTGGTGTGAACATCGACGGAGTTTTCCTGCGCGGTGACACCAGGAAACTTCTCCGCAATCTCCTGCCCGACCATATCCACGAAATACGGCGCCTCATTGTCGACGCTGCGTGCTGCGACCTGCAGCGGCTCACGGCTGGCGCGCGATGCAACCTCCTCCGTGATGTACTCCTCGTCGGCCATCGCTCGCAGTACGACGTTCCGCCGCTCGACAGCGTTCTTCGGATTGACGAACGGCGAGTGCAATCCAGGATTCTGGATGACGCCGGCGATGACCGCCGCCTCACCGACGGTCAGGTTCGCGACATCCTTGCCGAAGAAGAGACGGGCGGCTTCGGCGACGCCGTGAATGGCAAAGGAGCCACGCTGACCGAGATACACGTCGTTCAAATACAGTTCCAGGATTTCGTCCTTGGACGCGCGCCGCTCGAGCACGAGCGACATGAACGCCTCCTGCAGCTTGCGGCGATACGAGCGTGTGCCGCTTTGCAGCTCACTGTTGAATTCGTCGGTCAGGAAGAACATCCGCGCGAGCTGCTGCGTAATGGTGCTGCCGCCAACCGGATACTTGTTGCGGCTGAACAGATTCGCGATGACGGCGCGGATCACGCTGAACGGGTTCACGCCCGGATGCGAGTAGTAGCTTTGATCCTCGATGGCAAGGACCGCCTGCTGCATCCGCTTCGGTATGGCCCCGAGCTCGACGCGGCGCCGCTTCTCCCGCGCGCCGCTCGTGATGAGCGCCGTGAGCAGCGGGGGATCGAGTGTGACGGCTTCGGTTTGGACCGGTTTGGCGACGCCGGTCGTTACGTCGAGCGATCGGATACCGCGCGGCGTCGCCGATGGCGCGCTCGCCCGCCGCACAGCTGGAGGCGACGGAAACGTCGCCCGGATCGTCTTGCCGCTGAACGCGCCTGCACGCGGCGTAAAAACCACCGCATTGCGTGCCACCGCGAACTCGCCTGGAGCGCCGACATTCGGCCGCTGCGCGTAGCCGAGATCGTTCAGGCGCGCGACGAGCTCCGCTTCGGAGAGCGCCTCTCCGCGACGCAGCTGCAGCGGCCGCGCGTAGACGCGAGGTAGCGATCGCTCGCGTTCGCCATGCAGCCGCGCGTCGATGATGCGGGAGAACGAAACGTAGTAGTAGGTCAGCAACGCGCCGGCGAGCAGCGAGGCGATGCCGCAGCCAAGCAGGATGTACCGGACCGGCTTCGGATTACGCGAGATCCACTTCCGCGCGCGCGCGGCGCGTTTTACGGTGTGATGACCCAATGAATCCCTATATCGGGCGGTAGCTCCTCGACCAGGCGATCGATCAATGTCGGGCCGTACTTGTTGAGGAAATGCACGAAACCCACGCTGCGCTCCTGCGGATGTCCGTCGGGGAACGCCTGCGCCTGCACGTGGTGGAATTGACGACGCAGCGTCTCGTCCTTGCGCTTGGCTGCCTGAATCATCTTGCCGTGCAGCTTCTTCAGATCGTCCTGCATCCGGCCGAGCGCCGAGCGCGCAGCGCCTTCGAGTGTCGCGTCGATCTGCACCACCGTCATCGCCAGCTGTTCCATCCGCTCCTGGAGCAGCAACGCGACGTCGTGCATTGCCGCGTCAACGCCAGGCGGCAGCTGTGATTCAAGCAGCCGGTTCAGCAGCGCCTCGTCCTGCGCCTGCAGCTGATCCAGCTGCACGTCGTGGCGGACCAGAAAGCGCGCGGCGTTCGAATCCAGCAGCGTCGCGGTACCGCGTTGCGTCATCAGCGGCATCGGGACGCCAAACGCGGCATAGATGTTTCGCAGTTGCCCCAGGTAGGCGAGCTCGTTGGGACCGGCAACGTAACAGATCGTCGGGAAAAGCGTGTCCTGCACGATTGGACGAAGCAGGACGTTCGGGCTGAACTCGTGCGGCGCCTCCCGCACGCGATCGAGCAATACGTTCTTGGAGCGCACGTCGTCGCCCACCACCAGCATGTCGTCCTGGATACGAATCGGCTGGCGTCCTCTGTTGAGATGGAAGAGCGCCACGGTGTCAGGATGGGGCGTGACTTGCGCGCTGTAGCCGCGTGACTCCATGGCGGCACCCGCCGCCGCCGCGAGCCGTGCTGTTTCCCCGGCTCGTTCGATTTCGCGTGCGAATACCGACGCCGCGAGCGGCTTGGCCGCGGGATCCGCCGAGTTGTAGACAACCAGACCGCGCGAACCGAGAACCGATTCCATCCACTTGCCGAACGCATCCGCCATCCCGGTGCCGGGGTCATACGCGTTGCGCAGCGTCTCGAGCAGCGGCGCCGTGAATTCAGTCGGCGCCAGCGTATTGGCGAGCTCCGCGAGCGCGGCACCGATCGTGTGGTCCAGCCGCACGCGTGCGACGGGCTCCAGCTGCGCCCCCGGCGGATCGCCAATAGCGATCGCGCGATGCGTCAGCGAGGCGTCGAGCACTCCGCACGATTTCACCTCGTCCCAATCGTGATCTTCGGCGTCGATCCAGAAGATTGCCACGACGGGGACACCATGTTGAGCGCGCACCGTCTCGGCGAGCTCGAGCGCCGTCAGCGCTTTCAGCAGCGTGAACAGCGGCCCGCCGAACAGTCCGGCCTGCTGACCTGTGACAACCGCCACCGTCTGGCGATCGCGCAATCGCGCAGCCGCCGCGATCGCTTCCGTCGGTGCGCCGCGCCTCTGCTGCTGCGCCTGAACGACGTCGGTGATCGCGTCGAGTGGGCGAGCGTAGTCGCGGCTTCGGGCGATCGCCTCCTGCCATGCCTGCGGACTACGCGGATCGCCGGCGAAGAACTCCGCCACCTTCGCATAATCGAATGCGTAATCCGCGACGAACGGCTTGATCCACGGAAACCGGCGAATATCGACGGGGATGCGGGACGCGGTGGCTACGGGCACTCGAACGCTACTGTCGCAGAATGCTCTGGTAGGTGCAATAGGTGCAATAGCTGTGAGGGGTGCAAGTGGTGCAGCTGGTGCACTTCTGAACTTATTGCACCATTGCACCTTTCCCACCAATTGCGCGCACCTGTATAATTATCCACCCGAAGTCATAATCATGCACAAGCAATGAACGCCACCCTCGCACTCGAAGACGGCACCTGGTACCGCGGCGTATCCGCCGGCGCTGCCGGAGAAACCAGCGGAGAGGTCGTGTTCAACACGAGCATGACCGGCTATCAAGAGGTGCTCACGGATCCCTCCTATGCTGGGCAGATCGTGACGATGACGGCGCCGCTCATCGGCAATTACGGCACCGCATCAGGTGATGCGGAGTCGCTGGCGCCGCACGTCGCCGGTTTCATCATGCGCGAGGCCTCACCTGTCGCGAGCAACTGGCGCGCCGATGCATCGCTTCGCGACTATCTGGTCCGCCACAACATCGTTGCCATCGCCGACATCGACACGCGTGCGTTGACGCGCTTGCTGCGCTCCGCCGGCGTGATGCGCGGCGTCGTTGCCACCGGTACGGTCGATCCCGACGAGCTCGTCGCCAAAGCGCGCGCGATTCGCAAGATGGAGGGGTCGGACCTGGTGCGCGAGGTTACATGCGAATCGCCGTTCGAATGGCGCGAGCGTGCGGCAGCCGCAGGTGAGGCCGCTCACCAGGAGTTCGGCATCGCGCCGCAGCGCCGGTCGTCACGCCGCCTGCGCGTTGCGGCGTATGACTTCGGGATCAAATGGAACATTCTGCGGCGGCTCGATGCATACGGCTGCGACGTGAAGGTGTTTCCGGCCACCACGCCCGCACGCGAGCTTTTGGCGATCGAACCGGATGGAGTGTTTCTCAGCAACGGCCCTGGGGATCCGGCGGCGCTGACCTACGCGATCGATAACGTCAAGCAGATCGTCAGCACGGACGTTCCGACGTTCGGCATCTGCCTCGGACATCAGATCCTCGGGCTCGCCGTTGGCGGAGAGACGTTCAAGCTGAAGTTCGGTCACCGCGGTGCGAATCATCCCGTGAAGGAGCTCGAGTCGGGCAAGGTCGAGATCACGTCGCAGAACCACGGCTTCGCCGTCGATCCGAATTCGCTGCCGGCGGACGTCAAGGTAACGCATCTCAATCTGTACGACGGCACGGTAGAAGGGTTCTGCCATACGAGCAAGCCGATTTTCTCCGTGCAGTACCATCCCGAGGCGTCGCCCGGCCCGCACGACGCCGACTACTTGTTCCTGAAGTTCCTCGACACGATGGAGAAGCGCTGAGCTGTGCCGAAGCGGACCGACCTGAAACGCATTCTTGTCATTGGCTCCGGTCCGATCGTGATCGGCCAGGCCTGCGAGTTCGATTACTCCGGCACGCAGGCCTGCAAGGCGCTGCGCTCCGAAGGCCTCGAGGTCGTGCTCGTCAACAGCAACCCGGCGACGATCATGACCGACCCCGAGATGGCCGACCGCACCTACGTCGAGCCGCTTACCGCCGATCTCGTCACGTCCGTCATCGAGCGGGAACGTCCTGACGCGCTGCTGCCGACGGTAGGCGGGCAGACCGCGCTGAACCTGGCCGTGGCGCTCGCCGAGCGCGGCGTGCTCGACAGGTACAACGTCAAGTTGATCGGTGCTCAGATTGACGCCATCAAGGTGGCCGAGGACCGGCTGCTGTTCCGCAACGCGATGGAGGAGATCGGCGTCGAGGTGCCGCGCAGCGGCGTCGCCAGGTCGCTCGACGAAGCACTTGCCATCGTGGAGAGCACTGGCTTTCCCGCGATCATCCGCCCCTCCTTCACGATGGGCGGCGTCGGCGGCGGCATCGCCTACAACATCGAAGAGTTCCGCGAGCTTGCCGGCCGCGGCCTCGAGTTCTCGCCGGTGCACGAGATCCTCGTCGAGGAGTCTGTCATCGGCTGGAAGGAATTCGAGCTCGAGGTGATGCGCGACGTCGCCGACAACTTCGTCGTCATCTGCTCGATCGAGAACGTCGATCCGATGGGTGTGCACACGGGCGACAGCATCACGGTCGCACCGGCGCTGACGCTCACGGACAAGGAATATCAGCGCATGCGCGACATGGCGCGCCGCATCATCCGGCGTGTCGGCGTGGAGACCGGGGGATCGAACATCCAGTTCGCGGTCAATCCGCAGGACGGGCACATCGTTGCGATCGAGATGAATCCGCGCGTATCGCGATCGTCCGCGCTTGCATCGAAGGCGACCGGCTTCCCCATCGCAAAGATCGCCGCCAAACTGGCGCTGGGTTATCACCTCGATGAGATCCCCAACGACATCACGCGCCTGACACCGGCGTCCTTCGAGCCGACGATCGACTACATCGTCGTCAAGTTCCCGCGCTGGAATTTTGAGAAGTTCCCGCAGGCCGATCGCACGCTGACGACGCAGATGAAGTCGGTCGGAGAAGCGATGGCGATCGGCCGCACCTTCAAAGAGGCGTTTCTCAAAGCCGTGCGCTCGCTCGAGCTCGGCAAGTTCGGCCGTCTCTTCCCGGATTCGTCCGACGATGCGCCGGACAACGACGAGGATGAGAGCGCGCTGCGCAAGCGCCTCGTCGTTCCCAGCGACCGCCGCATGTGGGCGATCTTCCGCGCGCTTCGGCGCGGATGGTCGATCGACGCCATTCACGAGCTGACGAAGATCGATCGCTGGTTCCTGCAGCAGTTCGCGGACATTACGGCGCTGCGGCAGATGGCGGCGCTCGGCGAGTTCCGCGAGATGTCCACGGATCTGCTGCGCACCATGAAGCGCAACGGGTTCAGCGACGAAGACATCGCCGGGGTATACGGCGTCGATCAGTCCGCCGTGCGGCAGCGTCGTCTCGACGATGGCATCGTGCCGGCTTACAAGCGGATTGACACCTGCGCCGCGGAGTTCGAGTCCTTCACGCCGTATATGTACGGGACGTTTGAAGAGGTCTGCGAAGCGGACCCGACGCCGCAGAAGAAGGTGATCATTCTCGGCAGCGGCCCGAACCGCATCGGACAGGGGATCGAATTCGACTACTGCTGCTGTCATGCGGTGTTCGGGTTCCGCGATGAAGGTTTCGAGACCGTGATGGTGAACTGCAATCCGGAAACGGTCTCAACGGACTACGACACCGCCGATCGGCTGTACTTTGAGCCGCTGACACTTGAAGACGTCATGGGCATCGTCGACCGGGAGCGGAGCGCCGGCGGAGAAGTGTCGTGTGTCGTGCAGTTCGGCGGCCAGACGCCGCTGAAGCTCGCGCTGGCGCTGCAGGAAGCGGGTGTCGACATCCTGGGCACGTCGCCCGATTCGATCGATCTTGCGGAAGATCGGCAGCGGTTCTCGCAGCTGCTGTGGGACCTTGGCGTACCGCAACCTGCGAGCGGCACGGCCGTATCGCGTCAGGAAGCGCGCGACGTTGCGGAGCGCATCGGCTATCCAGTTGTCGTGCGCCCGTCGTACGTGCTCGGTGGACGGGGTATGGCGATTGTCTTCGACTCCGGTGCGCTCGATCGCTACATGACCGGCGCCGTCGATGTGTCGCACGATCGTCCGGTGCTGATCGATCGCTTCCTCGAGGATGCATTCGAGTTTGATGTGGACGCCGTGGCGGATGCGACGGGCGCCGTGGTCATCGGCGGCATCATGGAACATATCGAGGAAGCGGGTATTCACTCGGGTGACAGCTCGTGCGTCGTGCCGCCCTTCATGGTGGCGGAGCGGCACCTCGGCACGATTCGCGAATACACGCGCCGCATCGCACGCGCGCTGAAGGTCGTCGGGCTGATGAATGTGCAGTACGCCATCAAGGACGACATGGTGTACGTGCTGGAGGTGAATCCGCGATCGTCGCGAACAGTGCCGTACATCTCGAAGGCGACTGGTGTGGCGATGGCGCGCATCGCAGCCCGCGTGGCGGCGGGTCGCACGCTTGCAGAACTCGGGGTTGTCAACGATCTGGAAGCGGCGGGCGTGTTCGTCAAGAGCCCGGTGTTCCCGTTCGTTCGGTTCCCCGGCGTCGATACGATTCTCGGACCGGAGATGAAATCGACCGGGGAGGTGATGGGCGGCGCCGACAATTTCGGCGCGGCGTTCGGCAAAGCGATGATGGGCGCCGGACAGCAGCTGCCGAAGGACGGCTGCGTGTTCATCAGCGTCAACAACAGCGACAAGCCAACCGTTGTGCCGATCGCGCGAGACCTCGCCGGACTGGGCTTTTCGATCACCGCCAGCCGCGGCACGGCCGCATACCTGCGCGCGCACGGCATTGAGACGGAAGTGATCTACAAGGTCAACGAAGGTCGTCCGAACATTGCCGATCAGATCGTCAACGGCAAGATCGATCTGGTGATCAACACTCCGCTCGGACGGGAGTCGTTCTTCGACGACCGTGCCGTCCGCCGTGCCGCAACCATGGCGCGGGTGCCCTGTATCACGACGCTGACCGGCGCGTCGGCAGCGGTCGCCGCCATCAAAGCCCTCCGGTCGCAGACGCTGACCGTCCGCTCGCTTCAGGATTACTATTCAGGAGTGGAAGCGGGCGCCTGACTTGAACCACGACGGTCACGACATTCGCGCAGGTCACGAACCGCTTCATGGGATTGTGTTCGTGTTCTTCGCGCTGTTCGCGGTCTTCGCGGTTCAAAACCTCTTCGCACCTTCCACTGCCGCCCAGACCTTCCGCGGCAGCGTCACGACTGTCGAAATCCCCGTCACCGTCACCGACAGCAACAACCGTTTGATCACTGGTCTCACGAAGGACGACTTCGAGGTCTTCGAGGACGGCGATGAAGAACCCGTCACGCAGTTTTCAGACAAACGAACGCCGGTGAGTGTCGGTGTGCTGCTCGACATCAGCGACAGCATGCGCGGTCAGCCGATTGTCGACGCCCGCGCCGCGCTCGATCGCTTCATGGCCGAGCTGCTCGACGCCGGCGACGAAGCGTTCGCCGGCGCGTTCAACCATTTGCCCCGGATCCTCGTGCCGTGGACGGCGCCACCGTCACGATTAGCCGGGCGGCTTGCGAACGAACGCCCCACCGGCGGCACGGCAATTTACGACGCGATCGTCGCCTCCATCTCGATGCTGCAGCGGCACAATCGTTCGCGCGCGGCGCTGATCGTCATTTCCGATGGTGCGGACACGGCAAGCGATCGCTCGCTCGTGCAGACGCGCGAGGCGCTGCGCCGCATCGACGCGTTCGTCTACGCCATCGCCATCGATTCGGCGACGGAACAGCGGGTGAGCACACGGGTCAATGCCGAAGCGCTTCGCGAACTCACAGGGCCAAGCGGGGGATATACGGAAGTGGTGCGCAGCTATGAGGATCTGGGGCCCGCCACGCAGCGCATTGCCGAGGAGCTCAACTCACAGTACACGCTGGGCTTTGCGACGAAGAAGCCGCAGGACGGGAGCTGGCGGACCATTCGCGTTCGCGTGAAGAATCACGACTATCTGGCTCGCGCGCGTCGCGGATATTTCGCTGCGCCTGCGCGGAGCTGACAGCGGCGCCTCCTCGGCCGAGCACGTGCGCGACGATAATGATCGGTCCTGCGAGGCCGAGCAGCCAGTGAAGCTGACCGATGAGGGCTCGCGCCTCCTCGTTCCCGACGTAATACAGACACCAGCCGCTCACAATCAGCGCCGCGCTCGCCGCAACCATCGTCGCGCCCGACAATCGGCTGCGCTTCGCCCGCCAGCCGGCGCGGATGTGGCCGCGGACCAGCGAGCCGAGCGCCATCAAGAAGAGCATCGCGACCGCGCCATGCGCCTGCAGTGACCAGCGCTCGAGCGGATGCGGCATATCGCCGAATTCGCCTTCGACGCGCATCCAGGTGTGCGCGACGAGCCACGCTGCACCGGTAAGAAATAGCAGCGCGGACGAGCCATAGACGAACGCTCGATGATGAACCGACAGTCGAAGGCCCTCACGCGGCACGAGTGCTACCTCCGATCGCGACCGCGCCGTCGGCGTTCAGGATCAGCGCGGATGCGTCAAACCGGTCGAGCACGGGAACCGAACGTACGCCGCGAAGCGCAACGACCTTCGTGAGTGCATCGGCGATGACGCACGTCGGCGCGATGACGGAGACGCTTCGCGATGACGTGCAGGCGGCTCGCGCCGCCGGATCCACGATCGGCGTGACCTCGCGGCCCTGGACCCGTCGCTTCGAGAAATACGGTGCGGACGTGGCAATGGAGCCGTCGCGAAGCTCCGCGATCGGCACGCACGTGCCGGGCGCCTGCGGATGACGGACGTGCACCAGTTCCGATTGATCACCGAAGACGCGCAGATCGCCGCCGGCGTTGACGACGCCACGTCGAATGCCCGCATCGCGCAGCGCATCGACCGCGCGATCGACCGCGTAGCCCTTCGCAATACCGCCAAGATCGATCAGCAGGGGAACCGCGAACCTGACGGTGCGAGATGGATCGAGTTCGACATTCTCGAACGTTCCTCCGCCGCTCATGCGACCATGGCGCGGCAGGTACTTCCACCGAACCAGCTCCGGCGCAATGGCGACGTCGAAGGCGCCATCACTCGCGTCGTGGATCCGGCGGGCGAGCGAGAGCACCGCGAAGAGATCCTCCGAGACTGGCACGCGATGGTTATGCGCTTCGCGATTGAGGACGCTCAACTCGCTGTTCGGATCGTGGAAGCTCATGCTCGCCTGAGTTCTCGCGATCGCGGCGAACGCCGCCTCGATGGCGCGCGATGCCGCAGCGGCATCCGCAGCGGCCGCTCGAATGGTGACGAACGTGCCGAGCAGCGGCCGCGACCGCGTCTGCTCAGTGCTCGACGGCGACAGCATAGGTAGCCAGCAGCCGCTTCACGCCATCGGTCAAGTGCCGACATGAGAGCGTTGCGCCCGAAATGTTGCGGATGTCGCGATTGAGCCTGAGGTCGGCGCCGTGCGCCTTGCCCACGAACTGCGCGCGCCACTTCGGATCGCGGACCTCGGCGCCGTAGGTTTCGCGATAATCCAGAATCTCGACGCCTTTCACCGAGCCGTCAGCGTTGACCCCGAGCGCCCAGGTAATGAACTCGTGCTTACCGACGACCTGGTCGACAAAGAACATTGCGCCGCTCTCGGTCCGCCACGCATGTACCTCGTTGCTGCGCACGCGGACGCCGCTGACGCGCGAGATCTGGCGCGCCTGATCGGAGGTCAGCACGAACGTCGCGGCGGCGAAGCGCTGGCCCGGAAACATGACCGTCTGCGCCTCTGCGACCGTCAGGTACTGCTCGGCGTGGACGGCCGACCCGGCCGACAGCACGATGGCGGAGGGAACGAGCCAGCGGGAATCCATGATCAGAAGTTGAAACCGACCTTGAACCGGGTTTCGATGCGTTCGTGTTCGTCGAGATGGAGCCGAATCGAGTTCACGTGCGGTGTCCCATATATCTGCGGAAACACTGTCGCCGTGAACCACCATCGTTGCGACCCGTAATGCAGCACCGGGCCGAGGAAATACGCGGCATGCTCCTCGTTGCCGAGATCCGCGTCCGGGTACTCCGAGTGGCGACGGGCTTCGACACCGAGAAACCACTTCGGCCGGAACCGGTAGTTCAGGCCGGCGGTGAATTCGATAGCCGCCTCGCGCTCGAATTCGTCCTTTTCAGCCGCTGTGCCCTCTTCCTCGCCCTCCTTCTCCCATTCGTGCTCGTAGGTGAGGTTCACGGCGGAGACGATGGTGTCGTCGCGAAAGTTCTTCTGCAGGATCAGCTTTGATTCAATGGCAAACTCGGTGAACGCTTCGCCGGAGATCTTGTCCCGGCGGCTGTATTCGGGTTCAACATAGAGCGCGAGTCCGACCGAGTGTGTGAATGGACTGAGCACACCGTACTTGAAGGACGTGCGGACACCCTCGAATCCGAACGAGCTGTTGTTCTCGAGGTCGGGATTGCCCTTGATGCGATGGCCGCTCGTATTGAGATAGAGCGAGGCCTGGAAGCGATCGGTGAACCCATATTCGAATTCGTTGAAGTTATCCCACGCCTGATAGCTGCCGACGCCTTTGCCGACGCGGCTGGTCAACCAGAGGTAGGCCTCGGATTTGCCCTTGGGCAGCGTTTCGGCGCCATAGGAATAGCCGAAATAGTTTTCGTCGGCGAGCGCGGGTGTTGCCATCAAAAGACCGCTGACGACGATGATCGCCAGCACTGCAGGTGTACGCATTCAGCTCCTTCTTGCGAGCGGCAGCTCACACGAGGAGCCCGGCCATCGTTTGCGGAGACGCGAACCATCGACTACACTCCGCCGGAACGTCGCGCGGGCTCGGCCCAACCGTGATCCAGCTCGGCGTTCATGCCCGCCAGGGTGCTGAACCCACCCTGCCGGGCGCTTATCTGGGCGCCAAGTAGCGTCTTGAGATTGAATCTCAGTATCGCTGCGCCATCGTAGTCGGAGATATCCGACCAGTCAAGTCGCGTTTTACATCCTGCGACGCTCGACGGGTCCCGGGTACTCAGAACCTTCACGCAGACGCGTCCGCAAAGCCACCCGCTTCAGCGCAAGCACAACCTTTTGTGTGTGTTAGCGCCGCGCTCGCCACCGCCGCGGCCACGTGACGCGCCTTGCAGGCCGTGGGGCGACTTGGCCGCCGCCCTCTTTCCTGCCCTCGCCCTGGTCGGAAGTACCGCCGCCGGAATCGCGCTCGAGGTGCATGCGCGCGCGTTCGTGTGGTGCCTTCCTATTCTCGTCCTCACCTCGGCCGCCGCGTGGTACGGCGCAGCTCGCCGTACCACCTTCGCGCTCATCGTCAGCGGATTCGCGTGTTGCGGGCTTGCGCTCGGAGCCGATGCGCGTGAGCGTGCACTTGATTCACAGCTGCGCAGGGAGATCGGCACCGAGACGCGCGCACCTCTCCGCAGCCGCATGCTGCTGACGGAAGACGCAGCGCAGCACGACGATCGAATTACGCTTCGCGGACGAATCGTCTCGCTCCGTTTGCGCGACGTGTGGACACCCGCGGATGGTGGGGTGGTCGTCAGCGTCGGCGGCGCGACTGCTGCGGCGCGCGCGGTGGAGTGGCGCAGAGGCAGAATCGTCGAGGCGCCGATGACCTTCGGGCGGCCCGCGCGGTACTTGAACGACGGCGTTTCTGACTTCGAGCGTGACGCTGCGCTCGACGGCATCACGCTGCTCGGATCGATCAAGAGCGCCCTCCTCGTCGACGTTGTTCGCCGCGGAACGTTTGCGAGCGAGCGCGCGGCAGACATTCGGGAGTACGTGCGAAAGCAGGTCTACCGCCGCATCGGCTCGCGCAGTTCGCTATCGGCTGGGATTGTCTCCGCTGTGCTCATCGGCGATCGCAGCGGGTTGCCGGACGACATCCGCGATCGTCTGCAGGCTGCTGGCACCTATCACGTGATCGCGATCTCCGGCGGCAACATCGCAATTCTGACTGCGCTTCTGTTCGCGTTGCTCGTGCCGATCGGAATGGCCGGCCGCCGCGCGGCACTGGTGACGCTGCTGTTGCTCGTCGCGTATACGCAGATCGTTACCGCCGGACCATCCGTGTGGCGGGCGACGCTGGTCGCAGCGGTCTATCTGTCCGCGCGCATCCTCGACCATCGAACGGCTGCGTGGCAGGCGATGGCCGTCGCCGGTGGTGTTCTCGCCGTCGTCGAACCGCTCGATGTACGCAACGCCGGTTTCATTCTGACGTTTGGAGCGACAGCTGCTCTCCTCTATGTCGTGCGCCGAGCAGCGGTGGGGCCTCCGCGGATGGCGTGGCTGATCACGTCTGTTGCGTCATCCGCGGCGGTGGAGCTCGCGCTGCTACCGGTGATGGCCGAAACGTTTTCGCGCGTGAGTGTCGCCGGCCTCGTGCTGAACCTGGTGGCTGTGCCCGCGATGGCGGTGGTCCAGATCGCGGGGCTGGTGGTGGTCATGGCAAATCGCTTCGACACCATCGGCGGCCTGGCGGGCTGGGCCGCACACGTCGGTGCGTCGGCAATTGTTGACAGCGCACGCCTCGTCGAAATCGCCCCCTGGCTCTCAATCCGTGTCCCCGCTCCGGGGCTGCTCATCGTTCTCTTCTACTACGCCGGGCTCGCCGGCGTTATCGCGTTTCGACGCACGGTGATCTGGACAGTCAGCGCCTTTGCTGTCGCTGTCGCGGCACTCGCGATCATCAGCGGCTTTCGATTCGCCGGCGACATCCACGGTCTGCGGCTGACGATGGTGGATGTGGGGCAGGGCGATGCGATGGCGCTGCAGGTCGGTCCTCAGACCGTGATGATCGATGCTGGAGGCGCGCCGTTCGGCGGCGGCAGCTTTGACATCGGGGCACGCGTCGTGGAGCCCGCGCTGTGGGCTCGCGGCATGTCGTCGCTTCGTGCGTTGCTGCTTACGCACGGCGATCCCGATCACATCGGCGGGGCGATGCCGCTTATCGAAGACTTCAGTCCGGATGCACTGTGGCAGGGCATACCCGTTCCGCGCGCGGCGTCGCTGCAGAATGTGTTGGCGCGTGCCAAGCAAGCCCACATTCCCACCGAGGAGCGCCGCGCCGGCGAGCAGTTATCGATTGGCGCAGCTCACGTCTTCGTGCTGCACCCGGCAGCGCCCGATTGGGAGCGGCCACGAGTGCGCAATGACGACTCGGTGGTGCTCGAGGTCGTCTACGGCGAGGTTGCGCTCCTGCTGACCGGGGATATAGGCGCGGAGGTCGAGCGGCAGATTGTCCCCGCACTGATCCATGCGAAGACCCGGATCCTGAAGGTCGCCCATCACGGCAGCCGCACCTCTACGTCGCAGGCACTCCTCGACGCATGGCACCCGCAGGTCGCGCTCATCAGCTGCGGCCGCGACAATCCGTTCGGGCATCCAGCGCCAGAAGTTGTTGCGCGCCTCGAAGCGATTGGTACGAGGATCTATCGGACGGATCGCGATGGGCAAATTACGTTGGAGACGGACGGTCAGCACGTTGGTGTGAGGACGTTTACGGGAAAAAAGCCGTGAACCACGAAGGCGTCCGCAATCAACGGCCGGGTCCACTGCTGATGAAAGGACTCACCAAGATGCTTTGACCCTCTGCCACTCCTCCTCCATCTCATTCAGCGTCGCGTCGGTTATCCGTCTGCCGCACGCGGTGAACGCGCGCTCCATGGCGTCGAATCGTTTCGTGAACTTCTCGTTGGCGCGTCTCAACGCCGCCTCAGGCTCGATGCCGAGCTTGCGCGAGAGGTTAGTGATAGCAAACAGCAGGTCACCCATTTCCTCTTCCGCGCGCGACAGGTGACCGGTAGCGCCCGCTTCGACCTCGTGCCGCACTTCGGCAACCTCTTCCTCGATCTTGTCGAGCACGTCCCCGGCTTTCGCCCAGTCGAAACCAACCGCCGCGGCACGCGAACTGATCTCGTAGGCGCGCAGCAGGGACGGCAGCGTCTTCGGCACTCCGCTCAACGTCGTCTTTTCGCGCGCTCGGGTTTCGCCTTTCGCTTCGCGCTCGCGCGCTTTCATCGTCTCCCACCGCTCGATGACCTGGCCCGACGTGATCCCTTCGTCATCGGCCTGCCTGGCGAATACATGCGGATGCCTGCGAATGAGCTTTTCGCGAATGGCGTCGATGGCATCGCCAATCGAAAACTCGCGGGACTCTTCGCCGATCTGCGCCAGAAACACCGCTTCGTAGAGGTAATCGCCAAGCTCCTCCCGAAGATCCGTCATGTCACCCGCGTCAATGGCCTCGAGCACCTCATACGTTTCTTCGAGCACGAACGGACGAAGCGAGGCGAGCGTCTGTTCGCGGTCCCACGGGCACCCGCCCGGCGCCCGCAGCGTTCGCATGATGTCGAGCAGAGCTTCGAACTTTTGCCCTGCGGTTTCGCTGGGTGCGGGGTAGTTGGGAATCGGCCGCGAAGCGTCGGGAGTTGGCATTTGCCCGTATGCTAGCATTCGACTTTTGCTATGGCCGATCAGGATCACGCCGACCAGCAGCACGACCAGCAGCACGCCGAAGGCATCAGCTTCGCAGCGTTTGTTCTCTCGCTCGCGCACACGGCCGCCGTGCACTTTGGCGACATTCCCGATCCGGTGAGCGGCGAGCGCTCTGAAACGAACC
>Ga0310810_10003901_pt1 | contig 16378 bp, 13 predicted proteins | sample NCmetagenome_FD_207641 | JGI IMG/M metagenome (GOLD analysis project Ga0310810, IMG submission 207641) | Soil microbial communities from experimental microcosm in Duke University, North Carolina, United States - NC | ecosystem: Engineered > Artificial ecosystem > Soil microcosm > Unclassified ... | reverse complement strand
GCCTCGTCGGTCGCCTCGAACTGGATACCCTTGGACTCGAGCCGTTTCGCCACCTTGGCGAGCAGCAGCCGCGCGATCTGCACGATCTGCGGCTGCGTGAGCGGCTTGAACACGATGACGCCGTCGAAGCGGTTGAGGAACTCGGGACGGAAGATCCCCTTCAGCTCCTGCGACAGCAGCCGTTCGTGGATGGCCTCGGTCGGCATGTTCTGGCGCATCGCCTCCTGGATGAACGGCGCGCCCGCGTTCGACGTGGCGATGAGGATGACGTTGGTGAAATCGATCGTCCGGCCGACGTTGTCCGTGAGGCGACCGTCGTCCATCACCTGCAGGAAGACCGTCAGGATGTCGGGATGCGCCTTCTCGAGCTCGTCGAGCAACAGGAGGGAGAACGGCTTGTTGCGGATCGCCTCGGTCAGCAGGCCGCCCGACTGGGCGCCGGCCGGTTCGCCGATGAGCTTGTAGAGGGAGGACTTGTCCTGGTACTCGGACATGTCGAGGCGGATCATCGCGCCCTCGCTGCCGAAGTATTCCTCGGCCAGCGTCTTGGCGAGCTCGGTCTTGCCGACGCCGGTCGGTCCCAGGAACAGGAAGTTCGCGATCGGCCGCGACGCGTCCTTCAGTTCCGCGCGGGCGCGGCGCATGGCGGACGCGACCGCCTTCACGGCGTCCTCCTGGCCGATCATGCGCTCGTGCATGCGGGTCTCGAGCGTGAGGAGCTTCTGTCCCTCCTCCTGCGTCATCTGCTTGAGCGGGATGTGCGTCTTCTCGGACAGCACCGCGGCGACGTCTTCGCGGGTGATGACGGCGTTCTTGCCGCGGGCGTTCCTGACCGCGAGCGCGGCCTCCATCGCCACCTGGATGGCCTTCTCCGGCAGCATCTGTTCGTGCATGTAGCGGTCGGAGAGCACGACCGACGCCTCGATGGCGCCGTACGAGAAGAACACGTCGTTCTTGTATTCGATGGACCCCGACTTGGCCTCGAGCACCTGGATGGCGTCGTTGACGTCCGGCTCGGCCACCTCCACTTTCGTGAGCGCCTGGCCGAGCGGCGTGCCTTCGATGGCGGCGCGGTACGCCTGCGGGGTCGCGGTCGTCACGGCGAAGAAGTAGCCGCGCGACAGCTCGGTCGCGAACACGCGCGAGAGGTCGATGGCTTCGCCCGAACCCGCGGAGATGCCGACCATGCCGGCGACGTCGGGGACGATGAGCACGATGTTGCCGGCCCGGCCGACCTCGTAGAGCGCGGCGAGCAGCCGCTCCTGCGCCTCGGGCGCGGTGGCGCCGGAGACGAGCTGGGCGACGTTCAGGCTGATGAGGCGCTTGTCCTGGAGGATCTTCGGCACGTCCTCTTCGACCATCTTCTGGGCGATGCCCTCGACGATCGAATCCTTGCCGACGCCCGGGAACCCGACGAGCACGACGCTGCGGTTGCCGCCCTCGATGACGCGGAAGAGCGCCTCGAACTCGGCCTCGCGCCCGATGACGGGAGCGATGTGCCCGTAGGCCGCGAGCCTCGTGAGATCGGTGCTGATGCGGTCGAGGAACGGCGTGGCGACCGCGGTCATCGAGCGGTTCATGGCGTCCTTCGGCTTCAGCCGCGCGGCCGACGAGAACCGGCGGTAGCGCTGCCGCAGGAGGTCCTGCACGCGGATCCATTGCACGACGTTCTCCGCCTTCTGCGCGTCCACGCCGAGGTCGATGAGAAGTTCGCCGACCCGCTCGTCGCTGCGGACCACGGCCATGAACAGCTCGGTCACGTCCACCGAGGGCTGGCGCTCGACGTACGCCTCGACGTAGGCCTCGAGCAGCGCGGCGCGCGCTTCGGCCGCGACGCCGGTACCGAGCTCGTCCTTGGGAAGGTTCGCCAGCATGCGGCCGAGCTTGTCGCGATACTTCTCGAACTGCAGGCCGAGCCGGCCGAAGACAATGGCGATCTTCTGACTGGAGAGCAGCGCGGCGAAGAGATGCGTCGTGGTCATCTCCTTGGACTTGAACTGCCGCGCGAGCTCGTAGGCGCGCTCGACGGCCTTGAGCGCTTCCGGCGCGTAGGCGCGCGAGACGTCGATGCGCGACTTGCGCGGCAGCTTGCGGATGGCGTCCCAGAGCCCCGGTTCCGGCGGCAGCTCGATGCGGTCGAGCCGTTCGCCGTAGGCCCGCAGTCGCACCGCCTGGCGTTGCCCGGAGGCGATGACATGGCGGTAGTACCAGGCGCTCAGGCAGATCACGCCCGTCCAGAAAGCGAGCAGCGACGGATGGGGCGTATGCCAGAAGTCGGCGCGGAGCACCGCGGCCGGCTCGGCGGCCTGCACGTGACGCCACATGAGGATCGCGCCGGCGAAGAACGCGGCGACGAGGAGGACGTTGATCGTCGCGTCGACCACGGTCTTCAGCTTGCGCAGGAAGATGACGAAGCCGTCGATGCGGAGGCCCCAGTACAGGAAACGCTCGCCGTGCATGACGCCGGCCCCGAAGCCGCGGCAGAGCGGGCAGTTCCTGCCGCCGTCGCTTCCGGAACCCGCGCAGCGGGAACAGATGATGATGTCGCGGGAGGGCTTCATGGCCGGAAGGAGGTCATCACGCCGGCGAGCTGCCGCGCGAACTCGGCCGCCACGAACAGCGGGAAGGCCAGCCAGGCGATGAAGAGCAGGAGCATGAGCACCGACATCACCGTGAGCACGATGGAGTACCAGGTCACGATCATGAGCCGCATGAAGAAGCTGATGATGCGCCCCTGCCAGTCGCGCAGGCCGTACATCGGCGTGAAGAGGTTGCGGAGCCAGACGCCGATGGCGAAGGCCTGGGCCTGGCGCCGGACGGTCCCGACGCAGAAACGGCCGGTGCGGTACGCGCCGGCCGAGAACCACCACAGCGGGAAATACAGCAACGAGCCGACGACGTCGACGGCGAGATAACGGATGGCGAGTACGGCGTTCGATCGGGTCATGGGCGTACTCCTTTTCATTGGGAATTATAGCAGAATTAAAGAGGTTTTGACAGTGCGAAAAGTGCGGCGCAAAGCGCGAAGTTCGCGAAAAAAGAAAGAACGGGCCGCTGCCCGTCTTTACGCTCTGCACTCTGCACTTGCGCTCTATTTGACGGCGACCGCGCCGGAACCGCCGACCACGTAATCCACCGCGGCGACGGGCACGAGCCCGAGACCCTGGATCTTGGCGTCGATGGCGTCCATGGACTGTTCCGCGACCACCTGGAGGTCCAGCTTCTGCTGCCGGTCCTCGAGCTCGGCGATGCGCTTCTCGAGCGCGCGCACGGCGAAGCCTTTCTGCGCGGCCCTGTCGTTGACGACGAGATAGCCGACGAACGCGGCGATGATGCCCGCGAGCAGCAGCGAGTTCAGCACGCGCACGTCGTGGTACCACGGGGTCCAGGACCCTGCGGCGGCCTTCGCTGCGGCGAACGATGCGGGATTGTTGCGGACGTAGGTCATTGTTTCACGGCGATGCGGAGCTTGGCGCTGCGCGAACGCGGGTTGTCTTCCACCTCCTTGTCGGAGGCGACGAGGGGTCTTTTGGTCACGACCTGCAGCGAGCCTTCCGCCGCGCCGGCCTTGAAGAACTCCTTGACGATGCGGTCTTCGAGCGAATGGAACGCGATGACGGCGAGCCTGCCTCCCGGTTCGAGCGCGCGGACGAGCGCGGGCAGGACGGCCCGCAGGTTGCCGAGCTCGTCGTTCACGGCGATGCGCAGGGCCTGGAACGTGCGCGTGGCGAAATGGATCTTGCCGCGGCGGTACCAGCCGGGAACCGCGTGCGCGATGAGGTCGACCAGCGCGAACGTCGTCAGTATCCGTTCGCGGCGTCGCGCCTTCACGACGGCGTCGGCGATGTTGCGCGCGAAACGCTCCTCCCCGTATTCCCAGAGGATGCGGGCGAGGTCGTCGGTGCTCCAGCCGTTCACGACCTCCGCGGCGGTCGTGTCCTGGCTCCGGTCGAACCGCATGTCGAGCGGCGCGTCGAAGCGGAAACTGAAACCGCGCGAAGGATCGTCGATCTCGATCGACGAGAACCCGAGGTCGAGAAGCGCCGCGTGAACCGGCCCGAAGGGCAGGGTTAGGAGGACCCGCTCGATGTTCCGATAACTCTCGTGGACAAGCATGGCACGAGAGCCGAAACGCTCGAGATTTCTCCGGGCCGCGTCAAGCGCCGCTTCATCGAGATCGAGGCCGAGCAATCGTCCGTGAGGCGCGGTGGCTTCGAGGACGGCTTCGGCGTGTCCGCCGGCGCCGACCGTGCAGTCGACCGCGTTCTCGTCCGGCCGAAGGCGCAGGCCTTCGATCGTTTCGCGTAAAAGGACCGGTACGTGTTCGGCGCCCATACTAGACGCCCAGTTCGCCCATCCGTTCGGCGATGTCGTTCGAATCCTTCTCGGTCTTCGCCTTGTACGTCTCCCAGGAAGCCTTGTCCCAGACCTCGATCCTGCTGTAGAGCCCGGCGACCACGACCTCCTTGGCGACGTTCGCGTAGCGGCGGAGATACTCCGGCAGCACCACCCTCCCCTGTTTGTCGATCTCCACGTCCATGGCGCCGGCGAGCATCAGGCGCGAGAACGCGCGCGAGTTCGCCTGGCTGAACGGGAGCGACGAAAGTTTTTCGGCGAGCTTTTTCCATTCGGCCATGGAGAAGACGAACAGGCAGTTGTCGAGCCCGCGGGTGACCACCGCCCCGGTGCGGAGTTCCTTGCGGAACTTCATCGGGATGGCCAGCCTCCCCTTCTCGTCGACCGTGTGATGGTACTCGCCGATGAACATGGGATGCGTTGCTGCCGGAAGATGAGGACAGAGGCCCGTTCAGCGGTGATTTTTCCGCCTGAGCTCAATCCCCATTTATCCCCACTTAAAACCACTACGCTTCTACTGTACACCCTTTTCATCCACATGGCAACACTCGGCGGAGCTTCAAGCTTCGAGCTTCGAGCGCCAAGGTTCGCGCTTGAAGCTTGGGACTCGGAGCTCGGAGCGTCGTATAAGAAAAACCGCGCAGTTGCGCGGTGAAACGTCATTCCTCGAACGACTGTCCGCCGGTCAGCGCGGCGGCCAGATCATGGTAGACCTTTTCGGTAGACGGGCGGCTGCGATAGGCCAGCAGTTCGTCAGGCGCCATCTCGGCGATGGTCTTCTCGCAGCCCTCGGGAACGAACAGCGTGGCGACCGGCGACTTGTGGCCGACGGGGTCGCCGCGGCGCTCCGGCGCGATGGTGCCGCGTTCGCGGCGGACGAACACGAGCGGCGCGGGCAGCGACGGATCGGCGAGCGCGACGGCGTCGACGAACGCGCAGCCGCGCGCGGCCGGGTCCTGATGCCGCGCGAGCAGGTCGAGGTAACCATCGACGCCGAGCTTCGCGGTCACGTGCTTCACGTACGGACCGGGAAAGCCGCCGAGCGCGTCGATGTGGAACGCGGAATCGACGACGATCACGCGCTCGCGGAGCGCGGAGAGCGCGGCCCGGACCTTGCCCGTCGCGATCTCCTCGGCGGTGTCCGCCTGCAGTTCGGGCAGGTCGAGATCGACGCGTTCGACGCCGATGCCGTAGCCGCCGAGCACGCGGGCGACGCTCGTCACCTTGGCGGCGTTGGTCGTCGCGAAAAAGAGCTTCATGCGGGCCTCCTCGAGTACACGGTACTCAGTACACAGTAAACAGAGGCGGCTCTGGGTACTGGTTACTGGGTACTGTGTACTGTCACTTCATCGCAACGTCAACCAGGTCCACAACGAACCTGCGAGCGCGGCCTGGCCGATGAGGCCGAACCACAGCGGCAGCTTCACGTGGAAGAAGTTGTGGTTGAAGTTATGGAACTTCTCGAGCGGTCCGAACACGGGCCTCTTCAGGACCTTGCCGAGGCCCCAGAGCACGTCCGGCACGAACGAGCCGAGCGCGGCCGTCGCCGCGGCGAGGTGGAAGCCGCGGCGCGAGGTGAACCAGGCGAAGGCGGCGAAGAAGAGCGCGCCGTCGACGAGGAGGAGGACCATCAGCCGCTTGACCTCGTTGCCGCGCTTGGCCCATTCCCCCGCCGGCTCGTCGCCGTGCGGCACGAAGTCGGCGAGATAATGGGAAAGCCAGCCGATGCCGAAGGCGAGCACGGGATCGTCCGTGCCGGAAGCGAGCGCCATCCCGATGGCCGCGTGTCCGACGAGATACATACGCGTGTTCTCTCCGGCGGGGCCCGGCGAACGCCGTTCCTCCGCGCGACGGCAATGATACACGCGGCGCGGCGCGGCGAACAGCGGCGCTCAGCCCGGAGCGTAGACGTGGCGAAGCGCGAACAGCCAGAACATCGCGAGGTTTGCGGCCGCGCTCGCGGCGATCACGGTCTTGGCGGACGCGCCGAGCCCCCTCTCGCGGAAGACGCCGAGCAGCACCAGATACGCGAGCGGCAGGGCGTCGGCGAGATAACGCGCGCCGAACTGCCGGGAACCGTCGGTGAAATAGGAAAGCAGGAGGGCCAGGAGCAGGAGGGCGCAGCACGCGGCCGCGCGGACGTCGCCGTCCTTCCTGCGCGCCGCCGCGAGCCAAAGGAAGACCGGCGACAGCAGGATGGCGCTCATGCCGGTCGGGTCCGCCACGGGAAGCCCGCCTTCGACGGCGGGAAGGCGGAGGAAATAGGTGAAGAAGTTCCGGGGGACGTTCGCCGCGGCGAAGACGCCCGCGTCCCTGACCGCGGCCGCCGGCGGCAGGAGGTAATGGTCGCGCTGTCCGGTGCGGAACGGATCGCCGAAGCGCGCGGCGTCGTACGCGCCGAGGCCGATGAGGACCAGCAGCACCGGCGCGGCCATCACGGCGAGCCGCAGCGCCTTCTCGCGCCGGGGCCGCGCGGCGCCGAGCTCGCGCAGGAAGAAGAACCCGCCCGCGAGCAGCGACGGCAGCCGCGTCGCCGCCGCCAGGCCGACGAGCCCGCCGACGATCGCCGGGCGGTCCTTGCCTTCCCTCTCGACGAGCGCGGCGGCGAGCAGCACGCAGGACAGCAGGCTCTCGAAATACCACGGGCCGTTCATGAACACGACCCCGACGAGCACCGAACCGAGCCCGAAGGCGGCCGACAGCCATGCCGCGTCCGTCGCGGCGAAGCCTTTCCGGCGCGCGAGCGCGTACGCGCAGGCGAAGGCGGCAAGTGCGAGGAGCGCATGCGCGTACGACTCGATCATCATGTCGGGGCCGGCGGCGGCGACGGCCGGCGCGAACAGCACAGCGGGCAGCGGGCCGAGCGGCCAGTAGTAGCGCCCGCCGACCAGCACGGTGTCCATCCGTCCGACCGCGGCCACGAAACCGGCGGGAAGGTCGGCCCGTCCGTGGAGGAAGGCGTCCGCAAGCCACAGGTAGTGCGGGTCGCCGACGCCGGCGATCGGCCCGGCGAACAGGAAAAAGACGAGCGAAACGAAGACGGCCGCCCCGAGGCAGCGCAGGAGGAGCCGTTCGTGCCTTTCGATCCAGGCGGCGGGTGCGTGCATGTCAGGCGAGGAAACGCTTCGCGCGCTTGCGACGGTGCCAGGATACCGCGAAACGATGCGCTTCGTCCCGCAGGCGCTGGAGCAGCGGCTTGAAAGCGTGCACCAGGCGCGCGAGCTCGTAGTCGCCCTTGTCATAGACGAGCTCGTCCTGCTTGCGGTCGAAACCCTTGGCGATGCCGATGAGCGGCACCTTGATGCCGAACTCGGCGAAGACCTTCTTGGCGGCGTTCATCTGGCCGACGCCGCCGTCGACGAGCACGAGGCCGGGCATGCGCCATTGGTGCTCCGCGCCGGCCTGCGCGCGGGCGAAACGGCGGCGCAGCGTCTCGGTCATCATGGCGACGTCGTTCGGCCCCTCGACCGACTTGATGCCGAAGATGCGGTACTCCGACTTGCGCGGCTCGCCGTCCTCGAACACGACCATGCTGCCGACGGCCTGCTGGCCGGAGATGTTGGAGATGTCGTAGCCCTCGATGCGGCCGAAGATGTCGATGAACTCCTCGAGTCCGGCGTCGTCGCGCTTGATGACGGCGATGTCGCGGACGTGCTCGAGGGCGTACAGCCGGTCGCGCAGCGCCGCGGCCTCCTCGAACCGCTCGGCCTTGGAAGCCTTCTTCATGTCGAGCTTCATCTCGCGCACGACCGTGGCGCGGCCGCCTTCGAAGAACCGGAAGAGCGAGCGGATGATCTTCTTGTACTCGGCCGACGTGATCTCGCCGGTGCAGACGCCGGGGCACAGGCGCAGGTGGCGGTAGAAGCACGGTCGCGGACGGCCGGGCTTGCAGGTCGTCCAGGGGAACGAGCGGCGCAGCGTGTCGAGCGCCGCGCGCACCGAGGCCGCGGAACCGAACGGCCCGAAGACCTTCATGAACCGCTTCTTCGGCGTGCGCGCCAGTTCGTAGCCGCGGATGAGCACCGGCTGCGGGAAGGCCTCGCGCGTGAAGGCCAGGTGGACGAAGCTCTTGTCGTCCTTCTCCATGACGTTGTACGGCGGCTGGTGCTTCTTGATGAGCTTGGCCTCGAGCATCAGCGCTTCGACCGCGGTCGGCGTTTCCTCGTAGTCGATGCGGCCGATCTCCGTCACCATCTTGGCGATGCGGGCGTCCGCCGGGCGCACGAAATAGCTCCCGACCCTGGTCCGGAGCGACGTCGCCTTGCCGATGTAGAGCAGCTTCCCGGCCGCGTCCCTCATGAAATAGACGCCCGGGCTCGGCGGCAGCGACCCGTTCTTGACGATGACGTGCGCGGGGATGGCCATCGCCCCATGATTCCACGGAAAAAGGCGCGTCGCAAGCCTGGCCTTGCCTTCCCTCCCCCGTGTGGTTTGATGCATCCGAGTTCCTTTTGAGCGCATGGAGGCAGCCATGGAACGACGGAAGAACGCAGCGCGGCACGAAGGCGAAGAACCCTCGGCCGGGCCCAAGGAAGGGCCCTTGCCCGAGATCGAGTTCGAGGCCGGCAGCCCGCGGGTCATTACGGTGACCGGCGTCATCAACGGCCAGGACGTCGAGAAAGTGGCGGACCGGCTCGCCGGGCTCAACATGGAGTCCTCCGAACCGATCATCGTGCAGTTCTGCTCGAGCGGCGGCCATCTGCAGTCCGGATGGGCGCTGCACGACCTGTTCAGCACCAACGCCGTCCCCGTCATCACGGTCGGGTTCGGCTACGTCGGCTCCGCGGCGACCGTCGCCTTCCAGGGCGGCGTCGCCAGGTTCCTGGCGCCGCACGCGAAGCTCATGATCCACCTCGTCGGCTTCTCGTCCGAAGACGGGATCAGCTTCGACCTCAAGGACATGCGCAAGCAGATGAAGGAGATGACCGAGCTGCAGGACGACATCGAGAAGATGCTCGCCCGGCGGACCGGCAAGCCGCTCAAGACCATCAAGGCCTGGTGCGAAGAGGAGACCGAGTTCTCCGCGCGCGAGGCCGTGAAGAACGGGTTCGCCGACCGCGTGCTGCATGCCCGCAGGCCGGGCAAGGTCCGGGGCAAGTAAGCCTTGGCAGAGACCGCTTTCCGCGGTCTTTTTTTGCCGAAAGGGGGCACCATTGACAGGAAAATCAAGATTTGCTAAGGTCCCGTGTCGGCTGAAATACGCCGGGAGAGGAGTGCCATGGAAGACCTCGCTTTTCTCGCCCGGCCGACGGCGATGATCGCCGTTCTCGCCGGTATCATCGCTCTTTCCATCGTCGTCACCATCGCGCGCCGCCACGCGCGCAAGCGCCGTCTCCACCGCGAGACGGAGACGCGCGGCAGGCGCATCGTTCGCAAATTGCGCCTCTGTCCCTTCTTCGGAAGGCCGGAGGACCGCAAGCTCGCGTTCAGGGTCGCCAAGGAGCTCGAGGGATTCCTCGCCAAGGAGGGGTTCACGCTCGAGATGCTCGGCGCCACGCGTGCCGAGGTCGACAAGCTCCTGAAGCAGGCCGCGGACGAAGAAGCTCCGCGGACGCCGCAGGCGGCGAAGCTCACCGAGATGATGGCCGAGCACCGCGAATCGAAGCGGCGCCCGCGGCCTTCGGCTCCTTCTCCGCACGCAGGGAAGTCTCCCATCATCCTGCCCGCGCTGGAGCTCGTCCCGGTCTCCGGAACGGACACGGTTCCTTCGGAGACCGAGCCCCTCGACCCGTTCGGCGCGACCTTCACCGAGGCGGATTTCCCGCCGAGCGACGAAGGGATCGCGATCGACATGTCGGGCGTGCTCGCCGCGCGCGCGGACGAGGACGTGCCTGCCAGCTTCCACGCCGACGCCGCAGCCGCGGCCAAGGCACCCGAGCTCGAGCTCGACCTGTCCGATTTCGAGGACCGGCCGACGCCCGTGCCCGGATGGAGCGACCCGATCCATGCGCTGCGGTCGGCGGACAAGTCCGAGTTGGACGCGTACGTCGACGAACGCATCCTGGCCATCCAGGTCGATGACAAGAAGGAATGATCAAGGACCGCCTCTCGGCGGTCCTTTTTTTGTTTTCTGCGCCTGCGCACCCCATGAGAGCCGGCCGGCGGGAACGGCTTTCGGCGGCTCGGCCTTCGGCCGAGCCCTCGCTCCATGCTCGGGTTTACCCGCCGAAAGCCGTGTCCCGCCGTCCTATGCGCTCGGCAAAATGCTCCTCTGAGATCATTTGAACAACTAAGAAATCCGGCCACAAAAATGGAGTGCTCCCTCATCTCGCCGGGCCGGATTTCTCGCAGAATCTCTTAGCTCTGCTTCGATGATGCGGTTAAGATGTCACCCCGCACTTGATGCGGGATCCAAAAAAATTAAAGTTCCCGTCCAAAAACCGGCCCGCAGGCCGGTTTTCTCGCTTTCGACTCTGGACTTTCGACTTTCGACCTCAACTCCTCCCGTCAGATGCTCCCCTTCAAAACACGCTTCAGGTACTCGGCCGTGTGCGTGTTCGAGTACTTGGCGACTTCCTCGGGGGTGCCGAGCGCCACGACCTTGCCGCCGCGGTCGCCGCCGTCGGGTCCAAGGTCGATGATGTAGTCGGCGGTCTTGATGACGTCGAGGTTGTGCTCGATGACCACGACGGAATTGCCGCGTTCGACGAGCTTGTGCAGCACCTCGAGCAGCCGGCGGATGTCCTCGAAGTGCAGGCCGGTCGTCGGCTCGTCGAGGATGTAGAGCGCCTTGCCGCCGCCGCGCTTGGCGAGCTCGAAGGCCAGCTTCACGCGCTGGGCCTCGCCGCCGGAGAGCGTCGTGGCCGATTGCCCGAGCTCGAGATAGCCGAGGCCGACCTCGACCAGCACGCCGAGCTTGTCGTGGATGAACGGGATGTCCTCGAAGAACTTGTCGGCGTCCTCGATGGTCATGGTGAGCACGTCGTGGATGCTCCTGCCCTTGTACTTCACCTCGAGCGTCTCGCGATCGAAGCGCTTGCCCTTGCAGACGTCGCAGGTGACGTAGACCGTCGGCAGGAAGTGCATCTCGATGGCGATCTGGCCGTTGCCCTCGCAGTTCTCGCAGCGGCCGCCGGGGACGTTGAAGCTGAATCGGCCGGGCTTGTAGCCGCGCACGCGCGCTTCCTCCGTCGCGGAGAACAGCTCGCGGATGTAGTTGAACGCGCCGGTGTACGTCGCGGGGTTCGAGCGCGGCGTCCGGCCGATGGGGCCCTGGTCGACCATCACCACGCGGTCGAGATATTCGAGCCCGCGGATGAGCCGCACCTTCCCGACCGGCAGCTTCGAGCCGTTGAGCTTGTTGGAAACGTCGTTGAACAGGATGTCCTGGACGAGCGTGCTCTTGCCCGAGCCGGACACGCCGGTCACGCAGACGAAACGCCGGAGCGGGATCTCCACGTCGATGTTCTTGAGGTTGTTCTCGGTCGCGCCGGTGATCTTGATGGCTTCGCGGTTCTTGGTGCGGCGCACCGCGGGAACGGCGATCTTCCGCTTGCCCTGGAGGTACTGGATGGTGAGCGACTTGAGGTCCTTGAACACCTCCGGGATCGGGCCGGCGGTCACGATCTCGCCGCCGAGCTTGCCCGCGCCGGGGCCGAAGTCGACGAGATAGTCGGCCGTCAGGATGGTGTCCTCGTCATGCTCGACGACGATGATGGTGTTGCCGATGTCGCGCAGGTGCTTGAGCGTCGCGAGGAGCTTGTCGTTGTCGCGCTGGTGGAGGCCGATGGACGGCTCGTCGAGCACGTAGAGCGCGCCGACGAGGCGCGAGCCGATCTGCGACGCGAGGCGGATGCGCTGGGCCTCGCCGCCGGACAGCGTGCCAGCGGTGCGGTTGAGGGTCAGGTAATGCAGGCCGACGTCGAGCAGGAACTGGAGCCGGCCGAGGATCTCCTTCATGACGCTCTCCGAGATCTCCGCGTCGCGGCCCTTGAGCGGCATCGCCGTCAGGAAGGCGTGCGCCTTGTCGATGGCCAGCGACGAAAGTTCGACGATGTTCTTGCCGTCGAGCTTCACGAACAGGCTCTCGCGCCGCAGGCGCTTGCCCTGGCAGTCCTCGCAGATCTTCTCCGACCAGAGATGTTCGACGCCCAGGCCGTGGCAGGTCTGGCAGGCGCCGTACGGGCTGTTGAACGAGAAGAGGCGCGGCTCGATCTCCGGGAAGGAGAAGCCGCAGGTCGGGCAGCTGAACTGGCTCGACAGCGTGCCTTCCCGGCCGTTCCCGTAGAGCACGCCGACGGTGCCGGCGCCGTACTGCAGCGCGGTCTCGACCGCTTCCGCGAGCCGGGCCTGCAATTCCTTGCCGCCCTTGTTGATGTCGAACTTGGTGATGGTGTCGACCACCAGTTCGATGGAATGTTTCATGTTGCGGTCGAGCACCAGGCGCGTGCGCAGCGACCGGACCGTGCCGTTCACGCGCGCGTACGCGAAACCGGAGTTGTACCAGTCGTAGAGCATCTGATGGTACTCCCCCTTCCGGCCGCGCACCGCGGGCGCGAGCACCAGCGTGTCGGCGTATTCGCGGCGCTTCTTGCCGAAGCCGTCCTCGACGAGGTCCTCGCCGTACGCGACCTTGGCGTCCTCCATGATGCGGTCGACCATCTCCTCGGCCGTCATCTTGCGGATGGGCGTCTCGCAGTTCGGGCAGAACGGCTTGCCGACGCGGGCGTAGAGCACGCGCAGGTAGTCGTAGATCTCGGTGATGGTCGCGACCGTCGAGCGCGGGTTGGAGGAATGCGCCTTCTGGTCGATGGAGATCGCCGGCGACAGGCCGGTGATGTCGTCGACGTCGGGCTTCTGCATCTGGCCGAGGAACTGGCGCGCGTAAGCGGACAGCGATTCGACGTAGCGGCGCTGACCCTCGGCGAAGATGGTGTCGAACGCCAACGAGGACTTGCCCGAGCCGGACAGTCCCGTGAAGACGATCATCTTGTTGCGCGGCAGCGAAAGGGAGACGTTCTTGAGGTTGTGCTCGCGCGCGCCCTTGATCTCGATGGTTTCCTGCATGCTTGCGGTTTTTTTCGGACGTGACGACCCATGCTACCGCAGCGGCACGGCCTCGTCAACCGGGCTCAGGACGCCAGGAAGAGGACCAGCAGCATGAGCGCGGCCGTTGCGTAGCTCGAGCGGTCGCCCACCGTGAAGGCGAAAGGGTCGTCCTTGATGGCACCGCGGCCGGCCAGGAGCCAGATGCGCACGAGCCAGTAGAGCGTGGCGAGGACCACGGCCCACAGCAGAGGAGGACGGACGTAGAGCACGGTCACCTGCGGGTTCGTGACGTAGAGCGCCATGACGAACACGGCGATGACGCCGCTCGCGACGCCGAGCAGCCGGACGATCTCGAGGTCGCCCGGGACGTAGCCGCGCCCGTGCTCGCCGCCGAGGCCCGACGCCCTGCGCATGGCGAGCTCCGCGAAACGCTTGAGGAAGGCGAGGCTCAGGAAGAAGAAGAGCGAGAACGCCAGGAGCCAGCCCGACGGCCGCACGCCGGTCGCGAGCGCGCCCGCGACGACGCGCCAGGCGTAGCAGAGCGCGACGACGAGCACGTCGAACACGACGTAGCGCTTGAGGCGGAAGGTGTAGAAGGTCGTGAGAACGACGTAGCCCGCGAGCGCGAGCGAGAAGCCTGCGGGCAGCGTCGCGATCGCGACGCCCATGCCGAGCGCGAGCGACGCGGCGGCGAGCGCGAGGCCGTCCGGGATGCGCACGCGCCCGGAAGCGAACGGCCGCGAACGCTTCACCGGATGGCGCCGGTCCGCGTCGAGGTCCCAGAGGTCGTTGAGGACGTAGGCCGCCGAGGCGCACAGGCTGAAGGAGACGAACGCGGCGCCGGCGGACGCCAGCCGCGGCAGGTCGCCGAGATGGTGCGACAACGCGAGCGGCGCGGCCACGAGAAGGTTCTTCAGCCATTGGCGCGAACGCAGCGCTGCCAGGACGGAAGCCGCCGTCAGGCGGGGCCGTTCGAACGCCGCCCGGGCGTTGGGCGATCCCGACGCGCGGCGCGAAGCGGGGCCGTCCACGACCACGAGCGACGTCGCGGCGGCCCGCCGCACGGCCTCGTCGTCCCTGCCGTCGCCCAGATAATCGAACGCCGCGCCGCCCGCGTCGCCGAGGATCGCCGCGGCCTTCGCTTCCCCGTCGTTGTTCGTCTTGCCGTCGCTCGCGAGCACGCCGTCGAACAGGCCGAGGTGCTCGGCCACGTCGTCGGCCACCGCGCGGTCGGCGGCGGTGGCGAGGACGGTCCTGCCTCCCCGCTCGCGCCGCTCCTGGATGATGGCGATCGCCTCGCCGTCGTACGGCAGCGTCGCGACGTCGACGGGCGCTTCCTTCGCCAGCCATCGCTTGCAGGCGGCCTTGCCCTGCGCGACGCGGTGCGGCAGCGCGAACAGCAGCGCCGGCCGGCGCCGCGCGAGCGCGAGCAGGGATTCCCACAGCGCGTCGGAACGCAGGAGCGTGCCGTCGAGATCGACGTACAGCGGGTGGGGGCGGTGGTCCGGGGTCATACGTCGGCGCCTGTACGGACGCGCGCGGCGGCGGGACGGCGCAGCCCGGCGCTCGCGAGGCCGACCGCGGCGAAGACCGCGCCGAGGACCGGCGCCGTGTAATAAGCGTGATAAAGGTAGATGCCCGCGGCGGACGCGGCAACGGCCGCGACCGCGGCGCCCTCCATGACGAAGACGGGCGCGAGCCAGGTCAGGTACCAGGGCATGAACCAGGTGCAGGCGATGGCCAGGTAGCAGGCCATGGACCCGAAGGCGGCCCGGCCCAGGTCGATCTTGCGGCGGAAAGCGACGAACACGAGGCCGAGCGAGACGGCGGCGAACGCGTCGACGGCGAGCGGCGCGGCCAGGGACAGCGTCCGCTGCGAGAGCACCTGCCTCGGCCCGCCGATGGCGAACGCGAGCGCGAAGGCGAAGGGGCTCGAGATGTCCATGCCGGCATGGGTCGCCTGCTGCACGAGCCCGTCGAAGGTGGCGCCGCCGATCCAGTACGGCGCGTAAGCGATGACGACCGCAGCGGCCATGGGGGCCAGGGACCAGGCCGCCGCGGCGAGCTTGCGGCGAGGCGGGGCCGCCGCCACGGCATGCGCCAGGAAGAACGGCGCGGCCAGCACCGACACGTATTTCATCAGGAAGGAAGCGGCGAGCGCGAGCGCGGCGAAGACGTCGCGGCGGCGTTCGGCCAGGACGAGCGCGAGCAGCAGGAAGAAGACCATCGCCGAATCGTTGTGGCCGTTGCCCGCGAACTCGAGGAGCAGCGCGGGGTTCCAGGCGAAGAGCAGCACGAGCGCGTCGCGTTCGGCCCGCGGACGGCGGACGCGCGCATCGACGAGCGCGGCGACGAGCGGGACGCTGGCGAGGAAGAAGGCCGCGGCGATCGCCTTCAGGCCGGCGAGCAGCGCCACGGGATCGCTGCCCGCGGCCTTCGCCGCGAGCGCCGCGACGTCGGTCCAGAGCGGCCCGTAGGCGTCCTTGAGCCCCGAGAGCCATTCCCCCATCGCGTCGACGTACGGGTCCGCCACCTGCTTGGGATACACGGCATAGGGATTCACGCCATGGACCGCGACCGCGCGCCCCTGGAACGCGTAGATGAAGATGTCGTGCGACACGAACGGCACGACCTTGGCGACGAGCGCGACCGCCATGGCCGCCGCGAACGCGACGACGACGGCGCGCGTGGCGCGCGACGATGACGCGGCCGCGGCGCGGTAGCCGACGACGTACGGGACGAACGCCAGGGCGACGAGCCAGGTCAGCGACCCTTCCGGCAGGGTGCGCGGCTTGAAAATGACGGTGCCGAGGAAACGGCCGCCCGCACCGGGCATGAACGCCACGACGCACCAGATCGCCAGGCTCGCGAGGCCGCAGCACAAAAGCCCCGCGGCGGGATGCGCGCGCGTCAGGAGAAGACGCCGGAAGTCCTTGAAGTGGGTGCGGAACATGTCAGCGTTGCGATGAGCTCTGCCGCGGTCAGCGGGCGCCCCGCGAGAACAGCGCCGCGGAAGCGGTCCCCCTTCTACGGC
>Ga0310810_10003900_pt1 | contig 16380 bp, 9 predicted proteins | sample NCmetagenome_FD_207641 | JGI IMG/M metagenome (GOLD analysis project Ga0310810, IMG submission 207641) | Soil microbial communities from experimental microcosm in Duke University, North Carolina, United States - NC | ecosystem: Engineered > Artificial ecosystem > Soil microcosm > Unclassified ... | reverse complement strand
CTCTCCGCTCCCGTCGTCACATTCGAAACAGAGAAGGAGTTCTGGATCGAGCCGCCGAGATTGAAGCCGACCAGCCCGCCGGCCATGGAGCCGTCGTCGCCGGTAACCGCGCCGCTCGAATGGGAGTTCGTGATGGTGCCGAGATTGATGGCGACGAGGCCGCCGCCGATGCCGGGATCGATATTGACGGCGCCGGTCGCGAACGAATTGGTGATCGTGCCGTTTGCGTCGTTCAGGCCGACGAGGCCGCCGTAATTCGCGCCTGGCCCGCCTGCAACGACGCCCGACGCATTGGAATTGGCGATGCTGCCGGTGTTGAAGCCCGCGAGCCCGCCGATTGTGGTGCTGGGTCCGCCGGTGACGTCGCCGCTCGCGCTCGATCCGCTGATCGAGCCGACGTTGCTGCCGACGAGCCCGCCGATGACGAAGGTGGAGCCGCTGACCGCGCCGGTTGCCGATGAATTGACGATCGAGGCATTCGAGTCGTTGAGGCCGACGAGGCCGCCGATCATGAAGGCATCCGGCACATTGAGCGCGACGGAGGACTGCGAAGCGGTGATCGCGCCCGAATTGGTGCCGACAAGTCCTCCGACCATGCTCAGCGAGCTGCCGGTCACCTGGCCGCTCGCGCTCGAATTCGCGATCGTGCCGAAGTTCTGGCCGACCAGGCCGCCGGTGTTTCCGAGGTCCGCGCCGCCCGTCACATTGGCAGTCGATGTGCCGCCTGTGATCGTCGCGCCGGTCTGGTTCGTTCCGGCAAGCCCGCCGGCCGAGACGAAAGTCCCGCTCGCGGTCACGGTGTTGCCGGCGCCGAGATTCGTCAGGTCCGCGCTGTTGTGGCCGATGAGCCCGCCGATTTCCGCGAAGCCGCCGGTGCTGACGACCTGCGTGGGCGCGACGGAGACGTTCGACAGCGTGCCTCCCGCGCGATTGTCGCCGATCAGACCGCCGATCCAGGCAAGCGGGGCAAACGTGCCCGTCGCGCTGACATTGCCTGAGGCGCTGGAGTCGGAGACCGACCCCTCGTTCTGTGCCACGAGGCCGCCCGCCGTCCCGGGCCCGCCGTTCACGACGGTCGACGCGGTCGAATGGTCGATAGAGCCGCGATTCCAGCCGACGAGGCCGCCGAACGCCATGGAGGCGGTTGCGCCCACCGCGCGATTCAAGCTGCCGGCCGCCGTCGCATTGTGAATGACGCCGGTGGTGTCGTTCGTGCCGACCAGGCCGCCCGCGATGCTGTTTGTGCCGTCCAGCGTGATGGTGGTGTTGGCCGAAACCTGTCCCGGACTGGTGCCGGTCACCTGGCCACTGTTGAAGCCGACGAGCCCGCCCGCGGTCGCGATGTTTCCGGTTATCGCGGTGCCGGTGACGCTCGAATTCTGAACGGTTCCGGTGTTGAAACCGACGAGTCCGCCGAGGACGATATTCTGCGATCCCGAGCCGTTACCCGAGATGGTGCCGGTGGTGTGCGACGAGTTCGCAATCGAACCTTCGTTCTGACCGGCGAGGCCCCCGACCGCTGCGGTCACCGCGGTGCCGCTCACATTGCCGGTCGCGCTGCCGTTGGTGATGGACGCGCTGCTTGCGTTGAGGCCGACGAGGCCGCCGGTGGCGCTGCCGCCGCTGACGTTGCCGCTCGCCGACAAGCCGCTGATCGCCACGTTGTTCTGGCCGATCAGGCCGCCGACGAACGCGTTGGTGCCGCCCGTGACGTTCCCGCTGGCGGAGGAATTGCCGTTGATCGTGCCGCTGTTGATAGCGACGAGCCCGCCCGCATAGTTGAAGCCGCTCGGGCCGGTGACGCCGCTGCCGATGGTCACAGATGCGGCCGAAGATGAATCGGTGATCACGGCGCCAGACTGGTTCTGGCCGACGAGACCCCCGGCGATGATGCCGGTATGCGTGCCGGCGTCGACCTTGCTGCCCGGCGACCCGACACTCGTCACATGAACGTTGGTGATGTGGCCGCTGTTCTGACCGGCGAGGACGCCGATCATCTGGCTTGGCGCTCCTGTCGTGGCGGTGATTGCCGCGTTGGCGAGCGTGAAATTCTGAACGATGCCGGCGGCGCCGATCGACGCGAACAGGCCGATATTGTTTGTCGTCGCGAGTGAGGGCGCGATGTTCAAGCCGGTAATCGTGTGGCCATTACCGTCGAATGTCCCCGTGAAGGGTGTACTGACGCTGCCGATGGGCGCGAAGTTGGGGATATTCGGGAAGCCAGAGATGTTCGTTCCGAGCGCGTACGTGCCGCTGAGATTCGTGCTTACGTTCTGCAGTTCACTATCAGAGTTGACCAGCATGTACGCCGTGAGCTGGCTCGGCGAAGAAAGGAGGAATCGTCCGTTGCCGGTCGTGAAGTTTGTCGGGCTGGCGTAGCTCGATGGATTGTAAAAGACAGTCACATTTCCCGTGCTGCCGGACCAATCGACGCGATTCAGGAAGGTCGACGCGGGCATATTGATGATGCCACTGCCCGATCCAACAGCGAACGCGCCTTCGTTGTTGGCATGCAGCACAACATTGCCGGCCCCAGTGTTCTTGAGGTTCGGTGTGCTGCCAAGATCCGGCAAGTTGATGTTCTTGTAGGCGTTCAGCGTCAGCGTCGCTGCGCTACTCCATGCGACCTGCGAACTGACCGTGATGTCGCCAACGCCACCGCTGCCGCCTGACGTGGTTGAAGCCGTGACGTTTGAGCCACCGCTTAATGTCGCCGAAATGGTAGCGGCCTGAGAACTACCGATGGTCAGATCGTCGGGGTCGAGCAGCCACGTTCCGCCACGGCCAGGATCCACTATTCCTGTCACACTGAGGGAGTGCCCGGACGTCTCGACAAATCCACCATTGCCCAGCTGCGCGCCGCCCAGCGCCAGAATCGTCCCTGCGAACGTCGTGGTCTGATCCGACCACACGATCACCTTGCCGCCGTCGCCCTTGTCCTTCGCGGAGGCATCGATCTTGGTCGTGGCATCGACGCTGACGGTCGTCGCGGTCGGGATCGCGTAACTCTCCAGCGCCGCACTCTGGTTCGTGACCAGCGACTTGTCCGGCTTGCCGCCCGCCCAGTCGCCGCCAATCAGAACCTTGCCACCGCCGTCCTTGCCGGACGCGTTGATGGTCGCACCTGCGACTTCGATGTGCTCGCCGGTGACGACGACGCTGCCGCCCTTGGTGCCGGCCTTCTTGCCGGCCGCCGAGAGTTTGCCGGAGACCTTGACCTTCTGTGGCGGCAGTCCGCTCGCAATCGCCGTCTGTCCGCGCTGGCTATGGCCGGGGGCGGCGGTCGCAGCGCCCAGGACGATCTGCCCGCCCTTGGTGCCGATCGAGTTTGCCTCGATCACGCCCGACGTGTTGATGACCGAGTCGACGACCTGCCGCGCCGCGGCCGCGGTCAATTCGACGCGCCCGCCGTTCGCCTTCAGCTTGCCCTCGTTGGTGACGAGCGATTTGAGCGTCTGCCCGGTCGAGACGTCCTTCACCTGCGTGGCGATCTCGTCGCCGACGCCGAGCTGCACCAGTTTGTCGCCATAAAAATCGAGATTGAACGTGTTGCCGGAGGCGAGCGTCACGGTGCCGAGCGTCGCCGTGATGGTGCCGGAGTTGCGCACGCCCGGCGCGACCAGCGCCGCGAAGCCGCCGCTCGTCGCCGTGATGGTGCCCATGTTGACAATCGAGGCGTCGGGCCGGCCGGGGATCTGGAAGTTGAAGCGCCCCGCCATGAAATCTTCGTTGCGGATGTCGCTCGTGGTGGCGAGGAAGCCCGCCGTGTTGATGACGGCGCCCGGGCCGAAGATGATGCCGTCGCGGTTGACGATGAACACCTTGCCGTTGGCACTGAGGCTGCCGAGGATCTCGCTCGGGCCCTGGTTGCCGACGACGCGGTTGAGTGCGATCGAATTCGAATTCGGCTGCACGAACGTGGTCTTCTCGCCGACGCCGATATTGAACAGATTCCAGTTGATGACCGCCTTGTCGCTGAACTGGTTGATCGTGACGTTGGCAGTGCCGGGATTGTTGATCTGCGCGCTGCCGTTGACCACGACGCCGCCGTTCGGGCCGGCAAATGCGGACGCCGGCATCAGGGCCGTCGTGATGAGCAGGATATTGCGGAGGCGTCGCATCAAGGTCCCCGTCAATACTTCGCGGCCAGGATAAGGAACGCGCGCAACTCGTCACTATGCGGCCCGTCGATCGCCTTCGCGATCGAAAGGTCCACGCTGTAGATGCCTTCCCATTCGGCGCGAGCGCCGACGCCGACCGAGGAGCCGTGCTGCTGCTTCGGCGTGCCAAGCGCAGGATCGATGTTGTAAGTCTCGCCGTGATCTGCGTAAGCGTAAATTTGCGCCTTGGTGAGTTGCTTGATCGTGTTCGGAATGTCGTAACGCGCCTCGCCGAGCGCCATCCAGCAGTGGTCGCCGAGGAACTGCGAGGGATCGTAGGCGCGGCCGAAGAAGCGCCCGCCGTATGAGCATTGCTCAGAGACGAGCAGCGGCGCGAAGGCGTACTGGCCGTAGGCGGCGACGAAGGCCGAGAAGCCCGCGAACAGCGGCTGGGTGCGCGCAAACGTGCCTTCGATCTTGTTGAAATCCGTGCGCCCTGCGTTCGTCGAGGCGGTCGGCAGTGGCGGCAGCAGCAGGTTGGGATCCGCATTCGGCGTAGCGCCCAGAATGTGCAGACCCTGGCTGAATGTGACGTTGACCTGGTTGATGCCGAGAAACCGGTCGGCCCAGTCGGCGTCGCCCTTCAGGCGGAAGCCGCGGATGCGGTCGAGGGTAAAGGGCGCGCCGAACTCGAAGGACTCGTCGTTGGTCAGGTATCCAAGCGCGGTCAGATACAGGTTCGTCTCGCGCGAGCGGATCACCGGATAGGTGAGACCCGCCTCGACGATGGTCGAGCGCGTTTTGTAGTTCAGTGCGTTCAACACATCGCCACCGGGCTTGCCGAAGCCGTAGCTCCCATTGACGAAGGCGGTGAGACCCTCGCTGTTGAGCACCTGCTTGTAGCTGGCCGCGAGATACTGCAGCTCCTCGATCTGGAACGTACCCGCATAGGTGACGCTGAACGCTTCGTGCGCGCCGATGATGTTGTTCACCGTCGCGGAGCCGAGATACTGCCACGGCCCGCGCTGCTCGGTGCCGCGATTGTCGATGCGCGCGATCGCGTCGATGCGCTTCTCGGTGACCTCGACGATCAGTGTCGAGGCATTCGGGTGCGTCGGCGAGGGCTTGAGCGTGGTGGCGAACTTCAAGCCCGGCAGATCGTTTGCGAGCAGCAGATAGCGCTCGAGCGTGCGGATGTTGGCGGGCCGGTCGGCGATGATGCGCGCCGTGTAGTCATCGAAGAAGTTGCGGTAGCGCGCGAGCTTCTCCATCGGCCAGATGACGTTGTCGATGTAACCCTCGACCACCTGGATCTGGATGACGGCGTCGTGGCGGCCGAAGTTCTGCGGCGGCACGACCGCGCGCGAGAGGATGTAGCCGGCCGCGCCGTATTTTGCCGTGATGCGGCGGGCGAGCTCGTAGACGGCGGCGAGCGGAACTTCGTGGCCGACGAGATCGGCATAGAGCGGCGCGAAGTCCGCATCGCCGTAGACGGTCGCGCCGGTGATGACGATCCGGCTGACGGTGAGCATAAGGCTCTCAGCACCGGGAGGTGCGACCGTTGAGGGGAGGGAGATGCCCGGGCCGACCGGCTGGGCGCGCGGCCCCTGCATGGGCGGCGCAATTTGCTGGCGCTCGCGCCCTGGCGCCGCAGTCGACGGAATCGCCTGCGCGGCCGCAACGGCCGGGAAAAGAACAAGCGCAAGGACCGCCAAAAGGCGGCAAACGCCCGGGGCCATTACCCGCAGCTCCCCACTTCACCCCATTCCACCGGGACGAAGGCAGACTTGCACGCGTGATGGGCGATTGGAATAGGCGTCAAGCCCTTGCGTCAGTTTCCGAATTGGCCTGAGGATTCGGTGCAACGGTGTGCCGTTTTTGCACGATATTTCGTGCGTAAATGCTCTGGTATGCCACGCATGGCGTGGATCGAGGCGCGGAACCCGCTCGAAGGGGGATTGCGGCTTGCCCGAATCAGCGCCGGGAGCGCCGGATCAAAACAAGTCATGATCCCCCTGGATGACGCTCGGGCGGCGGCCGCGCTACGCTTGGACGAAGGAAACGGAGGCACCATGCTCAAACTCTATTACGCGCCCGGCACCTGCGCGCTCGCTTCCCACATCGCGCTCGAGGAAGCAGGCGCCGCCTACGAGACCGTGCGGCTCAACTTCAAGACCGAGGACCAGAAGAGGCCCGACTACCTGAAGATCAATCCGAAGGCGCGCGTCCCCTCTTTGGTCACCGACCGCGGCATCATCACCGAGACGCCCGCGATCCTGATCTACATCGCGCAGACCCATCCGGCCGCGAAGCTCGCGCCGCTCGATGATCCGTTCGCGCTCGCGCGCGTGCAGGCGTTCAACAGCTATCTGTGCTCGACGGTCCATGTCGCGCATGCGCACCGGCCGCGCGCGTCTCGCTGGGCCGACGATCCGGCCGCCATCGAGGCGATGAAGAAGAAGGTGCCGCAGACGGTTGGCGAGTGCTTCACGCTGATTGAGCGCGAGATGTTCGAGGGCCCTTGGGTGATGGGCAAGGACTACACGGTGTGCGACGGCTATCTCTACACGATCAGCCAGTGGCTTGGCGCCGACGGCGTCGACATCAACTCAACTCCGAAGATCGCCGAGCACTTCAGGCGCGTCGCCGAGCGGCCTGCGGTGCAGCGTGCACTGGCGGAGGAGAAGCGGGAGCTGCAGAGCGCGGCTTAGGATATCGCGAGGCCGCCGTTATTGTGCCCTCTCCCGCCTGCGGGAGAGGGCTGCTCCGGACTTCAGCAACGAAGGTTGGGAGAGGGCATTCTTGCTTGACCCTCTCCCGCAAGCGGGCGAGGGCGAACACGGCAACCGCCGAAGCTATCCTCTACCCCGCAAATATCGATAGGTTGCCCGCACGTCGTGAGGCAGCCAGTCCGCGTAGCGCGGGATGTCGGCGTACTGCGGCAACCGGACCTCGCGCACGGCCGCGTCCTCGGAGGCACCGGCGTTGATCGCGGCATCGACCGCGCCGCGCAATGCGATGAGCATGTCACGGAAGCGGGCGACCTGCGCGAGATCGGTCGGCGCGCCGTGCCCCGGAATGACGATCGAAACATCGAGTCTGAGCACGCGCGCGAGCCGGTCGATCAGGCCGGAGAGATCGCAATCGCCGAGCCACGGAAAGCGGCCGTAGAACAGGAGGTCGCCAAGGAAAATCACCTTCGCTCGCTTGAGCCAGATGACAATGTCGCCGTCGCAATGGGCGGGTCCCCAGTATGCAAGGTGCATCGTGTCGTTCGGCAGGTGGAATGCGAAATAGTCTGCGAACGTCTCGGTCGGCGGCGCGATCGTCATCGTGTCGTAGTCGGGAAGGCCGATGCGCTGGCGAAACCAGCCCTGGGCCGGGTCATCTTCGGGCACCAGTTCGAACAGGTTTTGCCCGAACATCATTTTGATCTTGGTCGCGTAATCGGACACCGTCCAGTGCGCGCCGCTCTTTGCTCCGAGGTTCGCGTGCATCGCCGCCAGCGTTTTCTCGTGCGCGAGTATTGGCAGGTCTGCGAACACGATATTTCCGGCGGTGTGATCGAGATGGCAGTGCGTATCGATCAGCCGTGCGAAGGGCTTTCCGGTTCTTGTTCCGGCGGCGGCGCGGAATTGGCGCGCGAGCCGCGGATATTGCTGGGCGTCGATTGCGATCAGCCCATTTGGCGTCTCGATCGCGCCGGCGTTGGAATCACCGCCCGCGCCGATCCAGGCGTAAACACCATCGGCGACGGTGACGAGCTGCGGTTCAGGTGTCATGCGGCCAAGTCAGGCGTTCGACTTCCGCCATTCGTCCAGATAGCCGAGCACACTGGCGAGGTCGGACACATCGACGTAGCGGCGGCCGATGTCACGCAGGTTGTCGTGGTGCGGCCCTTCCTCGATGTCGCCGACGCAGTCCTCCGGAACGATGGTGCGATAGCGGTAACTGAAACTGTCCACCGCGGTGGCGCGGATGCACCCGCTCGTGTTGCAGCCGGTGACGATGACGGTGTCGACGCGCTCCTTGTTGAAATACTCCGCGACGCCGGTGTTGAAGAAGATCGACGGCCCCTTCTTGCAAACGGTCAGATCGTAGGACGGGTCATGCACACGCGGGTCTATCGGCGCGCTCGGATGATCGTGCAGGAAGGTGTCGCGCACCGCGCTGATCTTCCAGTACGGCATTTCGCGCTCGTTCATGTAAGCGGTGTTGCAGGAGGCGACCGGCACGTTGTAGCGGCGCGCGACCTCCAGCATCTTGATCGTGTTCTCGAACGCGCGCAGCACCAGCGGCGCGCCGCCGAGCGGGTATTTCGGATCGGTGAACGCGACCATGAAGTCCACAACCACGATGCCGGGCTTGGCGCCGAAGCCGACCGGTGTGTCGCCGTAACTGCGCCGCTCGTAGTCGTCAGCCATCGGGATATCCCTGCGTTGTCCAAGGCGCAGCAGGATACTCACCCCGCACCGAATTGCGAGCGCGACGTAGTCCGCTCGTCCCCGCGAAAGCGGGGATCCAGTTTTTAATTCTGGATGCCCGCCTTCGCGGGCATGAGCGGAGTTTGGTGTTCCGGCTGAGCGACAACCTCCGCCGCCACCCTGCCGATCATCACAAGCAGCGGACCGTCCGGCGCCCGCGCATCGACGCGGTCCGCGATATCGCCGATGGTACCGGCCGCAATCATCTCATCCGGGCGCGTCGCATTCGCAACCGCCACAGCGGGCGTTCCGGGGTCGAGCCCCTGCGCGGTAGCGCGTGCGGCAAGCTCGCGCAGGGTCTTCTTGGGCATGTAAACCACGGTCGTCACTGCGGGATCGGCAAGCGCGCGCCAGTCGATATCGGCGGGGAGCTTGCCGTCGCGGTCATGGCCGGTGACGTATTGCAGCCGCCGCGCGTCACCCCGATGCGTGAGCGACACGAGCAGGCGCGAGGCCGCGCCCTGCGCGGCCGAAATGCCGGGCACCACCTCGACCGGAATGCTCGCGGCGCGGCACGCCGCGATCTCCTCGCCGGCGCGGCCGAAGATCATCGGGTCGCCGCCCTTCAAGCGCACCACGCGCTTGCCCGCCTTCGCGAGCTTGATCATCAGCGCGTTGATTTCGGATTGCTTGCAGGCGGGGCCGTGGCCGGTCTTGCCGACCATCATCTTCTTCGCCTCGCGCCGCGCGAAATCGAGCACCTGTGGCGAGACGAGATCGTCGATCAAGATCACATCGGCCGATTGCAGCGCGCGCACCGCGCGCAGGGTGAGCAGCTCGGGATCGCCGGGGCCGGCGCCGACCAGCACGATGGAGCCCGTTTTGCTCGCAGCGCCGCGCGTCTCCGCCATGAGCGCGTCGATGTCGCTGGGTGTTGGCATGCGTTCCGGCGCGGCGATCGCGCGCTCCGTGAACCTTTCCCAGAAGCGCCGCCGCTCGCGGAACGAGAGTGCGAGCGCCTGCACGCGCGGGCGCCATTGCCGCGCCGCCTCCGCCCAGCGCGCAAAGCCGCGCGGGATCAGCGCCTCGAGCTTGGCGCGGATCGCTTGTCCGAAGACGGGGGCCGCACCGTCGGTCGAAATGCCGATGACGAGCGGCGAGCGGTTGACGATTGCGCCAAACGAGAAATCGCAGAACGCCGGCTTGTCGATCACGTTGACCGGCACGCCGGCAGCGCGCGCGAGCGCCGCGAAAGCGGCGGCTTCGCGGTCGCCCTCGAACGCGCCGATGGCAAGCGCAGCGTTGGCGAAATCAACCGCTTCGATGTTGCGACGATGGATGGTGACGTTCGCCTGCGCCGCGAACTCGATCATCTCGTCGCTCGGATCGGTCGCATACACCTCGACGCGCGCACCCGCCGCCGCCAGCAACTCGGCTTTCCAGGCTGCGGCAGCGCTACCGCCCGCGATGACTACGCGCTTGCCGGCGAGCGCATAGAACACCGGCAGCCGCGCGAGCGGCTCCATCCGCGGCGTGCGCGTTTCAGTGGGGGTTCTTGGCGTAGCGCTCATGCGGCGCGCTTTGCTCCGGTGTTGGCATGAAAGTCGCGGCCGTTGCCGGTGCGTGCGACGAAGCCGGCGCGGATCACGAAATCGCCGAAGCGCTCATTGCCCTCGCGTTCCTTCGAATAAGCCGCGAGTACGGGACCGAGCGTCGCGATGATCTCGTCGTGCTGCAGATCCTCGGCGTAGAGCTTCGACATGCGCGAGCCGTCGAACGCCGCGCCAAGATAGAGGTTGTAGCGGCCGGGGCCTTTGCCGACCAAGCCGATCTCGGCCAGATAAGGCCGCGCGCAACCATTTGGGCAGCCGGTCATCCGGATGACGATGTCGTCATCGCTCAACCCATATGTCGCGAGTTTCTCGTCGAGCGCGTCGATCAGGTCGGGCAGGTAACGCTCGCTCTCGGCGAGCGCGAGCCCGCAGGTCGGCAGCGCGACGCAGGCCATCGAATTGCGCCGCAGGCCGGAGATCGGCTGCACCAGATTGTAGCGCTTCACGATCGCTTCGATTGCGGCGCGCTCCTTCGTCCCGACATTTGCAACGATGACGTTCTGATTCGCGGTCAGCCGCATGTCGCCGGTGTGCATCTCAGCAATCTTCCGGAGCGCGGTCAGCATCGCGGCGCCGCCGGCCGCGTTCTGGATGCGGCCGTTGGGCACGAACAGCGTGAGGTGATGCTTGCCGTCTGCGCCTTCGGTCCACCCGTAGCGGTCGCCCATCGAGGTGAAACTGAACGGCCTCGGCGCGGCGAAGTTCACCCTCGCACGCTTTTCCACTTCGGCCCGGAACGCATCAAGCCCGCGGTCCTCGATGGTGTATTTCAGCCGCGCGTGCTTGCGGTTGGAGCGATCACCCCAGTCGCGCTGCACGGTGACGACGGCTTCGGCAACGGCGATCACGTCGCGCGTCGCACAGAAGCCCATCACATCGGCGGTGCGCGGATAGGTGTCCGGCTCGCCATGCGTCATGCCCATGCCGCCGCCGACGGTGACGTTCCAGCCGGCGATGTCGCCTGCGTCATCGAGGATCGCGATAAAGCCGAGGTCGTGCGCAAATACGTCCACGTCGTTCGAGGGCGGCACCGCCACCACGATTTTGAACTTCCGCGGGAGATAGGTCTTGCCGTAAATCGGCTCGACCACGTCGTCCTCGCCGCCCGCGATCTTCTCGCCGTCGAGCCAGATCTCGCGATAGGCGCCCGTGTGCGGCTCAAGATGATTGGAAATGTCGCGCGCGATCTGCAACGCTGCCGCATGCGCCTTCGACTGATAGGGGTTCGGATTGCACATCACGTTGCGGTTCACGTCGCCGCAGGCCGCAATCGTATTCAGCAGTTGTTCGTCGATCGCCTTTAGCGTCGCCTTCAGGTTCGACTTGATGACCCCGTGCAGCTGGATGGTCTGGCGCGTGGTCGCGCGCATCGTGCCGTTGCCGTAGGTGCGCGCGATCCGGTCGAGCGCGCGCCACTGCGTGGTGGTGAGCACGCCGCCCGAGATGCGCACGCGCAGCATGAAGGCGAACGCCTTCTCAAGTTTCTTGCGCGTGCGCTCGGCGCGCAGATCGCGGTCGTCCTGCAGGTACATGCCGTGGAATTTCACGAGCTGCTGATCGTCCTCGACGATCGCGCCGGTGATCTCGTCGGTGAGTCCTTCGGCGAGCGTGCCGCGCAGGTAGTCGGAGGCTTCCTTGATGTGCTCGTTGCGGGAGAGCTCGGCCATCAGTACACATCCTGCTGATAGCGCTTGTCGCGCTCGAGCGTCGCGACCGCTTGTTCGGCAGCCTCCGGCGAAAGCGAATTCACATCGGCGTAGGCGCGCACCAGCGTCGCACGCACGTCTTTCGCCATCTGCTTGGCGTCGCCGCACACATAGAGCGTCGCACCGCCGTTGAGCCAGGCGACGATGTCGGCGCGCTTTTCCCAGATGCGATGCTGCACGTAGATTTTCTCGGGCGTGTCGCGCGAGAACGCGACATCCATGCGCGTCAGCGCGCCATCCTTCAGCGCATCCTGCCATTCGGTCTGGTAGAGAAAGTCGTGCGTGAACTGGCGATCGCCGAAGAACAGCCAGCTGCGGCCCTTTGCCTTCGTGGCGCGGCGCTCTTGCACGAAGGCACGGAATGGCGCGACGCCGGTGCCGGGGCCGACCATGATGATGTCGCGCTCCGGCGCGGGCAGCGCGAAATGCCTGTTCGGCTTGAGCTTGACGCGCACGCGCGCGCCCTTCTTCAACCCGGCCGCATAGTTCGACGCCACGCCCTTGCGCGCGCGATTGTGCGTCGTGTAACCGACCTTCGAGATCAGCAGGTGCGCCTCGTCGCCAACCTCTCCACGCGAGGACGCAATCGAATAGGCGCGGGGTGCAAGCGGCCGCGTCAGCGCGCGCAGCTTCTCGGTATCGAGTGCGGTCGGGAATTCCTGGACAAGGTCGATCAGCTGGCGGCCCACGATCCAGCTCTTGGCCGTGCCGGCGTCGAGCAGCTCCTTGACGTAGCGCTGCCCGAAGCCCGCATAGGTCTCCAGCGTCTTGAGCGAGAGCGTGGTCACGTCGCGGTTCTTGATGAAATCAGCGCGCAGCACCGCGTCCGAGACGCGCGCCGACGCGAGCAGCGCATCGACGTAAGCCGGATCGTTCTCGGCATAGATGTCGAGCGAGTCGCCCGGCTTGTAGGCCGGCGCGGGGCCGTCGAACGTGAGTTCGAGATGATAGGTCTCCTTCTCCGAGCGCGAAGAGTTGAGGTTGATCGTCTCGCTGACCTCCGCCTCGACCACGTCGAGGTTCGGCGTGGCCTTCGCGGAAAAGTCGACCGCGATCACCTTGTCGTCGGGCTTCACCTCCGGAGCGAGCACCTTCAGCGTGCCGTCGATCCAATTCGCGGCGGGCGCGGCAAAATCGAGATCGCAGTCGACACGGTCCGCGACGCGCTTTCCGCCGAGCGCTTCCAGCCGCGCATCGAGCGCCTTGCCGATGGCGCAGAACTCCGCATACGCGGTGTCGCCGAGCGCGAGCACGCCGAACTCGACGCCGTCGAGGCGCGGCGCGGCATCACTCATCAGCTCCTTGTAGACGTGGGTCGCACGGGCAGGAGGCTCGCCTTCGCCCCAGGTCGCCGCGATGACGATCAGCCGCTTCACGTCTTTCAGCGACGCGAGCTCGAGGTCGGCCATGTCGATTAGCGAAGGCTTGAAACCGAGCTTGCGCGCAGACTTTGCGACGTCGCCCGCGAGCTTTTCGGAGTTGCCGGACTCGGTCGCGTAGAGGATGGTGAGGGGTTCGGCCTTCTGAGGCGGAGCCGCGGGCGCGGCCTGAGGCGCGTTCGCGGCATCAAGGCCCGCGAGAAAGCCCGCGAGCCATGCGCGCTGGATCGGCGTCGCCGTACTCACGACGCGATTGAGCGATTCAATCTCGTCGTCGGCGAAAGGGGCGGTCTTCGGAATGGGGGCTGCGCTCATCACCCACCTCACGCCGGAAGCCAGGGTTGCACCGCGATCACGATGCCGAGCGTCACGATCGCGATCCCGATCTCGCCGGCCGCGCCGACGATGAAGGGATAGAGTCCCTGCTTGCGCATCTCGCGGAACTCGGTCGAGAGGCCAACGCCCGCGAAGGTCAACAGGAACGCCCAGCGCGACAGGTTCGCGATGTCCGAGGCCTGATCCTTCGAAAACGCGCCGAGCGTCGCGGCCAGCGACACCACGATGAAGCCGAGCACGAATTTTGGAAACTTGTTCCACAGGAACGCGGCCTTGTTATCGATCGTTTGGGCTTCGCCGCGCGTCGCCCAGTAGATCGCGTAGGCGAGCACGACGAAGCCGATGGTCGCGTTGCGGGTGGTCTTGGCGAGCACGGCGATCTTGCCGGCCTGCTCGGACCAGAGATTTCCGGCGGCGGTTGCTTCCGCGGTGTTGTCGATCGCAAGGCCCGCCCAGAGGCCGTAGGCGTGCTCGCTCATGCCCAGCGCATGCCCGATCAGCGGAAAGGCGAACAGGCCGATCGCGCCAAGCGCAAGGATCGCGGCAATCGCGAAGGACGCATCCTCGTCCTTCGCGTTGATCGCGCCCTTCGCGGCGATGATCGCCGAGACGCCGCAGATCGAGGAGCCGATTGCCAACAGTGAGGTGAGCTTCGGCGTCAGCTTGAAGGTGTTGCCGAGCCAGGTCATCAGCACGATGGAGATGGTTAGCTCCAGCAGGACCGCGATCAGGCTGATGCCGCCCAGCTTGAGCACGTCGCCCAACAGGAAGCGCACGCCGAGCAGCACGATGCCCAGCTTCAAAAAGAATTCGTAGGTGCGGATGCCCGCCTTGAAGATGTTCGGCACGCCGATGGTGTTGGCGATGATCAGGCCGATCACGATCGCCCACAGCACGTATTCGATGTTCGGCAGCGCGAGGTGATGCGCCTTGCCGTAGCCGTTGATGGTCTGCTCGATCAACTTGCCGGAGAAGCCAATGGCAAAAAGCAGCGCGAGTCCGGGTAAGAGATCGATGAAACGGCGCGGCAGCGAGAGGCGCGGTTCGTCCGCGGTGATCGCAAGCGACATGGATCACCAGGGGACGCGCGGGAAAATGCCCGCAACGACCAGAATGATGAAGATGACGGCCGCGGACACCGCCCAGGTGTCCAGGGAAAGACGTGGGGCAGGGGCGGTCTTGGTGTTTGTTGTTTCGCTCATGGTCCGTGCTCCATGTGAACGGTTCCGGACCTGATGAAATTATTTTCTTTCCAAGGGCAATAGTGAGCAGAAAATAAGAAATCCATTCCCCTTTGATGCCAAAACGGATGGATTCCATTCCAGCTTTCGGCCGGGAGGCAGAAGCCGGCCTGACGCTTTTTTTGGCAGTGTGCGGCATCAGCGCGAGCTCAATAGACGTCCTGCTGGTAGCGTCCCTGTTTCTTCAGCTCCCCCACGAAGGCGACCGCCTGGTCCTGGGTGCGGGCACCATGCTGCGCCACGATATCGACCAGCGCGCGCTCGACATCCTTCGCCATGCGCTTGGCATCGCCGCACACATAGACGTGCGCCCCGTCGGTGAGCCACGCCCACAGATCACGCCCGACCTCGCGCATGCGGTCCTGCACGTAGAATTTCTGCTCGCCGTCACGTGACCAGGCGAGCGAGAGGCGCGTGAGCAAACCTATCGCCTTCATGCCGGCGAACTCGTCCTCGTAGAAGAAATCGAACGCGGATCGCTGGTGGCCGAAGAACAACCAGTTGCGGCCCTTCGCCTTCGTCGCCATGCGCTCGTGCAGGAATGCGCGGAACGGCGCGACGCCCGTGCCGGGGCCGATCATGATGATCGGTGTCGCGGGATCGGCGGGCAGACCGAAGGCATGCGCCTTCTGCACATAGCATCGGAGAGGTGTGTTCGGCTTGATGCGGCCGCCAAGAAATGTCGAGGCGACGCCAAGCCGCTCGCGCTTGCCGATCTTGTAACGCACGGTGTCTACCGTGAGCGCGACGCGGCCAGCGTGCACCTTTGGCGAGGACGCGATTGAATAAAGCCGCGGCTGCAACGGATCGAGCGATTCGATGAAGGCCTCCGGATCGGGGCGGACGCCAGGAAATTTCTCGATCGCGGCCAGCACGTCGAGCGTTGCGGCGTCGTCGTCTGGGTCCTCGCCGGCTGCGAGCGCCTTCGCCTTCTGCCGCCGCGCGCCGCCGGTGAGGTACGAGTAGAGCTGGAACAGCATGTCGGGCGCGGGCGCGAGCGACACGCCGTCGATCAGCACCTCGCGCAAGGTTCGCCCGCCAATCGGGAAGTCTGGCGGCCCACCGAGCGCGCGAATGACCGCGTCGACCAGCGCCGGCTCGTTGGTGGGAAAAAGGCCGAACGAGTCGCCGACGGTGTAGCCGATGGCGGTACCGTTCAGATCGATCTCGATATGCCAGGTCTCCTTCTCGGAGCCGGGCCGGTTGAGCCGCGTGCGCGACAGGAAGGTCGCGCTCGCAGGATTGTTGCGCGTTATGACGGTCGTCGCCGGAAGTGCAGGCGGCTCGGGCGTTGCGGGAACAGCGGCCGGCCTTTCAGGCGCCTTGCCGAGCTCCTCGTACAGGGACTTGAGCATGCGGGCGGTGTCCTTCCCGCCCGGCACGCACAGGTTCAGCCGCTCCTCTTTCTTCGTGACGATGAGGTTGGAGTAATCCTCGCAATTGTAGCCGCACTGGCCGCAGTCCTGCTGCGCCATCGCGGCCATCATGCGCCGCCGCAACGGCCTGCCTTCGGCAAGCTTCATGCGTTCCGGCAACACAATCGCTTGGTCATGCCAGGGCGCATCGCCATCGTCGCCTTCA
>Ga0310810_10003899_pt1 | contig 16383 bp, 11 predicted proteins | sample NCmetagenome_FD_207641 | JGI IMG/M metagenome (GOLD analysis project Ga0310810, IMG submission 207641) | Soil microbial communities from experimental microcosm in Duke University, North Carolina, United States - NC | ecosystem: Engineered > Artificial ecosystem > Soil microcosm > Unclassified ... | reverse complement strand
TTGGAGACGTCGTGGCTCTTCATCTGACTCTCCGTCGCCGGCGAAATTGGAATCTCTTTTTGCTCCTTCATCTCCTGCCGGCCGGTGCTCATTTTAGCGCCTTCACCTCCGGCACAGACCATGTTCGTATCCTTCGTCAGGCGAAGTGTCATGGTCTGGCCCTTGTCGCCTTTAATGGCATATTCATCGCCTTGGATCTGCTCGATTTGCCCGACGATGGCTTCCGGTCCTCCGAGTATCACATCGGACGATCCTCCTCCCTCCACGCCGAGTCCCTGCTGGCTTTTCTGTTGCGACGATTCTCCTTTGCCGACACCCTGGTTGGACTTTTGTTGATCCGCGGAAGCATAGCCCCCTCCCGCGCCGATGAGAATCACGGCCAACATACTGCGTCCGAGTGTTGCGGTCAAATTCATGGGTGCGCTCCTTTCAAGGCTGTTTGGTGGCAGGCCTCGGTAGGCCCTTTCCCCATAAATGTCGCAAAACGCGGACCGTTAATCGATCTCCGCCGCTCGGTCAAAATGTATGAAAATGTAGGATGTGGAAGACGAGAGCCGTTCACCACCGACCAAACTGTCTTGCGATTTGACAACGCGTCCCTCGTCGACCGACGCGAGACCAGCATTTTTGAATGGCAACTATAAACGGCCCCACTCAGGAGACGCGACTCGGGATACCCCCAGTATGGGGCATCGCAACGAACATGGGATGGTTTAATCATTGTGGTCAACAGCTTCCAGTGATGCACGGCCGGCACGAGCGGATGGAATTGCCGATTGGGTGCTCATCATGGTACGGTGGCGCGGTTTCCTCGGGGGTCAAGCGTCATGTTCCGTATGCTCGGACAACGAGTGGTGTGCCTCCTGTTCGCGACCTTCGCGGTTCAGTTCGTGGCGACGGCCTGTACCGATGACTGGCTGCGCCAATGGTCCGCCGTCCCCCTCGAAGCGCAGGAGCAACTGCCCGGCACGACCAACGGGCAGACGGAATCCGATCAGGGCGAAGGGGCACTGGAGGAACTGGCCCTCGCCCAGGGAGAAGCATTTCGCATCATCCATCTCGCGCGCACTTGTACGGTGGATAACTCCTCCTGTCCGCGGACGAACTTCGTTTCCGATTGGTTCCGTCCCCCGACCCTCTCGTAACTCCCCACAGTTTTTTCGTTCCGAACACCCAGACAGATCCAAGCGCTGTTCTCTAGGAACATGAGTGAGGCTTGCTATGAAACCATGGTGTGGTGCCCTCATAGTCACGATATTCTCCGCAGTATTCACCGCCGGCGCAGACGCCGACAACGGACAGCCGACGTATGCGCTGCATGAGATCGTCGGGTTGGCGATCGAACGCAATCCGATGGTCGCGGGAGCGATGGCCGCCATCGATCAAAGCACGGGACAGCGGGCGGCGGCCGGCGCCTATCCCAATCCCACCATCAGGGGTGAGGGCGGCAAAGGCTATCTAAGGGACGCCGGTCCGATCAGCAGCGAGATTCCGACATCGGCGACGGAATACATGGCCGCGGTCAGTCAACCGATCGAATGGCCTGCCAAACGAGCCGCCCGGCAACGAGCGGCGGAAGCCGGACTCGCAGGCGCGTCCGTCGGCTTGATCGAAACGCGTTTGAACCTGACCACCGACGTCAAGGTGGCCTTCTACGACCTGCTGCTCGCCCAGCGCGATTTTGAACTGTCGAAAAACAATCTGACGATCGTTGAGGACGTCCGCCGCGTTGTTGCCGCGCGCGTCAGGCTCGGAGAAGCGCCTCAATTCGAACTCATCAAGGCAGAAGTTGAGGTGCTCAAAGCCAACCAGGCCGTCACACGCAGTGAAAACACGGTCCGTGTGACGCGCGTCATCCTCGATACATTGACGGCGGGAGCCCTGGGCTCCAACTTCGCCGTGACCGGCGATTTTCTTGTCTTCCCTCCACGTCTCGATCTCGACCGTTTGACGGCGCGCTCGATGAACGAACACCCGGCGATCCAACGTCTCGCCCGGACCATCGACCAAGCGGACCGCACAATCGAGTTCGAACGGCATAACCGTGTGCCGAACGTCAGCCTCAATACAAGCTATACCCGCGAGTATGGACGCGAAGGGTTCGACGTCGGGGTCAGCATGCCCACACCGATCTGGTACCAACGGCAGGGAGAAATCGCCGGGTCGCTGGGCGCCAAACGCAAGGAGGAAGCAGAACTGCTGCGCACGCGCAACGACCTGCTTCGACAGGTCAATCAGTATTATCAGGACGCCCAAACGACCGCGAAATTGATCGAAGTACTTGAAAAAGGGCTAATGCGTCAGGCGGAGGAAGCGCTGCGGATTGCCAAATTCAGCTTTCAGCAAGGGGCCGCGAGCCTGCTGGATGTGCTCGACGCGCAGCGGGTGCAGCGGCAAATCCTGTTTGACTACGCGCAGGCTCGGTTTGAACTCTCGGTCGCCCTGTCGCGCTTGGAACGCGCCGTCGGAGGCCTGCTGTGAGCGGGACAGCCGTGCGAGAGGCCCATGATGTGCACCGTACTCCTGATGGAAGAGGCCGTATCACGTCTCCTGTCTTTTCACTTCCCCTTCTGCTCGCCGCCATTCTCTCGACGGCGGGGTGTAACAGCGCCGCACAGGAATCACCGCCGCAGAAGCCTACCAAAAAGGCCCACCAGACAGGCCTCGTGACGCTCACGGCGGAAGAAGTCCGGAGCGGAGCCATTCTCGTCCAGCCAGCCGTGCGCGGCGAGTTCAAATTGCATCGCGATTTTCCAGCCACCGTCGCTCCGAACCTTCACGCAACCGCCGACATCACCGCCCTCGTCAGGGGCCGTGTCGTGGACGTCTACGCCGACCTCGGCCAACAGGTGAAAGCAGGCGACTTGCTGGCCATGCTGAATAGCAGCGAGCTGGGGATGGCACAATCCGCCTATCTCAAAGCGGTGGCGAAGCTCTACGTGGCGGAGCGCGCCTATGAGCGCGCGACGATGCTGCTTAGAGAGAAGGTCATTGGGCTCGCCGAAGCACAACGGAGGCAGGGCGAAATGCTCAGTCTTCGGGCCGAAAAACGCGAATCCGAAGACCGGCTGCGCCTGCTGGGCATGAGCGAGGAACAGATCAGGAAGCTAAACCACGAGCAGAAGATCCTGTCCTACGTCCCCATTACCGCGCCGTTCGACGGCCGCGTCATCGCGCGCAATATCACGAAGGGCGAGGTCGTGGAGGTCACGGAGAAGCTGTTCACGGTGGCCGATCTTTCGGAGGTGTGGGTGCTGGCGAACATCCCGGAAAAGGACATTACCTTCATCCGGGCGGATGTCGGGAGCGACACGTCGGGCGTGGAACAACTCGTGGAAGTGCTGTTGACGGCGTATCCCGGGGAGGTCTTCCACGGCAAGATCACCTATGTGGGTGACGTGTTGGACGTGGCGACGCGTACCATGAATCTGCGCCTGGAATTGCCGAACCCCCGCCGGAAACTCAAGCCCGAAATGTATGCGACCATCCGCGTTCATTCGTTGCCCGAGCATGGGGTGCTGGTCGTGCCCGAAAGCGCGGTGCAACGGGAGCGCGACCGACGGTTCGTGTTCGTACAGCGGGATGCCCACACGTTTGAGGCCCGCGACGTGACCTTGGGTGAGACCAACGGCGAGGTGATCAAGATTATCGACGGACTGCGGGAGGGAGAGCCGGTCGTGGTCAAGGGCGCCTACGTGCTGAAATCCGAACTGCTCTCGGATCAAATCTGACGTCATGTCCTCTTTTCTTGATCTGGCGCTGAAACAGCGCGTGCTCGTCATCGCCCTGGCCTGCCTGATCGCAGCCGGCGGCATCCATGCCTTCCGCACGATCGCCATCGACGCCTTTCCCGACGTCACCACCGTGCTCGTCCAAGTCGTGACGGAGGCGCAAGGCCTGTCGCCGGCCGAAATCGAGCGGTTCGTCACCTTCCCGCTCGAACTCCAACTGACGGGTGCCCCCGGCCTGACCGACATTCGCTCCCTCTCGAAGGTCGGCTTGTCGATGATCACGGTCGTCTTCCGCGACGATGTCGACATTTACCTGGCACGGCAACTTGTCCTCGAGCGTGTGCTCGAAGTGCAGGACAGCCTGCCCCCCGGCGCTCGATCCGAACTCGTGCCGAATTCGCCTGGACTCGGCGAGGTCTTTCAATTCTATCTGGAAGGTCCGCACGACAACGACCCGGATTACCGCCTGACGGAAAGCGAGCTGATGGAGCGGCGGACGCTCGAAGACTGGGTAATCCGGCCCCTGCTCAAGGGATTGCCCGATGTCGTCGATGTGAACTCGATCGGCGGTTTCGTCAAGCAGTACCAGGTCATGGTCGAGCCCGGCCTTCTGCGCAAATACGATCTCGCGCTGCACGACGTCTTTACGGCCGTGGCGAACAACAACGCCAATGCCGGCGGCAACATCCTGGAAAAAGGCTCGGAAAAATTCATCGTCCGAGGCATCGGCTTGATTAAGACCTTACACGACATCGAGAACATCGTCGTGAAGGAGACGCGCGGCACGCCGATCTATGTGAGAGACGTGGCCGAGGTTCAGATCGGCCATGCGGTGCGCCACGGCGCGGCCGTATTGAACGGACAGCGTGAGGTCGTGGCGGGAATCGTGTTGATGCTGCGTGGAGGCAACGCCCGGGAAGTCGTGCAAGCCGTCAAGAACGAGATCGAGGACATCCACGAGCAGAAGATTTTACCAGGCGGCCTCCGCATTGTGCCGTTTTATGATCGCTTGGAATTGATCGTCGCCGCGCTGCACACCGTCTACAAGGCGCTCCTTGAGGGCATCGTGCTCGTCATCCTCGTCCTCTTCCTGTTTCTCGGCAACGTGAGGAGCGCGCTCATCGTGACGGCGACGCTCGTCGTTGCCCCGCTGGCGACCTTCATCGTCATGGATCAGGTCGGCTTGACGGCCAATCTCATGTCTCTCGGCGGTCTCGTGATCGCCATCGGCATGATGGTAGACGGATCCGTCGTCGTCGTGGAGAATGTCTACCGTCATCTGAGCGAACGCCCACCCGGCAGCACAAGCAGCTCCAGCGCCATCGTGCTGAGTGCCGCCAAAGAGGTTGCCCAGCCGGTTCTCTTCGGCATTCTCATCATCATTCTCGTGTTCCTGCCGATTTTGTCCCTCCAGGGCATGGAGGGCAAAATGTTCAAGCCGCTCGCCTATACGATCATGATCGCGCTACTCGTGTCGCTGCTCCTGTCTCTCACGTTGTCGCCCGCGCTCTGTTCGCTCGTCCTCACGCGAGGGACGGAAGAAGACACGTGGGTGTTGCGGCAAGCCAAACGGTGGTACTCGCCCTCCCTGACCTGGGCGCTGAGTCATCGCCGGGTTGTGCTGACCGCCGCGGTTGGCATGCTGGGCGCCAGTCTTGCGCTCTTTCCGTTTCTCGGCGGCGAATTCATTCCCATTCTCAACGAAGCGGCGATTACCCCGCAGACGATCAGACTTCCCAGCATCTCGCTCGAAAAGTCCATCGAGATCGAGATGGAAATGCAGCGGGCGGTGATGGAATTCCCTGAGGTCCGGATGGTCGTCTCGAAAATCGGACGCTCGGAGCTGGGCAATGACCCTCAGGAGCCCAATGCAAGCGATCCCGTCGTCTCGCTCAAACCGATGGACGAATGGAAGACGGCCAATACGAAACCGGAACTGGACGACGCCATCCGACGGCGTATCGAGCGCGTGCCCGGGGCGAACTTTCTGCTGAGCCAACCCATCCAACAACGCGTGGACGAACTCCTGTCGGGTGTGCGGTCCGAAGCCACGGTTAAGATCATCGGCGAGGATCTCGATCAGCTGCGCAAGACGGCCGAGCAGGTGCAGACGATCATGGCGGGCATCGCCGGCGTCAAGGACGTGCGCGTCGAGCAACTGTTCGGCCAGGCCTATCTCACGATCGATATCGATCGCGGCAAGATCGCGCGCTACGGCATCAACGTGTCCCATATCCGGGAAATCATTTCGACGGCGATCGGCGCCGAAGCGGCGACGCGCGTCTACGAGGGACAACGGCGCTTCGATCTCATCCTCCGCTACCCGAAGAAGTACCGGGACAGCGTGGAGACGATCGGGAATATCTTATTGACCACCGCCAGCGGGGCCCTGATCCCGCTGGGAGAACTGGCCAAAATCGAACTGCGCGAAGGACCGGCGCTGATCAGCCGTGAAGGCCTTCAGCGCAGGATCTATGTGGGGTTCAATACTCTTGGCCGCGACATCGAGAGCATCGTCGCGGAAGCCCAGGCGAAAGTTGCCCGCACGGTGGCGCTCCCGACCGGCTATGACCTGATTTGGGGCGGATCCTTCGAAAACATGCAGCGCGCCATGGCGCGGCTTAAGATCATCGTGCCAATCACGATCGGACTCATCTTTCTGCTCCTGTTCGCCTCGTTCAACTCCGTCCGGCATGCGGCGCTGATCATCTTGAACCTGCCCTTCGCACTGATCGGGGGAATCGTGTCTCTCTGGCTGACGGGGGAATATTTGAGCGTCCCCGCATCGGTCGGATTCATCAATCTATTCGGCGTCGCCGTGCTTAATGGCATCGTGCTTGTGTCCTACATCAATCAACTGCGCGCCGAAGGACTCGATGATGACGAGGCGATCATCCGCGGCTGCCTTCTCCGGTTGCGCCCCGTCCTAATGACCGCGCTGGTCGCGATGTTGGGTTTGATTCCGCTTGCCTTTTCACACGGAATCGGATCGGAAGTTCAACGCCCGCTGGCCGTGGTCGTCATCGGCGGACTGGTCAGCTCAACGTTGTTGACGTTGGTTGTGCTGCCGACTCTCTACGGCGTATTCGCCGGAGCGGCGCAGCCGGCGACCGTATCGGATACGAAGCGCGCGTCGCGGCAACGACGTGCGATGCCAAGCGACGAACCGGCAACCGACCAGCCCGCCCCTACCCGCTGACACTCCCCCGACCGTCACCCGCTGCATCGGTGCCTGGCACTCGGGCGCCGTGCGGCAACACGTCCTCCATCCCGCTCCGCAGCAACACGTCCTCCACCCCGCTCCGCACTCATCGACACCTGTAACTGCGTTTCCCTTCTGTGCATGTTTGATTCCGCTGATCGATGCGCGTGCTGCGTCATGCGGCGCGCGCGCTCTCCGCGCACCGCGAGACACATTCCTTCACGTCTGCTTTGCGTAAATCTTACCGTTTGTTTACCTGCGTGGAATCCTGTAGCGCCCACTGCAGGCGCTCTCCTTCATCCCTACACATCTTCTCTCGCCGCTCCTCGCAAACAACGCATTTTTCAGCCGCCTCAAGGGCACAGAGGTTGCTGATAGCAACACAAAATTTTTGCGCGTTCGACCTTTAGCTAAACGCATTGAATTCTTTCACGAAAACGCAGTTTTTCTTTACGTGTCTCTTACGTTCTCTTTAGGTGTTTTTCGTAGTCAGTCGGCCGATGTCGGAGTTCTCGTGGGCGTGCCGTGGAGCGGCGTCACTGGAACCTCCTTTCGCTGAACCATCCCGGAGGTAATGACAGAATGACTCTTCGAAGATATGCGTCCACCTGGTTCTCGTTTTATGTCCTGTCACTTCTTGTCTCCTGTTCGTCCGGCGGCAGCGACGGTCCGGGAGCGTCATCGACGGCTCAACTGGCGCCATCGAATTACACCGCCTATAGCGGAACCGATGCAAAGGCCAGCCCCAGCCCTCCTCCGGATCTCGGTCCCGCCAACTCGGTCTTGATCGATCCGACGTTTGGCTCTCGCATTCTGCGCGTCACGGACAACCAGACGGCAAGCGGGAGCTCCTTGATTCCAGAAGACGCCGGTTTTTTTCGAACCTGGAATGCGAATTCGACAGCCATCAAGCTGATGGGCGGGAATGGATCCTCATATTGGGCAGCATTCGATCCCGCCAACTTTCAAGCCGGCCCCCTGCACCCGATTGCGTTCGACGGCCACTGGGAATGGTCGGCGGTCGATCCCGACACGATTTATTTTTTATACGGCTCGGAATTAAAACGGTACAACATTGCGAGCCAGGCAATGAGCACTCTTGGCGCGACGCCGAACGGGGAGCAGGTCCAGTACCACGTGGCGGTTGTCGGCCATGACGACTGGGTTTGTTCTGCGGCGGGAGCCGGGAGTCAGGACACCTACACCAAACTCTTCTGCGTCAGTCCATCGACTTCGGAGGCGAAGCTTATCGATATCGCGAGCAGGACGATCAACGGGGTCACGCAATCCGATCCGAATTGGCCGACTGCCGCGGCAGGGCAGACGCTGGGAATTCACTCGGTCAACGGCAGCGCGGGTGGAATGTGGCTCGGCCTTCAATTCACGCAGGCGAGTTGGAACAGCCAGGGCACGGCAGTGCTCGACCTCAACACCAACACATGGTCCTTGGTGACGGGCGCGGACCGTTATTCCAGCGGCCATCAATCGCTCGGCAATGGCAAGTATGTCAACGGCTCGGGTTCGGTCAACGGGCAGGATTCGCGCGGGGCCGTCGTGCGCAACCCGAATGATCTCATGAACGCCGCGCAATACACATTCATCATGCAGCCATACGCGACGTCGGGGTGGTATGACGGCGAACACAGCTCATGGTTCAACGCCTCGACGAACCCGAACGCGCCGATCCTGTTCTCCCGGTATGACGTGACAGCTCCGCCGAGTGCATTGCCGTGGCTGGGTGAAATCATCCTCGCAGCGACGGATGGTTCGAATACCGTCTGGCGCTTTGCCCATAATCATAATGGGGGAAGCACCTTCTACGGGCAGGCGTTTGCCCAGATTTCGAACGATGGCCGGTGGGCGCTCTTTTCGAGCTATTGGGACGGTACGCTCGGAGGATCGAACGGAGATTTCAGCCTGTCGACTCGGATCGATACGTTTGTCGTCGAACTGAGATAAACCATATCGCGGCCTTTCGCACCGACGCCTTTCTAGCGGCATCATCCGGCGAGCGGAGGAGCGAGCGGATAAGATTGTCCGGTCATCAACGCGCACGACCCACCGTTGCCTGACAAGTTGTCCAGAGATATTGCGTCTAGGGACAGGTTGTCCGGAAAACAAGGACCTTTCCTAGGCAATCCCCGCACTAGGAAAGACCACGGCGTCAGCTCCGTATTGGTGCACTTCTTGCTGTCCGCCTGTTATGCCCGCGACATCAAAGTATCGCAGAGCGCGAGTCTCGTTCGAACGGGAGGTTTGCACGCGCAGTCGTCTCGTCGATACTCGATCGGTTGCAGACGAAGGCGTCCCCGCTCAGAGCCTCGACGAACGGTGGATAGGGCAGCAATGACCGGCAGAGCGCACGGAATGTCAGGATGTGGGGTGGGCCGGTGAGGGAGAAGTCAATGAAGGACAAGCGACTAAGCTGCGCGAGGCGTGGTCCGTTCGGAACCGCTCTTGCCGTCGATCGACCAGGCTTCGGCTTGTTGCTCGTAGCAGACGGGGCAGTAGGTGTGGCTTACCCGAACATCGATGGGCCGGAGGTGATGCCGCTCGAGAAACGCCGACATCGGCGTCCAGGGGGAAGACGGCGAACCGCCTTGCGAGACATGCTTACAGACGCAGCATACGGCCAACGTCGGAAGAGTCACCATGTCGCACCTCCATCAAACGAGGCTCACTCTAGTGATGTTTCGCAAGCAGTCCAACTAGGCGCTTCCCTAGGTGCCATCGAGGCGGATCATGTGACAGAGTGTCGCATACGATCACCATGGAGTTGCCGCCGCGGCGGTGCGACAAGGGCCGGCCCGGTAATCCATCACGATGTTGAGGGCTTATTCAGGGGGTGATGGATCGCAACGAAAGGAGTTTTGCGTGATCTCTCGTACTACAGCCCAGGTCATGCCGCCTCCGAGGACTAGCCGCCTTGATACTAGAGGCGGTGTCGAGCCAGCCGCATCGCTTGTCTCCTGCCGGTTGCTGCTGGCCGACGATCACACGTTGCTCAGACAAGGCGTTAAGGCGCTGATTGAAACGTACGGGGTGACCGTCGTCGGCGAGGCAGCCGACGGACGGGAGGCCGTCCGGATGGCGGAGGATATCCAACCCGATGTGGCCGTCATCGACGTCATGATGCCCCTGCTCAATGGGCTCGACGTCGTGCGTGAAATCAGGCGGGTGTCGCCCGGCACGAAGTCCTTGCTGCTGACCATGCATACGGACGACGCCTTCGTTCTTGAGGCGCTGAAAGTCGGCGTCAAAGGGTACCTACTCAAATCACAGCCGGTCACGGACGTCGTGCATGCGATCCGCGACGTGTCGAAAGGATCCTTTTACTTAAGCCCGGGCATTTCCCAGACCGTGATCCAGGCATTCCTGGCCAAGAGCGACATTCCTTCCGACCCTCTCACCACCAGGGAGCGGGAAGTGTTGCAACTGGTCGCTCAAGGGATGACGACGAAAAAAGTCGCAGGCCTGTTGGGCGTGAGCGTGAAGACGGCCGAGTCCCACCGGCACCGCATCATGGACAAGCTGGATCTTCATGACACCGCCAGCCTCGTGCGATATTCAATACGCCGCCGATTGATAGAACCTTAACACCCTCCCAGGCCGCTCATGACGAAAATCCTCGTTGTCGAAGACATGGACAGCGTCGTTGACCTCCTCCGGAGCCTGCTGCAGCGCGAGGGCTTCGAGGTGGCGGTCGCCCAGGACGGGCCGGAGGCGCTGGAAGCCGTTCGCCGGGAGAAGCCTGACTTGATGCTGCTTGATCTGATTCTCCCCGGCCTTGACGGGCTCGAAGTGCTGCGCCGGGTGCGGCAGGATCCGATTACCGCCCATCTTCCCGTCATCGTGCTCAGCGGGAAAGACGAGGAACGCGACAAGGTGATCGGCTTGGAGATCGGCGCCGACGACTACATGACGAAACCGTTTCAGGCGAATGAGCTCATTGCTCGTGTCAAAGGCCGGCTCAGGCGTTCGGCACCGACCGATCCCGCCCGCGTGTTAAGGGTGGGCGCGTTAGAAATGGAACTGGATCGCTATCAGGTGACGCTCCACGGAAAACCGATACATCTCACGTCCAAAGAGTTCAGCTTGCTGCGCGCCTTGCTGATGACAAACGGCCGGGTCTTGAGCCGCGACGCGTTGTTCGAATCAGTGTGGGGAGCGAGCAAAGACGCCGACCTGCAGTCCCGCACGATCGACGTGCACATCCGGAGCCTGCGAAATAAACTCGGCGCCGAAGGGCGGCGCATCTTCACTGTACGTAATGTCGGATATCGGCTCGATCCCGCTCTTCCCGACTAGCAGCTCCCTGCCCTGTTAATCCGACGGCGGACACGGCTTTTGATCGCTTCCCGCCCTGCCGTTTGGAGCTCTCCGTCCCCGCCGCAGAGTCCATTCCTGTACTCCGGCTGCGGGGATAATCGGTGCGATTGACATAGCCCGCCGATCCTTCGAACGAGATCACCCTTCCCGGCACGCCTACCACCACGGCATGGTCAGGCACGTCATCGGTGACGACGCAGTTGGCGCCGATCGCGACGTCGTTTCCCACCGTCACGGCCCCCACGATTTTCGCTCCGGGTCCGATGTAGACGTTCCGGCCGATCACCGGCGTTCCTTTACGCCGTCCGCGATTGGCCTGTCCGATGGTTACTCCCTGGCTGATGTTGCAGTTGTCGCCGATGATGGCGCGCTCATTGATCACGATGTCCCGGATGTGCCCGATGTAAAAGCCGAACCCAATCGAGGTGGTATGGGGAATCGAGCAGCCGAATTTGTATTTGTACCGGGTGAACAGCCGCATGGCGAGTCGGTAGAAGGGCCAGAACACAATTCGGGGCCGCCGGGTTTTCAAATATCGGCACAGACGCAAATAGAACATATATTTGACGCCGTCGCTGAAGCGCTCGCCCCCGTCGGAGAACAGGATATGAATCAAGAGCTGGCGCCAAGCGGTTTCGCCGGTATGCCGATATAGATCGGCCCTCCAATGTTCGCGTAGTTGATGAAAGGTCATGGTCGGCAGCGGATCGAACACTTTTTTTACGTTTTCCTTACGTAATGTTTTCGAATTTCACACAATCGATTTACGCACCTTCATCCGCCGTTTGTCCAGCGGTGCTAGGGTCTTCCCTAGTGCTGCATCGTGCGCCCGCAGGGCGCCCGGCTCAACGGACAATCGGAGGTTGGCATGTCGAAACGCTCGCTCTGGCTCTTCTTGGGAGGATTGTTGATTACCGCGGCCTCGGGAGCCGTGGCCCAAACGACGACCTCGTTTCCGGGCGGCTGGATTGAAAAAGACGGCTCAGGCACTCGGACCCGGTACAGTACAGCCCAGCTCCAATCATTCGTCCCGACGTCGAGGGGCACATTCACCTTCCCCGCGCCCTATAATACGAAGGCGGTGCGAATTACGGACGCCTCCGACTGTGCCGGCGGCCAGGACTGTGTGTGGTATGTCGGGTATTCGTATTGGCGGAATTCGAATGCACATCAAAACAGCAATGACATGTGGATTTTCCTCAGCCTGGCCAACGGCCGCGGGGGGTCCGGACCGACGCTGTTTAAGCTCAACAAATCCACCGACACGATCACCAAAGTCGGCCCGATGTTCCCGCCCGGCAGCAAATACGTCAACTCTACGGCCGAAGGATGGTATTTCAGCGCGAATACGAGCCGTCCGAACACCTTATATATGTACGATGGGCCTAAAATGCTGCGCTACGACGTCGTGAACCAGACCTTTGAAACCGTGTTTGACGTGTCCACGCAGTTCGGCAGCGACCGCAACGTCTGGCAAATGCACAGCAGCAACGATGACCTCGTGCACAGCGCCACGCTTCAAGTCGCGAGCACGGGCGAGTATCTCGGTTGCCTCGTCTACATGGAAACGACAAAAACGTTCCGTTGGTATCCGAAAGTCGGAGTCTTCGACGAGTGCAATCTCGACAAGAGCGGCCGGTGGACGATCAGTCTCGAGGACCTCGGCGTGCCCAACGATGAAGGGATGCGGATCTTCGACAACCAGACCGGCAATGAAACGAGGATCAGCGGCCCGAATGGAACGTTGGGCCATCTCGACACGGGATACGGCTATGCCGTCGGCGCCGATAACTTCAATCCGTTGCCCAATGCGTCCGTTCTCTGGTCATTCAACCCCTCGATCGTCGAGGGCCCGGTGGTCCAATACAACGTGAACTGGAACGTTTCGGCCGTCCAACACATCTCCCACGAAAACGCGAAGCCCAATGTGCCATCCTCCCAGCAATATGCCTGCGGCAGCGACGCGTCGACGAATTATGCGGTTCAGAATGAAATCACCTGCTTCAGGATCGACGGCTCCGCCGACCAGCTCATCGTCGCGCCGGTGATGACCGATCCGAACGCCAGCGGCGGAGGCGACTTTTACGCGAAACAGCCGAAAGGCAATCTTGACGTCACGGGCCGATACTTCATCTGGACTACCAACCTTGGGGGCAATCGGATGGACGCCTTCCTGGTCAAAGTGCCGTCCCAGCTCCTCGTGAACGGCGGCGATACTACGCCCCCCGCCGCCCCGGTGAACCTCCGGTTTCAATGAATTCATGCGGCCGGCGAGTCCTCCTGAGACCGCGCGGCCGCTTTCCTCTGGCCTCGATGGGCGCGAAGTCGTTCCAACCGCTCCGCGGTGCGCGGAGTCCGCTGCCAGACGGGCGCCGCCCGGCCTGTGATGTACTTGCAGGTTCCGAGGAGAAGCGCCGCATTGATGACCATGAAGTACCACGCCCCGGTCGCGGCCTGTCCAATCACCGGAACTCTCGCGAGCAGGGGCGAGGCCAGTCCCAGCGCATAAGCCGCCAGTTGCACGATGAGCAGCGCGCGGCCCCACGCACGGTCCGCCAAGAACAGATTTGACACGAAGGCCGTCAGCAGCAGCACCGGCCCCAGCCATCGGATGATTTTGTGCGACCAATAGGTGAAGGCCAGCATGCCCTGGTCCGGCAAGAGAAGGCGCCACGTATGCCGAAGCGCATGGGCGTCGCCCGCCCCGATGCGGACTCGACGCCGAAATTCGTCGCGCACCGTTTCGGGCACCATTTCCCACGCCTTCGCAGACGGCCGGAATACGACCATGCCCCCTCGCTCGAGCCGCATGAGCATGGGAATCAAAAAATCGTCCACGATCGTCCCCGCCGGCAAGGCGTGGAACCATGTCCGTTTGATGGCATAAATGGCGCCGTTTGCCCCAAGCACCGTGCCAAACCGCGACTCCAGCGTCTTAAGCAGCGTTTCATACCGCCAGTAGAAGCTGTCCGGATTGACGGTCCCTTCCGCGGTGCGGAACTCCAGTTTGCCGACGACCGCGCAGGCGGACGGCATGAGCCGGAATCCGCGGATCAGTTCCTTGATCGCGCTGGGCTCAAAAAACGTGTTCGCATCCGTAAAGACGACGAATTTTCCCCGCGCCAGTGCGACGAGATCGTTCAACACCTGCGCCTTGCCCCGCTGAAGCGCAAAGTCATGGAACGCGATCCGCGGCCGGCGATACACCTTCACGATCTCGCTGGTCCGATCGGTCGACCCGTCAGAGCCGATCAGAATCTGCAAACGCTCCGGCGGATAATCGAGCGCGAGCAGATTCTCGATGCGGCGGCCGATGACCTGCTCCTCGTTGTGCGCCGCAATCACGATGCTGACTTCCGGCCACACGGCAGGATCCACGGCAGCGGCCTCCTCCCGATGGAACCGGCCCAGCAGCCATAACAGCGCTGGATAGCCGACGTACGTGTACCCAAGCAAGGTCAAGGATGCGATGAGTGCAATGTGCGCACCGGTCAGCCATTCCACTGGTCACACCTCATTGACACGCCCTGAAGGATAGGTTGACGATCCTACTGCGCCGCGATGGTTCGGCCTTGGCCGTTGCCAGCGGAGCGTGCTGCACAGATCGGCTGCTCCCTCGCGTCTTGGGCACTCAGCGCGGCACACAGGGCGGCGGCATCGACGCCTGGCCCCTTCAAGTGTTTGATCCCGGCCGCCAGGCGGTAATTTCCCGACTTCGGATCGACGAAGGGCACCGCATCGATGGAATCCGGAAACACGTTGCCGTCCGGATATCGGCTCGCGTCGCCGCCGGGCAGGACGTTTTCAGTCACCACACCGTCGGGAAAGTAGGCATCCACGGCGGCGTAGCCGACGCCGACGCCGTTGCCGTAAATGCCGTATTCGTTGTGAGGGGCGATGTTGTTTCTGAACGTGAACCGCTGGTGCGGCGGTCCCAAGGCGAAGAGCGCATAGCCGCGCTGGAACCCGGTGTTGTGTTCGATCCGAACATCGGACGTGCCCTCCAGGATTTGAAAGAGGATGCCTCTGCCGCCCCACCGGTCGCCGCCGATGTCCTCCCAAAGATTATTCCGGATAAGGATGCGCTTGGCTTCCTGGCTTTGATCCCATGCCCGGTTGTTGTCATGTCCCATCACGTTGATGCCGCTGCCGCTGTGACGGATGATGTTGTTGACGAACTGCACGTCTTCAACGACCGACCACGGCGCCTTGCCGTCCTGATTCCGGACGGTGAAGATCACCGCAAAGCCGCTTTGCGATTCCTCCCAGCTGTGTTCCATCACGTTGCCTTCGACGATGATCCGTCGGGCGTTCTTCAACTCGAACAGATTCTTGACGGTCCACTGCGTGCCTTCGAACCCCGGTTCGTTCTTTTTCCAGCGCAATGGCTTGATCATGAGGTTGCCGCGGACTTCAATATCCGACGGCACCAGATCTTTGATGACTGGATCGCCTCCGCCGAACATGATGTTTTCGCCCGCGCCTTCGAGATAGTTATTGCTGATTTTGAACGGTCCGGCGCCGCCCCAGCCGATGATCGCCTGGGAGTCTCCTCCGACTTCTTTAAAGTCGGAGACATAGGAGTCGATGACCGCAATGTGGCGGCCGTTCAACGCCACGCCTCGGCGGGAGCCTTTCTTCGGATCTCCATGGATGTAGCAGCGGTCGACGATAATATGGTGAGGCAATTCCTCCAACGTTTGTTCCCTGTTCGTGCCGAAGAACATGAGCGAATAGAGATACGTCCCTTCAGAAGGCGTCACTTCGATGCCGATGAACCGGTAATGATGCGCGCCTCGATCCGCGAGGACGACGCCTCCCCCCTTCCACGAGATGAGCTTCGGCATGAGCGCGGCATGCGACGGAGAGACCCGTGTCCCGGGAGCGGGAAACTGTTTGTCCTGAGTGCTGGTTCTGATCGTCACCCACCCCGTCCCCGTCTTTTTGGGCAAGGTAAAGGGACCTTTGAACGTCGCTCCGGCATCGAGGATGATCGTGTCTCCCAGCTGGGCGACATCGATCGCATCCTGGAGATCGTCGCCGTCATGCACGCGAATGATGTGTCCCGACGACGGGACCAAGGCCGTGTCCACGAATTCCCGGGGCGCCTCCGGCAGGGCC